>CXWL01006992.1_pt1 | contig 27615 bp, 23 predicted proteins | sample 590931 | NCBI WGS metagenome assembly CXWL01 (sample SAMEA3498368, study PRJEB10139) | groundwater metagenome | biome: water well; material: biofilm material | place: Germany | collected 2015-04-27 | reverse complement strand
GTGGCCGTGACGTCCGAATAGGCGAACGAGGTATAGGACAGACCGTGGCCGAACGCGAACAACGGCTTCTTGTTCTCCGCCTGGAACCACTTGTAACCGACCTTCAGGCCCTCGGTGTAGTCGATGTCAAAGGGCTTCATCTGGAATCGTTGCGGGGGAGCCGTCACCCCGCCGGGCGGCGGCGTCGCCTGTGGTGTCGGCCGCTGGTCGGAGCCGAAGATCACCGGGTGAGGCAGATCGGCATCAGACCTTGGGAACGTGGCCGGCAGTTTGGCCTGTGGGTTCACGTCGCCGAACAGGATGTTCGCGAGCGCCTCGGCCCCCCTGAGCCCTGGGTACCAGATCTCGATCGCGGCGCCGACGATGTCGATCCAGGGCATCGCCGCCGGGCCTCCCGTCTCGAGGACCACGATCGTCCGCGGGTTCGCCGCGGCGACCGCGCTGACCAGCTCGTTCTGCGCGCCCGACAGGTTCAGTGACGGCAGGTCGCGCCCTTCGGTGGTGTACTCGTTGACGAAGACGATCGCAATCTCGGATGCCTTCGCGAAGGCCGCGGCCGCTTTCACGTCGACGCCGTCATGGTATTCGACCTTCGCCCTGGGGGCTTTGCCCCGGACCGCCTTGAGCGGAGAACTCGGGAACCAGACCGCGGGACCACCGAAGCGGCTCGCGCCGCCGCCGGGGGGATCGACCTGCGCGGATCCTCCGCCTGAAAGGACGCTTGTGTCGGCCTTCGACCCAATGATCGCAATCGACTTGACGCGGGCGGCGTCTATCGGCAACAGGGAGTTCGCGTTCTTCAGCAACACGGAACTCTGCTCGGCGACTCTCTGGGCGGTCGAAGCACCCTTGAAAGGATCCACGACGCGACCTAGCGCAGGCCGAATTCACTTCGGCCGGAGCGCGGGGGTTTGGGGGGCTGAGCACTTTGCGGCCCCCCAACTCAAAGATGAAGCTAGGAGTGCCCCAAGGGCAGGCTTTGCGCTCTGCCCGCTTCTGCCGCGCAGACTCCTAGCGGCGGGTCGTCGACAACCCCCGCGGCGAAGGCCGTGCGGAGGATGCGGTGCACCATGTCGTCGACGCGACTCATCGGTACTTCGCCTGCGTCCACCGCCTTCTTGAGGGCATCGCCGAAGCGCGCTCGCTCAGCCGGACCGCCGGGCTGCTCGGCGTCCAACCCGGCCAGGGCGGCTTTGGCCGTGCTGTGTGTCGCGTTCCAGTCAGAAATCACGGCGCCCTTGAAACCCCAGGTCTTCTTTAGGAGCTGATTGAGCAGGTAGTCGTTCTCGCAGGCCCAGTCTCCATTCACCTTGTTGTAGGAGCACATCACCATGCCGGGCTGGCTCTCCAGGATGGCGATTTCGAAGGCCAGGAGATCGGTCTGGCGCATGACGCGCCGGCTCAGCTTCACGTCGCCGATGTTCCGTCCGGTCTCCTGATCGTTGAGGGCATAGTGTTTGATGTCGCCGATGACCTTCTGGCCTTGCAGCCCCTTGACGAGCTGCGCGGCGGTCTTTCCGGCGAGGATGGGGTCTTCGCCCGCGTATTCGAAATTCCGTCCGTTGCGCGGCTCGCGCATGAGGTTCACGCCCGCGCCCAGTGACGCCTGGTACTGCTGATCCCGAAGCTCACGTCCGATGAGCTCGCCGTACTCGTACGCCAGATTCGAGTCCCAGGCGGCGGCAAGGGCAATCGTCGACGGCAACAGCGTGCTGTAGCGGCCGCGTTCCGCCGCCGCCCGAACGCCTACCGCCGAGTCGGCCAGCTGAATGGGGAGCAACCCGAGACGCGGCACTCCCTGGATGACCCCGGCGCCACCGTTCGAGATTGCACCCTCGGCCTGGAATCCGCCACGCCCGTGCAGCATCGAGATCTTCTCGTCGAGCGTCATCTGTTGCACGACCATCTCCGCGCGCTGATCGGGAGAGAGGGCCTTGTCCATCCATGGCCCTTTGGGCGCCGCCTGCCGTTGCGGAGGTTGTGCAGAAGCTGTCGCGACCATCAGGCCGGCCAGCAGTGCTACGAGGTCAAAACGTCGGTCTCGGGCCTGGTTCAATCTCGATGAAGCCATGATGTTCCTCACCAGAAGCACTGCGATGAGTCGAAGTAGCGCCAGGATTGTACATGCGGCCTCGGCGGCCCACCCGAGTACCAGGGTTACCCAGCCTGGCGAGGTCGGTATTTCGTCTAGTATCTCGAATATCGGATATGGGGTGTACCGATCCGTGGACATCTTCGACCGGATCTCTATGGAAGCGATGACCGAGTTGGGTTGGCGAGTAGTAGAAAGGATGAGTAATGCTTGGCGAGCTCATGAACACAATCGGATTGATTCTCTCTGCTGAGGGAATGATCAGCTCAATTCGAACCTCCTCGCAGATCCAGAGTCTCGACGAGCGGTTACAGCGATCTGAGTCATCACTGCAGCAGCTCTCCACCGACGCGGCCTTCATCAAAGCGAATCTGCAAGTCCTCCGTGAGCTTCACGGCCAGTTGCTTGACCTCGGTAGATCGTTGGTCGCTGAACTCCGATTCGTTGCCCCTCCCGACAGGATAGCGGCCTTCGAGGCTAATCCTGGCCGCTTCGATGCTTCGGGGTTCCTTCCTTGGCAAGTCTTCGCGGGGAACCTGCCCAAGGACCCTCACTCACTGGAGGCGTATCTAACCGATCAGATTCTTGTATTCAGCATTGACCCTGCCGGAGGCCTTCGGACTGCGACCGTATCGAGGACCATCCTCCAGTGGAATGACGTATTCGAGGCAACACCAGCTGTCACATTCGATCCTTCCGCAATAGCGCCAGTCGTCAGTCTTCTGGTCGACATTGACACAACCAAGGAACCCGGCGACGAGTTTCAAGTTCAATTCGAGGAAGAGCTGTAATTGCCGTGGGGATCCATGACGAGGGGTACGTACCCGAACGTTTCAGACAACGAGTGCTGGGGCATATCTACACGGCTGTCCTATCCTTTATGAAGACCCCGTTGATCCTGGCGATTCAGGGCCCACCCGGCGAGGGCAAGACGTACCAGTGTCGCAAGGTGGCGGTGGGCGAGGGGATCATAGTTAGAACGGTAGTCTCGGCGGAGCTCTCAGGAGAGCTTGAAGGAGCGGCTATTGGTCATCTGAGACGAGCCTACGTAAGTGCTGCGGCTGAAGCCGCAGCCAAGGACCGGGCAGCAGTCCTGATAATCGACGATTTCGACTTGAGCATCGCCGGAACGAGGCACGACACCACCTATACTGTAAACACTCAGCTCCTAGTCGCCTTTCTCATGGCGCTCTGCGACGATCCGCTGATCGGAGGTGGCGTCCGCCGCCGCGTTCCGATTGTGCTGACTGGTAATGATTTCCGAACTCTTCACGGCCCTCTGCGAAGGCATGGTCGCATGGATTTTTTTGAGTGGAGCCCATCTAGGACAGAGACAATTCAGACGGTACGGTCGCTTCTCGGTCTGGAAGTTGATCAAAAGATCGCGAGTGATTTGGTCGAGACCTTTCCTGAGATGACGGTTGCCTTCTTCGCTAGAGCCATCGAACAGCTGCGGGTCGATGCCGTCTTGCGTGCTGTCAATGGTTTACAGCGCCCAATTCGGATATCCGACTTGGAAGCTGGCGCCCGGGACGCGTTGGACATAAGCGGCAGTAGGGCGGGAGGTGACCTTTACGACAACCTGCTGGTGAGCGCCAAGCGCCTCTACGATGAGCAGACAGCGGTTGACTACCTCGCGACGAAAGGAAATACACAATGGCGGTTCGAGTAGTTGCTAGCCCTCAGGTGATAACGCTCGCTAGGACTCAAACGCTTTATCGTGTCGTGAAAGAGTTTGTCGAGGCTACCGCGGGCTTTCCTTGTCCGGAGGTCGTACGACAAGGGATCATAGACCACCCGTATCTCCGCTCCATCTATGTGAAATTGGTGAACGCAAACAACGAACAAGTCGCCGAGGTCACGTTGCTTGTCGACTGGGCGAAACATCGCATTCTTGCATCTGGAGCCGGCACAGACGCGTTCGATTTCGATTCGACCCGCTCGATATCGGAACAGATCAGCAAGGCGCTCCTGCAGCTCAAGACATTTGTGGCTGCCGTGCGAATGAGCGGACAGTTTCGTGCAGAAGTGTGGTACGGGGTCCGTTCCGATGCTGGTGTGTCCTACGAGGAAGCATGTCGTGCCCTCGGCCTTACGGCGGGATCAAAGCAATTGGAGTGGGCAAAGGGCAAGTATCTGCACGCGACTTTTCGAGCCATCCGGCTGGAGGAGTTGCACGTGGATGTGCGGACGATCGTAGGCTAGCCGAGGATGACGGCACTGACAGGCCCGCCCGGGCTGACTTACGGCAGACACCCACACCACTAAACTCCAATCACCGCCCGGGACGCCTCCCGGCTGACGGCCGGCTTTGAGCTGTCCATCAGTGGCCGGGTTTGGGGTGTCCACCGAGGAACCGGCTTCGTAGAATCCCTGGTCCTGCCCCGTTGTCCCACCCAATGAGTTCCGGAAAAGGATTGGTCTCCGGCACGAACCAATTGATGCCAAGTGGGCTCATGGAAAGCGCTTGAGATCTAAGCTCCGCGCAATTGCCTGAATCGAACCGCAGCCGCTAAATCCCGCATCTTGGGGTCATCCACAAATACTCTGCTAGAGAGCAGCTGATGAGTGAAGTCGGCAAGTTGACCGCCTCGGATGGTCGAAAGCAAGACCAGGAACTTGGCGGCAACAGGGAAATAGGCATCGTTGCGAATGGCGTCCTTGATGAAAACTCTCAGGTGCTCCGAGAGGCTTTCCAGAAAGTACCTTTGGGAAGCCGCTGGCAAAATGAAGGAAATGGATACGTGCTCATGAAGATCAGCCAGAAACGCCACCAACTGGCGGACTGCTTCTTCGTGGGATGCCAATGACAAGACGAGCGGGCTGGCAGCGTCTAGACTGTCGGAATCGGACTCGCCCTCGTGCTCCGATAGACTGGCAGCAAGGCCGCCCTCTTGGACAAATAGCAACCCAATCAGCACTCCAATCGAGGCGCCACCGGTCTCGATCCAGCGGCGCAAATGCTTGATCACGTCGATCGGATCGTGAGCTAACGAGAACTTAACGAGGCAGTGCTGCAGCCCCAGCAAGACACCCAAGCGCTCGGCAAAGACTCGAAACGTGAGGCTCTGCAGGAGGGAGTGATAAGCGGCCAGGTGGATCGTCTGTGACGCCTGCTCGCGTTTGGCCAGGTCGGCCTCGATCCTCTCAAGCAGTCTTGCGAGCCGCTGGGCATCGTCCAATGTGGGCGCCAGTTCGCTGGCAATGGCGTGCAAGCCGTCCATCGCAAGCGTCAAGTCGAAGATTCCAATTCGTCCGTACGCGGCGAGCGCGATGAGCAGGCCTTCGTTCTTATCTTCATCCTGATTGGCGAAGGCTCGCACCCTCGCGATCATGGCCTCGCGGTAACGCGGGTCGGTGCTGCTGAAGATGCCTTCGAACAAGGGGCCGATGAGCGCGCGGCTACTGCGATCCTTACCGGCAACCCATTCATCGAGGGTTGGTCCGATGATTCGTGCGGCGTCGATCTCTCCAAGCCGGCCGATCGCTCTCGCCGCACACGCTCGAAAGCCTGTTGACTCCGAAGCATTCTCGGCGGCAAAACGCAGCGGTGTGAGCAACGTCAGTAGCGTGCGGCGATGATCGTTGAGCGCAGCCTCCCAGAATGATCGAGCGATAATGGCATCCTGAAACCTGACGACGTCACTGGCGGATGAGATGTCCCGGACAATCTCTGCGCGGCAGCGCTCGAACAGAACCTGATCAGGCTCGAGGACATCGACGAGTCGGCTCCCGGTTGCGCCGTCCGCATCTGTGCCGGCCGCGAGCCGCTGCTCTTTGCGGACCGCTGAACTCACTAGGCGTCTCAGGCCGTCTACGTAGACAAATGGGATGCCGGCGGCCCCTTCGGACTCGTCGGCCGCCAACGCCAGCGTGACCCCCATGCACCAGGCCTCCGGATCTGCCGCAAGATTCCTCAACAGCCCGCGCGCGCTGCTCGTGGAACGCCTCAGCGCCTCGGTAACGCCTAGCCCCTGGTCGGTTTGGCTGACGTAATACTCGACAAACCTTGCCAGCTGCGGCATGCGTCTGAAGGTGCCAAGCAATTGGCTGGTCTCCTTTCGCAAGGCCGCAACTCGCGGAGCGTCTGCTGGCCGCTGTTCTTCGATGAATCGCAGTCGCTTCTCGAGCCCTGCGGCCAGTAACTGGTTTGGAAGGGTCCCGACTGAGTGCTCCAGGGCGAATTCCTTGAGACGCTCACGCCATGGCGTTGCTTCACCGGTGCTTGCCGTGAACACGAGGAAGGCATTGCGCTCAACAAGACTTCTCGAGAGATCGTCCCAACCGAGTTGATCCGTTCGCTGGAACGTCTGCTGCAGATCGATATTGCCTCGGCTCAAGGCGTCCGGAAACAGAATCAGGCGATTCTTGGTGTGCGTCCCCCTCCTAGCAATCGTGCGCAGGTCGATGCCGGCGAGCCGATCCGGAATGGGCATGATCCAGGGCGAGCCCAACTGCGCTTCTGACCGCGCAAGGCACGCAGCAAGATGTAAGGCGAGTGTCGTCTTGCCGCTATCAGCCTCACCTGTCAGGACAACAACCCGGCGCTCCCGAAGCCGCTGGCACAGCACACCGATTTCGTCATCGTCCCCGACAAATAGACTCGATATTTCCTGATGCCGTTCCGCTGCAATTGCCCAGCCATCTCGTGACGACAGCCTCTTTGAGATTGCGGACCGCTGGGCATCCGCAAAGTATTGAAGAAAGACTTGGCGCTGGGCGATATTGACTTCATCCGCGTCAACCGAGCCGACATCGACTCGCTGGGCCGGTGCGCGGGCAGGCTCCACGGCCGGTGCCGCACCGGCGGGCGCTGGAGAAATCGGTGCGTCCTTTGGCTCCGCTACCTGTGGGGCCGTGGCCGCTGGTGGCTGCTCGTCGGACATTGAGATCAGATCAGTTGGTTGCGCAGCTGCTGGGCCTTGGAGAGCTCCCGAAAAAAACGCATGTCATCGGGTGATGGTGCGGGCTGCAGCTCCGACACCAGCTTCAGGACCGCGTCGGATGCGTGCGTTCTAGCCTCGTCCGTGCCGGCCTCGTCAATCACGTCCGCGAAATAGCGAAGAACGGCAACTCTTAGCGTCTGCTTTTGTGCGTGTCCGCAACCCAACGCATCGATCTGGGACATAGCTGTTTCGACACGGGTCGTAGTAGGTGGGCCTGCCGAGCTTAGAAGGCCGGCGCGTTGGTCCGGGGCGGCAATTCGACCTCCGGAGCTTTGCCCGAGTCCTTCTGTTGCGAGCTGGCGCGTGATGCGAAAGCCCTCGACGAGCTCGGACACTGTCGTGGTATTGGCAACGACTTGATTGAACGCCTTCATCGACCCTTCAGCAAGGGTCTTTCGGCCCTCCCGCCTAAGTCTCTTTTCCTGCGCGCCCAGCTCTATGTCTGCCAGCGCTTCCTCCGCTTTGAGTTCGTACTCCCTTTTCTCCTTCGCGAACCTTATGGATTCCAATTGCTTCGCGTGTTCAATACGCCTGGCCTCCTTCTCGCGCGCCTCAGACTGATGGGCCCGCTCGACTTCAAGATCGACTTCCCGCACGCGCAGCCGCAGCGCCAGTTCCAGGATAGCAATGCCGTATTCGCTTGCGTGCCGAAGCAAGCGGTCCCGCGTCCTCGAAACGACCGTTTGTTCGGCCTCACGGAATTGCTTGCGCAGAAAGTCCCAGCGCAGCTGCTCTACTTCACGCCCGATGACCGCCTTGATGGAATCCACGACCGTTCCGAGCGGATCCTTGAGGCGGTGGGTGACCACAGTTCTAGGTTCGGCTACCTGGTAGGTCAGGTCGAACGCGAGATCGATTTCGTGAAGCTGATCGTCGAGCCTGACGTGGTCTCCGAACGAATATCGAAGCCCGCGCGCACTGGTGACGGCAAACCCGATGTACTTCGAGGTTCCTCCTAACACCGTTTCCAGGAAACCTGACCTGAGAGGAGGGTCTTTGGGATGTATGTCCGAATAGACCCTCTCTCCTGAGTCTCCGACTCTTTCGACCACCACGACAACGTGGCCTTCAAGGGGTTCTGGCGAATGTTCCTTGATGACTTCGTTAGACAGCGTCAGATTGGCCATTCCAAGCTCCGATCAGCGATTTAATTTCAACGTTGAGCTGCGTTGTGCGGTTTGTGACCCGATCGATCGTCAGATGTCGCACATAGCTCGCTGCTGCTTCGAATGACCGCTCGCCTGCGAGTTTTGTGATCTGAGGAGTGTGTGACACTACATCTGTCTCAGCGAGCAGCAGCAGCGCCGATGAAAGCTGGGCCCTGGAGGCAGCCTGTATTTCGAGCTCGCCAAGCAACCGTACGGACAAATTGACCCAGCCGTTCCTCATCGCATCCTGGATAGGTCCGGGAGCCAGTTCAGCGCCCGCCGCCATTGCCCGCGTAGCCTTGTTGCAGATCTCTGTCAAATGCCTGATGCGGTCGGTGAAGGTGCGCAGCATTTCAGGTGGTGGAATGGCGCGAACCATCAAGGGCATCAGATAGGCTGCTGCGAAGGCTGCGAGCGATCGGGCCTTTAGGTATGTGTGCTCGTCCATGCACTCCTTAGCTGCGGCCACGAGCGCGGTGGGCGTTTCGATCGAAGTTAGTCGATACGGTCCAACCTCTCGAACCAGCTGTCGCAACACCGTTGCGTCGGCGTCAACGGCAGCGATTTCGTCGTGTGCCGCCAACAAATGCGTAACATCGGTCAGATGCTGCGCAGCTCTCGTAATCTGATGTAGGCAGGTGGGCCATCGGCCACCATCAAAGGCATGGCCGGATGCACTTCGGCAATCGTCGAACGACCGAAGAAGGCTTGCGTCATGTCTGCGAACAACGCTGAGACGATGTTGGACAGCAGCAAACGTATCGTCGATTTGACCTAGCTCAGCACTGAATCCGGCCTCCAGCGCCGATGAGGACAGGTGCCCATACTCGTGTCTCCAGACCATGCGTTCGAGCGCGAGCGTCCTAGTCATCGGCTTTCGGTGGTCTTCGCCAGACCGTCCCTGCCAGAAAAATAGAGGCGTAGCTCGATGCGCCTGTTTTTGCTTCGTTCGTTGCCAACTGGCCTCGTTGCAGCGTAGCCATTCACCGAGAGACGCTTCTCGTCCACGCTTGGGGTGATGTGGCGTGTAAGGAAGCGCATGACTACGAGAGCGCGCGCGGTCGAGAGCTCCCAGTTGTCGCGTGGGTATTCCTTGGCCCGAAACTCCTCGTCGTCAGTGTGTCCCTCGATCTGAATTTGATCGTAGGATTGGCGAACACCGAGCTGATGGAGCTCGGCAAGCACTGAGCCGAGCCGGCGCAGAAGGTGAGCGCCCCTTGATCTGAGCGTAGTTTGCTGCGGATCAAAGAGGATCTTGTCGCCAAAAGTGATCTGCAAAATGTTCAAGTCTGCTGCGACGAGGAGTTCCTTTCTTTCGAGTTCCACTCGGAACTCTTTCTGGAAGGCGCGCATGAACTGCTCGCGCTTCTGCTGCGCGATGATCGCGGAGATCCGACCCGGGTTCAGGTGCTGCTCGACAAAGTACATGAGGAGAAAGAACATCAGCACGGACGTGAGCATGTCGATGTAGGCCGGCCAGAAATTGAGAGGCCGTTCGGTGGTGACGCGGCCGGGATGGGCGATCGTCGACACCCTAAAGACGTGCCAGCCAGATGAGCACGGCTCCCGCAGCAAGGGCGCCGAGGACCCAGGCGGTTTTGGACGCAATCGGCGGCCGCGGCCGCTCAAGAGGGGCGTAGCGACGAGCCATTGCCACTTCGCTGGCGATGCGGTCTTGTCCTTCTCGCACTGCGGCTACCATTTCCGGGAACTTTGTCGCGAGCTTCATGAAAGACGCGTTGACTTGGCTGAGCTGCGCGATGACAGCGGTGAGGCCGGCGTCGCCCTTGGTCGACTGGTCACCGCGCTTCGTGATCGCAACGACATTCTGTATGATGATTCCGACCGCCTTCTCCACAGCAGCGACCCGTTCGACGTTCGAGGTTTGGTCGCGCACCAGATCCCCCAGCCGCTCGAAGGAGTCGCCAAGCCTTAGAGAAAACCGCTCCAATGCCGTTTCACCTTCGATTGTTGGGACAGCGGCAGGCAGGAGCTCTTCGACTGTGAACCTTTCAAGTACGTCGTAGAAGCGCGCCTGCGCTTGCGAAAGCCTCAGGTTCATCCACGACAAAGCGATTGAGGCCGTGAGTCCCACGATGGTGCATGAAAACGCGGTCTTCTTTCCTGCAATCACGTTACTCAGGCCCGCCAGCGAAGTTACCCAGTTGCCGTCGGCGCCCGCGGCAATTGCTGCGGCGGTGTCTTCGAGCTGGGTGATCATCAGAGCAAGGCCGATGAAAGTGCCGAGAAGGCCCAGCATCATCGAAAGGTTGGCCACGTATCCCGGCAGGGCCAGACTGAGTTGGCCTTGCTCTCGAAGCAGTGTCATCTGCTGCAGTGCGACGATATTGACCTTCACCCGCGCCTGAGTCATTCGCTTCAGAGCTGCGAGGCGGTCGCCGATGAGGCTGTGTGCAGGGATGCCGTCGCTCAACACTTGCAGGTCCATCAGTTCCGGCTGTTTGTCCTTGCCTTCCTTTTGAGTCACTGTCGTTCCCTTGGCGACCTTGACGCGCTCGCGCACGCGGGCCAGCGACTCGTTTTCGCTGTGGTCATACCGCCGCCGGTGGTTCATCGCCTGGATGGCGGCTATGACGGCCATCGAGACAATGAGGACAGATATGAGTCGGCCGGGCACGGTATTGCTGTACCAAAAGAACTCCGCAAGACGCTCGTAGCTCACCGCCATCTGTGTCCTTAACCTTCCTTGCCGCCGTGCTCGAATAGGGTTCGAACCGTATCCGCTTCGGCGATTTCAACGCTCATTCGGGACTCCTTCTCAGGGTTGCTCCGAAAGCCAAGATCGGTCGCGCGCAGCTTGCCAATGCGGATTGACATTCCATCCGATCGAGTGGGTTGGATCCTATCGCCTCCACGAACGCTGCTCTCGCGCCAGAGAGTCTTGAGAACTTGAAGTACGGCACGATCCCAGTCCGGAAACATGTCCAGGTACTCAATGGACGGGAGTGTGGCCGCGCCACCGATTGGCAACGCTGGAATGTCACATTTCTCAAGCCTCAGCGGGACGAACCAAGTTCGATCCTGTGGCCGCGAGCGGAGCTCCTCGATCGCGACCAGGAGCTCCTCGTTCATCCCAGATCGTTCTCGAGCGACTGATCTCGGTGAGAAGCAGGCCAGGAAGAAGCGGCCGGTGCGGATCGCGTTTGTGATTGCGTCCTGCCAGCGAACACCCGGCGCGAGATTGCTCTTGTCCATCCACACTTCGACGCCGGACTTCTCGAGGGCGGCCTTGAGGGACCGCACGAGCGCGATATCTTCGTGGACATAAGAAATAAAAACGTGCGCGTCAATTGGCATGACAGACCCCAGATCAATTACTCCGAGTACGTAGCTTAGGTGGCGGGACGGAAGGATCGCCCACCCAAGCTTCGCCGCACTCTAGGCTCCCCAGGGCGAACGCGAGATGCGTTCCTCGCGCCAGATCGCCGTTGGCATCGAGTGCAGAGACCCTTACGAATCGGCTCCGCTCAAACAGGGGCTGAACTACTGCTGTAGCCACAGAGTCACCGTTTCTAGATAGGCCCCACAGCACCAGACTGGGGGCCAAAACTCTTGGATCGCGATCAGCTACTACATTGTGTAGCCAACCTCCAGGATACATCTGGAATCTCATGCCGTAAACACCCTAAACACCTTCATCACCTCATCCCCGAGATGATTGATCACCTTCACCGCGATCCGCCGGCACCCCGAGGTGCCATCCCCCGAAGCCGAGGATTGACACGGGGATGTTCGAGCGGCCGAAAGGCCTCTTGGGGATGTCGAGAGCGCCTGGCATGCGGTGGAACTATATGTCCGGCGTCTGTCACGTTCGTGCCGTAAAGACTCAAATACCTCAGCTCCGCCACCGGCTTGAGGTTCGCCGGCAGAGGAGCGAGCGCGAAGCCTGGCCTGTACAGTGTTCGAAAGTCGTTTTCGGATGTGAGCGCCAAAGCCTGGCAAAGCGCCGTATTGCGCCCCCCAAGGATCTGCGCCGCCTCCGAATGTCGATAGGGAATCACTTCCAGCAGGAAGTTCGCGCCGCCTAACCACGAGCGCCAGTACAGGCTCCGACAGGGTTCTCCATCCAACGACATAAACAGAAAGGGAGAATGAAATGACGAAAGTCTTGAGACGTGTCGGAGTTGATTGGGGAAGTGGAGCCCACCAGGTGTGCCGGATCGACGGTGAGGAAGAACCGAAGCAACGGGGCTTCCCTCATACGAGCGAGGGCTTGAATGCGCTGGTTGCGTTCGTAGCCGAAGGAGACATAGCCCCGGAGCAGATGCTCATTGGCATCGAGGTGAATCACGGTGCGGTGGTCGAAGCTCTGCTGGCCAAGGCGTTGCCGGTTTGCTCGATCAATCCGAAACTGCTGGATCGATTGCGTGATCGGTTCTCCCCGGCCGGAGCCAAGGACGATCGGCGTGATGCCTTCGTCCTGGCCTCGTGCGTGGAATCCGATGCCCATGCGTTCCGAAGGATCGATCCAGGTAACGAAGACAACCTTCGTTTGCAGGCGGCGACTCGGCTTCGGGGGGATCTGAAGTCTGGATTTGGTGCGGACGCCAATCGACTCTGGAGCGAGCTGCGGGATTATCGACCTGGACCCCTGTGTGCCAACATGAATGAGACACCGCCCGTCGTTTAATTAAGCAGCAAGACAGGGCGTAGAAAGACAAGCCGTTCATGGAATCCCCAGCTTTCGTACCCGTACCCACGGGGTCGTCGGTCGGTGCAGATCCGTTGCCGTCTCCGTTGCCTTCGAGTTTGGGGGAGGGGCCGGGACTGGAGGTCGCCCAACGGGCGACCGTAAGGCCCGGAGCCTCCTCCAAACTCGACCGGCCTGATTCGGAGGTCCGACCCACACGTCGCCGTTTCGACGTCGCCACAAAGCTTCGGATTCTTCGGGAAGCGGACCGGTGCGAGCGCGGAGGCCTGGGCGCCCTTCTGCGCCGCGAGGGCATCTACTCGTCCTCGCTGGTTCGTTGGCGGCGGGAACTCAATACTGTCGCGAAGAACCATCTGGTCAAGAGGCGTGGCCCCAAGGCGGCACCCGTGAATCCGCTGGCCGAAGAAAACCGCCGTCTCAAGAAGTCACTCGCTCGTGCAGAGGCCGGGCTCGAGCGAGCGAAGTACATCATCGATCTCCAAAAAAAAGTGGCGAAGCTCCTGGGCGAACCGTATGTGGCCGGCGAGCTCGAAGAGGACGATTGAGACCCGCCGTGCTCGAAGCCAGACTCCAGATCGGAATGCGCGAGGCGTGCCTTGTCCTCGACGTGTCCTCCGCCTCGATCTACCGCGATCTCGAACCGATCACGGCGATCCCGGTCGTGAAGCTGGCCGTGCCGTCTCCTCGGGCGCTCAAGCCCGAGGAGCGGTCTGCCATCCTCTTTGCTCTCAACTCCGACGAGTTCGCCGACAAGTCCCCGGCCCAGGCCTTCCACTCCCTCCTTGACCGCGGCAAGTATCTGGGCTCTGTACGCACGTTCTACCGAGTGCTGGCCTCCGTCATGGCCGTGATCGAGCGGCGGGCGATCGCCCGCCATCCCTATCGCCCGGCGCCACAGCTCCTCGCCACCGCGCCCAACCAGGTCTGGTCGTGGGACATCACCAAGCTCAAGGCCGCGGGTCATTTCCTCTGCCTCTACGTCATCCTCGATATCTTCAGCCGCTTCGTGGTCGGTTGGACCCTCGCGTCAGCGGAATCCTCGGGCATCGCCGTCCGCCTCATCGAAGAAACTTGTCGGAGGCAGAGCATCAGGCCGGGGACCTTGATTCTCCATTCCGACCGCGGCTCTTCCATGACCTCCGGAACCACCTACGACCTGCTCCAGCGGCTTGACATCGAACCGTCCCATTCCAGACCGCGAGTCTCTAACGACAATCCGTTCTCCGAGGCACAGTTCAAGACCTTCAAATACTCGCCCGCCTTCCCGGACAAATTCGGCGGGCCCGACGATGCCCTCGCGCATTGCCGCAGGCTCTTCCCCTGGTACAACGACGAGCATCACCACTCCTCGCTCGGCTACCTCACGCCGGCCCAGGTCCATTTCGGCATTCATGGTCCTGTTCTCGACCAACGGGCCATCACCCTCGCCCGCGCCTTCGAACTCAACCCAAATCGCTTCGTCCAGGGCGTCTCCATTCCCAAACGCCCTCAGCCCGTGGTCTGGATCAACCGACCCAAGACATCCCTCCCGGCATCGCCACCTGCAACAGCTCAGGCCGGCGCGACCGCTCTCGGACTGGGCCACATCTCCCGACTACTCGGCGATCCCGCGTCCGCTCTCTTCGAATCGCTCCCTAAACTTCCACCCTCGCTGTCTCACGCGCGTTGACACGTTCCGGACTCTTGGTCTTATGTCCGGGGGCGGACGAGCCGTGGTTGTGGGCGTTGCTCGAAAAGGCTCCGTCCCCGTCGGAAGGGGCGAAGCTGACTCGCACCAGCATCGGCGCGGTCTTGAAGAGGCACCGCATCCGACGTCTCACCATCGAAGACGTGCAAACGGTCTTGCGCGGAGACGTTCTGTCTCTACGCTCGGTCTACATCGAGTCGCACGTGGCGAGGGTTTTGGTCTTGACCGCCAAGCTCAAACTGGCGCAGACCCAGATCGACAAACTCGAGAAGGAGATTAAGACGGAGTTGGCGGAGAGAGTGCAGTCCGAGGAACAAACCGAGCGCCGTGACCTGACGATCCTTCTTTCCTTGCCGGGATTTGGACCATTGACGACGGCCACGGCGCTCGGAGAAAGCGGAGAAGCTTTCGAACGTCGAGACTACAACGCCTTAAGGAGCATTTGTGGCGCCGCCCCGATTACCAAGCAAAGTGGCGGCTCGAGATTCGTGGTCATGCGCCAGTTCTGTCAGCCGCGTCTACGGGTTGCCTTGCACATTGCCGCCCTGCAGGCGATCCGTATCGATCCGAAGTTCCATGACCTGTATGTCCGCGCTCGGGCGCGCGGACATACTGTTGGACGCGCCATCAGAAACATCGTCGACCGCCTGCTGTGCCTGGCCGTGCAGTTGCTCCGAAAGAACGAGCTCTATGACGTCACGCTCCGCCAACTGGCTCCGGAGGCTGCTGCTTCTTGAACCCTGTGGAGTAGTCGTGGCATGGAAGGCTCGGCCTGTGGGAAACCGGGTCCGTCACCGGTTTTCCATAGGCAGAGGAGCCTTCCATGCAAGCTACAAACAGGGCGTTGACGTAGATGGCCAGCGGGAGCAAGGCCGGCTTGGGACACCTGAAAATTCCTCTTGACTCGTTGCAGGAAGTCCTTGGGCCACCGACGATCCGTTTAGCGTCTGACGGGAGCGGACAATGGAGTGCTGTCGGATGCACCGCCCACGAAGATCCGGTAGTCGCCCGAGAGGAGTTCCCAGTCGTCCTTCTCCTCGTTGAAGATGGACAGGAACTTCGGGTCCAGTTTCAAGGTCACCATCTTCGCCTCCCCTGGTGACAACAGGACCTTCTCCCACGCGACCAGACGCTTCGGCGGTTCGTTGGCCGACGCCGGCAGCGAGGCGTACACTTGGGCGATCTCGGCCCCGGCGCGCTTGCCGGTGTTGCGCGCCTTGAACGACACCGAGTCGATAGTGGCCGTGACGTCCGAATAGGCGAACGAGGTATAGGACAGACCGTGGCCGAACGCGAACAACGGCTTCTTGTTCTCCGCCTGGAACCACTTGTAACCGACCTTCAGGCCCTCGGTGTAGTCGATGTCAAAGGGCTTCATCTGGAATCGTTGCGGGGGTGCGCTCACCCCGCCGGGCGGCGGCGTCGCCGGTGGTGTCGGCCGCTGGTCGGAGCCGAAGATCACCGGGTGAGGCAGATCGGCATCAGACCTTGGGAACGTGGCCGGCAGCTTGGCCGATGGATTCACGTCGCCGAACAGGATGTTCGCGAGCGCCTCGGCCCCCCTGATGCCCGGGTACCAAATCTCGATCGCCGCGCCGACGCTGTCGATCCAGGGCATCGCCGCCGGGCCTCCGGTCTCGAGGACCACGATCGTCCGCGGGTTCGCCGCGGCGACCGCGCTGACCAGGTCGTTCTGCGCGCCCGACAGGTTCAGTGACGGCAGGTCGCGCCCTTCGGTGGTGTATTCGTTGACGAAGACGATCGCAATCTCGGATGCCTTCGCGAAGGCCGCGGCCGCCTTCACGTCGACGCCGTCATGGTACTCGACCTTCGCCCTGGGAGCTTTGCCCCGGACCGCATTGAGCGGAGAACTCGGGAACCAGACCGCGGGACCACCGAAGCGGCTCGGGCCGCCGCCGGGGGGATCGACCTGCGCGGACCCTCCGCCTGAAAGGACGCTCGTGTCGGCCTTTGACCCAATGATCGCAATCGACTTGACGCGGGCGGCGTCGAGCGGCAGCAGGGAGTTCGCGTTCTTCAGCAACACGGAACTCTGCTCGGCGACTCTCTGCGCAGTCGCGGCGCCCTTGAAAGGATCCACGACACGACCTAGCGGCGGGTCGTCTATAACCCCCGCGGCGAAGGCCGTGCGGAGGATGCGATGAACCATGTTGTCGACGCGACTCATCGGTACTTCGCCTGCGTCCACCGCTTTCTTGAGGGCATCGCCGAAGCGCGCTCGCTCAGCGGGACCGCCGGGCTGCTCGGCGTCCAACCCGGCCAGGGCTGCTTTGGCTGTCCTGTGTGTCGCGTTCCAGTCAGAAACCACGCCGCCCTTGAAACCCCAGGTCTTCTTCAGGAGCTGATTGAGCAGGTAGTCGTTCTCGCAGGCCCGGCCTCCATTCACCTTGTTGTAGGAGCACATCACCATGCCGGGCTGGTTCTCCAGGATGGCGATTTCGAAGGCCAGGAGATCCGTCTGGCGCATCACGCGCCGGCTCATCTTCACGTCGCCGATGGTCCGTCCGGTCTCCTGATCGTTGAGGGCATCGTGTTTGATGTCGCCGATGACCTTCTGGCTTTGCAGCCCCTTGACGAGCTGCGCGACGGTCTTTCCGGCGAGGATGGGGTCTTCGCCCGCGTATTCGAAATTCCGTCCGTTGCGCGGCTCGCGCATGAGGCTCACGCCCGCGCCCAGTGACGCCTGGTACTGCTGATCCCGAAGCTCACGTCCGATGAGCTCGCCGTACTCGTACGCCAGATTCGAGTCCCAGGCGGCGGCAAGGGCAATCGTCGACGGCAACAGCGTGCTGTAGCGGCCGCGTTCCGCCGCCGCCCGAACGCCGACCGCCGAGTCGGCCAGCTGAATGGGGAGCAACCCGAGCCGCGGCACTCCCTGGATGACCCCGGCGCCACCGTTCGAGATCGCCCCGAACCCGACCCCGACCCCGACCCCGAACCCGATCCCCTCCGTTCCGCGGTCGACGGCTTGAGGCGCGAACGGCTCAACGGAAACGAGCCTCAAGCTTCGAGACCATCATCGCCGCGCGAGTGAACAGCGCACGCGCAGCCGCGGGAACGCCTTCGCCTTTGAACCCAAGTGCGACCGCGTGATCAACAACGGAAACGCATTCCATCGCGCTCCCGCGAGGGATTTCGTAGTGGCGCCGTTTGACGCCGCGGGACCGCGAGCCAAATCCCTCGGCAGCGTTGAGGACCACCGAGGACGAAGCGCGCCGCATTGATCCCGAAGGTTCGCGTCAAGCGATGCCGCGATGGACCCGGACGAACGACAAGCGTCGAGCGAAGCGCGGTATACATCGAAGGTCTGGAGCGAGGTGCCGACTGCCCGAGTTCGCCCGCTCCCCAAGAGCAAAAGTTGGGCTGCCTCGCCGCAACCACGGGTTCGTCGCCACCCGTTGGGTGCGCCCGCTTCCGGAGCCGGCATTTGTTGAGAGACCTGCACCCAGGTGAGGCCGCTCGCTGCCAGTGGTCGTGGTCGACGGCCTGAACCGCAAACGGCTCATCGGAGCGAGCCTCCAACTTGGAGATCATCGTCACGAGACGCGCCGCCGTTGATCCCGAAGGTCCGCGTCGATTGATGCCGCGATGGGCGCGCCCGAGCGACAAGCGTCGAGCGAAACGCCTCCGAAACACTAGCCAGAGCATCACGGTGCCGTGACCCCAGCGTCACGCACCGCCGGTACGGCGGGGCTGTCGTCGCGCCCACCGAGTCGCACGACCCAGCACGGTTGACAGCGTATCGGGTTCGAAACTGCTGATGAACGCGGTGTTTGTGGGCATAAAGGAGGAATGCTTCGGTGAGCGAATCTCTCGAACCAGGGCGTTGGCATGCGCCGTGTATTTACAGAGACAACGTTTCGGACCTGTCGCAACAACCGCCGCCCCCAACTTGAAGGTGGATCCCATGAACTCGATTGAATTCGAAAAGCATCTCCCCTATCTCAACGAACGCACGTTCCGCAATTTCATGTCGCTAGAAGAGTTTCTTGTCGCCATCATGCCCTTCGCGCACGACATTATTGAGGCCGCTCAGCACTGCGATACGGAACGCGACGCGCGCGCGCGACTCCTTGAACTCGCGATGGTTGTATTGAGCGCCGAGCGACACGGACAAGCTGCTGGCCAACCCAAGGGCTCGGCTCTCTCACGCCTGAACGGGGCGGAGGACACCCTGGTCCGTTTGGGCGCCAAGGGCGACCACCCACCCACGATGAGCGCTGATCTCTTTTGGCTCTTCAACACCCGTTACTCGTTCACAACGAATCCCGAGGAGCGGCTCTTCGCAGATGTAGTGCGGGATACGGTTGCCTGCTTTGAGACCATCAGCAGCAACCTGGCAATCGCCGCCGAGAGATGGGGGACGGTTTCGGTTCGAGAGCGAACGGAGGCCCTTGATCGCGCCGCCGCCGCAGCCGAGACCGCGTGCAAACTTCTTTCCAAACTGGCATCGTTTTCCGGCCCGTTCTTCACGTTTGAATTTCGCACCTTCCTTGTTGGCTTGCCGATCAAGGGCAAGGACTGGGACGGTCCGTCCGCGGCGAACTTTGCGCCGGTGATGGTCTCGGACGTGACCCTTACTGCGGCAACGAAGTTCTATTTCAAGTACATCCAGGGCCGGATGGGAACGCTTCCCGGGGAAGGTCGCACCCGCGTTTCGGAGGCGCTGTTTGGTGAGACCGTCGACGCGGCCATTCACAGAATCGTATTCTCAGGGAGTAGTTCCTCGACGGAGGAGCCTGCGATCGACTCCGCGATCCTGGCCACCGGCAGCATCGAGCTGTTACTCGCCCTCGACCGGTACGTTGAGGCCCTGGGGCGGTGGTCGAAAATCCACTTGGCCTTGGTGCGGAAGAAGCTTGAGGAGCCCGCAGCCGCCGGCTTGGCCGCAAACAAAACGCCGGATGCGGTGAGTGCCGATCGCGGCACCGGGGGCGGGGACTGGCGTGAGGAATTGAAGCGCATCATGAATGAGCGCATCAATCCCGGAGGTCTCCGCCCGCTCATCGAATCCGCCAGGCGCTTGCGTGGGCTTCATCAGCGTCGTCACAGCGTGGAGGTTCGTCATGAGCAGCGCACGTAGCCCCCTTGCGAGGGTCTCGCGGATCGTCCGCTATCCGATCAAATCGATGGCCGGCCAAGCGGTCCGCTCCACGCGAATCGGTTGGCACGGCCTTCAAGGCGATCGCCGTTACGCGTTCGTGGCGACGAACGACCGCAGCGGATTCCCATGGATTACGGCGCGGGATGTCCCGGAATTCGTCACCTGGGTGCCGACCTTCGAAGACGAAGCGAGACCCGACCAATCTCCGGTCCTCGTACGCTGGGGGGACGCCCAGGCCAGGCTGATCCACGAGGCTTCCGTGGAGAAGCGAGTGTCTGAGTTGGCGGGGAGGCCGGCACGCCTCATTCATATATGGGGAGGAATCTTCGATGCTGAGGAGGTCTCTCTCATCAGCACCCATAGCATTCAGGCTGCCTGCGCCGATGCAGGATTACCGGTTTCCGCCGACAGGTTCCGGGCGAATATCGAACTCGAATCCCTGGACGCCGCGTCGTTGAATGAGGAGCGTTGGCTGGGATACCGACTCATCTTTGGTGATCGCCAGGACTCTGCACGCGTGAGGGTGACGAGGCCAGACAAGCGCTGCCAGGTCGTGAACATCAACCCGCTCACGGGCGTCTCGGAGCCCGGACTCTTCGAAAGTGTCGCGAAGAGCCGGAAGAATGTCCTGGGAGTCTATGCCAGGGCTGAGGCGCCCGGCACCGTGGAGGTGGGCGACGTCGTCTACCTTCTGAGAGCGTGATACCAGTCACGTTCTGCGCGAGCCATACGGAATCCTGCCCCTTGGTCCCTGCGGTATGCTCGCCACTCGAACGAGGTTCGGCCATGCAAATCGAAAACCCAGAAACACCGGTGAAGCAGCCGACGCTCAAGGCTCAGGCCAGCAATGCTCCAGAACCCATCACGTCGGGGACCTTGGCGTGGAGGAAGACCTTGGCCGGAAGGGACAAGCCTGATCCGCCCATCACGATCGGTCCATTCCGACTTGTGAGGTACAAGCCGACTGCGTCGCGCTACAGACAAGGCGTCTAGCTTGTCGCGGAGGAAAAGCGTTCTTTTCCTCGCCCCTCCAGTGCGGCTCAATGCCCAGGAGGATGAGTACTTGGTCCACTGGCCACGTCACGCGCTCGTCCTCGCCTCGGAGCTCGGTTCCGGCTACGAGGTCCATCTCCTGGATGTCACTGCCGAGTTCCTGGAGAGGAGAACGGCCTCGGATGGCCCAGGAACGAGCCTTTCGAATCTCCTCGCCACAGTGGTGGAAGAGGCGATTGCGAGGATCCAGCCAGACCTGATCGCTCTTCACGCGCACGCCGCCCCTCATCTTCCGGTCGTAGCCGTCACACTTGCGGCGATCGAGAAGGTACGTCAGCCTTCGACACGTTTGGTCATCGGGGGCATGGCGGCTTCGCAACTCCCCGGTGATGTTTCCGGCCTTGTTCCGTCGAGCGCCCGACCGAAAACCTTGATCGTTCGAGGCGAGGCTACCGGTCGGATCGTAGAGATAGTGGAGTTGGCGCTGGACTCAAAGAAGCCCGCCAATGGATTAGGGAGCTTGGAGGTTCGTCCATCGGGCTTGCGGGAGTTGCTGATTGGGAGCAACCCTCTGGAAATGGACTACGCCCAGCCTCGATTCGACCTCCTCAATAAGAGCCTCTACCAGCGATTGTTCGCCTCGGGGCAATTCGTGCCCCACCTGGAGATGACTTCAGGGTGCACCTTCGGCTGCACATTCTGCGGAGTTCACTACCCCGGGGTTTCCAGACGGCTCCGACGGAGGCTCGTCTCGGCCGTAGTGGCGGAGCTCCGCCACCTCCGCGAGGAGTTCGGGTTTGATGACTTCTACTTCTGCGACGAGACATTCACGCTAGACATGCGACTAGCTGCCGACTTCTGTCATGCCGTGTTGGCTGAGCTTCCGGGCATCAGATGGCGCTGCGTCACTAGGGTCGACCGAATCGATGAAGGACTTGCGGAACTCATGGCGAAGGCGGGTTGCTGGGAGATCGGGTTTGGCACCGAATCCGCTGGCAACCAGATCCTGTCTGACCTTGACAAGCGTGCCTCGGTGGAGGAGAACCAGCTTGCGATTGGGCTCGTCCAGAGACACGGAATTGCGGCCAACGCCCTGACCATTATCGGGCTCCCACACGAGGACCATTCGGATATCCGCAGAACATTTGAGTTCCTCGCCCGCGACGCGAGGCCGCAGCGTGCGCAGATCTTCGTCTTCCACCCCGTGCCGGGGACCGAGTTCTACAAGCACCCAGAGCGACACGGCTTGCACATAGACATCCGGACTCTCGAAGACTGGTATCTGTTTGATCACATCGGCCCACCGGTGTCTGACACAGCGCTCCTGTCGCGAGAGGACATCGTTCGCTATTTTCTTCTCTTCAACCAGGCGCTCAGCACGGCGCTCGACCCAACTCCCGACCCCGATCTCATTCGACGTGTCCTTGATAACCGATTCCCCGTTCGGAGGAAAGGTATCGTGTGGCTGCGAACCGGCCCGAAGTTACAGATATATCGGCCCGCGGAGCCCGATGGAGGTGTCGCTGGAAACACGCACGTCGTAGAAGCGGCATCGGAGACTGGGCCTGATGCGGCAGGAGTCATCGATGTCGTTCTGTCGCAGTGTACGGGCCTCGCGACGCCCGCAGAGATCGCCAGAGCGCTCCAAGGATCGCAAGGGCTCTCTTTGGAGGCGGCGCAGGCACTCACGGCTGATGCCCTCGCATTCTTGAAGGCGGGCGGTTACATAGCCGAGTTCTGAGATGCCACCGCTTACTCCACCAAGAACATGGCAAGAGTTCCGGCAAAGTCGGGCTCCCACCTATCGGGTACTACGTTCCCTGCACAGAAAGCTTCGGGATCTCGCCTTGGCGGACCGTTCTCTCATTGCCCGTCTAGACAATTCGCTCAAGTCGCCCACTACGGCGCAGGCATTCAGAGCCTGGCTCGCGGCTTGCGCGGAGGCGCCGGGAGAAACCACGCCCCAAAGGGAGGATTCGGCCTCGCCTTGGTTGGAAATTGCGCCCGAGCTGGAAGAATGGCTTCGACAGAATCAGTTGTCTCTCGGGATGACGTTGGACCCCGACAGCCCGTGCGGGCGACCAGGATTGATCGATGGTTGCCAACATGCCCTCGATCAGTTGCCGACGTGCTCCGAGCCGAACAGAAGGCGTGTCCTTCTTCAGACCCTTCTATTGGCTGGGCTTGGGTTGGTATTCATCAGAAACAACCCCGCCCGCGGGGCGTCCTATTACCATTGGCTTCTCGCCGACCTACCTTCACCCGCCGTGCGGGCTCTGGTCATGGCAACTTTGTCCGTCCCTGAGCACCAAGGCACGGTCGGGTGGGTAGCAGGGCAAGCCGAGCGCCGGAGTCAGGTTCATTCAATCTACGCGGACTTTCCCGAACCGGTGGCACTGTTCAGCTGCCTGTCAGACCCTCGCGGACGAGTTGCAACGGAGGATCTCCTCGTGGGGAACCGATCTTGGCTGGGAATGCCATTCTTCGCTGATCGGGAAGAGAGCCGGGATACCACGGCTGGCACGGCCCCGGTGGGAGTCCTGTTTGCGTTCTATCCAATTGACGGCCTCTTCTACGACGCTGAGACGGCCTCCCCGCCTTTCGCATACCATTCCGCACCCACCGCCTTTTACGAGACTCGGCCGTTGCTACTCCAGGCACTAGCAACCGAGGCGGCAACTCGAGCCCAGGAACTCACCGCCGCTGGGGGCGTCGCCGACGCTGTGCGGGTTCAGGATCAGGTCTTCTCGCGCCTTTTCCCCCAGTTTCTGGGCAATGATGATCCGCTGGGCTTTCTATTTGTTGCCTATGCTCGCGAAGAAAGGAAAGATGGAGGCCTCGACTTTTCCTTTCGATTTAGGGAGGAGGCGTTCCTCAAGCGGCTGTTCGCCTTCGTGCAGTTGAGCTGTCTGTACCCAACAGAGTGGGCCCTCCCTCCGGCACAAAGGCTCGACCAACTGGCCCGGGAACTCGAGGGCCGTACCGCAGAAGAGTCATGGGTGCTCTCATGGCAACCGCAGGGCAACGAGGATGATGACCTCGCCGGGCTGTACCCTAAGGCTCCCCCCGCTTGGCTGAGCAACATTGCCCAGCCAAGGGCAAAGCGGAGGCGATTTCTCGATGACCCTGTAGCTGATGCCCTCGACTTCTACGGTTCGGCGGCCGGAATCGTGGATCTCGTAGTGCCTCTCGTTGACGCCTCCGAAGGCAAACCACACTGCGCGGGCTTTCTTAGGATCAACTGTGTTCGGGGAGTGGGCGATGGCGGCGCGTTCAAAGCCTTGTTTGCCACCTTCGACGATCATTTCCGCGAGTGCTCCCGCGCCCTGGCGCAAGCCCTGCGCGCCTTGGAAAGGATCTCCTCTCTCCCGGGAGTGCCTATGGAGCACCACAAGGCACTGAGAGATCTGAGGCTACTTGTTTGCGATGCGATTGTCACCGAGCTGGTAGACGCCTTTCAGCCCGCTTCGAGAGCGGTGGCCGGCCCCAATAGCCTCGGACTTGCGCGCCTCCAGATCGCAAGACAAGTTGCCCGACTGATGTCGCTGCCAACCGAGACCGGGCCCGCTTCGAACGGCGATGACCCCGAGGCGGTACTCCTGGCCGCCGAGCAGGAGCTAGAGCGTTTCAAGCAGGTCCTTGGAGACCGGAGCGGATGGCCCGAGGTGCTCCTTGTCTCCGTATGGACGTATTCGGAACGTCCCCTGATTCAGGCAATCGAGGGCACCGGCGGTCCGTCGGGTGCAGCCGAAATGATCTGGGCTGATCCGGGACTGTCCCAGTTCCTTGCCGTGTTGACAGACTATGCGCTCACACTACCGAGTGAATCGAACCCGCTAAAAGACTGGCACCGGCTCCTCACGGGACATAGACACGAGAACCTCGGCGGTGTCCCCACGGTGATCTCCCCGTCGAATTCTGTCGCTGAGTTGGCTATGAGAACCCAAAGCCAAAGTGATGGATTCTTCGTGGACACCGAACTGCGCCCCCGGAGAGCCTACGCCAGGGGACCGGCGGTCATCACGTGGCGTCGGGGTCGTTTTCCACGCGCAACGGCGTTCAGGGCAATTCCCGGTCGGCTTACCAGCGCTCTTGAACGTGATCTCCGCAGCCAGGCCGGCGATCTCCGATTCGCGGAGCCAGCAAGAGCGTCGTCGTCCCTGGGGCCGCCACTTGCGGCGTCAAGTCTCATAGATTGCTTGCAGGGACTGCTGTCCGACCGCTCGGAGCGATCAGAGCTGTTGCGGATCCTGACCCCCGTGATAGAAACAATGCGAGGCAATGCAGCTCGAGAGTTTGCTTCGTATGTCGTCGCGCCGCTCGACTCCGACCTTGAAACTCGGCACGCTGTCGTTGCATCAGCCGGCCCGTCGGATTCTGCCCTGTTAGCCCTTCGTGACCTCACCGTTAGGACGGCACTCCACACCGCAAATCAGGTGTTTCTCGCCGAAGTGAAAACTGCCCGGCTGATACTTCAGAAGACCCAGCACGCACTATTCGTGCCTACCTCTGCAACAAGACAACGCTTGGAAGACGCGAGCGAGGAGTGGTTAACAAGAGATCTTCCCCCCAGCACCCTTGCCGCTCTGCAACAGGTTCGAAGCGAGATGAGAAGACTCACCGCCTTCTGCCGGGTCGTCCAAGTACTTCAAGGAGGAGTCAAGGCCGACGATTGGGCGGGCTCGACGCAGTTGGAAACTGAACTCGAAGACCTGTCAAACGACTACTATTTCAAGATGAAGGGCGTGGAGATTCACATCGAGCGTCAGGGGGTTTCTCGAAAGGTGTGCGGACCAGCTAGGACTTGGCAGCTCATCCTCTACATCCTCTTGAAGAACGCCGCGGAGGCCGCCGAACGAGTGGGCGGCAAGAGAGTCAACATCAAGATCACTTCACCGCCAGATCATCAGACGAGGGATACACAGGTAGAGATAGAGAATCTAAGCCCTCTCCTCGACCCGATCGATATCCAAGAGGCCCAAGCAGCACTGTCCGGCGAGAAGAAGTACTTTCGTAGCAAGAAGCCGGATGGCATGGGGCTTGGACTCGCAACAGTTGGAGAGTTGTTTGCGATCCTTCGCGCGCAGAGACAAGTTCACATCACGGCCTCGCTCCGACAACTGGGCGATGAGGGACGCGTCAGCGTCTCGTTCCAGATAGGAGGAGGAACCTAATGGGCGTCCCGACCGATAGTGTTGCTCCCTGGTTTGCGGAGCCGGATAAGTTCTTCGTCCTGCACGTCGAAGACGAGTCGACGTTCGCCCGATTCGAGGACGGCGTCTACGAAAGCCCCATTAAGAGGATGGTGACGGACGCACTCTCCCACTATGGTTTCCCTGCCAAGGGAATCGAATGGACCCTTGTACGCAGCAAGCAGGAAGCAATTGCGGTCCTTGCGAAGGCCGATGCGGAGCGGATTGGTCGTGGCTTTGATGCCGTGTTTTGCGATCTTCAAATCTATGAGACGCCGACGTCGGACGAGCCTAAGGAAGAACACGGCTTTGCTGTTCTGGAGGAGTGCCGCCGCTTAGCCTGGCCTTGTGCAATCATCGTACTTAGTGCGTTTGCCGAGAGGCGAACAACCATCCTGAAGCGTGAAGCCCAAAGGCGTGAGATTCGGTACGACGAATGGCTCCACAAGACACAGGACATCGGTGGCGAGAACCCCGACGCTACGAAGGCGAAGCTCCGTCGGCTGCTCCTGCCGCTTCAACGGTTCGCGCTCGCGTGCCTGGAGGCAACACCACCGGTTCTGTTCGTCGGGGGGCCAATGCGAACGGTCCTACGCGAGCTGGTGGTCGCAGCGAACGAGCCGGTCAATGGTTGGCCGCTCACGAGGATGTTATTGGTCGGCGACCCTGGATCGGGAAAAGGCGTGCTGGCCCAGGCCTTTCACCACTTGCTGGCCGAATGCCAGTCCCCAACGCGAGCGGGGCTCGAGACCGTCAACTGCGCCACTCTTGTGACCCAGGGCGACGGCGCCCCTGCCGCGCTCGTCGGTGCCGAGGGCTACAACGCGACGACTGCCCATGCGGGGCTGTTCGAGCGCGTGACATGGTACGAGGCAACCACCGGGGGCAAACCTCACAGACTCTCGCAGCCCGCCACGCTAGCCAATCAAAGCGGAATCCGGTGGGACCTAGCTGGCGTCGCGTTCCTCGACGAGTTTTCGACACTCCACGCGCACTCTCAGGCGGCTGTTCTCAGCGCCGTGGCTGAGGGGGTCGTGAGACGGGCAGAAAAGCAGACCCCAGTGCCCATAGGGTGTCACGTGCTGTTCGCGACCAGCTCGCCGCTCGAACAGCGCATCGACGAAGGAACTGCAGAGGGACGCCTTCGCGAGCTTCTTCAGAAGATTGGTCGAATCCACGTTCCCCCCCTTCTCTCCCGGCGGGAAACCGTGTTTCCTCTGACCAGGGTTTTGGCTGCTTGGAGAATGCATGAGCAGTCGAAGGAGCGGAGTCCCTGGACCGCGGCTCACGCCGACCGGATTGCTATCCGTGAAGGCTTTAGGGAAAGGCTCCTGAACGCCATCGAGGGCGGACAAGTCCGCAGCGTCAGTGATATCAAGGCGTTGACACAAGTGCACGAAGGCGAAGGCACGCTCACGGACTTGAATCTGAGGGCGCTCGACCAAAGGCCGTACGCAGCCCGAGCCCCAAAATCGTCCCCTCCAAGCCTCGATGAGAGCACTATGTCGACAGGCACAATGCTGAGGGGTCTCGACCTGCACAAGCACTTCCCAGATCCCGACCGGCTCTCCCCGTCCACTCGTGAGGCCGTGCAGTTGCTCCATCAAAAGCAGTTGGGCGGCAAAGAACGAATCTGGAGAAGCAAATCGATCTCCTCCGAAATCCACGCGACTCTGGTCTTGATATCGGCCCTTCTTTGGGATTGCCCCGAAAAAGTGGACACGTGGGTTAACGACTCAGGCGGCCTTTGAACGGGCCGC
>CXWL01005634.1_pt1 | contig 27619 bp, 23 predicted proteins | sample 590931 | NCBI WGS metagenome assembly CXWL01 (sample SAMEA3498368, study PRJEB10139) | groundwater metagenome | biome: water well; material: biofilm material | place: Germany | collected 2015-04-27 | reverse complement strand
GGGCAGCCGGGTGAGCACGTCCTTGAGATACGCCCAAGGCTCGTGTCCATTGAGCTTGGCCGACTGCAGCAGGCTCATCACCACCGCGGCCCGTTCGCCCGCCAACTGGCTGCCGATGAAGAGCCAATTGCGCCGTCCCAGAGCCCAAGGCCGAATTCGGTTCTCGACGTGGTTGTTGTCGATCGGCACATCGCCGTCCAGCAGGTACCGCCCCAGCCCCGCCCAGTGGTTCAAGCTGTAGTCGATGGCCTTGGCGATGGCACTGCCGTCGGGCACGCGGGTACGCTCCAGTCGCAGCCACACATGGAGCTCGTCCCACAGCGGCTGGCTCCGCTCTTGGCGCATCTGCAGCCGCTGCCCGGCGGTCAACGCCTTCGCGTCGGCCTCGATCCTGTACAGCCAGGCCAGCCGCTGGATCGCCTGGCCGGCCACGACGCTGGCGTTGGCCTTGAAGAGTTCGTCAAACTTCCTCCTGGCGTGAGCCAGGCAATACGCGGTGCTGCGCCCGTCCACCGACAGCGCGGCGTCGTAGCCGCTGTAGGCGTCAACCACCAGCGTGCCCGCCCACCCCTTCAGGAACGCGTACGGGTACTGGCCGCCGCGCCCAGCGCAGAAGTCGAACACCACACCCGGCTCGGACTCGAAGGCGCCTCGCGCGTAGGCCCACATGTAGGCCTTTTTGGTCTTGCCCCCGCCGGGGTCGAGCAGACCGATCGGCGTCTCGTCGGCGTGGACGACGCGCGAGCCGAGGACGAACACCCGGTGCGCGTCGTACAGCGGCATCAATTGCGCCCCCGTGCGCCCACCCCAGGCGGCCAGCGTCGAGCGCGGCGTGTGCACGCCCGAGCGTGCGTTGATCTGTTCCTGTCGGTAGTAGGGGATGTGGTCGACGAAGCGGCTGACGGCCGTGTGGGCCTGCAGGCCGGGCGTTGGCAGCGCGTTGTCGAAGACCTGGGGCGCGGCCGGTTCCTGCACGAGCAGTTGGCAGCACTTGCAGGCCCACTTGCCGCGAATCTGGCGCTGCACGAAGAACTGCGCCGGCACGACGTCCAGCCGCTCGCTGACGTCTTCGCCCACGCGCACCATCGGCTGGCCGCACTCTGGTGTCGGGCAATTCGTGTCTTCGGGCTCCACGCGCTGGTCCACGCGCGGCAGGTGCGCCGGCAGGGCCTCGCGCTTGGGTTGGCGGCGTGGCTGCTTGTCTGGTGCAGCGCTGCCGACGGCTGCAGGCTGCAGCGCGGCAAGCTGGGCCTCCAGGTCGGCCTGGTCGGCGGCACAGGTCTCTTCGAACAGCGCGCGCTGTTCGGCGTTCATGGCTTCGGTCTTGGCACCGAACTTCCAGGCCTTGAAGCGGGCGAGCTGGAACGTGATGCTCTCGATCTTCGCGTCGCGCCACTTGATGGCCTGCGCCTGCGAGTCGATGCGCTTGCTTTGCTCACCGATGTGCCTGCTCTGCTCACCGATGTGAGCCAACATCTTCTCGGCTACCGCGGCTAAGTCTTCAGGGCTCAGACCGCGCAGGTCCTGGGCTTTGAAGTCGCGCACATCGAGCATGTGCACAGTGTGCCCAGACCCCCGCGTCCAGGCCATTCGGACATGCGCCAATTGCTCTGTACGGACCGTGCAGTATCGAATACAGCCACCGCCATCACGCTGTCGGATCACATGCGCGTGATGACCTGCATTTGCGTCAACCGCTGCCACGGCAGGCCCAGCACCAGAGCATCGAACTGCTGCTGCGTCAAGGGCATCGGCGCCGATGCTGCAAGACCACCGGCGGCGCCCGCGCGCGGCCATGCGAAGCGCCCGGCGTTCAGTCGTCGCGCCGCGCACCACACGCCGAAGCCGTCGTGTACGAGCAGCTTGATGCGGGTGGCGCGCGCGTTGGCGAACAGGTAGCCGTGGTGTGCCTGGGCCTGGCCGAACACCTGCACGACGCTGGCCAGCAGTCGCTCGGTGCCGGCACGCATGTCCATGGGCCGGGCCGCAAGCCACAGCGCGTCGATGCGGATCACCGCAGCAACTCGCGCATCCAGGCCGCGCACTCGGCAGCCGCCGCGATTGGCCAGGTGATCTTCATGGCGGCCGCCCCCCGACGTAGCTCGATCTGGATGTCCACGGGCGCTGGCGGCGACGTTGTCTGCACCATGGACACCGGCACGAACTGCGGCGTGCTCGCGGCCGTCTTGGCCGGCAAGGTCGTGGGACTTGCTGGCGACAGGGCGGCGCCTTCGCGCTCGCGTGCGAGCTTGCGCCATCCGTGCACGATGTTCGCGTTCACGCCATGCGACATCGCCACCTTGGCTACAGATGCCCCAGGCGCCGCGCACTGCTCCAGCACCAACGTCTTCAACTCCGCACTGTGCCGCCGGCGCAAGACGACTCTCTCCGCTGCCATCGTGTCCACCTATCTGCTTGATGGACACGATCATTGGCGTCACGCCTCCGCCATTCAAGGTGCCGCGCCTAGACGCTTACCGAAACACCGCAGGCTGAGGTCCTGCGCCTGTCGCCGAAAGACAGGGCGCAGTTGCTTTATCGGCTGATCACCAGCCTTGACGCCGATCCAGAGGCCGAGGAGGCCTGGGACGCGCTGGCTGACCAGCGCGAAGAGGAACTCGAGGTGGGCGTGGTTCAGCCCGTACCACTGGCCATTGCCATTGCGAGACTGGAAGCGCGCTTCCCCGGATGAAGCTCACGCTTCACAAGCGACCTCCGCGGTCCTCCTCGGTCCTTCGCGTCCAGGATTCCACAGTCCACTTGCAGTATTACGCGGCGCGTAATACACTTAGCAGGTGATCCAGTCGTTCAAGTGCAAAGACACGCTGGCGTTGTACGAGGGCAAGAACCCCCGTCGGTTCAGAGCGTTGGCCAACGTCGCGGAGCGGAAGCTTGCGCAATTGGATGCGGCGCGGACATTGGATTTCTTGAAGGCACCCCCTGGCAACCACCTGGAAGCACTGAAGGGCGACCGCAAAGGTCAGCACAGCATCCGCATCAACGATCAGTGGCGCATCTGCTTCCTTTGGAGTGAAGTCGGACCCGCAGATGTGGAGATAGTGGACTACCACTGAAGGAGTCAACATGACACGTCCTGTGAATCGTATGCGCCCAGTTCACCCGGGTGAGGTCTTGCGCGAAGACTATCTGGCCCCACTCGGGCTGAGCGTCAACGCACTGTCGGTTGCATTGGGTGTGCCAGCGACCCGCATTCACGAAATAGTCAAGGAGAGGCGTGCGGTCACAGCAGACACTGCAGCACGCCTGGCCAGGCACTTCGGGGGTGATGCGGCCTCTTGGTTGGTCATGCAAGCCAACTTCGACTTGAAGACCTTGCCAACGCTCCAGGACATCGAGCGCAAGGTTTCGGTGCGCGAGCAACTCGCTGCATAGCGCCAGTGAAGCCTGACCCCTTGAGACGAGATCGAGGCAGGCGCCGTTCAGCCCGTACCACTGGGCGTTGCCATTGCGAGACTGGAAGCGCGCTTCCCCGGATGACGGTCACGCCTCACCAGCTGGTGGCACACCGGCGGGCTGCTTAGGGCAACCCTTGGTCCGAGATCAGCAGCCCACTCTGACCATTTCCCTGGTCGGCATGCCCGGCTGTGGCAAGTCCACCGTCGGCCGCCACCTGGCGCGCCAGCTCGGCCTGCACTTTTTCGACAGCGATAGCGAGATCGAACGCCGCAGCGGCATGCCGGTGCGCGAATTCTTTGCCCAGCAGGGCGAGGCCGCCTTTCGCGATATCGAACAGGATGTCATCGAAGAGCTGACCGGCCGGCCCGGCACCCTGCTCGCCACCGGCGGCGGCGCTGTCCTGCGGCCGTCCAACCGCGATGCGCTGCATTCGCGGACGCACGTTTTCTACCTGCGCGCGACGCCCGAAGAACTGCACCGCCGGCTGCGCAACGATACGCACCGCCCCTTGCTCCAGGTGGCGGACCCGCTGCGCCGGCTGCGCGAGCTATACCGCGAGCGTGACCCGCTATACCGTCGGACGGCGCACTTCGTGGTCGAAGCGGTGCGGCCCTCGGTGCCGGCGCTGCTGGGCATGGTGCTGATGCAGCTGGAGCTGGCCGGGCTGGTCGATCCGGATCAGGTGCCCTCGACGATCAAGCCGCCGCTGGCCTGAGGTTGCGAGGGCCGTGCGGGCCGGCGCCGTAAACTTCGGCGCCATGAATGCCGCACTCGAAGACCCGGCCGGCGTGGGCGCCGTGACCGTCGTCACGCCAGGCTCGCGATATCAGATCCTGATCGACGGCGGCCTGCTGCATGCGACCCGCCCCTGGCAGGGCTTGCCCCCGGCGGGCCAGGCCGTGATCGTGAGCAACCCCGCCGTGGATGCGCTGTACGGCGCAGCGCTGCGGCAGGCCGTCGCACCGCATTACCGCCAGGTCAGCAGTGTGCTGCTGCCCGACGGCGAGCAGCACAAGAACTGGCAGTCGCTCAACCTGATCTTCGACCACCTGCTGGCCACCGGCTGCGACCGCAGCACCGTGCTGTTTGCGCTGGGTGGCGGCGTGGTCGGCGATATGGCCGGCTTTGCTGCCGCCACCTACATGCGCGGCGTGCCCTTCGTGCAGGTACCCACCACGCTGCTGGCGCAGGTGGACTCGTCGGTCGGAGGCAAGACCGGCATCAACCACCCGCGCGGCAAGAATATGGTCGGCGCGTTCTACCAGCCGGCGCGCGTGCTCTGCGACCTGGCCACCCTGGACACCCTGCCCGAGCGCGAATTGCGCGCCGGGCTGGCCGAAGTCATCAAATACGGCCCCATTGCCGACGCCGCTTTCCTGGCCTGGCTCGAAGCCAACCTCCCGGCACTGCTCGCCCGCGACCGCGGCGCCCTGGCCCACGCCGTGCGCCGCTCGTGCGAACTCAAGGCCTGGGTGGTGGGCCAGGACGAGCGCGAGAGCGGCCTGCGTGCGATCCTCAATTTCGGCCACACCTTTGGCCATGCCATCGAAACCGGGCTGGGCTATGGCGCGTGGCTGCATGGCGAAGCCGTGGCCTGCGGCATGGTCATGGCCAGTGCCCTGTCGGCTGAATTGGGGCTGGTGCCGACGGACTTTGTTGACCGCATGCACAGGCTGATCGAACGCGCCGGCCTACCCGTGGCGGCGCCGGCGATGAACACCGCCCGCTGGTTCGAATTGATGCGGGTGGACAAGAAGGCCGCCGACGGCGAAATCCGCTTCGTGGTGATCACCGCCCCCGGCCATGCCGCCGTGCGCTCGGCTCCGGATGACACCGTGCAGCGTGTCATCGCGCGCCACAGTGAGCCTTGGTACGCCGCCACGCCGACGTGAATCTCGATGCCCTCGCGCCCTGGGCCAGCGACCCGCGCCACTCGCGCGGGCGCCGCATCGCGCAGCCGCCTTCGCCGCCGCGCAACGAGCACCAGCGCGACCGCGACCGCATCGTGCACTGCACCGCCTTCAGGCGCCTGGTCTACAAGACCCAGGTCTTCATCAATCATGAAGGCGACCTGTTTCGTACGCGGCTGACGCACACCCTCGAAGTGGCCCAGCTCAGCCGCTCGGCCGCCCGCGCGCTGCGCCTGAACGAAGACCTGGTCGAGGCCATCGCGCTGGCCCATGACCTGGGCCACACGCCCTTTGGCCATGCCGGGCAGGATGCGCTGCACGACTGCATGCGCAGCCACGGCGGCTTCGAGCACAACCTGCAGAGCCTGCGCGTGGTGGACGAACTGGAGGCGCGCTATCCGGCCTTCGACGGCTTGAACCTGACCTTCGAGACGCGCGAAGGCATCCTCAAGCATTGCTCGCCGCGCCACGCCCAGCGCCTGGCCGCGGCAGAGCCCGAGGGGCCGGCGCAGCGCTTTCTCGCTGGCACGCAACCCAGTTTGGAGGCGCAGCTCGTCAACCTGGCGGATGAGCTGGCCTACAACGCCCACGATGTCGACGACGGCGTGCGCTCCGGGCTGATCACGATGGACCAGTTGGCGCAGGTGCCGCTGTTTGCACAGGGATGGGCCCGCGTGCGGGCCGAGCATCCAATGCTGGCCGATCCACCCGATCGGCGGCTGTTGTTCGAGACGCTGCGCCGGATGGTCTCGGCGCAGGTCGATGATCTCGTTACCGCCACCTCGCAGGCCGTTGCAGCCCAGGCACCGGCCGATGCTGGCGCCGTGCGCTCGCTGCCCCCGCTGGCGCGCCTGAGCGAGCCCGTGCGCGCGCAGGCCACCGAGCTCAAGCGTTTTCTTTTCCAGCACCTGTATCGCCATCCGCAAGTGGCACGGATGACGACCCTGGCGCGCACCGTCGTCGCCGAGCTGTTCACGGCCTACACCGGCCAGCCGCACGAGATGCCCGCCGACTACGCCGCAGCGCCGGACCTGCCGCGCTCGGTGGCCGACTACATCGCCGGCATGACCGACCGCTATGCGCTGCGCGAACACCACCGCCTCACCGGGCGGCGGTTGTTCGAGGAGTAGACCCGCAAATGGCTCGACTGGCCCGCCTGGTGATACCAGACCACGCGCACTATGTGATCCAGTGCGGGCACAGTGGCCAGCGCGTATTTCTCGACGCGCAGGACCGGGTCCGCTTTTGCGCCGCGCTGCATGAGGTGGCGGCGGCGGAGCAAGTCCTCGTGCATGCCTACGCCCTGCTCGACACCGAGGTGCAATTGCTGGCCACGCCGGGGCAGGCAGCCAGCCTCGGCCGCCTGATGCAAGGCCTGGGGCGCCGCTACGTGGCTGCGTACCACCGCAGGCACGGCGGCACGGGAACGCTGTGGAACGGGCGCTACCGCTGTGCGGTGGTCGAGCCGGGTGCCCCGCGGCTCGACGCCTTGCTGCTGGTCGACAGCCTATCGGCGCAGGCCGGGCTGACCAGTGCCGGCCACCGCGCCCGAGGCGCGCACGACCCGCGGCTCGTCAACCCCCCCGAATACTGGCAACTCGGCAATACGCCCTTCGAGCGTGAAGCGGCCTATCGCGAGCTGCTGGTAGCGGGGTTGTCGCCCGCGCAGGCGACAGCCCTGCGCCGCGCCGCACTCGGTGGCTGGGCTGCGGGCTCACAGGCCTTTGTGGCCAAGGTTGCCGACACTGCAGCGCGGCCGGCCCAGCCACGCCCGCGCGGCCGGCCACGCCTGCCGGTTGATGTGAAACCGGCCCAGTGCTGATAATTGTTATGTCCCCATTTACATTGGAGTCAGTCATCTATCATTGTCAATGAACTCTGACCCCATTTATGTGCGCTTGCCGCACATGCTGCACTGCGGTACGCTCGCCGTCCTCCCTGCACCCCGTCCCCAAGGACCGCGCCATGTCCAGACCCGTCGCTGCCCCGGCCACCGCCGACGAAATTGCTGCCCTTGCGCGCGACGGCTTGTACGACCCCACGGCTGAACATGACGCCTGCGGTGTCGGCTTCGTGGCCCACATCAAGGGCCTGAAGGCGCACAGCATCATCGAGCAGGGCCTGAAGATCCTGGAAAACCTCGACCACCGGGGCGCGGTGGGTGCGGACAAATTGATGGGCGACGGCGCCGGCATCCTGATCCAGATCCCCGACGACTACTACCGTGCCGAGTTGGCCGTCTCCGGCACGGCAGCCGATGGTCGCGTGGGCGTGGCCCTGCCGCCGCCTGGCGAATACGGCGTGGGCATGATCTTCCTGCCCAAGGAGCATGCCTCCAGGCTGGCCTGCGAACAGGAGCTGGAGCGCGCCGTCAAGACCGAAGGCCAGGTGCTGCTGGGCTGGCGCGACGTGCCGGTGGACCGGGCGATGCCGATGAGCCCCGCCGTGCGCGCCAAGGAGCCGGTGATGCGCCAGATCTTCATCGGCCGTGGCGCCGATGTGATCGTGCCGGACGCCCTGGAGCGCAAGCTCTATGTCATCCGCAAGACGGCCTCGGCGGCGATCCAGGCGCTCAATCTGACGCACAGCCGCGAGTACTACGTGCCCAGCATGAGCTGCCGCACGGTGATCTACAAAGGCCTGCTGCTGGCCGACCAGGTGGGCCAGTATTTCAAGGATCTGCAAGACCCGCGCGTGGTCTCGGCACTGGCTCTCGTGCATCAGCGCTTTTCGACGAATACGTTTCCGGAATGGCCGCTGGCCCACCCCTACCGCATGGTCGCGCACAACGGTGAGATCAATACCGTCAAGGGCAATTTCAACTGGATGCGCGCGCGCGAGGGCGTGATGAAGTCGCCGGTGCTCGGCGATGACCTGCACAAGCTCTACCCGATCAGCTTTGAAGGCCAGAGCGACACCGCCACCTTCGACAACGCCCTGGAGCTGCTCACGATGAGCGGCTACCCGCTCGCCCACGCGGCGATGATGATGATCCCCGAGGCCTGGGAGCAGCACGAACGCATGGACCCGCGCCGGCGCGCCTTCTACGAATACCACGCCGCGATGCTGGAGCCCTGGGATGGCCCGGCCGCGATGGTCTTCACCGACGGCAAGCAGATCGGCGCCACGCTCGACCGCAACGGCCTGCGGCCGGCGCGCTATATCGTCACCGACGACGACCTGGTGGTGATGGCCAGCGAGAGCGGCGTGCTGCCGGTGCCCGAGAGCCGGATCGTCAAGAAGTGGCGCCTGCAGCCGGGCCGCATGTTCCTCATCGACCTGGAGCAGGGCCGCATCGTCGACGACGAGGAGTTGAAGACCCAGATCGCCAACGCCCGGCCCTACCGGCAATGGATCGAAAACGTCCGCATCCGGCTCGACGCCATCGATGCCCGCCACCTGCCGGCGCAGCCGCCGCCAGCGGGCGAAACACTGCTCGACCGCCAGCAGGCCTTTGGCTATACGCAGGAGGACATCAAATTCCTGCTCGCCCCGATGGCCGCCCACGGTGAAGAAGCGATCGGCTCGATGGGCAACGACTCGCCGCTGGCGGTGCTCTCGGACAAGAACAAGCCGCTCTACAACTATTTCAAGCAGTTGTTTGCGCAAGTCACCAACCCGCCGATCGACCCGATCCGCGAGGCCATCGTGATGAGCCTCAACAGCTTCATCGGCCCCAAGCCCAACCTGCTCGATATCAACGCCGTCAACCCACCGATGCGGCTGGAAGTGACGCAGCCGATCCTCGACTTCGACGATATGGCGCGGCTGCGCGCGATCGAGCAACGCAGCGGCGGCAAATTCAAGAGCTGCGAACTCGATATCACCTATCCGCTGGCGTGGGGCTTCGAGGGCGTGGAGGCCAAGCTCGCCTCGCTGTGCGCGGAGGCGGTGGATGCCATCAAGGGGGGCCACAACATCCTCGTCATCAGCGACCGCCGCATGGGCCGCACACAGGTGGCGATCCCGGCCCTGCTGGCGCTGTCGGCGGTGCACCATCACCTGGTGCGTGCCGGCCTGCGCACGACGGCCGGCCTGGTGGTGGAAACCGGCTCGGCGCGCGAGGTGCACCACTTTGCCGTGCTCGCCGGCTACGGCGCCGAAGCCGTGCACCCGTACCTGGCGATGGAGACGCTGGCCGATCTGCACCAGACCTTGCCCGGCGCGCTGAGCGCCAAGAAGGCCATCGCCAACTACGTCAAGGCGATCGGCAAGGGCCTGTCCAAGATCATGTCCAAGATGGGCGTGAGCACCTACATGTCGTACTGCGGGGCGCAGCTTTTCGAGGCCATCGGCCTGGAGAAGGAATTCGTCGGCAAATATTTCCGTGGCACCGCGTCGCAGGTGGGCGGCATCGGCGTGTTCGAAGTCGCCGAGGAGGCCCTGCGCATGCACGTCGCGGCCTTTGGCGGCGACCCGGTGCTGGCCGGCATGCTCGACGCCGGTGGCGAATATGCCTGGCGCGCCCGTGGCGAAGAGCACATGTGGACGCCGGACGCGATTGCCAAGCTGCAGCACAGCACGCGCGCCAACAAGTGGGACACCTACAAGGAATACGCCCAGCTCATCAACGACCAGAGCCGCCGCCACATGACGCTGCGCGGGCTGTTCGAGTTCAAGGTGGACCCGGGCAAGGCGATCCCGGTGGACGAGGTGGAGCCTGCCAGCGAGATCGTCAAGCGCTTCGCCACCGGTGCGATGTCGCTCGGCTCGATCTCCACCGAGGCCCACAGCACGCTGGCCATCGCCATGAACCGCATCGGCGGCAAGAGCAACACGGGTGAAGGCGGCGAAGACCCGGCGCGCTACCGCAACGAGTTGAAGGGCATCAAGGTCGTGGCCGGCACCCGGGTCAGCGAGATCATCGGCCGCGAGGTCATCGAGTCCGATTGTGAGTTGCAGGGCGGCGACAGCCTGCGCAGCAAGATCAAGCAGGTGGCCAGCGGCCGCTTCGGCGTGACCACCGAATACCTGGTCAGCGCCGACCAGATCCAGATCAAGATGGCGCAAGGCGCCAAGCCCGGTGAAGGCGGCCAGCTGCCCGGCGGCAAGGTCAGCGACTACATCGGCAAGCTGCGCCACTCGGTGCCCGGCGTGGGCCTCATCAGCCCGCCGCCGCACCACGACATCTATTCGATCGAAGACCTGGCGCAGCTCATCCACGACCTCAAGAATGCCAATCCGCGCGCCAGCGTCAGCGTCAAGCTGGTGTCTGAAGTGGGCGTCGGCACGGTCGCTGCGGGGGTGGCCAAATGCAAGGCCGACCATGTCGTGATTGCCGGCCACGACGGCGGCACGGGTGCTTCGCCCTGGTCGTCGATCAAGCATGCCGGCACGCCCTGGGAACTGGGTCTGGCCGAGACCCAGCAGACGCTGGTGCTCAACCGCCTGCGCAGCCGCATCCGCGTGCAGGCCGACGGCCAGATGAAGACTGGCCGCGATGTCGTCATCGGTGCGCTGCTGGGGGCCGACGAGTTTGGCTTTGCGACCGCTCCGCTGGTGGTGGAGGGCTGCATCATGATGCGCAAGTGCCACCTCAATACCTGCCCGGTGGGGGTGGCCACGCAAGACCCGGTGTTGCGCCGGAAATTCGCCGGCAAGCCCGAGCACGTGGTGAATTTCTTCTTCTTCATCGCCGAAGAGGCGCGCCTCATCATGGCCCAGCTGGGCATCCGGAAATTCGACGATCTGATCGGCCGCGCCGACCTGCTGGACACGCGCAAGGGCATCGCGCACTGGAAGGCGCGCGGCCTGGATTTCAGCCGCATCTTCCACCAGCAGAAGATCAGCGCCGACGTGCCGCGCTTTCAGTGTGAAGTGCAGGACCACGGGCTGGACCGCGCGCTGGATCTCAAGCTCATCGAACGCTGCCGGCCGGCCATCGAGCGCGGCGAGAAGGTGCAGTTCATGGAGGACACGCGCAACCTCAACCGCAGCGTCGGCGCGATGCTCTCCGGTGAGCTCATCCGCCAGCGCCCCGAGGGCCTGCCCGACCACACCATCTTCATGCAGATGGAAGGCGTGGGTGGCCAGAGTTTTGGTGCCTTCCTGGCCAACGGAATCACCCTCTACCTCATCGGCGATGCCAACGACTACACCGGCAAGGGCCTCTCGGGCGGGCGCGTTGCGGTGCGGCCGAGCATCGATTTCCGCGGCGATGCCACGCAGAACATCATCATCGGCAATACCGCGCTCTACGGCGCGACCAGCGGTGAAGCTTTCTTCCGCGGTGTCGCCGGCGAACGATTTGCGGTGCGACTCTCGGGCGCCAGCGCGGTGGTCGAGGGCACGGGCGACCACGGCTGCGAATATATGACCGGCGGCACCGTCGTCGTGCTCGGCAAGACAGGCCGCAATTTCGCCGCCGGCATGAGCGGCGGCGTGGCCTATGTATACGACGAAGATGGCCAGTTCGCCCAGCGCTGCAACACCGCGATGGTGGCCCTGGAAAGGGTGCCCGCGCGTGAAGCGCAGGGCGGCGCCGTGGCCGGCCTGCACCGCGGGCAGCCCGACGAGGCCGTGCTGAAGAAGCTGATCGAAGAACACCACCGCTGGACCGGCAGCCTGCGCGCGCGCGAGCTGCTGGACCACTGGTCCGATGCGCGCACGAAATTCGTCAAGGTCTTCCCGCACGAGTACAAGCGCGTGCTTGCCGAGCGCGCGGCCAGGGCCGAGGCGGCCACCGCCGCCAGTCTCGCCGCCGGTCTCGCTGCCACGCAGGCGCAGGCCTCGGCCGCCGCCGTCCCCGCCAAATAAGAGCAGAGCAGCATCATGGGCAAGGTCACTGGATTTCTCGAATACGAACGGCTCGAAGAAGGCTATGAGCCGGTGCCAGTCCGCCTCAAGACATGGCAGGAATTTGTCATCACGCTGGGCGACGAGCAGGCGCGCGTGCAGGCCGCCCGCTGCATGGACTGCGGCACGCCGTTCTGCAGCAGCGGCTGCCCGGTCAACAACATCATTCCGGATTTCAACGACCTCGTGTACCGCGGCGGCTGGCAGGACGCCATCGACACGCTGCACCAGACCAACAACTTCCCCGAATTCACCGGCCGCGTCTGCCCGGCACCCTGCGAGGCGGCGTGCACCCTCAACGTCAACGACGATGCGGTCGGCATCAAGAGCATCGAACACGCCATCATCGACCGCGCCTGGGCCGAGGGCTGGGTCGGGCCGCAAGTGCCGGCGGTGAAGACCGGCAAGAAGGTCGCCGTGGTCGGAAGCGGCCCGGCCGGGCTGGCCGCCGCGCAGCAGCTGGCGCGGGCCGGCCACGACGTCACGGTATTCGAGAAGAACAGCCGCGTCGGTGGCCTGCTGCGCTACGGCATCCCCGATTTCAAGCTCGAAAAATCGCACATCGACCGCCGCGTGCAGCAGATGCAGGCCGAGGGCGTGACCTTTCGCACCGGCGTGCTGGTGGGGGCGCTGCCGGCCGACAGCAAGGTCACCAACGACGCCCAGGAAACGATCAGCGCCGAGCAACTCAGCGCCGGCTTCGACGCCGTGCTGCTGGCCGGTGGCGCCGAAGTCTCGCGCGATCTGCCGGTGCCTGGGCGCGAGCTCGGCGGCGTGCACTTCGCGATGGAGTTCCTGCCGCAGCAGAACAAGGTGGTGGCGGGTGACAAGGTCAAGGGCCAGATCAAGGCCACCGGCAAGCATGTGATCGTCATCGGCGGCGGCGATACCGGCAGCGACTGCGTGGGCACCAGCAACCGCCACGGCGCCGCCAGCGTGACCCAGTTCGAGCTGATGCCGATGCCGCCGGCAGAAGAAGACCGGCCCCTGACCTGGCCCTACTGGCCGACGCGGCTGCGCACCAGCTCCAGCCATCTCGAAGGCTGCGAGCGCGAGTTCGCCATCGCCACCAAGGCGCTGATCGGCAGCAAGGGCAAGGTCACCGCGCTGAAGACCGTGCGCGTGCAGTGGCAGGGCGGCAAGATGGTCGAGGTGCCCGCATCGGAGCACGAGTACAAGGCCGATCTGGTGCTGCTGGCGATGGGCTTCACCGCGCCGGTGGCGACGCTGCTCGATGCCCTGGGCGTCGAGCGCGATGCCCGCGGCAATGCCCGCGCCAGCACCGAGCCCAGGGGCGGCTACCAGACCAGCGTGGCCAAGGTCTTTGCCGCCGGCGATATGCGCCGCGGCCAGAGCCTGGTCGTGTGGGCCATCCGCGAGGGCCGGCAGGCGGCACGGGCGGTGGACGAATTCCTGATGGGCACGAGCCTGCTGCCACGCTGAACGTTGCGCCGCCAGCCGGCACCGATGCAGCGGGGCCGGGGCGTAACAGGATGCAAGGTGCGGGTATGCCCTTGCATGCGAGAATCCGCGCCACTTCGGCAACGCTGCCTGGGCACCCATCCGCGCCCGGCCCGCCACCCTTTTGAACCCCGACACCTTCATCGAGATCGATCACGTCACGTTTGGCTACGACGCCAGCCGCACGATCCTGTCTGACGTATCGCTGAAGTTCCAGCGCGGCAAGGTCACCGCCATCCTGGGCGGCTCGGGCTGTGGCAAGACCACGTTGATGAGGCTGATCGGCGGCGTGCACGCCGCCAGCAGCGGCCGCGTCATCGTCGATGGCGAAGTCATCGACGCACGCGACAAGGACCAGCTCTTCCGCCTGCGCCGGCGGCTCGGCATGCTGTTCCAGTTTGGCGCCCTGTTCACCGACCTCACGGTGTTCGAGAACGTGGCCTTTCCGCTGCGCGAACACACCACCCTGCCCGAGGCGATGATCCGCGACCTGGTGCTCATGAAGCTCAACGCCGTGGGCCTGCGCGGTGCCGCCGGCCTGCGCATCGCCGAAGTCTCGGGCGGCATGGCGCGGCGCGTGGCGCTGGCGCGAGCGGTGGCGCTCGACCCCGAATTGATCATGTACGACGAGCCTTTTGCGGGCCTGGACCTGATCTCGATGGGTGTCGCCGCCAAGCTCATCCGCACGCTCAATGACGCCACCGGCGCCACTTCACTCGTGGTCTCGCACGACGTGCCCGAGTGCATGGCCATCAGCGACCATGTCATCCTGATGGCAACGCAGGGCCGCATCGTCGAGCAGGGTACGCCGGCCGAGCTGATGGCCTCCGCCAACCCCGAGACACGCCAGTTCGTACGCGGCGAGCCCGATGGGCCGGTCAAGTTCCACTACCCCGCGCCCGAGATCTCGGCCGATTTCGGGCTGGCCGCATGACAGCCGTCGTTGCGAGGCTGGGCGCCATCGCGCTGGATCAGTTCCGCGGCTGGGGCCATGCGGCGTTCTTCTTCATCGAACTGCTGCGCGCCACGCCCGCATCGCTGCGCCGCTTCGGCCTCGTCGTGGCGCAGGTACATGCCATCGGCAACCGCTCGCTCGTCATCATCCTGGCCTCCGGGCTGGCGGTGGGCTTTGTGCTGGCGCTGCAGATGTACTACGCGCTGGTCACCTATGGCGCGGCCGAAAGCCTGGGCCTGATCGTCAACCTGGCGCTCGTGCGCGAGCTCGGGCCGGTGGTCACCGGCCTGCTCTTTGCGGGGCGCGCGGGCACCTCGCTGACGGCCGAGATCGGCCTCATGAAGGCCGGTGAACAGCTCGCGGCGATGGAGCTGATGGCCATCGACCCCAAGGTTCGCGTGCTCGCGCCGCGGCTGATCGGCGGCATCGTCTCGATGCCGATCCTGGCGATCCTGTTCTCGGCCGTCGGCATCCTCGGCGCCTGGGTCGTGGCGGTATTGCTGATCGGTGTCGATGCGGGCAATTTCTGGTCGATCATGCAGACCCGCGTGGATGTCGTGCGCGATGTCGGCAACGGCCTCTTCAAGGCCGCGGTGTTCGGCGTGCTGTGCACCGTGGTCGCGCTGTACCAGGGCCATGAGACCGAGGCCACGCCCGAAGGTGTGGCCTATGCCACCACGCGCACCGTGGTGATCTCGTCGCTGTGGGTGCTGGGCATGGACTTCATCCTCACTGCATTGATGTTTTCGACGCCGTAGTCACGGCGCCTGGACAGGAGTCAGATCGAATGGGCAAAAAGGGTATCGAGACGCTGGTGGGCCTGTTCGTGCTGCTGGGCATGCTGGGCCTCCTGTTCCTGGCCTTGAAGGCCGCCAACCTGGGCAGCCTCGGCGGCAGCGACACCTACACGGTGCAGGCTCGTTTTGACAATATCGGCGGCCTCAAGGTGCGTGCGCCGGTGCGCAGCGCCGGCGTCACGGTGGGCCGGGTCACCGGTATCACGCTGGATGCCAAGACGTTCCAGGGTGTGGTCAGGATGGATATCGAGCGGGCGTTCCAGTTTCCCAAGGATTCGGCGGCCAAGATCCTGACCGCCGGTCTGCTGGGCGACCAGTATGTCGGCCTGGAGCCCGGCGGCGACGACAAGAACCTGGCCCCGGGCGAAACCGTGGCACAGACCCAGTCGGCGGTGGTGCTGGAAAACCTGATCGGCCAGTTCATCACCAGCAAGGCTGACGGCGCGGGGGCAGCCGCCTCAGGAGCCGGCAAGTGAACCTGGGGAGGCGGTTGCGGCACCTGCCACGCCCGGCCGCACGCCCGGCCGCACTGGCGGCGTCGGCCGCATTGACCGCATTGATGGGCTGCGCCAGCGTCCCCGCCGGCGCGCCCGGCGCCCGCATCGACCCCTGGGAAGGCTGGAACCGCAAGGTCTTCGCCTTCAACGAGACGGTGGACGTGGCACTGCTCAAGCCCGCAGCCACCGCCTACCGCGACGCGCTGCCCGAGCTGGTGCGCACGGGCGTCGGCAATGTGCTGGGCAATATCGGCGATGCCTGGTCGGCCACCAACCACCTGCTGCAGGGCAAGGTGCAGGTGAGCCTGGAGATGGGCATGCGTGTGCTCACGAACAGCGTCTTCGGCCTCGGCGGCCTGCTCGACCCCGCCACCGAAATGGGGCTGACGCGCCGCTCCGAAGATTTCGGCCAGACCCTGGGCCGCTGGGGGCTGGGCCAAGGACCCTACCTCGTGCTGCCCGTGCTCGGCCCTTCCACGCTGCGCGATACAGCCGGGTTCCTGCTCGACCGCAAGGCGTCGCCCTCGGCGCTGCCGCCCACCACCGCCGGCACCTACGGCGTGGCGGCACTGGAGCTGGTCAGCGTGCGCGCCGGCCTGCTGTCCACGACCCAGTTGCTGGACCAGATCGCGCTCGACAAATACTCATTCGTGCGCGACGCCTATCTGTCACGCAGGCGCGATGCGCTGTTCGACGGCGCGCCCCCGATGGAGAGTTTCGATGACGATGCGGCCGATCCGCCGCCCGCGCCCGGCCCTGCAAAACTGCCGACCCCGGCAGCAGCGCAAGCGCCCGCCAAGGCGGCGTCGCGGTGAACCAGCGCCGGCCCTGCCGCGTTGTGGGTGCTGCGGCCGCCGGCCGATGATGACGATGGAGAGGATCCCCGTGCTCAAGAAACTGTTCTGTATCACCGCCCTCATGCTGGTAGCCGCCCTGCCAGCCCAGGCCGACCCCGGTGCGGTGGCGCTCGCGCGCCAGATCTCCGAGGGCGTGATCGACGGTGTCAAGGCCGACAAGGCGATCCAGGCCGGCGATATCGGTCGCATCTTCGTGCTGGTTGAAACCAAGGTCATGCCGCACGTCAACTTCGAGGTCGTCACGCGCTCGGCGGTGGGCCCGCAGTGGCGTGGCGCCACGCCCGAGCAGCGCGCCAAATTGCAGGCCGAATTCAAGACCTTGCTGGTGCGCGTCTATGCCGGCGCGATCTCGCAACTGCGCGATCAGTCGGTGGAAGTCACGAAGACGCTGCCGGTCGCCGGCAGCTCGCAGGTGGTGGTGCAGACCGAGGTGCGCGGCAAGGGCGAGCCGATCAAGCTCGACTACCGGCTGGACAAGGTGGCCGAGACCTGGAAGATCATCGACGTCAACGTCGGCGGCCTGTGGCTGGTGCAGAACTACCGCTCGCAATTTGCGCAGGAGCTGACCAAGGGCGGGATCGACGGCCTCATCGCCACGCTCGCCGAGCGCAACAAGACCGCCGCCAAGACCTGAGCCAGGCCATGCAATTGCCGCCCACCGCCACCCTGGAACAAGCCGCCGCGTTGGCCGCGGCGCTGCCTGCCAACCTGGTGGACAGCAAGCCCGGCAGCGGGCCGTTGCGCATCGATGCCTCGGCGCTGCTGGCTTTCGACAGCTCGACCATCGCGCTGCTGATGCAGGCCCACCGCCTCGCACTGGCTGCCGGGCGGGGCTTTGAAGTCGTGGGGGCGCCGGCCAAGCTGGCCGGGCTGGCGCGGCTCTATGGCGTGGAAGAACTGCTGTCGCTGGCGCCGCCGCCGTCCTTGTCGCCGTCCTGATCCCGGTAGGGCCCGGCGGGCTCCACCGCCGCATAGCGCCGCGCGCGCAGGTTCTTCTTGATCTCCTGCAGCATCGGCCGCAACTGCGCCGAGCCCAGGCGCAGCGCCACGCCGGTGGTCAGGATGTCGATCATCAGCAGGTGCAACAAGCGCGACACCATCGGGCTGTAGCGGTCGGCATCCTCGGGGTGGTCGGCGGCCAACAGGATGTGGTGCGCGCCATGCTGCACCTCGCGCGCCAGGGGTGAACCGCTGGCGGTGATGGCGATCACGGTGGCGCCCTTCTTGCGCGCGATCTCGGCCACATCCAGCAAGTCGCGGCTGCGGCCCGAGTTGCTGATGATCACCGCGCAGTCGCCGGGCGCCAACATGGTGGCGCTCATGACCTGCACATGGCCGTCACTCACCGCCGCGGCGCTGACGCCAAGACGAAAGAATTTGTGCTGCGCATCCTGCGCCACGATGCCCGAGTTGCCAACGCCGTAGAACTCGATGCGCCGCCCGTCGCGCCCGGCCGCCGCCAGCGCCGCGATGGCACGCTCGACCGACTGGCTGGCCGCCGCGTTGCGGTAGCGCAGCATCGCGGCCACCGCGTTGTCGACGACTTTCACGACGATATCGCCGGCCTTGTCGTCATCGTCCACCGCACGGTGCACAAATGGCACGCCTTCGTTGACGCTGCCGGCGAGCTTGCGCTTGAAGTCGGCCAGCCCGTCGTAGCCGATGCTGCGGCAAAAGCGCACCACGGTCGGCTTGCTGACATGCGAGCGCTCGGCCAACTCGACCACTGGCAGCGTGGCAAAGCTGCGTGGATCCGCCAGCAACAGCTTGGCCACGCGCTGCTCGGCCGGTGGCAGGGCGGGGATGGAGGCACGAATGCGTTCGAGCATGGTCGCGCTCAGTCCTGGTAGGCGCCCGGCGACCAGTGGCTGCGCGGCGCCAGGGCGCGCGTGCCCGCCGGCGGCGTGAACTCGGCCTCGGCCTGCAACGGGATGCCCCACGCACTGCCGGGCGTGACACCGCGGCCGCGAAACCAGGAGCCCGCCGGCAGTCCCCAGTGCCCGCCGTCCGCACCCTGCAGCATCGATGCGGCAGCCACGAAGTTGCCCTGCGTCAGATCGCCCCAGGGCACATCGGCCACGCCGAGGCCGACGAACAGATTGTTGACGTAGCGCTGCTCGACGGCCTGCTCCAGCTTGGCCTCGTGCACGCGCACGAAGAGCGCCGGCTGCAAGCCGTCGTTGATCAGCGTGTTGTGCGCCAGGTAGAGGCCGTGCGCGCGGCCATCCGAACCTTCCGCACCAAACGCCAGCACCGTGGGGTTGCTGGTGCTGCGGCTCTGGCCGATGACATTGCCGACCACGAAGGCCAGCCCGCCATTGGGAAACTCCAGCTCGTAAGAGGCCTGGCCGCCCGGGCCATCGACAAGCTGGTTGTAGCGAATATGGTTTTCGCGCGCCCGCGATTTGACCAGGTGGCCGCGCAGGCCGCCGCTGAAGCGGCTGCCGCTGAGCGTGAAGCGGGCGATGCGCCCCACATAAAGCAGATGCGGCAGCGAGATGCCGGCCGGCGCCTGGCCAAATTCGCTGTCGGACACGCTCAACTCGGCATCGCCCACATTGCCGGTGAGCAGGCCCATCTGGTTGTCGAAAAACGCGCAGCGCACGACGTTCAGCCGGCCCCGCTCGAAACGGATGCCGGCGCCGTTGCCGTCGGACACGCGGGCACCACGGAATTCGATATTTTCGATCTGGATATCGCCCTCGCGCACCACCAATATGGCCTTGCCTTCGGCGTGCTTGCCATCAGCGTGCAACACCGGGCGGCCGCCCACACCGCGCAGCGTGAGCTGTTTCTGGGTGATCACGCCGGCCTGGCCACGGTGGTCGCCGGCCAGGATGTCGATCTGGTCGCCGTCGGCGGCGCGGTTCAGCGCATCGGCAAGGCTGTGCCCCGGCGCAACCACGATGGTGGCCGCCAGCGGCGCGGTCATGCACGTTGCAAGTGCCAGCACGGCGGGCACCTGCCGCAGCCGCGCCAATACCCGTCTCACGCCTCTTCGGCCCAGGCGTAGCCGTCGCGCGCCACCAGCGCGCTGGCGGCCGCCGGGCCCCAGCCACCGGCGGCGTAGGGCCGCGGGCCGTTGGGATCCTGCGACCAGGCGTGCAGGATGGGCTCGACCCAGCGCCAGGCCTGCACCTGTTCGTCGCTGCGCACAAAGAGGTTCAGGCGGCCCGCGATGGCATCCAGCAACAGCCGCTCGTAGCCACCCACGCGCTCGGTCGGAAAGGCCTTGTCGAAGTCCAGATCGAGCGATACCGGCGACAGCATCTCGGGCATGCTGGACGAGGCGCCGCCGCCCTTGGCGGCCAGCAGATGCAGCTCCAGGCCGTCTTCGGGCTGCAGCTTGATGACCAGCTTGTTGGCGCGGCTGGTGCCCGGAAACAGCGGGTGCGGCACCTCGCGGAAGTTGACCACGATCTGCGCATCGCGCCCGGCCAGCCGCTTGCCGGTGCGCAGGTAGAACGGCACCCCGGCCCAGCGCCAGTTCTGCACCTCGGTGCGCAGCGCGACAAAGGTCTCGCAATGGCTGCCGGCGGGCACTTTCACCTCGTCCAGATAGCCCGCCACCGGCTGGCCATCCACCGTGCCGGCCTTGTACTGGCCGCGCACCACATCGCGCGCCACCGTGTCGGCGGTGAAGGACTTCAGCGAGCGCAGCACCTTGAGCTTTTCGTCGCGGATGGCATCGGCGTCGTTGGTCGGTGGCGGCTCCATCGCGATCATCGTCAGCAACTGCAGCGCATGGTTCTGGATCATGTCGCGCAAGGCGCCTGTCTGGTCGTAGAAATCGCCGCGCTTGCCCACGCCGATGCCTTCGGCCAGCGTGATCTGGATATTGGCAATGCTCTCGCGCCGCCACAGCGGCTCGAAGAGGGCGTTGCCAAAGCGCAGCGCCATCAGGTTCTGCACGGCAGCCTTGCCCAGGTAGTGGTCGATGCGCAGCGCCTGCTCTTCCTTGAAGGCCGAGCTCACCGCGCGGTTGATCTGCAGGGCACTCGCGAGGTCGTGGCCGAGCGGCTTTTCAAGCACGACGCGGATGTGCGCGCCATTCAGGCCGGCGCTGCCGAGTTGCTCGCAGATCACCGGAAACAGATACGGGCTGATGGCCAGGAACAACACCACCGTATCGGCGCGGCCGCCGGCGCGCCCTTCGTCGGCGGTGGGCTCGTCGATCCAGCGCTTGAGCCCCTGGTAATGCTCGGGCTGCGACAGGTCCATGCGCCGGTAGTGCAGCATGGCCGCGAAACGGGCGAACTCCTCATCGCTGGGCCGCTTGCTCGGCTCGACCTCGGTGAAGCGCTCCTTGATGAAGGCGCGGTACTCGTCGTCGCTGCGCTCGTCGCGCGCCACCGCCAGGATGCGGCCGCCCGCCGGCAGCTTGCCGTGGCGGTAGGCCTGGAACAGCGCCGGCATCAGCTTGCGCCAGGTCAGGTCGCCAGTGCCACCAAAGAGGACGAGGTCGAAGGACATGGGCCGGCCTTGAAGGGAGTCAGGATGTGTAATTTAGTTACTGCGTCGATGATGCCCGAGTTTCAAACGGGGGTCAACGCGTGCGCCTCGGCCAGCGCCTGTTCGAGATCGGCGATCAGATCATCCACATGCTCGATGCCGACCGACAGCCGCAGCAGGTCCGGCGGGGCCGGCGTACCTGCGCCTTCGACGCTGGCGCGGTGTTCGATCAGGCTTTCGGTGCCGCCCAGCGAAGTGGCGCGCTTCCAAAGCTGGGTGTGGGCGGCCACCGCGATGGCCGCCGCCTCGCCAGCCACTACCCCGCCGCGCACGCGGATCGACAGCATGCCGCCGTAGCCCCCCGTCATCTGCGCGCTGGCGATCGCGTGGCCGGCGAAGTGCGGCAGGCCGGGGTACAGCACCTCGGCCACCCGCGGATGGGCGTGGAAGTGCTCGGCGATGCGCTGCGCCGAAGCGCAGGCTGCGCGCACGCGCAGGTGCAGCGTGCGCATGCCACGCAGCAACAGCCACGACTCGAACGAGCCCAGCGTGCCACCCAATTGCGCGCGCACCCTGCGCACACGCTGCCAGTGGTCGCCGTCGGCGCGCGTCACGAGGACGCCGGCAAGCAGGTCCGAATGGCCGTTGAGATATTTGGTGGCGGCATGCATGACCAGGTCGGCGCCCAGCGCCAGTGGCTGTGTCAGCACCGGCGTGGCGACGGTGGAATCCACCGCCAGCAGGGCCCCCGCGGCATGCGCGATCTGCGCCGTGGCGGCGATATCGGTCAGCGTCCACAGCGGGTTGGCCGGCGTCTCCACCCACACCAGCCGCGTCTTGCCCGGCCGCAGCGCGGCCTGCACGCGTGCCGGGTCGGCCATATCGACCAGCTCGACCTGCAGGCCCCACTGGGTGGCAAAGGTCGTCAGCCAGTTGCGCAGCGACCAGTACATGACCTGCGGCGCGAGCACGTGGTCGCCCGGCGACAAGGCCTGGAAGACCGCCGTCGCCGCCGCCATGCCAGAGGCAAACAGCAGCGCCTGCTGGCCGCCCTCCAGCGCCGCCACCACCGCCTCGGCCTGGTCGAAGGCCGGGTTGTCGGCGCGGGCATAAGCACGGCCCGAGCGGTATTGGTTGTCAGCGTCGCGCAGGTAGGTGCTGGAGACATGGATCGGCGGCGTGATGGCGCGCGTGCGCTCGTCGATCCAGCCCAGCGCCTGGGCGGTGATGGTCTCGGGGTGAGCCTGCTTGGGATCCATGGGCGCCTGGCGAGATGCGGGTGGACCATCCTAACCGGCAGGCCCGGCTCAGCGCTGGTAGGCCCCCGGCGACCAGCGGCTGCGCCCGGCCGGCAGCGGCAATACCCCTACCGGCCATTCAAACTCACCCTGCGGCGACAGGTCCAGGCCGTTGATGTGCCGCGGGTCGATGCCGCTGCCGCGCCAGATCGAACCCAGCGGCAACTCGAAGGCGCCGGTATCCACGTCGCTGAGCATGCCGCGCGTGGCCTGGCGGTTGCCCTCGAAACGCCCCGGCGCACCGAGCGAAAATACGCCCGGGCCGACGAGCAGGTTGTTGATCGCCACGACTTCGGTATCGGGCGGCAACTGGTCGCTGAAGACGCGCAAGAACCAGGCCGGCGTCCACTTGTAGTTGACGAGCGTGTTGTGCGCCATCACGAGCGAATTCCGGTCCCAGGACCGACCCTCGGCGCCGTAGGCCACGACCACCGGGTTCTGGCTGTCGGCGCCCTGCCCGATGACGTTGCCCACCACGGTGGCCAGCCCGCCGGCGGCGAGGTCGATCTCATACGAAGCACCGCCGCGCTGACCGTCGTGGATGAAGTTGTAGATGATCAGGTTCTCGCGCGCGCGGGACTTGATGAGATGGCCCTCGAAGCCCTGCTGGAAGCGGCTGCCGCTGACCGTGAGCTTGCCGATGCGGTGGACATTGAGCAGGTGGTAGAGCCCGCCCACGACCTTGGGCGCCATGCCGAACTGGCTGTTCACGATGAGCAGTTCGGCCTTCTCGTCGTTGGCCGCATAGAGGCCGTATTCGTTGTCGTAGAACGAGCACAGGCGCACTGCCAGGTGCCCGCCCTCCATGCGCACGCCGGCACCCTCGCCGTCGGTCGAACGGGCGCCGCGGAATTCGAGGTTCTCCAGCGTGACCTCGCCGCCGCGCACGGTCCACAGCGCCTTGGCGGTGCCGATCTTGCCGTCGCCCTTGATGAGCGGGCGCTTGCCGATCCCCTTGATCGTCAGCCTGCGGTTCTCAAGCACCACCGCACCACCGCGGTATTCACCCGACAGCATTTCGATCGTGTCGCCGTCGCGTGCAACGCGCAGGGCCTCGCTCAGGGACATCGGCGCGCCCTCGGGGCCCACCATCAGGCGCTCGGCGGCGGCGGCCGCAGCAGCGCACCACAGGGTTGCCAGCAGGCTCAGGTGGCCCAGGTGGCGCGCGGATCGGCCCCATCGGCTCTTGTTCATCTCTCGGTCCATCGGCTGTTGCTTCGGCGCCGAGTATCTCCGAGGCGAGGTGCCCCCGGACCTGGGGCACAGCCCTTGCTCCCCCTGGCTGCGGGGGCCGCGCCGGCAAGCCATGACGGTGATTCCCCCGTGGCGGCAAAGCCCCGCCGCTGCCATGCTTGCTGGTTGCATGCTGGCGGGCCACTGCCGGCAACCGACCCAGACCATCACCCGGACAAACAAGCCAGAGTCACTTGATGAAAAAACACCTGCTCACAATCGTCACCGGCGCGGCACTGCTGGCGCTGACACCCGCGCAGGCGCAAGACGCCGGCCAGATCAACGTCATCTGCTCGGTGCAGGCCGAATGGTGCAACCTGATCCAGACCGTCTTTGCGCGCACCACGGGCATCAAGGTCAATATGTCGCTCAAGGGTTCGGGCGAGGCGCTGGCCCAGTTGATCGCCGAGCGCGCCAACCCCAAGACCGACGTCTGGTTCGGCGGCACCGGCGACCCGCACCTGCAAGCCGCCGAGCAAGGCCTGAGCCTGGAATACAAGAGCGCCGCCCTGCCCCAACTGCACGCCTGGGCCCAGCAGCAAGCCACCCAGAGCGGCTACAAGACGGTGGGCATCTACTCGGGCCCGCTGGGCTTTGGCTACAACACCGAGCTGCTGGCCAAGAAGAAGCTGAAAGCGCCGCAGACTTGGGCTGACCTGCTGAACCCGGCGTTCAAGGGCGAAATTCAAGTGGCCAACCCGGCCAGCAGCGGCACCGCCTACACCATGGTGGCCACGCTGGTGCAACTGATGGGCGAGGACAAGGCCTTCGACTACATGAAGGCGCTGCACAAGAATATCAGCCAGTACACGCGCTCTGGCACCGGCCCCATCAAGGCTGCGGCGCGCGGTGAAACCACCATCTCCATCAGCTTCGTGCACGACGGCCCGGGCGAGGCGATGCAGGGCTTCCCGATCGCCACCGCCACGCCCACCGATGGCACCGGCGCCGAGATCGGCTCGATGAGCATCATCAAGGGCGCGCGCAACCTCGAGCAGGCCAGGAAGTTCTACGACTGGGCGCTGTCGCCGGCGGCGCAGCAGTTCGGCGCGGCGGCCAAACAGTTTCAGTTGCCCAGCAACAAGACCACCCCGGTCGACCCGCGCGTGCCTGATTTCAAGAAGATCAAATTCATCAACTACGACTACGCCAAGTACGGCGCCAGCGCCGAGCGCAAGCGCCTGATCTCGAAGTGGGAAAAAGAGGTCAACTCGCTGCCCCGCTGAAGACAACGTGTCCGGGGTGATCAACCGCCCGATGTATCGGGGTCAGCGGCGCGCCCAGCGCATCGTGCTGGCCTGGCTGCTGGTAGGCCTGGGTGCCTACACGCTGCTGCCCTGGTACTTTGCGCAAGACCTCGGCGTGCTGGCCTCGCTGCCGGGTGTCTTTGGCGGCGTGGACACCGCCAGCGGCGTGGTGCAGGCACTGCGGCACGGCAAGCCCTGGTTGGGGCTGGGCTTGGCCGGGCTGCTGCTGGCGGGGCTCGGCTGGCGCCTGCCGGCGGGCCGCGCCCAGGGCCAGTGGCTGGTGGCCGGCGCCGGTATCGGGCTGGTGGGGTTGACGGTGGGCGGCTTTGCGATTGGCGCGCGCGGCTGGGCCTACGAGTGGCTGGGCGCGCTGTTCGGTGAGCTGCCTGCGGGCCAGTTGGGCATCGGGCTGGGCGGCGCGCTGGCCCTGTTGGCGCTGCTGATGCTGCTGGGTGCAGGCGTCGCGCGGCTGGGCTACTTTCGCGGCGACGCCTTCGTCGCGGGCGCAGTGGTGTTCTGCGGCGCGCTGCTGCTGCTGTTCGTGGCGCTGCCGGTGGGCAAGAGCCTGGCCGGTGCAATTCTCGATGACTCCGGCGCGCCGACTGTGGCCGCGCTGGCCGAGCGGCTGGCCCACGAGCGCGTGTGGGGCCTGGGCTGCCTGGCCGGCGGCGTGCGCTGCGGCGTGGCCTGGAATACGCTGTTCCTGGCCCTGCTCACGGCCGCCGGCACGACCCTCATGGGCACGCTGATCGCGCTCTACGCCGAGCGCGGCTCGCGGCACCTGAGCAAGCCGCTCAATGTGCTGGCGCTGCTGCCGATCATCACGCCGCCGTTCGTCGTCGGCCTCGGGCTGATCCTGCTGTTTGGCCGCGCCGGGCTGATGAACCAGTGGCTCGAGTGGGCGTTTGGCATTGCGCCCACGCGCTGGTTTTATGGCGCCCTCGGGATCTGGCTGGCCCAGATGTTTGCCTTCACGCCGATTGCTTTCATGATCATGCGCGGCGTCGTGTCGGGCATCAGCCCGAGTCTGGAAGAGGCGGCCCAGACCCTGCGCGCCAGCCGCATCAAGACCTTCATGACGGTAACGCTGCCGCTGATGAAACCAGGCCTGGCGAACGCCTTCCTGGTGGGTTTCATCGAAAGCATCGCCGACTTCGGCAACCCGATCATCGTGGGCGGGCAGTACGCGGTGCTGTCCACCGATATCTTCTTCGCCATCGTCGGTGCGCAGTACGACCAGGGCCGCGCCGCCTCGCTGGCGCTGATCCTCACGGGCTTTGCGCTGACCGTCTTCTTCATCCAGCAGCGCGTGCTGGGCAAGACCAGCTACACCACCGTCTCGGGCAAGGGCGATGCCGGCATGTCGATGCCGCTGCCCGACGCCGTGCGCCGCGCCTGTCTGGGCATCGCCGGGCCGTGGCTGCTCTTCACCATCGTGGTCTATCTGTTTGCCTTTGCCGGCGGTTTTGTGCAGACCTGGGGGCGCGACTACACGCCCACGATGGCGCACTTTCGCACCGCCTTCGATCTGCAATGGGGCGAGCACGGCCTGAGTCATGTGATATGGGCCGGCACGGCGTGGAACTCGCTCTTCACCACCGTCAAGCTGGCCGCCATCGCCGCACCCATTTGCGCCAGCATCGGCCTGCTCATCAGTTGGCTGCTGGCGCGCACCCAGTTCGTGGGCCAGCGCATCTTCGAATTCTCGGCGCTGCTGGCATTTGCGATCCCGGGCACGGTGCTGGGCGTGAGCTATATCCTGGCCTTCAACGTGCCGCCCTTCGAGCTCACCGGCACCGGCCTCATCATCGTGCTGTGCTTCGTCTTCCGCAACCTGCCGGTCGGCGTGCGCGCCGGCACCGCCAGCTTCAAGCAGCTCGACAAGTCACTCGACGAGGCCAGCACCATGCTGCGCGCCGGCACCGCCACCACGTTGCGCCGGGTGGTGCTGCCGCTGCTCAAGCCGGCGCTGGTGGCGGCGCTGGTGTACAGCTTCGTGCGCAGCATGACCACCGTCTCGGCGGTGATCTTTCTCGTCACCGCCGAGAACGAACTCGCCACCACCTACATCATCGGCCGCGTCGGCAATGGTGACTACGGCGTGGCGCTGGCCTATTGCACGGTGCTGATCGTGCTGATGTCGGCGGCCACGGCATTGATCCAGTTCCTGGTCGGCGAGCGCAAGCTCGGCCGCCGGGGCACCGCAGGGCATTGAAGATGACCACCGCCATCGGCATTGAATTCCGCCAGGTCACCAAGCGCTACGGCGACGCGCGCTCGCCGCTGGTCGTGAAGGGCATCGACATCGTCGTGCCCAAGGGCACGCTGACCACCATCCTCGGCCCCAGCGGTTGCGGCAAGACGACCACGCTGCGCATGATCGCCGGGCTCGATGCACCCACCGGCGGGCAGATCTTCATCGACGGCCAGGACGTCACCACGCTGGGCCCGGCCGAGCGCAACGTGAGCATGGTGTTCCAGAGCTACGCGCTGTTCCCGCACATGAATGTGATCGAGAACGTGGGCTATGGCCTGGGCGTGAGCGGCGTGAGCAAGCCCGAAACCGCCCGCCGCGCCCTAGCCGCGATGGACAGCGTGGGCCTCAGCGGCTACGACCTGCGCCTGCCCAGCGAGCTCTCGGGCGGCCAGCAGCAGCGCGTGGCGGTGGCGCGCAGCCTGGTGCTGGAGCCCAGCGTGCTG
>CXWL01006861.1_pt1 | contig 27637 bp, 25 predicted proteins | sample 590931 | NCBI WGS metagenome assembly CXWL01 (sample SAMEA3498368, study PRJEB10139) | groundwater metagenome | biome: water well; material: biofilm material | place: Germany | collected 2015-04-27 | reverse complement strand
TGGCGGCCCGAGGCCGACTCCTGGGCGCGGATGGCGGCGGTGGCCGCGATCCCGTCCATATCCGGCAGCTGCACATCCATCAGCACCAGATCGAAGCTGTGGCGGGAGAGAGCAGCCAATGCCTCGGTCCCACTGCTGGCGAGGACCACCGTGTGGCCCGCTTCCTCGAGCAGGGCCGTCGCCAATCGCTGATTGACGAAGTTGTCCTCGACGAGGAGGATCAGGACCGGAGTCGGGCGGTTGAGAGAAGACATCTTGTGCTGCCATGAAGAACTTGGAGTATAAGAGAGTAGGATTATCACCTGGATAAGCCGAGATGGGTAGCGACTTCACCCGAGATTTTTGGGACGAGACTCCGGACGCGATCATCGCGATCTCCCCGGACGGCGATGTCCTGCACTGGAACCGTGGTGCCGAGATGATCTTCGGCTGGTCGGTCGAAGAGGCGACGGGTCGTCCCCTGGCCGATCTCGTCCTGCCGCTCGATCAGGAGCACGAAGAGCACGAGGTCCTGGTCGCTGCGATGCTCCAGGAAGTGGCCGTCTACGAGACCATCCGGCGGCGTAAGAACGGCTCTCTCCTGAATGTGAGCGTTTCGACCAAGGCCGTCCGTGACGCGAGCGGCGAGCTTCAGTACTTCCTCGCCACGAAGAAGGACATCACCCACTTGAAGGCTCAGCGCACCGCCAAGCTGGTGGAGGCGCGCTACCGTGGCCTGCTCGAAACCACGCCGGATGCGATCGTGCTGTCCAATGTCACGGGGCGTGTCGTGCTGGCCAACTCCCAGGCCGAGGACCTCTTCGGCTACGGGCGCGGTGAGATGTCCGGGCTGCCCGTGGAGGCGCTTCTGCCGGAGCGGGTCCGTGCGGACCACCTCAGGGACCGGGCGGGGTTCTTCTCCGTTCCGCGCTCGCGGGCCCTGGGAGCCGGCCTCGAGGTGGTCGTCGTGCGCAAGGACGGCACCGAGTTTCCCGCCGAGGTCAGCTTGAGCCTGCTCGAGACCGACGAGGGGAACTTGCTGATCAGCGCTCTGCGCGACATCTCCTCCCGCAAGCGGGCCGATCAGAAGTTCAGGGACCTTCTCGAGTCCGCGCCCGACGCCATGGTCATCGTCGACCCGACGGGGCGGATGGTCCTGACCAACAGCCAAACCGTGCACCTGTTCGGCTGGAGCCGCGAGGAGCTGCTGGGCCAGGCGGTCGAGATGCTTATCCCCGAGCGTTTCCGGGGAGTTCATCCAACCCATCGGACGGCCTTCTTCGGGGCCCCCCGGGCCCGGGCCATGGGTGTTGGGCTCGATCTCTACGGCCTGCGCAAGAACGGATCGGAGTTCCCGGTCGAGATCAGCCTGAGCCCCCTCGAGACCGAGGAGGGCCTGTTCGTTTCGAGCGCCATCCGCGACGTCACCGAGCGCAAGCTGGTCGAGCGGGCCGTTCAAGAGGCCAGTCGCCTGAAGAGCGAGTTCCTCGCCAGCATGTCCCACGAGCTGCGCACGCCGCTCAACGCCGTCATCGGCTTCTCCGAGTTCCTCATCGACGAACGCCCCGGTCCGTTGAACGCCAAGCAGAAGGAGTACATCCACGACATCCTGCAAAGCGGTCGGCACCTGCTGGAGCTGATCAACGACGTGCTCGACCTCTCGAAGGTCGAGGCCGGACGGATGGACCTGTTCCCCGAGCGCTTCTCGCTGGCGGAGGCGATCGGCGAGGTCTGCTCGATCCTCTCGCCCCTGGCCACGAACAAGAACATCGCTCTCAATCGCGAAGTTGCTGGCGACTTGGGCGAGGTCACGCTCGACAAGCAGAGACTAAAGCAGATACTCTACAACCTGCTGTCGAACGCACTGAAGTTCACGGACGAGGGTGGCAGGGTCGAGATCTCGGCCGTCCCCCAAGACGAAGGGTGGTTCCGGCTGGCGGTCCACGACACCGGCATCGGCATTTCGGCCGAAAACATGGGCAAGCTCTTCATCGAGTTCCAGCAGCTCGACCAGGGCTTCTCGCGCCGCTATCAGGGGACCGGCCTGGGCCTCGCGCTCACCAAGAAGCTGGTCGAGCTCCAGGGGGGGACAATCTCCGTCGAGAGCGAGCCCGGCCAAGGGAGCACCTTCACCGTGACCCTGCCCGTGACCCCTTGATCCGGCCGGCGGCTCTCAGCCGGGAGGTAGTGGCCTTGAGCGCTTTGATCTTCATCGTCGATGACAACCTGGTCAACTTGAAGCTGGTCTGCGACGTCCTCGAATCGGCCGGCTACCGGATCGGCCGAGCCTCGGATGCCGAGGAGGCGGAGGAGTCGCTGCGCCACGCGATTCCCGATTTGATCTTGATGGATATAGAGTTGCCGGGCATGGACGGCCTGACCCTGACCCGCCGAATCAAGAGCGATGATCGGCTGCGCCATGTTCCGGTCGTCGCCCTCACGGCCTCCGCCATGAAGGGGGACGACTACAAGGCCCTCGCCGCCGGGTGTGATGGCTACATCACCAAACCCATCGACACCCGCAAGCTACCGCAGCAGGTCGCGGAGTATCTGCGTGCCGCCACGCCAGGAGGTCCGCCCGGTTGAAGGTCCTGGTCATCGAGGATCATCCTCCAGACCGTAAGTTATTGCGAGTGGTTCTCCAGTCGAGTGGACACGTCGTTCACGAGCGAACTCGAGCCGAAGGCGCGGTGAGGACCATTCTGAGAGTGGCGCCCGACGTCGTGCTGCTCGACCTGCGTCTGCCGGGTATGGACGGACTCGCCCTCGTCCGACAGCTCAGGGCCTCGGAAGGGACCCAGCACATCCCGATCGTGGTGGTCACCGCCTACCCCGAATCCTACCCACGCCACACGATGCTCGAAGCCGGGTGCGACGCCTACATCGGCAAACCCATCGACACCCGAAGCCTGCCGAACCAGATCGCGGAGGCGGTCGCCAGGCGCTCCGCGTAGGGCCGTTCCTCATCTCGAGGCCTCACAGGCAGGCCTTTTCATGAAGGTCTCCATTGGCGTGGCTGCGGCCAGCCAAGAACAGGCGATCGTCGAGCCGAAGACGGAGATTGGGATTCTCATGACCTAGGACGCTAGGCAGGTGACGATCAGGCAGTTCGTGCTCCTCCCCCCGCAGTCGTCGGTTCGCCAGTCACGGCTCGCTCCCTACGCCAGGCGCCGGGGCCGGGGCATCGAGCGCCAAGTCTGTGGACTCGCCGGGGCGAACCTCGATTCGCTGCTGGCTATCGCGGCCCGCGACCCGCGTTTGCACCAGGTACGCCCCCGCGTTCAGGCGACCGAGTACCAAAGAGCCATCGGCGCCGAAGCGGAGGGCGGGGGCCACACCTTCGAGGTACGGCGTGACGTGGATGCCGGAGGTGGTGACCACCACCACCCCCTCGAGCGTGGCGCCCGCGCATTGCGCGCAGCGCAGGGTCAGGGGGCCTCCGGGCCGCAGCCGGTGCTCGAAATCTATCTCTTCGCCCGCTTTCGCGACGATCGGCGTCGCCCCGCCGGCTCCCGCCACCGGATCGCTCCAGGCCAGAGAGTAAGTTCCCGGTGGCACTCTCGGGTGGCGGCACCGGCCGGTACCGTCCGCGACGCAGGCCCCGATCATCCGGCCGACCCCGTCCACCAGGTGAGCCACCAGGCCCGCGGCAGGGCCGCCATCGGACCGCTCGAAGTGGACGGAGAGGGACCCATCACCTCCGGGCCGCAGGGCCACCACGACCGGGGCTTCACCCTCCCGCGGCAAGTCGACTTTGTGAATGGCGGGGGTGTAGCCCTCCGCCGTGGCCCGCAGCCCATAGGTGCCGGGAGCGAAGTCCAGGCCCACGAAACGGCCGTCGGCTTCGCTCTGCAGCGACGCGACGATCCGCCCCCCGTCGTCGACCACCTCCACGAGGCCCGCGAGCCCCGCATCGGTGTCGGCGTCGACGAGCCGGCCCGTGAGCGCCGCGCCCCCTAGGTCCACCGTCAGCTGGGCGAAGGCCTGGTCCGGCACCAGCACTCGCCGCGCGACCGACGAGCCATCCGGCTCGATCAGCTCCAGCCGGGCCGGGCCTGCCGGTGCGTCGGCGATCTCGACGGTCCCGTCCTCGCCCACGACGGCGGACTGCGGCCGATCGGGAACCCCGACCATCTGGCGCCCACTGCCGTCGCTCGATTGGAACTGCATCTTGAGCCGGGCGTCCGCGAGATCCAGCTCCGAGGTGAGGCTGACGAAACCGCCGCCCTCGATCGGCTGGCCACCCCGAACGAGCTGGACCACGAGCTGGACGCTCGGCACCACCAGATCGACTTCGACCTTGCGTTCCTTCGACGGGCGTTCGAGGGTGTAGGCCTGGGAGAGGAGTCGCCGTTCGCGATCGACCCACACCACGTGCTCACCGGCAGAAAGCCGCGCCCCCTTGAACCGGCCCTCCGAGTCCGCCACGGCCTCGGCGGCCGGCTCGAAACCGTCCGCCGGGGGCTCGAAAAAGCGCACGCGGGAGCCTGGCATGGGGCGACCACTCCGGGTGATCACCCGCCCGGTGACCTCGATCGCCGGCGCGAGGGCGACCTCGCCGCAGTCATGAATCTCGCCCCGCTCGAGGTCGAGATTGAGGGAAGTCTTTGCGTATCGATCGTGCCGCAGGCGCAGGCGGTAGGCGCCGGCTTCCGCGCCCGTCATCAAGATCTCGCCCTGCGCGTCGCTCGCGCCGGTCTTGCCGCCACCGTCCTGGAGCTGGGCCAAAAGGCCGGTGCCCCGCCCTACCAAGCGCGCTTCGACGCCCGCGATCGGCTCGCCGTCCGCCTCGTCCACCACCCGGCAACGCACGCCCGCGCCGGTTTCGAAGGCCACCACGCCGAGATCGAGCACAGCGCCCTGGGTGATCCACTGCCGCGGGAACGGCTCGCTGCGGAGGCCCTCGGCCCGGAGCCGGAGGCGATACTCCCCGGGCCGCGACAAGTCGACTTCGAAGCTGCCGTCCGCGGCGGGCTGCAGCTCGAAACTCTCGGGCGTCCAGCCCTCGGTCTGGGGAATCCAGCGGTACGCCTGAAGCTCGGCCTTGGCGCGGAGGGGCTGGCCGCCGGCATCGAGCAGGATGCCTTTGATCTGCTGGCCCCATTCGAGCCGGAGCTCGAGCGGCTCCTTGGGTACCTGAGCGGGTGCTTCGAACGGGCGAGTGCGGAAGCCCGGCGCCCGAATCCGCACGGTCGCCGGCAGCGCCGGCAAGGCGATCCCGAAGCTGCCCTTTTCGTCGACACCGGTAGGCGCGGCGCCGGTCGATTCGAGTCGCGCCTCGCGGACCGCCTGGCCCGCCGGGTCGAGCAGGCGGCCCGCAATGAGGAAGCCGGGTTCGAGGGTCAAGGCGAGCGGCTTCGCGCCCGGTTTCCAGCTCGCAGAGGCCGGCAGGAAGCCGGCGATCTCGGCGGTAAGTCGGGCGGGCGCTGGCCCAAGTCCCACGATCGACCAACGGTGCTCGGCGTCGATTTGGCCGCAGCGTTCGAAAGGGAAGGTCCTGGACCAGGTGGGAACCGGGACTTCCCACCGTGCGCAGACCCGGCCGCGGGCGGGCTTGGGAGGGCCGGAGACCGTTCCTTCCGCAAGCCCGCCCGCGGCCAACCGGATTTCGTTTCGAGGAGGCACGACTTCTTCGACGAAAGGAGCGAACCCGGGATGGTCGACCACGACGAGAAGCCCGCCGAGGCGTGGCAGGGGTGCCGGCAGGCGCCCGGCCGCGTCGGTCTGGCCTTCGAGGATCTTGGTGCCGAAATCGCTGATGAGGCTTTTCGAAGCGGGCGGGGCGAAGACGCGGAAGGGAGCCGCGAGAAGCGGCTTTCCGGCCGGGTCGAGGATTTGGAGGCTGGAAGCCGGCGCCGGGCCGGCAGCGCCGAGGATCGGTGGCGCAAAGGCCGAAAGGAGGCAGCAGACGAAGGCATGAAAGGTCCGCCGGCCCGCTCTTGCTGTTTCCATTTTCAGTTCTTCTCCTTGGAACGGCGATGGGCACCCTAAGTCTCGGGTAGCTCGCGGAGCTCAGGGCTTCGACCGGCAAGCCTCTTCGGCTCCTGGCCCCATCAAGGGCGACTGCGCCGACGAGAACCAGGCCGACGGAGCCAGCAAGACCGAGGTCGTCGTTTGCGTGGCCGGCCCGAGCACCGGGCCTTGTTCGAGAATCGCCCAGTACTCCGGGCCAGGGACCATGGTGACCCAGTTCGACCGGGTCGGCAGGGTCAGTAGCCGGTGCGAGTCCGGCTTAGTGGGGTCGACCGCGGCCACGCTCCAGCGCGTGCCGGACTTGTCCGAGCCGTGGTACAGGATGAACAGTTCCTTGCCTTGGCTATAGAGACCAGCAGGGAAGTCGAGCTTCTCGCTGGCGGCGAAGTCGGCCCTCATCATCCCGAAGCCTCCGTTAGGGAACTTCGGTACCGGTCGCCAAGCGGCAGGTACAAGCTCCAGCCGACGGCTGGTGCTCTGCTCGATTTCGAGGACGAACGCCTCGGAGTCCATCGCCAGCCAGTAGGTGCGCCCGTTCAGGACGGCCCCAAAGTTGAACAAGGACGCATAGAAGTTGTTCTCGTTTGCGTCACCTGCGATGGCTCGAATCGGTTCCATGCGGAGCGTCGGTTCCAGGACGAGGCGGGCCACTCCTTGCCAGGACTCTCCCACTTCACGAAGCACGACTCCGACGCCGACGACGGAGCCATCGGGACTGACCACGCCTGCCGGCAGAATCACTTCGATCGCTCCTGCGGCGGCCTTCGCGAGGGCGTACCCTTTGACCGGCTGTAGGGAACCGTCCAGGCGGACGATTCTCGTCAGAGCCGAGACGACGACGCCTGGCATCACGCTTGGCAAAATGCCGTGTTTCGTGAACTCGAGGGGTCCTTCGCCAGGGTGACTCACCTTCGACCAACTGAGATCGGCAGGATCGAGGAGGGCCAGCGCCCCTTCCCCGACATCGCCGAGGACGAGGCGCTGGCCTTCCCATTCGCCGGTGTGCACCCAGAGCAGGTGGCCCGCCGAGGCACGTCGGCAGCCTCCCTCAGCCGCCGAGGGCAGAGGCGCGGTGAAAAGAACCAACCCGGCGAAAGCGACGGTCAAGCTGAGGTTGCAGCGGATCGTGTTCATGATCAGTACCGCGGGCAAGTATCGATGGTGCAGTCGTTGCCGGTCCCGCCGCACAGGTTGAGTGAATGCCAGGCAGTTCCGGTGCGGGCAGAGCACCCCGGCACCGCGGCGGAAGGCCGTGAGCTGGCCACGAAGCCCAATGCGACGAGGCTCAGGCCGAGCCCCAAAGTCGTGACCGTCAGTACTTTCTTCTTGCTCATTTCCTCACTCCTCTGCCGCTTGGGCTAGTTGAACGGGTCGCAGGAGCCCACTGCTCCACTTCGAGCTCTCGAATCTCCACGATCGAGGAGGACCAGCGCCCCTTCTCCGGCGTCCCCGAAGTCGAGGCGCTGGCTCCCCCACCCACCGGTGTTCGCCCAGAGGAGCGTGCAACGGTGCGTGTTCATGATCAGTACAGCGGGCAGGTCACGATGACGCAGTCACTGGCGAGACCACCGCACATGTCGAGGGAAGGCCAGCCCGTCGCATGTCGGCTCGAGCAGCCGGGCTGCGCCTCCGCGGACCGAGTGCTGGCCAGGAAGCCGAGGGCCAGGAGGCTCAGGCCGAGCCCCAGGGTCGTGACCGTCAGTGCTTTGCGCTTACTCATCTCTTCTTCTCCTGTGCCGCTTGCGCGGCGGGTTCTACCGGTCGGGTGAGCCCGCGAGCCCGCTCGATCTCGGTGGCTAAAGTGTCGGCTTCGCTTCGCAGGCCGGAGATGGCCCGGAAGAGGAGCAGGTGCTGGTGCTGGTCCCAGACTTCGATGCGGGGGAACGGTGACTGCTCGTTCTCGCGGGTGTGCTCGCGGCGAGGAACGCGGAGCACGGTGCCGGGCAGCGTGGCCCCATAGCGCTCGGTTCCCGGAAAGTCCTCGGGGATCACGGTCAAGATCCGGGCGTCTGGAAAGCGCTTCTGGATCTGCTCGAGAGTGCCGATGAGGCCGAACTCGACCGGAGAACAACGCCCCGCCGCCGGCCAGAAGAAGATCGTCATGCGGGCCGGGCTGTTGAGAATGGCCCGAGCGGACGAACCGTCTGCGGTGGGAAGGGGGATAGCAGCCTGCGCGGCCGCGTCAACGATTTGGGAGTTGGGAGCCGGCGCCGGGGCGGCAGCGGCGAGGGTTCGCGACCCCAGTACCGCAAGAAGGCAACAGACGAAGACACGAAAAATCCGCTGGCCCGCTGTTGCTGTTTCCATTTTTGTCTTGCCTCCTCAAACGTCGAAGGGCACGATAAGTCCAGCAGGAAACGATGTCAAGAAGTATTTTCGTTGTGCATTTACATCATTCTGGAGAGAATTTTGCCGATGTTTCGCCTTCCGATGTCGGCCCGGCGTTGCCGACTCGGTGAGAGCTACTTTCGAACCACCGCCCGGCCGCTCCCCAGATGTTCGACAACCTCCGCAGCCACCGCCCGGTCCAGCTCGCGGCGCTCTGCCGCAGCCTGGAAGATGGCCCAAGAAGCCATGGTCTCCCGGGCCACGCCGAGGGCTTCGAAGGCCTGGCCCATGGAAACTGCGAGGGGCAACACTTCTTCGACTCGGTTCTGATCGAGAAGGAAGAGTGCCCAATCGAGGGTCACGAGGGCCGCGTCGTACGGGTTCTTTTCGGTAAGGAAGCCTTCGCGGGCCGCGCGGAAGGAGTTCTCGGCCTCTTCCGGCCGCTCGAGGCCGGCGCTGATCAGCGCGAAGAGCCAACTCCGACGATTCTCCTGCTCTGGAAGTTGGTCGTATAGGGGAACGAGGGCACGGTAGGCGCGAGCGGCTTCTTCAAACGACCGAGCGCGGGCGAGCAGAGATGCTTCGCCGTGGCGCACGCCCAACTCGATCACCGGGTCCGCCAGCTCGCGAGCCAGCGGCACCGCCGGGCGCACGGTCGAGAGGGCCGCGGCGAAATCACCTTGGAGTTCGCGAAGCGCGGCGAGCTGCAAGCTCGCGCGGACCTGGTCCTTGGGCAGGCCAGCGGCTCGAGCTAGCGCTGCCGTCTCTCGCGCGGCCTGGGCCGCGGCAGGGAAGTCCCGCTGATTGCGCCGGAGCGTCGAGAGCAAGCTCTTGGCCTCGGCCCAAAAGGCCAGGTCGCGCACGTCGAACTCGCTCGCGGTGCGCAGGGTGAAGGCCATTTCCTCGGCGGCGGTGTCCAGCTCTCCGCGGCAGCGCTCGGCGTTGGCGAGCAGCAGCCGGGCGCGCAAGCGCAGGAGCAAAGCCTCGCCGCTCGCCGGTGCACGGTAGCGGTCGCCACCGAGCACCATCAGCACCAGCTCGGCCCATTCTCGGGAATCGTCGGGTTTGCCGGGCAAGGCGGCCAGGGCTTCAGCGAGCATCAGGCGGGCCACTTCCACTCCGCGGAAGCGCTGCCATTCGAGCCGCACCCGCTCGCGCCGGCGGGGCCACTGGTGTTTCTGGAGGGTGGCGAAGGCCACGAGGCCGCGCTCGACCAACACTTCCGGCGAAAGGGCACGGGAGCGCTTCTTCTTGGCCCCGGCCCCGTTCTCGTCGACCGCACTGTTCTTCTTCGAGTGGGCGAGGCGGGCGGAGAGCCACTCCGCGAAATGGCGCCGGTTCACGATTCCCGCGGGGGGCGGAGCATAGAGGGCGGCCAAGGTTTCGTCGTAGCGCTCGCGGCAGGCCGGGCAATCTTCCCGCAGCTGCTCCGCAAGCTCTCGTTCGGCCTGTTCCCGGGAAAGCTGGCCTTCGGCCACCCTCTCCGCGATCCAACGAGCCAACCTCAGGCCTTCTTCGGCACGCATGGGCCAGTTCTCCGCCAATCGGAAATTCAACGCATGCGAGTGTAGCGCAGTCAAACCGAGATTGGGCGAACCCGAAATCCTGATTCAGCGATCCAGGGTCTCCGGCTCCACCGACAGAGCCCGTGGCGGAGGAACCGACCCGCTCGGGGCGGGTGGCGGTGCGACCCCCCAAGGATCAATGAAGACTCCGTCCGCCAGCACCGCGGATTCCGGCTGCTGCGCGACCGGCGCCGCGTTCCAGAAGAAACCAAGAAGTAAGCCGGTGATGCGGGCGAGGTCGAAGCCTTCCGCGCGGGGCGCAGCGGCGGCGGTGGGTGCGATGGCGAAGGCGGTGACGAGAATGAGAACCGAAGCGGCGGCGAAGCGGCGGCGGCGCATGAGGTGGTCTCCTTTCGAGCGGCCACCGGAGGAGCCGTGCGGGAGCGGCACGCCCCCGCCGGGGTGGCTCGTTGGGCTCCCGGTCCGGGCGAGCCTGGGGCTTTTTGGGCACGGAACGGGTGTGGCGCAGTGTACGTGAATTCGTTCGAAATCGGGGCAGATTTTTCACGCAGCGCCACGCGTTCGAAGTGCGCCGCGCGGGCCTCGGGCGTGCACCCGCGCCCCGGGAGGGTGGACGCGGCGCGCTAACTCTTTGTTTTTACGGGGCTTTTAACGCTCGTTCTCGCTTGCGGTGTCGGCACGAAGGGTTGGATGTTCCGCAGCACGATGAACGGGAAAAGTTCAAAACACGGCAAGGAATCGCACGAGCTGGGCGAGCTTTCCGACCTGCTCGCGGACTTGGAACGGGAGTTCCCGGTGCTGGTCGCCGAGGCGGCCTACGTCGGACCGCCAGCGGGCGTGTTCCGGGAGCTCGACCTGGCCCACCTGCCACCCCCGGCGCGCAACGTACTCACGGCTCTCGGTCGCTTGTTGTGGCGGCAGTTCGAGGTGCTGCAACTGCAAGCCATCGGGGGCAGATTGACCCGCCGGGTTCCGCCCCTCGATGTCGCGCTCGAGGCCGTGGCTTCCGAGCTGACCTTCGCCGCCCGGTGCCTGTCGGCAGCCCACGGAATCCATCGGGCGACCGCCGGGGACAAGGCCGGACGGGAGATCGGCAAACTCGGAGTTCGAAGCCTCCGGCGCATGCACGGCCTGATTCAGGAAATCGAGAAACAGCTCCCCGCTCTGCGGGCCGCCCGCGAGGTCAGCGATGCTCCTCGTACTTCTTGAACATCTCCCCGAGGAAGCGCCGCGCCACACGGGCGAAGTCTTCGCCAATCTCGGCGAGGTCATCCTCCGGCGCGGTCATGTCGGTGTGCTGCCACCATTGCTTCGTTCGGCCGCGGAACTTCGCCATGTCCTCCCGCATCCGTTCGAACTCGGCCGCGGTGCAGCGCAGCACCTTCAGATAACGCATCATTTCGTCGACCGCGGGTGCTTTTCGCCCGCCTTCGTGGCGAACCACCGCCGATTCCGGCATCTTCAACTCGGCCGCCATCTTGGCCCGGCTCAAGCCCAGGTTCAGGCGGAGGGCCTGCAAGGTTCTCCCGATCGCTTCCAGATCGCTCATAACCGAAATCATAGCCTCGCGGAGAGAACCGGCGCCGCCGAGTCCGGTCCTTCCTCCTTCCACCCCACCGGGCCGGCTCGGCCGGCGTTCACCTCCCCGGCCGGGCCGGTCCGGTGGGGCGTTTTTCCACTCGAAAGGACTCTTCACCATGAACACTGAGATGGCCCCGAGGTCGGCGGCCGGGGAGCGCCTGCCCGCGCTCAAGGCGGAGCGAATTCAAGAACGGCTGCGGAAGTTCCGTTGCTGGCGGCTGGTCGAGGTGGGGCCCGGAATCTCGCGGGTGTACTCCTGGGACTCCCGGCGGCACGCGCTCGCTTTGGTGGACTTCGCCGCGGGGGTCTTCGAGGCGGCTCGGGTTTCGCCCTTCCTCGAGCTTCAGGGCAACTTCGTCACCGTCCGAGTGGCGTCGCTCGAAGACCCGGGCGCGGTCTCGCAGCTGGATTTCGACGTGGCGGCAGAGCTCGATCGCTGGCGGCCCAAGAAATGAGCGGCTCGGAGCTGATGCGGCGGCTCGAAGAGGTGGTGGAGGAGTGGTCCGGCCAGGCGAACCAGCGCCACGCGCGGCTCCGCCGGCGGGACCTGGCCGCTCGGGCCGACGAGCGCAGCCCGGCGCGGCAGGCCGCGGAAGTGGCCCGGGAGACGCTGCTCGCGCTGCCGGAGAGTGAGCGGGAAGCCTGGCTCGAGGCTCAAAGCTTCCGGGAAGACGGCGTCTTCCTCGGCTGCCTGCTGCTCGAAGCCGCCGAGGCCTTGCCGGGCGCGGACCGGCTGCCGCTGGCGCGGCTCGCGGCACGGGTTGCCGCGGAGTCCGACGTGAGCGGCGACGGCGCCTTCCAGGCCTTCCTCGACGACACCCTCGGCCGCGCGGGCCTCATGGAAGTGCGCGCCTTGCGCCGCCGCGGGCAGCTCGAGGCCGCGCGCTCTTTGTTCTCTGAGCTGGAAGCCGGCTTCGCCCTCGAAGAGTCCCCGCGGGCGTTCTGGCTCACCCTGACGGCTGATCGCGCGCTGACCGCGGGCCTGCTCGCTCTCGACGAGTACCGCGCGGCGCAGGCCGAGGAGCAGCTCGACCGGGCGGCGCGGATCTTCCGGATCGCCGGCACCGAGCAGGACGACGCCGAGCTGCTCTTCGCCCGCGTCCGGCTCGACCTGCTGTGGGGCCGGCCCGACGAGGCGGTCGACCGGCTGGTGCGGGCCGCACCCTTCGAGGCTCGAGACCTCAGCCTGGCCCGCCTCGAGCTGGTCACCCGCGCCGCGCTCCGCACCCGCCATCCCGCCGTCGTCCGGCCGCTCCTGGCTACGTGGACGACCGAGCTGGGCCAGCCACCGAACCCGGCCGGCCCGGAGGGGAAAGACCGCCTGCTGATCGCCGAGGCGGCCCTGCGGGTGCTCGAGAGCCGGCCGGCGGTGGCCCTCGAGCTGCTCGCCGGCCCGGTCCGGCGCTTCCGGGCCGAGGGCCGGCTCCTCGGCAGCCTGTGGGCGGCCGTCGTTTCGGGTCGCGCCGAGCTGGCCCTGAACCGCCGCTTCCACGCTCGGGGCGCGCTGGCCGCGGGAGTCCTCGAGCACTTCGCGGACCTGCCAGAAACGCCCGCCATTCGCGAGGCCCTTGCCGAAATCACCCACCACCTCACCCGCGGCGAAGTTCCCTCCGCATTCCTCGATCGCCTCGACCTGTGGCTCATCCTCGTTGAAAACAGCCCCGGCGTGGGCATGGAGCCCCAGGCGTGAAGAGTGGGGGCGGGCAAGCCGCCCCCACGAGGACAGGCGCCTTTACGGCACGGTCACGGACCAGGCCGCGGTGTTGCCGCTGTTGAAGCCGTCCGCGAAGATGGCGCTCGCGGCGACCGCGGTGCGCCAGGCGCTGCGGCCGTGGGTGAAGGCGTAGAGGTGGCGCTGGCCGCCCAGGTCCGCGAGGCGCAGCCACTCGACGACCACGTTGGCGAAGTTGGTGTTCTCGACCGCCCAGGTGGTACCGCCGTTGGTGGAGACGAAGACTCCGAGATCGGTTCCGAGGTAGAGGCGGTTCGAGTCGTTCGGGTCGACCACGATCACGTGGACCGGCAGGTCCGGCAAGGTGCCGGGGCCGGTGCCGTCGAGGCCGGTCCAGGAAGCACCGGCGTTGGTTGTCTTCCACACGTGGGTGCCCCCGAAGGTCGAGAAGGTGGCATAGGCCACCATCGCGTTCTGCGGGTCGAAGGTGACCGAAGAGACTCTGCCCGTGCGGGGCTGGGTCGACGGCCACACCGTCACCGAGGTCGCCGACAAGGCGGACGTGTTGAAGTGGATGAAACCGTCGCTCATGCCGACGATGACGTTGTCCCCGTTGGTCGGGGCGTTGGCCACGGCCGCCACCGAGCCGACGCCATCGGTGATGGCGCTGGCGCGCACCCAACTCGCGGCCTGGTTGATCGTCCGCCAAATGAACCAGCCGCCGGTCCACAGCCGCTGGGCGTTGCCCGGGTCCATCTGGTACGGCAGGATGAACGCCGCGCCGTTGTCGCCCGTGATGCCCGAGACGGCGCTGTTGAAGGTGGTGCCGCCGTCGATCGACTTGCGGATCGAGAAGCCGGTGGTTTCGGTGAACAGGATGTCGGTGTTGCCCGGGTCCTGGGCGGTGTAGCCGCCGTCGCCGCCGAAGATCATCGCCCAGGCGTCGTCCCCGCCGGCGTCGGTGCCGCGCACCGTGCCGTTGTCCTGGGTGCCGCCGAAGTAGGTCAGGCCGTCCGGGTACACCGTGCCATGGTAGAACTGGGTCACGTCGTAACCGTTGTTGAGACTCTCCCAGGGCACCGCGATGGTGGTCGACGCGGTGTCGCAGATGTTCGGGTTGACCGGCGGGTCCACCGCTGCACGGGCGTCCGTGGTCTTGAAGATGCCGCCGTCGTTGCCGACGTACATCGTCTTGTTGCTGGTGCCGTTGTAGCCCGGGTCGAAGGCGATGACGTGCTGGTCGGCGTGGGCGAAGAACGGGTCCGCCGGATCGGCGAACCACAGCGACCCGATACCCCAGTTGGCACCGCCGTCGTTCGAACGGAACAGGTCGACGCCGCCGGCCCACAGGATGTTCTCGTCCGCCGGATCGACGGCGAGAATGTTGTCGTACCAGCCTTGATTGAGGAACTGGCCCACGCAAACCGCGAACGGGGCGTTGGTCAGCAGCAGGGTGTTACCCAAAGTTGCGTCGGTGTTCGCCACCTGGGTGGTCCAGCTGCCCGAGTCGCCGTTGGTGGTCGAGCGAAACACCTTGTGGAGACCGTTGTTGTAGGTGCCCGCGGTGATGGAGGCCGACAGGGCGTAGATCGTGTTCTCGTTGGACGGCGCCAGAGCGAGGTGGGTGCGGCCCATGCCGGCCTCGGTCAACACCGAGTCCCAGGTGCCCGCGCCGCCCGCGTCGGTGTTGCGGTAGATCGTCGCCTGGGCAAAGGTGCCGCAGGCCGCGAATACCGTGTCCGCCGGGCCACTCGACTTGATGGCCAGGTCGGTGCAGCCGTTGACGTTGGTCGGGGTCACGGCGTCGATCACCTTGGTCCAAATGGCTCCGCCGTCGACCGTCCGAAAGACGCCCGTGCGGGTGGCGGCGTAAAGCTGCTGGTCGCTGTTGGGCGAGATCACCAGGTCGTTGACGAAGAAAAAGTCGGAGGTGTTGGTCGCGGCGATCTGAGACCAGGTGGCCCCCGCGTCGATGGTCTTGAAGATGCCCGCGCCGCGCACGCCGTCGGCGTTGAAGAAGCCTTCGCCGGTGCCGGCGTAGAGCGTGTCCGAGTCCGCCGGGTCCATGACCAGTGAAACCACGGCGAGGTTCGCCATCATGTCGTCGAGGGGCGCCCAGGTGGCGCCACCGTCGGTCGACTTCCAAACGCCGCCGTCGACCGCCCCTGCGTACATCGTGGTCGGGGTGGTCGGGTGAATGACGAGGCGGCGGGTGCGACCGCCGATGTTGCCGGGCCCGAGGTTCTCCCAGGCGCCCACGATCGGGGTCGCGAGCTCGTTCTGGCCGAGCAGGCGACCGAGCTTCGAGGAGTACCGGGGCATCTTCGACATCTGGGCCTTGGCCGGCAGGTAGCGAGCCGGCGACAGGGCCGTCTCGCCCGCGGGCAAGCGCTTCTGGAGATAGAACCGCTGTGCCTCGTCGGGCTGGTCGAAGGGCTTGGGCTGCTTGTGCTCCAGCATGTTCGGCTGGATCACCCGGCGGTGGGCGTCCTTGGCCGGAGCCTCGCCGCCGGCAGAGCTTGAGAGGAGTACTCCCGCCAGCGCCGCGCAGGCGATGACGGTCGAACGGGTCGAGACGAATACCTCGCGCATCATGAAGACCTCCTACGAGTGGGGTCGGATAGGCCCGGCAGGGCCCTTGAGATCGGGACGGGGAGTTTCGGACCAAGCCTCGAGCAGATATCTTAGCGCGGCGGCCGGAATAGCCAGCCCACTGCCGTGGGTTCTTGCCGAGCCCGGATCTCGCCTTTCGACCGAACCCGAGGTGCCATGACCGCTTTGCCGCCCGAAGTCGCCCGCCGCCGTACGTTCGCGATCATCTCGCACCCCGACGCGGGCAAGACCACGTTGACCGAGAAGCTCCTGCTGTTCGGCGGGGCGATCCAGCTCGCCGGCGCGGTCAAGGCGCGGGGCGATGCCCGGCGGGCGCGCTCGGACTGGATGAAGGTCGAGCAGGAGCGCGGCATCTCGGTCACCGTCTCGGTGATGACCTTCGACTACGACGGGTGCACCTTCAACCTGCTCGACACCCCCGGCCACGAGGACTTCAGCGAGGACACCTACCGCACCCTGACCGCGGTGGACTCGGCGGTGATGGTCCTCGACGCCGCCAAGGGCATCGAGCCCCAGACGCGGAAGCTCTTCGAAGTCTGCCGCCTGCGCGACGTGCCGATCACCACCTTCGTGAACAAGCTGGACCGCGACGGTAAGGAGCCCTTCGACCTGCTCGACGAGATCGCCGAGACCCTGGCGCTCGACGTGACCCCGGCGTCCTGGCCGATCGGCATGGGCCAGAGCTTCCTCGGCGCCTACGAGCTCGGCCACGACCGCTTGGTGCTGCTCGACCGCACCCAGCGCAGCCACCTGTCCGAGGGCGAGACCTGCCGCGGCCTCGACGACCCCAAGCTCGACCGCCTGCTGCCCGCCCGGGCCGTCGCTCAGCTGCGCGAGGAAGTCGAGATGGCGCGGGGCCTGTGCCCGCCCTTCGATCTCGAGGCCTACCGCACCGGGCACTTGACGCCGGTCTACTTCGGCAGCGCCTTCAACAACTTCGGCGTCCAGGCATTGCTCGAGGGGTTGATCGCGCGGGCGCCCTCGCCGCGGCCCCAGCCCTCGGCCACGCGGGTGGTGGACCCGGCGGAGCACGACGTTACCGGCTTCGTCTTCAAGATCCAGGCGAACATGGACCCGCGCCATCGCGACCGCGTGGCCTTCGTGCGGCTCTGCTCGGGCCGCTTCGAGCGCGGCATGAAGCTGAAGCACGTCCGCAGCGGCAAGACGATCGCCGTCCACAACCCCCTGCTCTTCCTCGCCCGGGACCGGGAGATCGCCGAGGAGGCTTGGGCTGGCGACATCCTCGGTCTGCCCAACCATGGCAACCTGCGCATCGGCGACACCTTGACCGAGGGTGAGGAGTTGCGCTTCGTGGGCATCCCGAGCTTCGCCCCGGAGCTGCTCCAGAAGGTGCGGGCGATCGATCCGCTCAAGGCCAAGCACCTCGGCCGGGCGCTCTTCCAATTGGCCGAAGAAGGGGCCGCCCAGGCCTTCAAGTCGCGGGTCGGCAACGACTGGATCGTCGGCGTGGCGGGAGCGCTGCAGTTCGACGTGCTGGCCGACCGCATCCGGACCGAATACGACCTCGAGGTGCGCTTCGAGGGCACGTCGGTCGCGACCGCCCTGTGGGCCGAGGCCGACGATCCGCGGATGCTCAAGAAGTTCGAGAACGCCCTCGAGGCGAGCCTCGCCGACGACCACAACGGCTCCCCCGTGTTCCTGCCCCGCAACGGCTGGCACCTCAAGGTGACCAAAGAGGAGTGGCCGGAGGTGCGGTTTCTGAAGACCAAGGAACAGACCGCCTAGGAGCCTGGCGGCAGTACCCAGCCGCACCGGCCGGTCCGCCGCAACGGAACCCGCCCTGCCAGGCTCGCGCCGTCGCCCTGGGCCGCTGCCCAGCCCTCGAGGAACGCGCAGGTGCAGCGGGCGCCTTCCTCGATCAGGCCCCGCTTCTGGGCATTGGTGAGCTCGAAGTCGAGCGTGGACACTCCGAGGTCGTTCAGCACCGCCGTGCGGGTCAGATTCGGCAGATCGGTCTCGAGGGCGTCCACCTGGGACTCTATGCTCGTGGCGAACAACGACTTGGCGTACTGGGGCAAATCGCGCACCGCGCGGCGAGTCGGCGCCTGGTCGGTCGCGAGGAGCACGAAACCCAAGGTCCCACGGTCGAGGCCGGCCGCCGTATCGAAGGCGTCGATCGGGTAGTTGTCGACCACACCGCCGTCGACGAGGACGTCCCCGGCGCGCTCGATGGCGGCGAAGAACAGCGGGAACGAGCCCGAGGTGCGAGCTGCCAGAGCCACTTCTTCGTCCGGTGTCGTCGCGAAGGAAAACTCCAGACTCCGGCCCGTGTTGAGGTCGGTGGCGAACATGTGGAGATCGAGGAAGCCCTTGGCCTTTAGGTCGCGGAAGGTGGCGTTCCGGTTGCCCGTCTTCAGCCCGACGAGGCAGCGCATCAGCTCGAGATAGTTGTCCCCCTCGAACCAGCCGAAGCGCCGGAAGACGCGAAACAGGCCCGTGGCCCCGCCGTCCTCGAACTGCTTGAACGGGAGGGCGAAGAGCAGGTCGTGAATCTCCGCCGGGGTGTAGCGGAGGGCCACGAGCATCGCCGTGATCGAGCCCGCGGACGTCCCCGCGACCCGCTCCACTCGCGGCAGAATGCCCCGGTCGGCCAGCACCTGGAGCGCTCCCGCGTAGGCCAGGCCCTTGACTCCACCCCCTTCGAACACCAGGTTGGTGAACGGATAGCCGCCCGCGGGCCCGCAGAGGACGGGGAGCGGGGGCGGCTGCTGGGGCAGGGTCGCCAGTGGGCACACGATCGGGCTCGATCGACAGGCCAACAGGAGGGAGAGCGGCAGCAGTAGGCCAAGCGTAAGGCGCGTCGATTTCATGGTTGCCCCTTCGAAGAGGTTCGGCGAAGTCTACGCCAGGCAACCGAGTCACTCGTCTCCAAACCGCCAGTGGCGGATGATGTTGAAGCCGAGTCGCAGATCGCCTTCGTCGAAACCGCCCGCGAAGTCGCCGCCGGTCCACTGGTCCACCGTCGTGGCCCGCGAGTTGCCGAGGACCAGCTCGAAGACGTGTCCGCCGACGCGGCTCGAGAGGGCCACATGCCAGGTGGTCTGGCTAGAGTCGAGCTCGGGGTGAGCGGGGATCACCTCGACCTCGAGGAGCGCCCGGCCGCGCAGCGGCACGGTCAGCCCGATAGCGACGTTGAACGCGTTCTCGAGCCGAGGCGTGTCCCGTACCCAGGTCGGCACCACCAGCAGGTTCCAGCCCGGCGCCAACCGGCGGGACAGGGCGAGTTGGGCGAAGGGCCGGGTCGAATCCACGACCCGGTCGTTGCCGACGTGGTCCACCCCCAGCTGGACGGCCGCCGACAGGGGAGCTCCGGCGCCCTGGTCCCAGATCTGGAGCTTGGCCGCCAGCTCGTAGGTCTCGTCGAAGCGGGCGCGGTAGAGCGACGCGTCGAGGCGCTCGGTGAAGCCCCAACGCACGCCCAGGCCCACATCCGCGCCGCTGTCGAGCCCCCACAGGGTGTGGCCGTCACTGTCGTCGATCGCGGCCACGAAGCGGTGGGAGATCAGGAGCTCGAGCTTCCTCTCGCCCACGGTCCAGGGCGTGGGGGCGTCGACGAGGCGAGTGCCGAGGTCATCCCGGCCGGCGACGGCCCACGGATCGGCCGCGCTCCCCTCCTCGGCCCGGAGCGCGGGGCCGCTCCCACCGGCGAGCGCCGAGAGCACGAGCATCACGGCCACGGTGAGACGGCGCTCACTCATAGCCCGGGTCCGGACGAGGCGCGTTGTCGCCCACCTGAATCGAGCCCTGCATCTGGCAACAGGCCTGGTGCGAGCGGCAGTAGTAGAGGTAGGTGATTCCAGCATCGGCACCCGTGAAGGTCCGTGTATAGCTTTCGCCCTGGGAGTTGAACACCATGCCACTGTCCCACAGACCGCGGCCCTCAGTTACGGTGTGACCGGGATGGGTGCCGCGATACACCCAGCGCACGGTGTCGCCGGGGTCGACTCGGACCGAACGGGGCACGAAGGCGTCGTCGCGAATCTCTACGACGAACGTCTCGGGATTGGACGAGGGAGGCGCCGTGGGGCTGCCACCACCCCCGCCGCCCCCGCAACCGAGGACGAGAAGGGCGATGCCGAGGATCGCCACCGAGCGGCCGAAGCAGGACGAAACACCGGGAGCATGCATGGTCGACTCCTTTCGAGGTCGCCCGGTGGGTGTCATCGCCCTCGAGGATGGTTCAACGAGCTCTCGATCGAACCGATCAAGGCCGGCGTGGCACTCACCGGTCACTTGGGCTCGGGTGTTAGCGTCCGTGACGATGTTCCGATCCTCCTCGACGACCGAACGCGACCTCGCGCTCCTCGGCCGGATCTCCGGCGGGGACCGAACCGCTTTCGAGGAGCTCTATCGCCACTACCATCCACGTCTGTTCGGATATCTGCTCAAGCTGACCCGCCGTCCGGAGTTGGTCGAGGAGGTCCTCAACGACGTGATGTTCACCGTTTGGACGGACGCCGGTCGCTTCGCCGGGCGATCGAGACCGTCGACCTGGGTCTTCGGCATCGCTCACCACAAGGCCCTGCGGGCGCTCCGCCCCCACGGGGTCGAAGCCGACTCCGACCTCGAGGGGCGGATCGCGATCGGTTCCGAGCCGCCGGAGGATCGAGCGCTTCACCGCGAGCTCGCCGACGAGTTGGGGCGAGCCCTCTCGGAGCTGTCGGCGGAGCAGCGGGCCGTCGTCGAGTTGACCTACTACGAAGAGTTCTCTTACCCCGAGATCGCCGAGATCCTGGGCTGCCCCGTGAACACCGTCAAGACTCGCATGTACTACGCCCGTCGACGCCTGCGCGAGATCCTCGAGAGTGGCGGCCGGCGCTCCGGGAGGGTCTCGTGAAGACGTCTCGCGCCGAAGCTCGCCACCGCCGCGTATTCGAGTTGTTGCCTTGGTTCGCCAACGGCACGCTCGAGCCCGCCGAGCGCCGCGGGGTCGAGGAACACTTGGCGGCGTGCCGCGAGTGCGCGGAAGAGCTCGCGCGCTGCCGGGAGCTGGCGGAGGTCGTGCGTTCGACCACCGTGCCGCCCCCGGCGCCCCATCCCGTGCAGCTGCGCGGGCTCCTGGCGCGGATCGACCAGCTGCCCGCGCGTCCGCTCGGTTGGCGGGCGCGCCTCGGCCGGCTACCCACGCGCGGGCGCCTCGGAGCCTTCGTCCTGCTCCAGAGCGCCGCGGTCCTGGTCCTGCTGTTCGGACCCCACGGACGACCGCCGGCCACCCCCGACCCGGCGCCCTACCGAACGCTCTCGAGTGCCCCTCCCGTCGCAGCGGGCCCGAGCCTGCGCGTGGTGTTCGCCGAGGGGGCCACGCTCGGAGAGATCCGCGCTTTGCTCGGCGAGCTCCCGGGGGAGATCACCGCCGGTCCCAGCCGTCACGGCGTCTGTACGGTTCGGCTCGGCCCCGGGGTCGAGCCCGAGACGGCGTTGGCGCGGCTGCGCTCGAGCTCCGCGGTGGTGTTCGCGGAGCCCGCCGCCGGGGACGAAGGAGCGCCCTAGCGTGCGCCTCAGCCTCCTGTCCCTGGCGCTTGCCGCGGGCACCGTTGTGGCCTGCGCCACCGCGAGACCGGCGGAGGCCCCGCGGGCAAGTTCCCTCGACGCTCCCGAGCGCAGCGCCCGCCAGGTGCTGGCGGTGATGAAGCCCGGGCCGCAGCGAGTGTGGAGCGAGGCGGCCCGGGATCTCGCCGGCAACCTCGGGCTCGAGGTGGTGTCGTCTTGGCAGATCGAGTCCCTGGGCGCGCCCTGCGTCGTCTTCGAGGCCCCCGGCGCCCGCATGACCGATCGCCTGCTGGGCCGGCTCGCGGCCGATCCGCGGGTAGCCGCCGTCCAGCGGAACCAGACCTTCGAGACCCTCGGCGAAGAGCCCCACCAGGACCCCTATGCTCACCTCCAGCCCGGCGCCCGGACTCTCCGCCTCGAGGCCGCCCATCGGCTCGCCACCGGTCGCGGCGTACGGATCGGCCTGATCGACACGGGGGTGGACATTGGCCACCCGGACTTGAAGTCGCGCATCGCTCTCGCCAAGAGCTTCCTCGCCGAGGGTGACGGAACGTTCACGGGGGATCTCCACGGCACCGCGGTGGCCGGCGTGCTCTCCGCCATGGCGGACAATGGCGTGGGTATCTTCGGCGCCGCCCCGGAATCCGAGCTCTTGGCGCTCAAGGCCTGTTGGCCGGATGGCCCGGGCGCCCGCCGCGCGCGGTGCAACACCTACACCCTGGCTCGCGCGCTCGATTTCGCCCTCGCTTCCGGCGTCCAGGTACTCAACCTGAGTCTCGCCGGCCCTCCCGACGAGCTCCTCTCAAGCCTGATCCGGAGGGCTCTCGAGCGGGGGGTGACGGTGGTGGCAGCGCGGCCGCCGGCGGGCGATCCGGGGTTCCCCGCCGGGGTACCGGGGGTGATCGGCGTGATCGGTGTCGACGCGCCACTTCCGCCCGCGACCGTCGCTTCGACCGGCTTCCTGGCCCTGGCCGCCCCGGGCGTGGAGGTGCTGACGACGGTCCCGCGGGATTCCTACGACTTCTTCACCGGCAGCTCGATCGCCGCTGCCTTCGTTTCCGGTACGGTGGCGTTGCTGTTGGAAAAGAGCCCCGGGCTGTCGCCCGCAAGAATCCGCGAGCTCCTCACGGGCACCGCACGGCCCTTGGAGAACCCCGAGGGCGGTCTGCCGCTCAGGCTGGTCGACCCCTGCGCCGCCTTGGCCGCCCTCGACCCGACCGCCCGCTGCGACTGAGGCGTCACAGCACCCGCGGCACGGCCAGGGAGCACCAGGCCGCGGCGAGCAGGGCGGCCAGAAAGTCGAGGACGAAACCCGTGCGGGCCATGCGCGGGATGGTCACGTAGCCGCTGCCGAAGACGATGGCGTTGGGCGGTGTGCCGGCCGGCAGGGCGAAGTCGCAGGACGCCGCGATGGTGACGGCGAACAGCACGGTGTTCACCTGATCCGGCGCCACCGCGTCCTTGAGCACCACGAGCAGCACCGCTACCGTGGCGGTGTTCGAGGCCACCGCCGACAGTGCCACCGCGGCGACGGCGGCGATCACCACCTGGGAGAAGCCGGGCAGGGCCCGCAGGCCGGCGAGCTCCCCGGTCAGCCAGACCGAGAGGCCACTCTCCTGGACGCCCGCCGCCATGGCGAATCCGCCGCCCAGGAGCAACAGCGTCTCCCACGGCACGGTCAAGAGCGAGCGCGGCTCGAGCAGGGCCCGCCGCCGACCCTCGTGGCGGCTGCCCAGAACGAGCAATACCAGCGCTGCGACCAATGCCACGCCGGCTTCCACATGGGCGCTCGACAAGGCGAAGGGCGCCACCACGGGCTTGAGCGCCGCGGTCAGGAACCGCCCCCCGATCCACCCGAGGGCGGCCAGGCCGAACACCGCCAGGATCCACTTCTCGGCCCGCTGGACCCCGCCCAGCAGGGCCAGCTCCCGCGCCACCACCTCGGCCCCCGAGTCCCCGGCCGGCGCGTCTTTGCGCCCCATGCGCCAGAGCGCGAGCCAGGCCACGGGCAGGAACATCAACACGAAGGGCAGGCCGACGACCAGGAACTGGCCGAAGGAGAGGCTCGTGCCCATGCGCTCCAGGAAGCCCGCGAGTTGGGCGTTCGGCGCGGTGCCGATCTTGGTGCCGATGCCGCCGATGTTCGCGCCGTAGGCGATCGACAGCATGATGGCCATGCCGAAGGAGGCGAGTCGCTTGCCCCCTCCTCGGTCCTCGAGCTGGGCCACGAGGGCGATGCCGATCGGCACCATCATGGTCGCCGTGGCGGTGTTCGAGATCCACAGCGAAATGAACGCCGTGGCGCACAGGGTGCCGGCCAGCAACCGCCGTGGGTCGCTGCCGATGGCCTTCATGATGGTCAGCGCGATGCGCCGGTGGAGGTTCCACTGCTGCATCGCCGCCGCGATCGCCATGCCGCCCGCGAAAAGGAAGATGTAGGGGTCCAGGTAGGCCGCGCCGAGGGAGCGGAGGCTCGCGCCGGGCCCCGTGCCGAACACGCCGAACAGGGGGAAGATCAGGATCGGCAGGCAAGCCGTCCAGTAGATCGGAATCGCCTCCGTCAGCCACCAGATCGCCATCAAGGCGGCGCCCGCGGCGGCGAAGGCCGGGCGCGAGCCGAAGGTCGGATCGTGGTGGAGCGGCCCGTCGAGCCCCGCCAGGAGCGCGAAGGCCAAGAGCCCCGCGACGAGGCCCACGGCACGGGTGGGGGTCATTGGGGGCGCAGGTTACCACGCGCCGCCGGGGCCGCCGGAGTAGACTGCGAGCCCTCGAAACCCGATTTCCAGCCGGAGGCTCGCCATGGGAAAGCTGCTCTCGACTCTCGCGCTCAGCGCACTTTGGGGGCTTTCCCCCGCGTTCGCCGAGCCCCCGGCTCGCACGCTGATCCACGCCGGCCGCCTGATCGACGGCGTGTCGGAGACGGCGCGGGCCGAGGTCACGGTGGTGGTCGAGGGCGAGCGGATCGTGGGTCTCGAAACGGGCTTTGCCCAGCCGCGCCCCTTGGACCGGGTGATCGACCTGCGCGACCACACGGTGCTGCCCGGGCTGATCGACCTTCACACCCACCTGGGCGGCGAGGCCGGCCCCCAGGCCTACCTCGAAGGATTCACCCTCGAGAGCGCCGACTTCGCCCTGCGCGCCTCCCGCGACGCCCGCACCACGCTGCGAGCCGGCTTCACTACCGTGCGCAATCTCGGCGACCGCGACAACGGGACCGTTTCCCTGCGCGACGCGATCCGCAAGGGCTGGGTCGAAGGTCCGCGCATCTTCACCGCCGGCAAGGCCATCGGCACGACCGGCGGCCACGCCGACCCGACCAACGGCTGGATGGCCGACATCGAGGGCGATCCCGGTCCCAAGGACGGCGTCGTCAACGGCGTCGATGACGCCCGGAAGGCCGTCCGCCAGCGCTACAAGGACCGGGCGGACCTGATCAAGATCACTGCTACCGGCGGTGTGCTCTCGGTGGCTACGAGCGGGATGGCGCCCCAGTTCGCGGAGGACGAAGTGGCCGCCATCGTGGCCACGGCCAAGGACTACGGTTTCCCGGTAGCGGCCCACGCCCACGGCGCCGAGGGCATGAAGCGGGCCATTCGCGCCGGGGTCGACACCATCGAGCACGGCACCCTTGCCGATGACGAAACCTTCCGCCTGATGGTCGAGCACGGCACGACCTTGGTGCCCACCCTGTCGGCCGGCCGCTACGTCGCCGACAAGGCCAAGATCCCCAACTTCTATCCGCCCGTCGTGGCCGCCAAGGCCGCGGCTATCGGCCCTCAGATGACCGGCATGTTTCGCCGCGCCCTCCACGCCGGAGTCCGGATCGGCTTCGGTACCGACGCGGGCGTGTATCCCCACGGCGAGAACGCCAAGGAATTCGGCTACATGGTCGAGGCCGGCATGACGCCGATGAAGGCGATCCAATCCGCCACCTCGGTGGCCGCCCAGGTGCTGCGCCAGGAGGACCTCGGAGTCATCGCGGCGGGCAAGCTGGCCGACCTCGTGGCCGTCCCCGGCGACCCGCTGGCCGACATCGCGGTCATGACGGCGGTGGATTTCGTGATGAAAGGCGGCGTCGAGATCCGCGTGCCGAAGTGAGTTGGCGCCCCTGGTAAGCTCTGCGCCCATGATTCGCCTGCCCCTCGTCCTCGCCCTCGTGGCCCTCGTTGCGGGCGCCCCGGCGGTCCAGGGGGCGGGGCAGCTGGCACCGGTCAACGACTGGGTCTACGTGCTTCAGCCAGGGACGGCGGGGGCCGACCCGGCGGCTCTGGCGGCCACGGACTTCGACTTCGTGGTGATGGACCCGTCGGCCGACGGCACCACGCCGGGCGAGTTTCCGGCGGACACGATCGCGGCACTGCGGGGCTCGGGCAAGATCGTCCTGGCCTATCTATCGATCGGCGAAGCCGAGGCCTACCGAAGTTACTTCGACCCCGCCTGGATCGACCAGCCGGCGCCGGACCCGGACGCGCCCGCTTGGCTCGGCCCCTTCAACCCGGACTTCCCTGACAACTACAAGGTGCGCTACTGGGACCCGGCCTGGCAGGCGCTGCTCTTCGGCGCTCCCGGCTCGGCCGCGCTCGATCGCATTCTTGCCCAGGGCTTCGACGGCATTTACCTCGACATCATCGACGCCTTCGACTACTGGTCGATCGACCAGCCCGAGCGCACCCGCGCCCAGGCCCGGACGGACATGGTCGTTCTGGTCGAGGCCCTCGCCGACTACGCCCGGGGAGTGCGGGGTCCGGGTGCGCCGCGCTTCCTGGTCTTCCCCCAGAACGGCGACACCATCGTGCTCGACGACGGCGGCCAGCTCGACGGCCTCGGGGCCTGCTACCTCTCCGCCATCGACGGCATCGGCGTCGAAGACGTCTTCTACAACGAGCTGACGCTGCAACCGGCCGACGAGATCGCCTTTCGCACCGCGGTGCTCGCCCTCTACACCGCGGCCGGGCGGACGGTTCTGTCGGTCGACTACGTCTGGAACGCCGCTTCCCCCGGAGTGCCCGCCAACGCGGCTCGCTACGGCGACTTCGTGAGCCGAGCCCTCGCCGCGGACTTCGTGCCCTACGCCGCCCTGTCCGATCGGGCCCTCGACGAAATTCTGCCCGTGGCCGCGGGCGCCGGGGTCACCGTGCCCCAACCGCGGGCCGATACCGTGCTCTTCGCCGACGATTTCGAGGCCGGCAATCCGGCCCTTTGGTCCGCCACCGTGGGCGTCGCCGCCGGCCGGCAGCGCCGCGAGCTCGCCCTCGAGTGCCAGCTCCACCGCCTTCCCCGCTAGTCGAACCTCTGGAGATCCCATGCCTGTGCGCCACCCGTTTCGCCTCGCTCTCGTCGCCCTGGCCCTTACGACCGCCGTCGCAGCCCACGAATCCAGTCCGTCTGCCGAAGAGCCGGTCGACTGGGAAACGGTGGGCCGCATCCGGGACGAAGGCTTCCGCCGGTCGAAGGTCCTGGAGCTCGCGCGGCACCTGACCGAGGAGATCGGCCCGCGCCTGACCGGCTCTCCCGCCATGGCTGCCGCCAACGAGTGGACGCGGCAGCAGCTCGCCGAGTGGGGCCTCGAGAACACCGCGATCGAGCCCTGGGGGACCTTCGGCAAGAGCTGGACTCTGGAGCGCTCCCAGCTGCACCTGATCGAGCCCTACTTCCTCCCCATTCCCGCCCTGCCCAAGGCCTGGACCCCCGGCACCGGCGGCAAGCTTCGCGGCGAGCTCCTGCGGGTGAAGCTCGAGACCTCCGAAGATCTGGCCCAGTGGAAGGGCAAGCTCGCCGGCAAAGTGATCCTGCTCGACGACGCGAAGGCAGCCCAGACCGCCGCCGAGGAGCCCCTGATCGACCGCCACGACGACACCGAGCTGGCCGAGCTTTGCGTGTACGAGTTGCCCGAGCCCGAGCGGCCCAACCGGCGCGACGAGATGCTCAAGCGGTGGCGCTTCCGCCGCGAGGTCCGCGCCTTTCTGATTGACGAGAAGGTCGCCGCGACCCTCGAGGTCAGCTCGCGCGAGGGCACCCTGCTGCGGGTGGGCGGCGATCCCTTCGCCTACGAGCCCGAGGCCAAGGTCGGCGTGCCCGCCCTGGTGGTCTCCTACGAGCACTACAACCGCCTGGTGCGGCTGGTCGAGCGCCTGGGGGACAACGGCAGCGCCCGGGTCGAGCTGCAGGTCGAAGCCGAGCTGGGCGACGAGGCCCAGGTCGCGGCCAACACCGTGGCCGAGATCCCGGGGTCGGACCTCGCCGACGAGCTGGTGCTCCTCGGCGCCCACCTCGACTCCTGGCACGGCGGCACCGGCGCCACCGACAACGCCGCGGGCGTGGCCATGGTGATGGAGGCGGCGCGCATCCTGAAGGTGCTGGGAGTGAAGCCCCGGCGCACCATCCGGGTGGTCCTGTGGAGCGGCGAGGAGCAGGGACTGCTCGGCTCCCGGGCTTACGTCGAAAACCACTTCGC
>CXWL01125580.1_pt1 | contig 27671 bp, 26 predicted proteins | sample 590931 | NCBI WGS metagenome assembly CXWL01 (sample SAMEA3498368, study PRJEB10139) | groundwater metagenome | biome: water well; material: biofilm material | place: Germany | collected 2015-04-27 | reverse complement strand
TGAGCAACTGCCGCTCTGGGTCGAATTGACGGTGGCCATCCTGCTGGTGCTCAGCAGCCTGTTTGCCTTGATCGGCGCTATCGGCTTGCTGCGTTTGAAAGAGTTTTTCCGGCGCATGCACCCACCGGCACTGGCCTCCACACTGGGTGCCTGGTGCGTGGCGCTGGCCTCAATCATTTATTTTTCCGCGCTCAAGTCCAGCCCCGTGCTGCACGCGTGGCTGATCCCGATTTTGCTGGCGATCACCATGCCTGTGACCACCCTGCTATTGGCCCGCGCTGCGCTGTTCCGCAAGCGCATGGCGGGCGATGATGTACCGGCTGAAATCAGCAGCCGACGCAGCGAAAGCGGCAGTTGACTTAAACCCAGGCAACCGCCAGCAGACCGGCCCCCAGCACCACGCACAGGGGCGAGTAGGCCCAGGTGTCGAGGCGGGCGAACTTCGAGCCCGCCCGCTCCTTGAAAAAGCCCACCAGTTCCGAATCGCCAATGGCCCTGGCGAACATCAGCAAGGCCATGGCGCTGATCAGCCATTGCAGCGACCAGTGCTCTATCTGCGGCACGAACAGCCCGACCCGCAGGCTGACAATCAGTGCCACCAGCAGCAGCCCGACGGCCACTGCCAGGGTCAGCAGTGCGGAAGGTTTGAACGCCGGGCGCAACCCCTGCCCTTCTCGTCCCGGTATCTGCGGTATGACGACGTCTGTCGCCCATTGCCCACCCAAGGCCCAATACACGTGGATCAAGCTGATCAGCACCAGGGCAGCAGCGATCCACTGAGCAAGCACGAAGGTCATGATCGAAATTCCTCGCAACGTTGGCAGAGCAAACAGCCTAGTCCAGTGCGAATGTCGTCGCCTTGCGCTTTGTCAATGTTCGGTGCCGGTCGTCGGCTAAAGAGCGATCGCCACTTTGTCGGCGATGTCCTTGGGCAGCCAGGCCTTCCACACGTCCGGATGCGCCTTCATAAAGGTTTCGGCGGCCTGGCGCGGGGTGCTGTGTTGTTCGCTCATCTGTGCCAGCGCCTTGTTCAGCGGATCGATGGGCAGGTCGACCTTGCTGAAGAACTCGGCCAAGTGCGGGTACTGTTTCTGGAACGGTGTAGACACACCGATCGACAGCTTGGAGGCCAGCGAACGGGTCGGTTGGGGATTGGGGTTATCGGCATCGGTCAAGGTCTTCCAGGCCTCGGCGTCGAATGGCGGCTCTTCCAGTTGGATGAGCTTGAAACGCCCCAGCAAGGGCGTCGGTGACCAGTAGTAGAACAGCACCGGCTTGCCGCGCCGGATCGACGAGGTGATTTCCGCATCCAGCGCCGCGCCGGAGCCGCTGCGGAAATTCACATAGCTGTCGTTCAGGCCATAGGCCTTGAGTTTTTGCTGGTTGACCACTTCCGAGGTCCAGCCGATCGGGCTATTGAGGAAGCGCCCCTTGCCGGGGGTTTCCGGATCGGCGAACACATCCTTGTAACGCTTCAGGTCCGCGACGCTGCGCAGGTCAGGCGCCAGGGGCTTGATGCCTTTGGCAGGGTCACCCTTGACCACGTACTCCGGCACCCACCAACCCTCGGTGGCGCCCTTGACGGGATCGCCCAGGCTCACCACCTTGCCTTCTGCCTCGGCCTTGACCCACACCGGACTGCGCCCGGCCCACTCCTCGCCAATCACCTGGATGTCGTTGTTGGCCAGGGCGGTTTCCAGGGTAATGGTGGTGCCTGGAAGGGTGTCGGTTGGCAGGTCGTAACCCTTCTCGACAATGATCCGCAAAATGTCGGTAATCAGACTGCCGCTTTCCCAATTCAGGTCGGCGAAATGGATCGGCGCCTGGGCAGCACTGGCCGCAGCGGGCGTGCCCAGCAGCCCCATGGCGGTCAGCGTACTGGCCAGTAGCAGTCGAAATCCTTTCATGCCTTGCACCTCGTTCTGTTCACAGCGATGACAGGACGGCTTGGCGAAGAACAATCGCCAACCTCTGCTTGTTCAGTCAGTGGACTGTAGTAGAGGTTCCTGACATCGATGCAACGAGGCTTACTCGGCTGACGGTTCCTGCAAGCGCTGCAACTCTCTGCGGACCATGCTCGCGTATTCCGGCGGCCGCAGCAGGTAGAGCTGTGCGGCCACCCAGTTCAGCCAGGCGCCCTGCATCTGCGCCTTTTGCGCGAACAACTCGACTGCCTTGGCGCGTGCGCCCTGCAGGTTCTGTTCGTGGAATTCGGCGCGGGACAGGCTCATTTATTCGCTGGCCTTGAACGATACCAACTCACCCTTGCGGAACTTCGCGGCCTTGGCCGTTACCGCTTTGAGGGTCTTGGTCAGGCCTTCCTGCAATTGCTGGTTGGCGGCGAACACAGTGACCACGCTGTGGCCTTCCTTGAATACAATCGCATGACCATCGGCGGTGGAGACAAAGGCGTAATCGCCAAGACCATAAACGGTCAACTTGATCTCGCGAAACTTGATTTCCATCTTGCCACCTTCACGGCTGGGTAATACCGCCGCGCGAAAGTGATCGCCCACCTTGAGTTCAAGTCGTTGCTTGTCGTCCACCACCAGCGCCGACTCGGTGTCGATCTCGGCGACGTATATACCTTCGGGGGTTTGTTCGGTGATGTAGACGAAGCGCGATTGGAACTGTTTAACCAGCTTTGCGCGCAGATCACCGAGCACAAACAAAGCGTGCATATCGAGATTACTTACTGCCAACGAAATATCCCCAATTCTGAAAATGACACTGTCCGTGAAAAAAACGGGCAATCAATAACGGCCATACCGAACTGTTGCAGCCATGACCAGACTCTAACCTTGAAGTCGCAGGGCGATCACTTCAGTGCGTAACGGGAGCAGGCTACTGGATTGCCTGTCCTTGCGTCTTGCCCGACTGTCGTCAGATGTTGAAGGAATTTATCCCTCTAACAGTCAGAAAAACTAGAAATATCAACTTTAGGGAGAAAACCCTACGTAAAAAACACCTTCTCTGACATATCGCCGGAAAAAAATTGCTTTAGATAAGCAGCGGCCTCCGTCAGTGGAGGCAATTCTAGAGCAGCCATGCACTTCTCGACTACCGAAAGTGTTGTGCAACCGTCGGCAACCCATGGAAAAGGAATTCATATGCGCCCACAAACCACTTCAAGTCATAACCCGCCAATCGCACTCTATCGGCCCCACACTCCGCAACACGGGAGCTGCAACGAACAGCAAGCGGACGTTGAACCGTCGGTTCAACTGCGTTATCAGGTGACCTTGGCGGGGAATAGTTTCTTTCATATCACAGAAATCGCCACGGGTCGCGTAAGAGGATTCCGCGCCAATCACAACGAAGCCTGCGCACTCGCCCGTCAACTCGAAGTCAATCATTGAATAACAGCCCACACCTTCGGCGCAGTCNNGTCAATCAAACGACCTGACTGCGCCCACTGCGGCGCTTTATCGAAGACCTACCGACCCGCCTGCTGTTGCCATGCCGTTGGCTCGACGTTCAATTGCGCCAGCCACGCGGCCCTGCATTCCTGCGCTTCACTGCGACTGGCAAATGCGGTACCGCATTGCTCGCCATTGAGCAGCACGACCCAACACACCCGCTTTCCCAGCGCGCGCATTCCGGCCGGCACACCACTGCCTATCATGACCGCGACATCAACCTTGCATTGCATGGATCTACCTCAGGATATTCATTAGCCTGCTAACTATTTTAATGAAATCACAGAGAGATAAATAGCCATATGCCTGCACTATTCAGTTGCGCAGTCGGTAACAATGCCGTGGCAGCGCGCCTGCAAAATCGGCCCACGACGAAACGCAAAGATCGCAGCCCACCCTTACGCCCGGGGTTCATTCACCGGACGATGGGGCAGGCTGCGATCTTTGTGCGACAGCCCAGACGGGCTGAGACAGCGAATCAGGCTTGACGCTGGTGCTTGTCGATTTGCTCGTGACGCTCTTGAGCTTCGATGCAGTACTTGGTGGTCGGGCTGATCAGCAGGCGCTTCAGGCCAATCGGCTCGCCGCTGTCGTCACACCAGCCAAAGCTGTCGTCGCCGATACGCTCCAGGGCGCGCTCGAGTTGTGGCAGCATGCGCTGGTCACGGTCGATGGCGTTCACCAGCCAGGTGCGTTCTTCTTCGACCGAAGCCGCGTCAGCCGGGTCTGCCGGGGAGTCCAGGCTTTCAATGGCGATACGGTTCTGCTCGATACGCTCGTGGGTTTCCACCTTCATGTTTTGCAGCAGCTCTGTGAAATAAGCCTGTTGCTCGGCATTCATGTAGTCATCCGCCGGCATGGCCAGCAACTTATCCTTTGTCATTGATTTCTCTATAAAAAATACGTGCATTAAGGCGAATCAGGGAGCGTTCCGGTCGACCTGCAACGGTCTCGGAAAGGCGCCATACATTCCAAGCGCCACCCGGCACTCAATTTACGAGGGGCGGCAGTCTAAGGCCGAGTGACAGCCTCAGCAACTGAAAAGACAGGGAATTTGTCAGACAAAGCCCGGAAATTGCTCTGCGGCAAGCTTTGGGGCGGTTATCGGAGTGTGTTTATAGCAAGAAATTCCCTGCAATGGCTGTATATAGAAGACCAACGGCTGCCAGCCCCGAAAGGCCCTTTGGATCACCGTGGATTTAGCGCTAGAGTCAGACACTCGCCACCCAACGTCCAAGGAGCTGCACATGAAATTGATCGGAATGCTCGACTCACCCTACGTAAGGCGCGTCGCCATCAGCCTCAAGACGCTGGACATCCCATTCGAGCACGCGGCGATCTCGGTATTTCGCGGCTTCGAGGCATTTCAGGCAATCAACCCGGTGGTCAAGGCGCCCACCCTGGTGCTGGATGATGGCGAAGTACTGATGGATTCCAGCCTGATCATCGAGTACCTGGAAGCCTTGAGCGGTCCTGGCAACAGCCTGTTGCCCAGCGCCCTGCCCCAACGCCTGCGCGCACTGCGCCTGATTGGCCTGGCGCTGGCGGCGTGCGAAAAGTCGGTGCAGATTTATTACGAACGCAACCTGCGTCCCGAAGAGAAACAACACGCGCCTTGGCTCGAGCGCGTCAGTGGCCAATTGCACGCGGCGTATTCGGCGCTGGAGCAGGAGCTTGAGAAGCAGCCGCTGAGGATGGATGGTCGCCTGGAGCAGGACGGTATCACCCTGGCCGTGGCCTGGAGCTTTACGCAGTTGGTGGTGGCGGATCAGGTGGATGTGGTGCAATTTCCGAGGATCAGTGAGTTCACGGCCTATGCGGAGCAGTTGCCGGCGTTTATTGAGGCGCCGTTGGACTGATTTTTTGGCCTGTATGCTCGGACCTCATCGCCGGCAAGCCAGCACCCCCAACTCAAACCGTCCCCGCAGTCACCCGCTGCACCACCCCGTCAGCATGGCAGATAACCCGATTACGCCCGGTGGTCTTGGCCGCGTACAGCGCCAGATCGGCGTCGCTCAGCCATTGGGTGGCGTCGCTGTGCATCGGATTGAAGGCGGCCAGGCCGATGCTCAGGCTGACTTGCAGCGCAGGATTGTGCTCATAGCCAAGGCCGGCAAAACGATCGCGCAGCGCGTCCATGGCTTGCACGGCACGGGCCAGCGGTACATCGGGGAGGATCACGCAGAACTCGTCGCCGCCATAACGTCCGGCGATGTCGGTGGCACGCAGGTTCTGTTTGAGGATTTTGCTCAACTGGCGCAGCACGATGTCACCGGCGACGTGACCGTAGGTGTCATTGATGGCTTTGAAGTGGTCGATATCGATCAGCGCGATCGCCCCGCCACTCTGTTGGCGCTGGCAACGCTGGAACTCTATTTCCAGGGCATCTTTCCACGCCCCGTGATTCAACAGGCCGGTCAGGCTGTCGGTGCGACTCAGGGCGAGCAGTTGGCGCCGGCTTTGACTCAGCGCGTGGGTCTGACGAAAGCACACCCAACCCAGCGCCAGTGGGTAAAGCGTCAGCAATGGCAGGCAGGCGTAAAGCTGCAGGGGGCTGGTGGCCGGTATCGAGGCCGGAAAAAACAGCAGCAGCCCAACACCCAGGCCGAGCAACTGGGCCAAGGTACCAAGCAGCAGAAAGCGCACGCCCCCAAGGGCCACATTGCCCATGGCCATCATCGACAAGGTCACGACACTGGGTAGCGGATTGAACTGCATGGCTGCCACCCAGAAGCCGCCCATCAGCGAATCGATCAGCAGACTGCGCTTTTCCGCGTGAAACACTGACGCCGAACGACGAGCCCATTGATAGGCCAGGTGCGGCCACAACAGGCCGTTGAACAGCATCAGCGCCACCAGCCAGTTGGGCGGGTCGAGCGGCAGGACTGCCGCACCTACGCACAGCAGGCCCAGCAGCACCCCCAGGGTGCGCGAGCGGTATTGCCTCCTGGCCAGTAACAGTCCCTTGCCGACAACAGATTGCATGGGCCCAACGCTCCTTTTGGCTGCAGCAGGGAATCCACCAGCAACGGCTCACCCACTCGGGAATAGCATCGAGTCTATCAGGGCAACGTCAAATAGCCATCACCGGCGACCAGGCGAAAGATTGACTATAAATGAAAGGGAATGATTGCACCCTGGGCCCGTAGGCAGTCTGCACATTGAGCGAGGAGGCGCATGCACAGCTATCAGGTGCTGATCATCGGCAGCGGGTTTGGCGGCCAGTGTGCGGCAGTCAACCTGCTGAAGGCGGGAATCAGTGATTTCCGCCTGCTGGAACGACGGGATTTTTTTGGCGGTACCTGGTGCCAGAACACCTACCCCGGTGCCGCAGTGGATGTACCTTCGCCTCTCTACTCGCTGTCGTTCGCCTCCTGGCGCTGGACGCAGATGTTTGCCGAACAGGCCGAACTGCAGCAATACACCCAGTACGTCGTCGATCACTTCCAATTGCGCGACAAGGTCGAGTTGCAGGCCAATGTCGAGCGCGTCGAGTGGGATCAGGATGCCCGGCAATGGCAGGTCTTCACCCGCGACAAAGGTATTTTCCGTGGGCAGTTCCTGATTAATGCCTCCGGGCCGTTGAGCCAACCGGTTGTCCCGCCCTTCAAGGGCCTGCAGCGCTTTGCCGGCAAGAGCTTTCACAGCAACGCCTGGGATCACAACTACGACTATCGCAACCGACGCGTGGCCATTGTCGGCAGCGGCGCCAGTGCCGCACAGATCATTCCCGCGCTGGCGCCGCAGGTGGCGCAGCTGCATGTCTTCCAGCGCAGCGCCCACTGGGTGCTGCCCCGCGCCGACCGCCGCTTCGGCCGCTTTCAGCGCTGGCTACTGGGTATCAAGCCGGCCTACACCCTGTTGCGCTGGCTGATTTACTGGCAATTCGAAACCCGGGTGATTGCCTTCAAGTACTCCACCAGCGCCTTGAAACTGGTCCAGGGCCAGGCGTTGCGCCACCTCAAGCGCCAGGTGCCGGACGCCGAGTTGCGCAGGAAACTCACCCCGGATTTCACCATCGGCTGCAAGCGGGTGATCCTCTCCAGCACCCTGTACCCGGCCCTGAGCCGCAGCAACGTCACGTTGCATGGCCGTGACCAGGGCATCGCCGCCCTGGATGAGCGCGGCATCCAGACTCTCGACGGCCAGCACATCGACCTCGACCTGATCGTCTGGGCCACCGGTTACGACGCCACTGACGGTGTGATCGCCTACCCTGTACTGGGCAAACACGGCGCCCGCCTGAGTGACGCCTGGGCGCAGTACCCGCGCGCCTACCTGGGCACCAGCCTGCCGGACTTCCCCAACCTGTTCATCGTCACCGGCCCCAACACCGGCATCGGCCATACTTCAGCGCTGTTTATCATCGAGTCGCAGATGAACTACATCCTCGACTGCATCCGCACCCTCAAGGATCAGGGGTTGCGCAGCATCGAGGTGCGCCGGGAGGCCGAGCAGGCCTATACGCAGATGATTCACCAGGAGATGGCACGCACCGTGTGGCAATCCGGCGGCTGCCACAGTTGGTACCAAAGCAAAAGCGGCCACGTGATCGCCATGTTTCCCGGCTTCAGTTTCAGCTACCACCAATTGACCCGACGGCTGAAACCGGCCGACCATATTTTGTCCTGAGTGTTTTAGGGAGAAGTCGATGTTCGTCGTGCTGATCGTTGTCGCACTGCTTGTGTTATGGACCTGGCGCACCTGGCCGCGACTCGGCCACCTCATCTACGACGCGAGCATCGCTCTGGAGGCGCGCCTGTATCGCCTGGATAAAATCACCATGCCGATCGCCGAGATGGGCATGGTGACCTACCAGGCCGGCCCCGACACGCCCGACCGAACCATCCTGATGCTCCACGGTTTCAGTGCCGACAAAAGCATCTGGCTGCGCTTCGCCAAGCATTTTGTCGACGATTGCCGGGTGATCATTCCGGACCTCGCCGGGCATGGCGAAACCGGGTTCAAGGCGGGTGGCGGCTACGACATCCCGGTCCAGGCCGAGCGGATGATCCAGTTGCTCGACGTCTGCGGCATCGGCAAGGTGCACCTGATCGGCAACTCCATGGGCGGCTACATCGCCGCCTGGCTGGCCGCTACCCATCCCGGGCGCGTCGCCTCGCTGACCCTGCTCGATGCCGCCGGCCTCCCTTCGCCCGAGCCCAGCGACATGGGGCGCATGCTGGAGGCCGGGCGCAATCCGTTCCTGGTCAATTCAGCGGCCGACTTCCGGCAACTCTACGGCATGACCATGGCTTCCCCGCCCTGGGTGCCGCGCATTGTCCTGGCCGCGATTGCCGAGCGCTATCAGGAGCGGCGCGAGGAACTGGCGGAAATCTTCGACGACTTCCACGCCAGCGAACCCATGACCGCACGCCTGTCAGCGATCCTCGCGCCGACCCTGGTGGTCTGGGGACGCAAGGACCGCCTGCTGCATGTCAGCAGCGCGCAACTCTGGGCCAATGGCATTCCTGGGGCGCGCCTGGAAATCCTCGAGGGCATCGGCCATATGCCGATGGTCGAACGCCCGCGAGACATGGCCGCCCTTTACCGGGAGTTTCTCGAGCGGCCACGCCGATAAGCGCCAGGCACCAGTCATTTGCAGAATGAAGTTCTGAAGAAACTTCGTTTGCCAGCCCGCACAGTGCCGAACAGAATCGGCCTACTCCACTGTCACCGTGCCGGGATGCAAATTGATGAACACGCCGAACCTCGTCAGCCCTGACCTGATCCGCCAACGCTTCTCGCGGGCAATGTCAGACATGTACCGCGAAGAAGTGCCGCTGTACGGCGCACTGATGGAACTGGTGGCGCAGACCAACGCCCAGGTGCTGGAACAGCAGCCGGCGATCGCCCGGCAATTGCACAGCACCGGCGAAATCCAACGCCTGGACCTGGAACGCCATGGCGCGATCCGCGTCGGCACCGCCGAAGAACTGGCCACCCTGTGCCGGCTGTTCGCGGTCATGGGCATGCAGCCGGTGGGTTACTACGACCTTACGCCGGCCGGGGTCCCGGTGCATTCCACGGCATTCCGCGCAGTGCATGAAAGTGCCTTGCAGGTCAGCCCGTTCCGGGTGTTCACCTCGCTGCTGCGCCTGGAACTGATTGAAAATTCCGAACTGCGCCACTTTGCCGAGTCGGTGCTGGCGCAACGTTCGATCTTCACCACCAAGGCCCTCGAACTGATCGCCCACGCCGAACAGCATGGCGGTCTCGACGAGCAGCAGGTCGAACAGTTTGTCGCGCAGGCCCTGGAAACCTTCCGCTGGCACCACCGCGCCACGGTCACGGCCGAGCAATACCAGCAGCTCAGCGCCCAGCATCGCTTGATCGCCGACGTGGTCGCATTCAAGGGCCCGCACATCAATCACCTGACCCCGCGCACCCTGGACATCGATATCGTGCAGGCGCAAATGCCGGTCCACGGCATCACACCCAAGGCGGTGATCGAAGGCCCACCGCGTCGGCAATGCCCGATCCTGTTGCGCCAGACCAGCTTCAAGGCGCTGGACGAAGCCATTGCCTTCACCGACCAGCAACAGGCCAGCGGCAGCCACAGCGCACGCTTCGGCGAAATCGAACAACGTGGCGCAGCCCTCACCCCCCAAGGTCGCGCCCTCTACGACCGCCTGCTCAATGCCGCCCGCGATGAACTCAAGGCGTTCCCCAACGAGGCCAATGCTCAGCGCTACAACCGCCTGATGCAGCAGCACTTCGAGGCCTTCCCGGACACCTGGGCCGAGTTGCGCGAGCAAGGCCTCGCGTACTTTCGCTACTTCGTCAGCGAGCAGGGCCAGGCCGCGTCCGCCGCCGAGTTGCAGGGCCTGGACCTGGACGCCCTGCTCGACGCCGGTTACCTGTACATGGAGCCGCTGGTGTATGAAGACTTTTTGCCGGTCAGTGCCGCAGGGATATTCCAGTCGAATCTGGGGGACGCCGCACAAAGTCACTACGCCCAACACGCCAACCAGGCCGCATTCGAGCAGGCCCTGGGGCGCAGGACTATCGACGAGTTGGGTTTGTATGCGCAGACGCAACAGCGTTCGATAGACGACTGTCTATCCGCGTTGAAATCATCAGGAAAGTAGTCCGGACATTCGAGTCAATAGTACTTTCGAATGTTGTTTGTCGAACGTTGGGAGGAAGTTCGCCCAGTATTCTGGCCTCGGCAATCCTTGCACTGGTAAAGAGCCAAAATACTGGGCGAACGGCGGTAATATTAATGCAAACTGGCAGATATGTCCGTTGTAAATTTCTGAACATTTCTCACAACCTATTTCACCAATGCCCATAAACGAAAAAAAGCGAACCCCGGCCTCGGCGGGTGTCGCTTTTTTTTCGTAGCGCAGCGTTTAACGCAGGGTCGTCACCTTCAACACATCGGTGTAAACCACGTTCACGCTCTGATCGACCTTGAGGTCTTTCAGCTTGGCTTGCAGCTCGGGTTTTTCCACGACCACCGTCTTTTTCAGGCCCTCAGGATTTTGCAGCGTCACTTCATTTTTCTTCACGTCGATGGCGGTGATTTTCAACTGCACCTTGACCTGACGATAAGCGGTGCCACCTGGATTAGGGTTGTCCGCCGTGGCACGGATTTCGCCAACGCGCTCGACCGTGCCGGGCAAGCCTTTATCGATATCGGTGTCGAGCAGCGCGACGACCGAGCGCACGACATCCAGTCTCACCGTGTCGCCCGCCTTCAAATTACCCAGGTCCTTGGCCTGCTCACTGAGTTGGATCGAGACCGGCTTGCCCCCGTTACCTTCAAGCACCACGAGGTGATTGGCCGCATCGACGGAGACCACCTTGGTCTCTATCTGATTGGCGACCACCACTTCGGAAAATGGAATTTCGGCAGCGTAGGCACACAGGCTGCCGGTGGACAGCAGCGTCGCGAGGGTAATGGCTTTGGTCAGTGCATGAAGCTTCATGGTGATACCTTCCCTGTACTAAGAAATGGGGACATTGACTGTCAGCTCTAGCCTAAAGTCTGGTGTGCTGAGTGAGCATAGACATAGATCAGTAGATTTCCTGAAACATCCGGCGCTTGCGTGCAATTGGCGCATTCAGTAGCCGGTCATTTCCAGATAACCGCTGCCGCCGTGGCTCCCGTTCAACTGCACCGGCCCTTCCCAGTAAGGAATCCGCAAGTCCATCCAGGCATTCGGGTTCAACGCGGAGGCGCTGATGTCCAGGCCATGTGCCGCAATCCTCAACTGCCAGCGCGTCGGCAGGGTGCGGCCCGCAACCGTTGTGTTGGCCAGCGGCGTCAGGCTCACATCGGCGCCAGTCAACGGGCTGGCCTGCCCCTGGGGGTCGATCCAGGTGCCGCTCACGTACGCCTGACCGTCCGTTTGCCGCACGCGGAACAGCATCACCTGCGCGCCACTGTCCAGGTGCAGGGAAAACCAGTCCCAACCGCTTTGCCCGGCGCTGAGCGGCTGGCTGCTCCACTCACGGTCGAGCCAGGCCGGGCCGCCGACCTCATACACGGTGCCGTCGATTTCCAGGCTGCCGCTGGCGGCCAGAAATGGCTGGCTGTAGTAATACGACGCCTGGCCCTGCGCGGATTTGCGGCTGTAGCCCTGATCCCCTTGCAACACCAACGGACGGTTGGAAGTCAGCTGCAAGCGGTAGCTGAAACCCTTGCCGCTGGCCTCGACCCGTAACGCGGCCAAGGGATCGCCAGACGCGGATTGGCTGCTCAGGCGCCAGTCATCGATCCATGCGGCAAAGGGCACGGTGCTCACTCCCGCCTGGCCGATGCCGCCTCGGGCATAGCGTTCGGCGGCATGTTGGGTGGTGGCCGAAGTCACTGCGGCGTGGCCCAGCCAGACCACCTGGCTGGCCCAGCCGGGTTGCTCCGCAGCGGCCTTCAGGGCATTGCGGAACAAGGTCCACTGCACGCCGAATTCGCGGCCTTCGGCATCCTTGAGATTGGCGGTGAGGTACCACCATTCGACGCGATAACCGTCATGCGCACCGTGGTCGGCGGGGAAGCTAAACACCCGCCCCGGCGTGACCTGACTGAATGCCGCCGCTTCGCTGCCCAGCCCGGCGAAGCCTTGCCCGGTGTCGGCGGGCTGATCACAGCCGCTCAACAGCAGCAATACCGTCAGCAGCCACTTAATCCTCATGGGCGAAGCTCCTGAGCAGGTCCGCAGGCTGGGTGCGGTACAGGCTGAACAGCGGCCAGGCCGAGGCCAACAGGGTCGCCAACATGGCCAATCCCAGCAGTTGCGCCAACTGCCACGGGAATACCCGCATCGGCAAGCGCCAGCCGAAGGCCTGCACGTTGATCACCGTGTTCAGGCACCAGGCCAGGACCCATCCCAAGGGTACCGCGAGAAGCAGGGTCAAGAGTGCCAACAGCCAGGTCTGGCCAAGGTTGAGCAACATCAGTTGCCGCCGCGTGACGCCCATCGCCCACAACGGCGCCAACTGCCCCAGGCGACTTTGGCTCTGGGTCAACAGGCTGATGAACAATGCGACGCCCGCCACGCCCAGGGTCAGGCTGTTGAGCGCGGCGGTGGCGGCAAAGGTGCGCTCGAACACCTGGCTCGACCAGCCCTTGAGACGGGCTTGATCGACTATTCGGCTGTCGTCGATGGCCACGTTGGCGTGCAGGGCCGTCAGCAATGCCGGTATCGCGCTCGGCNNTTGCCATAGTCGGCGTAGATGCCAATCAATTGCGGCGACCATTGCCCTTGGGGTGTGGTGATGGTCAGCCGGTCGCCCAGGCGCAGCTTGAGGCGCCGCGCCAGTTGCTCACTGAGCATCAGCGTGTCCTGCGTTGCCAGTTGGTCCCAGGGGGCGTCGCCCAGGGCTTCGAGCAATGGCCAATGCTGACGATAGGTCGGATGGTCGATCACCCCGTACAGGTCCGCCGGCCAGCCCTGCAGCGTCAGCGAGACCTGCCAATTGGGCAGCACGGTCGCGAGGCTCTGTTGCGCCAACCATTGCTGCACCTGTAGCGCCTGCGCAGGGTTCTGTGGGCTGATGTACAACTCGGCGCTCAGGCGTTGCTCCAGCCAGTCGCTGAAGGTCTGGCGAAAACCGGCGGTCATGCTCCCGGCACCGATGTTGGCGGCCAGCGCCAGCAGCAGCGCCATCAACGCCAGGCTCAACGCCGGCAACTGCTGCCGGCAATCGGCGACAAACCATTGGCCGAGCACCGAGCGAGTGTGGCGTCTGGCGCGGTGCAGCAGCGCATCGAGCAGCACCGGCAAGCCCAGTGCCGCCGCCAACAACAGCGCTGCCAGCAGGACAAATCCACTGCCCAGGCTGTCGCCCCAACCCCAGGACAGCAACCCAATCAGTGCCGCAATCGAAGCCACCAGAGCCTGACGCCGCAACCAGCGGCCATGGGCCTGACGCCAGGCCTGGGGATCGGCCAGGGCCAACAGCGGCAAGCGCGCCGCACGCAATAAACTGTCGACCCCGGCCAGCAACGCACCGAACAGGCTGACGCCAAGGCCACCGAGCCACCACCAGGGACTGAGACTCAACTGCCCCGCCACTTCAGCGCCGTACAATCCACGCAGACTGGCAGCGACATCCGGCAGCAACACGCTGGCCAACAGGTAGCCGCTGACCACACCGAACAGCCCGCCCAGCAGGGCCAGGGCGCCCAACTCCAGACTCAGGCACAGCACCAGCATCGGCACGCTGACGCCGCAGGCGCGCAGGGTTCTGAACAGGCCACGGCGCTGCTCCAGCGCCAGGCCAATGGCGGCATGGACGATGAACAAACCGACGACAAAGGAAAGGAACCCCAGGGCGTCGAGATTCAGATGAAAACTTTCGGTGAGACGCGTCAGGTTGTTTTCATCAGTGCCGTGATTCAACTGCAAGCGCGTATAAAAGGCTTCGGGTAAGGGCCGGTCGCTGGTGGCGAATTCCTTGGGCAGCAACAGACGTGAAACCTGCCCGGGCAAAGCCAGAACCTGCTGCGCGACGCCGATGTCCACCAGCAGCACACCGGGGGCCATATCCGCCTGACTGTGCAGTGCAGGCAGCGCCTGGCCGTTGCTGGCCTGGGGTTGATCGCCCTCGCGCAGCCCCAACGCCTGCAGGGTTTGCGGGGCGATCCAGGTGCGCCCCGGCGGGCTGATGAAGTCAACCATTTGTGGCAGATCCAGAGACTGACCGGCGAGTGCCGAGCCCACCGGCAGCGACAAGNNGCCCAGCAGTTGCAAGCGCTGCCCTTCGTGCCCCTTGAGCGACAGCCGTCCCTGCAACGTCGGCGATACCGGCCAGCCGGCCTGACGCAGTGCGACAAACCAGTCCTGGGAAAAATTCGCCCCATCCGGCGCACTCAAACTGGCCTGGGGCTCGCCGCCAATCAACTGATTGGCCCGCGCGTAACTGTCGCGCGCCTGAGTGTTCAGGGCTTGCACCCCGGTCAACAATCCGGTGGCCAGCCACAGGCCGGTCAGCACGCTGAAAAACTGCACCGGGTGCTGGCGCCAATGACTGAGCAGTGCGCGCAGGGTTTCGCGCAGAACGTTCATGACGGCGGGCCAGGGTCGACCAGGCGGCCACCTTGTAGCATCACGCGCTGGGCCAATCGCGCCGCCACCCGCGGACTGTGGGTGACCATCAGCAAGCGCGTCGAGGTGCCGGCCAGCAATTCCAGCATCAAGTCGAGCACTTCGTCGCTGCTGTGCTCATCGAGGCTGCCGGTAGGCTCATCGGCCAGCAACAAGCACGGGCGCGACGCCAAGGCCCGCCCCAGTGCCACCCGCTGCTGCTGACCGCCGGACAACTGCTCGGGATAACGCTGGAGCAAATCCCCCAGCCCCAGACGCTCCACCAGTTGCGCCAGCCACCCCTGATCCAGGCGCCCGGCCAACCGCGCCTGAAACGCCAGATTGTCCTCGACCCGCAAACTGCCAATCAGGTTGAACTGCTGGAACACCAGGCCAATCTGCAGCCGCCGCCAATTCGCCAACTGACGCTCGCTCATCAACGCCAGCGCCTGCCCATCCAGTGTAATCTCGCCGCGATCCACCCGATCGAGCCCGGCCACCAGGTGCAGCAAGGTACTCTTGCCGCTCCCCGACTCCCCCATCAACGCCAGACTGCTCCCCGCCTCCAGTCGCAGATCGACACCCTGCAAGACCGGCAGCGGGCCTTGGGCCGTGGAGTAGCTTTTGAAGACGTCTCGGACCTCAAGCATTGGCGTAGTTCGCAGAGTGGAGGCGGAGAAGTCAGCATAGGAGCTGCACGCCGCACGCCGCAAGCTTGTCGCTTACTTCAGAACTTCCCCCCAAGCGGATACTCGACTGCCAGGCGAATCTGGTTGGCATCCAGCTCCGCTTGCGCGGCGTTGCCACGATGCACCGCGTGACGCAGGGTAAACGCCAAGTTCTTCGCCACCCCGGACTGCACCACGTACTTGGCCTGCACGTCGCGCTCCCAGTGTTTGCCTCCCTTGCCGTATCCCAGCCAGCTGTAACCGCCATTGGGGTCCATGTGACTGCCGTCGATGCCACTGCCGCGCACGTAGAGTGCACCGAACGTCAGACCGGGCACGCCATAGCCGGCCAGGTTCAGATCGTAACGGGCTTGCCAGGACGCTTCCTGCGGGGCGTTGAAGTCCGACAACGCCACGGCATTGCTCAGGTAGATCGCACCGCGAGTGACATAGTCGTAGGGCGTGTCGCCGTCGACCTTTTGATACCCCACGCCAAAGCTGTGGGCACCGAGCCTGTAGGTCGTCAGCAAACTCCAGGTGGTGTTGTCGATCCGCCCTGACAACGCTTTGCCAGTGTCCTGCGTGTGGTACAGATTCAGGTCGAAGGTGAGGTCCTGACCCTGTGCCGTGGGCAGGGTGTAGAGCGCACCCAGGTACTGTTGACGCCAGGTGTCGTCGTAGACGGCGCTGAACAGACTGGCATTGAGCCCTTTGATTGCCGTGTTGCGTACCCCGACCAGGTCAAAGCTGTTGCCCTGCCTGGCGTTGGAGTAATTGACCACAAAGCCCTGGTCGTGGCTGCTGGCATTGCGGTCCGTGCTTTCGGTGAAGTGCCCGCCGTACAAGGTAGTCGCGGGCAATTCGCGACTGGTCAACAGCCAGCCGGTGGCGGTTTCGGGCAACAGGCGGCTGTCGGATGAACCGAACACCGGGGTTTTCACCCGCTGCTCGCCATAACGCAATTCCGTCGAGGAGAAACGCAACTTGGCCACGGCGCCGCCGCGACTGAATTCATCCTTCGGATGGCCCTCATTGTCGACGCCCAGCAGCCGCGCCTTGCCTGCTCGCCCGCCGCCGCTGTCCAGTTCCCACCCGGAGTAGGCGTGAGCGTCAACACCGAAGCCTACCGTCCCTCTAGTGAAACCCGAGGTGAAGTCGGCCATCAGCCCGTAGGCCCATTCTTCGGCAAGGTCACTGCGTTCGGCGCGGGGTTTGTAGGCGTTGCGCGCGCCGTTGCTCAGCGAGCCATGTTCGTAGTCGCGACGGTCATAGACACTGCGGTTGAGCAGATTCCACTGACTGTCCTCGACGAATCCCTTGGCGGTGTCTTGTTCTGACGCGCAGGCGAGCAGCGACTGCCCGCCCAATGCTAATAGCAGGGTGTGTGTCGATAAAGTTTTCAAGGTGCAACTCCACAGAACCAGGATCTGCAAGGTGTCCCGCCGGCCGGCGGGACACCGTTGGGTGCCTCAGAGGCATTTGAGGATCGCAATGTCGCGACGGCGCTGCTTCAGCGCCGCGAACCAGCGCGTCGGGAAGAACAGCAAGACCCCGAGAATCGCACTCCACAACCAGACCGTGGGCAGATCATCGAAGCCGTAGTACTGGCCCTGGTTGGCACCCCAGATGGCGACTGCGACCAGGTACATGGCCTTGAGCACGTACAAATGCAGGAGGTAGAAGAACATCGGCGCCCCGCCATAAATCGCCAGCGTCGAGGTCGTCCAGCGATCCTGGAGCTTCTCGAACAGTGCAAGCAGAAGCAGACTCAACCCCAGGGTCGGCATCAGGAACATCAGCGAAGGTGGATACTTCTTGGCGCTCATGAAGCTCATGAACGTGCGCAACGAATCACCGGTCTGCACCCAAGGCTTCTCGCCATAAACGTTCAGGTAACGGATGAACACAAACGCCACGAGCAGGCCCGCGCCAAGTTTGAGCAGACGGGACAAACGCTCGCTGGGATCCATGTCCTTGCCAAACCACGGCCCGATGGCCCAGCCCAGCACGATCACGCCAATCCACGGCAATACCGGGTAGGTGGTGCGAGCACGGGTGAACTCGGTGATGTCGATAAATACGCGCTGATGCAGAATCGACCACGGCACAAAGAACGGCGACTCAGGCCCCACGGTGACGTTATCGAACAGGTTGTGCCCTGCGACAATCGCCACCCCGAGCACGATCAGCCAACTGCGCTTGAAGTGCAGCAGTCCGGCCAGCACGATCATGCAGATGCCGATGCACCAGATCACCTGCAACCAGAGGGTCTTGGGCGGAAACTCAGCGTTCCAGGCAAAACACACGAAGGTGATTTCCAGAAACACCAGGAACAATCCGCGCTTGAGCAGAAACACCGAGGTTTCACTGGCGGTGTGTTTCTGGCTGTAGAGCCACGCCGACAGACCGGTCAGGAAGATAAACGCCGGGGCGCAAATCTCGCTGAGCATCCGGGTGAAATACAGGTCCGGCGTCACGCTTAACGCGTCAATCGGATCGGTGACCTGACGGTGCAGCAGGAAGGTTTCCCGTACATGGTCAATCAACATCAACAGCATGACAAAACCGCGCAGCGCGTCGATCGCCAACATCCGCGTGTTGGCCTTTACAGCGGGGGTAGCCAGCGCCGGGGAAATACTTCCCGCCTGCCCGGCCAATCCTGAAGATTGGGACATAGTGCTCACTCCTGGAGGAACGTGGGGTCAGGCCTGTTTTTTCAACCGGGCGATCTCGGAGGCTGGCAGCTGCGACGGTGCCCGCGGCAACGATGGCTGACCCTGGGTGCGATAGAACGACAGCGTCGAGCTGAAGCTCTTCAGGTCAAACGGCTCGGTTTTACCATCGGGGCCGACCCGCTCACCGGCGCTGCGATCCTTGTATTCGACGGCGACCACATAGGTCCCTTGCCATGGCAAATCGAAACTGACCTTGCCGTTCTTGTCGGTGCGCCGAGTGACCACTTCACCCGACCCGACTTCCAGCACCACGTCCTGCTCGGCGAGCGGTTTGTGTGCATAGAACACCTGGAATTGCGCGGTGTTGCCGTCGACCTGGCCGGTGGGCACGATGTCCAGCGCCAGCTCCGGTACCCGGGCACGCAAGTCACCGACCCAGCGCGTGGCGGGTGTCCAGTAGGTCTTCAGGGTCTTGCCCGCTTCATGCAGATCGAAGATCGGATAATGCGCGTCCTGAGCCAGCAGTGAATCATCGCCGGCGCCCTGGTGGGCCACCGCGAAGGCCTGACGCTGCAAGGTCAGGGGCAGTGCCCGGGAGGGAGTACCTGCCGGCCAACCCTGAAGTTGCACGAACCGGTCCATCCCGCCCGGTGTGACTTCCAGCACGTTTTTCTCATACTCGCCGTAGTACAACGACAGCGGTTGCCCCGGTGGTTGTTCGTACCAGATCTGGTGTGCTTCGCTGCTGGCGGCCAGCAGGAAGACGCCGTAACCCAATAGTGCTTTTGCGTTGCTCATTCGCATTTTTTTTCGCTCCGATTGGTGTTATTCAACGATTCGTTGCTGGCGCTTCATCCTTGCGGAATCAGCGACTTTCACAAACCGCGCCCCACTTCCTGCAAGCATTACAACGCAGGGACTTTGACGATTTGTTCCGTAATGGGCGGGTGCGGGGCGATCGGAAACTGTTTTTGCCGGTCGAAACAGATGTTTATGCGGCTTGCGCGAGGATGAGGCGGGTTTGCGGGTTTGCGCGGCGAGATGTCCAAACACGGTGCATTGCGCGCCGCAGCACTAATTGCAGGAGCCAGCCTGCTGGCGATGAAGTTGATGCGGTGTGACTGATGGCCCCATCGCTGACAGGGCTCACAGAGAGGATGCTTCAGTGCCGCAGCAACTTGCGCAGCGGTACACCGTCCTTGAGCACGGGGGATTTGATGACGATGTAGCTGAAGTATTTGGAGATGCCGATGTTCTTGTCCAGCAGGCTTTCGATCACTTCCTGATAGTGCTGGATACTGCGGGTCATGAAGCGCACCAGATAATCGTAGCCACCGCTGATCAGATGGCATTCGAGCACTTCATCCACCAGGCGAATGTTCGACTCGAACTTGGCGAAGTCTTCGCGCTTGTGGTCGCTCAAGGTGATTTCCGTGAAGACCGTCACCGACTCGGTGATCTTCGCCAGGTTCAAGTGCGCCTTGTAGCTGGAGATGTAGCCGGCCGACTCCAGCCGCTTGACCCGTTGCAGACAGGGGCTGGCCGATAACCCCACGGCATCGGCCAAGCTGACATTGGTCATGCGCCCGTCTTTCTGCAGCTCTACCAGGATGCTGATGTCGATGCGGTCCAGTTTGACTAAACCTTCCATTGCGTACCTCGTGACTGCCATTTGTAAGACAATCTTCTAGCAAAATCAGCGCCGTAAAGACAGCTGATGCTGAGCGACCAGATCAGCCATGCTGTTAATGCAATACGCCGTGGCACACGGCTTGGGTTGCTGGCGCCGTCCGCGACAGATCAGGCACACGTCGGTATCCACCGCGTCGCTGGCGGGAGGCCGGGTCACCAGCAGAATTCCGGCCGGCTCGAGATCGTTGGCCTGCAACCAATCCGGGTCCTTCAGCGGGTCGCTGGCCAGGGAAATGAAATCGTCGGCCATGATCCCCAGGCGCTCGCAGAGTACACCGCGATCCTCGGCATCCCGGTCACCCTTGACCAGCAGCCGGTAGAACTTGCGCAAGTACAACATCGCGCCCGGTGCATCTTCGAACAGCGACCAGCCAGCCGCCGAGCGGGCGAAGCTCATGCCCTCTTCCCAACTGGCTTTGAGCCCCCAGCGCTCGGCCAACTGGCGATGGGCGAAACACAGCAATCCACTGAAGCCTAGCTCACCAAAGCGTGGATACAGCGCCCGCACCACCTCATTGTATTCAGCCAGCACCTGCTCCTTGTCCGGCTGCCCGCCCCGACTGTCCAGCAGCGGTTGCAACGCGGCCCAGACGCCTGAGTCGCGGTCGACCAGGACTTCATCGCAGTCAATGAGCAGCGCTTGATAATCAGTCAGCCCCATGGTGTACACAGCCTCCAATGATGCATTCCATCAACCCATGCTCCATAAACGCTCACGGGCGATGCCTGACGACACCGTCCCGGAGCGGGTAGCACGTCAGTTCAATACCCGTGCCAAAGCCGTTTGCAGAATCTGCAGCGCTTCCTCGACCTGGGCCGGAGTCGCCACCAAGGGTGCGAGGAACCGCATCACGTTGCGATGCACGCCACACTTGATCACCAGCAAGCCACCCTTGCGCGCTTCGTCGATCAGCCGCTGATTGAGGTCGGCGTCGGGTGTGCGCGCTTCGTCGTTCTTGATCAGCTCAATCGCCAACATGAAGCCGGTGCCGCGCACGTCGCCGATCTGTGGGTAGCGCCCTTGCAAGCCCAGCAACCCCTGGCGCAACTGCTCACCCAGCGCTTCACCGCGCGCCAGCAATTGCTCTTCTTCATAAGCCTCGATGACCGCCAATGCCGCCGCGCAGGACAACGCATTACCACCGTAGGTGCCGCCCAGGCCGCCAGGCAACGGAGCGTCCATGATCTCGGCCTTGCCGACCACGCCGGATAACGGCAGACCACCTGCCAGGCTCTTGGCCACGGTCACCAGGTCGGGCTGAATGTCCGCATGCTGGAAGCCGAACCATTTGCCGGTACGCCCAAACCCGGTCTGGATTTCATCGAGAATCAACACAATGCCGTGCTTCTGCGTCAGGGCGCGCAGCTTCTGCAGAAACTCCTTCGGCGCCGTGAGAAAGCCACCGTCGCCCTGCACCGGCTCGATGATGATGGCGGCCACTCGCTCGGGTGCGACTTGCGTGGCGAACAATTCGTCCAGCGCCTGAAGCGCCATCTCGCCGCTGACGCCACGGTAGGCGTTGGGGTACGGCGTGTGGAAGACCTCCGGCGCGAAGGGGCCGAAGTTCTGTTTGTACGGCTGGCTCATGCCGGTGAGGGTGGTGCCCAGCAACGTGCGACCGTGAAAACCGCCACGAAAGGCAATGACTGCGGAACGGTTGGTGTGTGCCCGGGCGATTTTCACCGCGTTTTCCACGGCTTCGGCGCCGGAGGTGAAGAACGCGGCCTTGTAGGGTTCTTGACCGCCGATCATTTCGCACAGGCGCTGGGCCAGATTCAGGTACGGCTTATAGGCAACGACCTGGAAGCAGGCATGGGAAACCTTCTGCAGTTGCGACTGCACCGCCGCGACCACTTTGGGGTGGTTATGCCCGATATTCAACACGCCGATGCCGCCGACAAAATCCAGGTAACGCTTGCCGTCCACATCCCACAGCTCGGCACCTTGGGCACGATCGATCACCAAAGGATGAGCGGTCACCAGGCCCCGCGGCACGAATTGTTCGCGCTGACGGAGCAAATGAGGGGTTTGGTCGACTTGGCTGTTCATGGCATTTCCCATCGTGAGTCCGGCAGCCCGGAGGTGATTGCAGATGGTGTTCAGATTACGTGCTGCGCGGAACGAACTACGCCGAACTTGCGTCCTGAGAAATTCGGATCGACTGTTTTCACCCTGCCAAACGGCAGATTCCATCACCCCGCCGAATCTGCTGCGATGCGGCCGATCTGGCGTGGCGCGAACCGTTTGAATCAATGCTTTCGACAGATCCTGCGCTGCCATTTGCGCGATCATGGGATCACCTTCATACCTCCAGGAACTGACCATGGCCCTGCTTTACAAAGCTGACCCGGTGCGCGGCGAACAATGGAAAGCGCTGTTCGCCGAACACGCCCCGGATATCGAATGGCGCGCCTGGCCGGACATCGGCAATCCCGACGACATCGAGTACCTGGCCGCATGGCAGGCACCGGACGATCTGGAAACCAGGTTGCCGAATCTACGGGTGCTGTTCGCGTTGTCCGCCGGCGTCGATCAACTCGACCTCGCGAGCCTGCCAGCGCATTTACCCGTGGTGCGCCTGCTGGATCCCGGCATAACCTGCGGCATGTGCGAGTACGCCAGCTTTGCCGTACTCAGCCTGCACCGGGACATGCTGCGTTATCGCCAGCAGCAGGTGGCCCGCTGTTGGCAGGCGCACATGCTGCAGCCCGCGCACACACGTCGGGTTGGCGTGATGGGGCTGGGTGCGCAGGCCCAACAGATTCTCGCGACCTTGCAACCGCTGGGGTTCAAACTCAAAGGCTGGGCTCGCAGCGCTCATCACATCCCGGGTGTGGAGTGCTATGCCGGTAGCGAGCAACTGCCGGCGTTTCTCAGCCAATGCGACATTCTGTTGTGCGTGCTGCCATTGACCGAGCAGACCCAGGGCATTCTCGATCGCCAGCTGTTCCAACAACTGCCGCGCGGCGCGGCGTTGATCAACATGGGCCGTGGCGGACATCTCGTAGAAAGTGATCTGCTGGAAGCGCTGGACAGCGGCCAACTTGGCGGCGCGGTACTGGATGTATTGCAGGAAGAACCGGCGCCGGCCGATCACCCGTTCTGGGACCATCCACAGATTCTGCTGACGCCGCATATCGCGGCGATGACTCAGCCTGAGAGCGCGTTTGGGGTGTTGCTGGACAATATCCGACGCTTCGAGCGGGGTGAGCCAATGGTCGGCCAGATTGACCGTGAGCAGGGTTATTGAGTTAAACCATGATCCCCCTGTAGGAGCGAGCCTGCTCGCGATTGCAACCTGTCAGCCAACATTGATGCAACTGACAGACCGCTATCGCGAGCAGGCTCGCTCCTACAAGGGTTGTGGTGGATCAGAGCAGATCGGCGATGGCTTTGCCCACATCCTGTGTCGAGCCCTTCCCGCCCAGATCCGGGGTGATCGGTCCGTCAGCGATGACCCGCTCGATCGCCTGCAAAATCCCGTCATGCGCCGCGCGATAACGCTCGTCGCCATTGCCGAGGAAATCGAGCATCAGCGCTCCGGACCAGATCATCGCGATCGGATTGGCGATGTTCTGCCCGTAGATGTCCGGTGCCGAACCATGCACCGGCTCGAACAGCGACGGGAACCGCCGCTCGGGATCGAGGTTGGCCGATGGCGCGATGCCGATGGTCCCGGCGCAGGCCGGACCGAGGTCAGAGAGGATGTCGCCGAACAGGTTCGACGCCACCACCACATCGAAGCGATCCGGCTGCAGAACGAAGCGCGCACACAAGATATCGATGTGCTGCTTGTCCCAGGTGATTTCCGGATACTTAGCCGCCATCAGTGCGGTGCGCTCGTCCCAATACGGCATGCTGATGGAAATCCCGTTGGACTTGGTCGCCGCCGTCAGCCGCTTGCGTGGCCGGGTCTGGGCCAGATCGAAAGCGAACTTGAGAATCCGGTCGACACCACGGCGGGTAAACACCGACTCTTGCAGCACGAATTCATGCTCGGTGCCTTCGAACATCTTGCCGCCGACCGACGAATACTCGCCTTCGGTGTTTTCGCGGATCACCACGAAGTCGATGTCCCCCGGCGCGCGGCCGGCCAACGGGCACGGCACCCCGGGAAACAGCCGCACCGGACGAATGTTCACGTACTGGTCGAAGTCACGCCGGAACTTGAGCAACGAGCCCCACAGGGAAATATGGTCGGGCACCTTGTCCGGCCAACCGACGGCGCCGAAGTAAATGGCGTCGAAACCCTTGAGCTGTTCGAACCAGTCCTCGGGCATCATCTGCCCATGTTCCAGGTAGTAATCGCAGTGCGCCCAGTCGAGCACTTCGATGCTCAACTCCAGCTGCCATTTCTTCGCCGCCTGCTCCAGCACCCGCAACCCTTCCGGCAGGACTTCCTTGCCAATACCATCGCCAGCAATCGCGGCGATCTTGAATACCTTGCTCATCAGTTGTGCTTCCCCGTGTCAGTGAATTACAAGCCGCCGATGTGGAAGGCTTTGACTTCAAGGTATTCGTCCAGGCCGTATTTGCTGCCTTCGCGACCCAGACCCGATTGCTTGATGCCGCCGAACGGCGCGACCTCCATGGAAATGATCCCGGTATTGAGGCCGACCATGCCGAACTCAAGCGCCTCGCCGAACCGCCAGGAGCGCCGCAGATCCTGAGTGAAATAGTAGGCACCCAGACCGTAAGGCGTGGCATTGGCCAGCGCGAGGGCTTCGGCTTCGTCGGTGAAACGCATCAACGGCGCCACCGGGCCGAAGGTTTCCTCATTGGCCAGGAGCATGCCGGCATGGGCATCGCCCAACACCGTCGGCTGCACGAATTGACCGTCGCCGCGTGGAATACCGCCGCACAGCAATTGCGCGCCCTGGCTCAGGGCATCGTCGATGTGCCGCGCGACTTTGCTCACGGCGGCCTGATTGATCAGCGGGCCGATGGTCACATCGGCTTCCAGGCCATTGCCGACACGCAGCTTGCCGACTTCCTCGACCAGCCGTTGGGCGAAGCGCTCATAGATTCCGTCCTGCACCAGGATCCGATTGGCGCAGACACAGGTCTGCCCGGCGTTGCGAAACTTGCTGAGCATGATCCCGGCCACGGCCTGTTCAAGGTCCGCATCGTCAAAGACAATGAACGGCGCGTTGCCGCCCAGCTCCAGGCTCAAGCGCTTGATATGTTCTGCGCTCTGACGCATCAGCAAGCGGCCCACGGCGGTGGAGCCGGTGAACGAAATCTTGCGCACGGTCGGGTTGCCGGTCAGCTCTTCGCCAATGCCGACGGGCATGCCGCTCAGCACGTTGAACACCCCGGCCGGAATCCCGACGCGTTCGGCCAGTACCGCCAGCGCGAGCGCCGAGAGCGGCGTCAGGTCAGACGGCTTGACGATGATCGGGCAGCCGGCAGCCAGTGCCGGAGCGCACTTGCGAGTGATCATCGCGTTGGGGAAGTTCCACGGGGTAATTGCCGCGCAGACACCCACCGGTTGCTTGAGGGTCAACAATCGACGGTCGCCACTGGGGGCCGGCATGGTTTCGCCGTAGACCCGCCGAGCCTCTTCGGCAAACCATTTGACGAAGCCGGCGCCATAACGAATCTCGCCCTTGGCCTCGTTCAACGGCTTGCCCTGTTCACTGGTCATGATCAGCGCCAGGTCATCGAGGTTGTCGATCATGGCTTGATACCAGCGCTCCAGCAGCGCCGCGCGCTCCGCCGCCGGACGTGCACGCCAGGCAGGCCAGGCCTTGTCCGCCGCCTCAATGGCACGCCGGGTTTCCCCGCCTTGCATCGCCGGCACGCGAGCGAGCAGTTCGCCGCTGGCCGGGTCGATGACATCCAGAGTCGCACCGTCATCGGCGCCAATCCACTGCCCGTCGACATAGGCGAGCTCCGCCAAAAGGCTGGGGTCTTTCAAACGATTCTTGAGCATGGTCGCGTCCTGATCCGAAACAGACTTTCAGTCTAGGGAGACGTGACAGATAAGGATGCCGAAAGCGCCTGGCGGACGGTGTTGGATGCTGAAATTGGCGGAGCAACGGCAGATTTGCATGTCCCATCCAATCCCTTGCAGGCGCTGGCTTGTCGCGCCGCCGCATCGCAGTGAAGATCGTCAACGATGACGCTGCTGTCCTGAATGCACGCGGCGGTCTCAGGTTTTTTGCGGCGGGGGATCTCCTACAGTTTCAGCGAACCGAGCAACCCACCCAGGAAACGCTCCCCGGCCTGCATCTGGCTGATTTCGATAAACTCGTCCGGCTTGTGTGCCTGCTCGATCGAACCCGGGCCACAGACCACCACCGGCACATCCAGACGCTGCCGGAACAAGCCGCCTTCGGTGCCGAAAGAGACCTTGGACGTCGCGGTATCCGGCGCCGCGAAGTTTTTCAGGAAGCGCACTGCTTCGACGCTCGGGTGAGTATCCAGGCCGGGATAGACATTGAGGGTTTCAATCTCGATGGCCGCCACGCTGGAGAGCTTTTTGGCTTCGCGCACAATCATCTCGGCGCCTTCCTGCATCTGCGCCAGAATCTGCTCCAGGTCATCGCCCGGCAAGTTGCGCACCTCGAAATCCAGGGTGCACAGGTTGGGCACGATGTTCAGCGCACGACCGCCGCCGATCTGCCCGACATGCACCGTGCTGTAAGGCACATCGTAATCGCCATCCCGCGCGCCCTCGGCTTGCAACTGCTGCTGGCTCTGGCGCAACAGCGCGATAAAGTCGCTGGCCACGTGAATCGCGTTGACCGACAGCGGCGCCAGCGAGGAATGCGCCTCCAGGCCCCGACAGTAGGTTCGGTACGAGCCCTTGCCCTTGTGCCCGAGGACGAACTGCATGTTGGTCGGCTCACCGATCAAACACAAAAACGGCCGCACCGGTGCCAGGTGCAGCACGTCCAGCAAGCGCCGCACACCCACACAGCCGATCTCTTCGTCGTGGGACAACGCCAGTTGCAGCGGTCGGCTCAGGGAATGGTCGGCCGCCTCGAGCATGGCGTCGATGGCCAGGGCAATGAAGCCCTTCATGTCGCAACTGCCACGCCCGTAAATCCGTCCATCCTGCACCGTCGCTGCAAAGGCGGGAAAGGTCCAGGCCTGGCCGGCCGCCGGCACCACGTCGGTGTGTCCGGAGAGCAGTATCCCCGGCTTGTCCTGCGGGCCGGTACTGGCGAACAGGTTGGCCTTCTTCGCGGTGGCATCCTTGACGATCAGCGACTCGATGCCCTTGCTCAGCAGCAGATCGCGCACATACTCGATCAGGGCCATGTTCGACTCCGAAGAGACCGTGTCGAAGGCCATCAGGCGTGTGAGAATTTCCAGTACACGGGGTTTCATGAGGCTTGGCTCCGCTGCTCGGCTAAGTGGGCAAATCGGCGAATCGAGAACGGCTCGATCAAGGTGCTGGTACTGCCCGTGCTGATCAGCTCAGCCATCACGTCACCCACCCCCGGGCCCAGCTGGAAGCCGTGTCCGCAGAAGCCGAAGGCGTAGTACAAACCATCGACCTTGCCACTGGGGCCCATGATCGGCAGCGAGTCCGGCAGATAGCTTTCGATGCCGCTCCAGACCCGGATGATGTTGAGGTTCTCGGCGCCTGGCAGCAGGCGACGCATCTGCCGGATCTGGTTGAGGATGCTGCGCGGCTCAACGTATGCCCGACGATTGAGCATGTCCGGTTT
>CXWL01125916.1_pt1 | contig 27682 bp, 30 predicted proteins | sample 590931 | NCBI WGS metagenome assembly CXWL01 (sample SAMEA3498368, study PRJEB10139) | groundwater metagenome | biome: water well; material: biofilm material | place: Germany | collected 2015-04-27 | reverse complement strand
CGCTGATCTGGTGGATGAAATCAAACGCGTGCACCAACCCAAAAAAACGCAATTCGATGATGTTCCGCTTAGCTCTTTGGGCTTAACAAGACCAGTGCCTCGCCCGCTAAACGTAGCGGTCTCATTGATGGAAACTCATATCGAAGAACCCATGGAGATTGATGAGATCGCTAGCCATGTGGGGGTATCGCGTCGACAGCTGGAGCGCAGGTTTGCGCGTTACTTGAATGCGGCGCCCAATCGATATTATCTGGAGCTGCGGCTGACCCGCGCGCGTCAATTGATTATTCAAAGTAATCGATCAATGACCGACGTTGCGTTGGCGACTGGTTTTGTAAGTTATCCGCATTTTTATAAGCGCTTCAAGGATTTGTTTGGACTTCCGCCCATGACATTCAGGGATAACTATTATTCCAGTGACGTCGGCAGCTCGGAACGCTACGCCATTGCGGCAGGTTTTTGAGTCTGGTTTAGAAAACTAGAGTGGAAAGTTTATAGATTAGGTGTGCTGTAGCACCGCGCCCACCGTTTCGCTTTATCAGCGATTGAGCTAACACCTCAACTGCGCCAAATGCGTGCTGGTCTTGCTTGGATGTTCAACTTTACGGTCATACTATTATGAAAGTTACCTCGTTACCTGCCGATGATAATAGCTGTGGCTGGTTTCATTTAAGCCGGCCACGTGAACCCAGACCTGCCCACAAGGGACACCGCACAGCCCGCTGGGTCATTATTGGCGCGGGGTTTACCGGGCTGGCTGCCGCTCGGCAACTGGCGCTGAATTTCCCGAACGACGAGGTCGTACTGGTTGAGGCGCAAGAGGTAGGGTTGGGGCCATCCGGCAGAAACGCTGGCTTTGCCATTGACCTTCCCCACGACATCGGCGCTGAGGATTACATCGGCGATATCACCCTCGCCAAGACCAGTCTGAAGCTGAATCTTGCAGGGCAATCCATCCTGCGCGACCTGGTCGATCAACACGGGATTGATTGTCAGATGAAAGCCTGTGGCAAGTACCAGGCCGCGGTGGAAGATCGGGGTATCGCGGTGCTCGACGCCTATCGGCGTGGGTTGGATAAGTTGGATCAGCCTTATCAAATGATTGAGCAGGATGAGTTGCCCAGTCATTTAGGCACGCACTTTTACCGCAAGGCCTTATTCACGCCGGGCGCCGTTCTGCTTCAGCCGTCGGCGTTGGTAAAAGGGCTTGCCGATCATTTGCCGGCGAACGTGACGTTGTATGAGCGCACGCCGATCCTGGAGGTGGAATACGGTGCAAAAACCGTATTGAAACATGCCAATGGAAGTATCACCGCCGACAAGCTGATCCTGGCCAACAACTCCTTTGGCATGCGCTTTGGTTTTCTTCAGGGCCGTATGCTTCCCATCTATACCTACGGCAGTATCACTCGCCAACTGACGCCAGAAGAGCAGGCACGGCTGGGCGGTAAACCTTTTTGGGGTGCCATCCCGGCGGATCCGTTCGGCACCACCGTGAGGCGTACCCCAGATAACCGCATACTCATTAGAAATAGCTTCAGTTTCAATCCGAACGGACGCAGTGACTGCCGCTATAACGACCGCTTCGCACGACGTCATAGGGCGTCGTTCGATAAGCGCTTTCCAATGCTACCCACTGTGAATTTTGAGTATACGTGGGGCGGTGCGCTTGCCATGACCCGCAATCACAACGGCTTCTTTGGCGAGTTGGCGCCTAACGTTTATGGCGCTCTGGGGTGCAACGGCCTGGGTGTGACGCGCGGCACAGTCACGGGGCAATTACTTGCCGATTGGCTGGCAGGTCAACGTCATGAGCGTATTGATTTCCTATTGAACGCCCCCGGGCCTAACAGTAATCCGCCTGAACCGTTTCTTTCGTTGGGCGTTAATGCAAACCTCAAATGGGGGCAGTTTCGTGCCGGGCGAGAGAGCTGATTTGAATCAGCAGGCGTGTCGATTAACGAACGATTGAGTGTGTTGTTTACAGGCACTAGCTCTAAACATTGGAACCACTGGAGAACAGGTTATGAACTTTGACGGCATCTTTACCCCCGCAATTACTCCGCTTTCTTCGGATGGCCAAATAGATTATTCGGCCTTTGATGAAGTGCTTGAGTACCTGGTCGAGTCCAAGGTGCATGGCGTCATCATTGGCGGCTCCACGGGCGAGTATTACGCCCATACGGCTGCAGAACGCTTGGCCGTTGCGGAGCGTGCAAAGAGCGTCCTACAAAATCGCTTGCCACTGGTGGTCGGCACCGGCGGTATCAGGACAGAGGATTCGGTGTACTTCGCCGAGCACGCAAAAGCAATCAAGGCGGACGCGGTCCTGGTAGGTTCGCCGCCTTATGCGTTGCCGACCCAGAAAGAAATCGCCGCGCATGTGCTGGCCGTGGACAAGGCTGCCGGCCTCCCGATCATGCTCTACAACTACCCGGCGCGTATGGGCGTAGCCATGGATGATGAGTTCTTCGAGGCGATTTCGCATTGCAAAAATATCGAGGCGATCAAGGAAAGTTCGGGTGAAATGAACCGCCTGCATCGCCTGGCCAGCGCCCATCCATCGATCCAGATTTCGTGCGGTTGGGATGACCAGGCTCTGGAGTTCTTTGCCTGGGGCGCGCGTAGCTGGGTGTGTGCCGGATCCAACTTCATTCCCCGCGAGCACGTCGCGCTGTATGAAGCCTGCGTGATTGAAAAAGACTTCGACAAAGGACGTCGCATCATGGCGGCTCTGTTGCCATTGATGGACTTCCTCGAAGGCGGCAAGTTTGTGCAATCGATCAAGCATGGCAGTGAGCTGAGTGGCTTGCGCAGCGGTGGCGTACGTGCACCATTGCAGGCGTTGGAAGAATCTGAAAAGCATGAGCTCAAGGCGGTGATCCAGACGCTCAAGCAAAACGTTGCGCATATCGTTGGAGGAGCATGAAATGGCCGACTTGCTGAGTAAAGAAGCTTACCGTGAGTTGGCTGGCAAGCTTGAGTTTCGCACCCAGGCATTTATCAACGGCCAGTTCCGGGCCTCGAAATCCGGTCTCACCTTTACTACAACCAACCCGGCCACTGGCAACGTGCTGGCTGAGATTGCCGCGTGTGATGCTCAGGATGTAGACGAGGCTGTGGCCGCGGCCAAGGAAGCGTTTGAGGATGCACGCTGGCAAGGCCTTTCACCGGCCGCACGTAAAAGTATCCTGCAGCGTTTTGCCCAGCTACTGGAAGACAACGCGCACGAACTAGCCGTGCTAGAAAGCCTGGACAGCGGCAAGCCCATCCGCGAGTGCCAGACCGTTGACGTGCCGGAAACGATCAATACATTGCGTTGGCACGCCGAACTGATCGACAAGATCTATGACGCCACTGCGCCGGTTGGTTCGGGTGCCGTGACGATGGTCGTACGTGAGCCTATCGGGGTCGTCGGCCTGGTGCTGCCTTGGAATTTCCCGCTGTTGATGCTGGCCTGGAAAATCGGCCCATCGCTGGCCGCAGGTTGCTCAATCGTGGTCAAGCCGGCTGAGGAAACCACGCTGAGTGCGTTGCGTGTCGCCGAGTTGGCGTTCCAGGCCGGTATTCCCGCCGGCGTGTTCAACGTGGTGCCTGGTAGCGGCAGGGANNACAGACACCGGGCGGCTCTTCCTCAAGTATTCCAGCGAGTCGAACCTCAAGCGCATCGTGCTGGAGTGCGGTGGTAAAAACCCAGCAGTGGTGATGAACGATGCCGAGGACATTGACCAAGTTGCGCAGCACGTCGTGAACGGTGCCTTCTGGAACATGGGCGAAAACTGCTCGGCGTCTTCGCGTCTGATCGTTCATACCGACATCAAGGATGCGTTGATCGAGCGGATTCAGGTGCAACTGAAGGACTGGAAAATGGGTGACCCCCTCGACCCGGACAATCGCCTGGGCTCGATGATCAGCAAGGTCCATTTTGAGAAAGTCCGGTCGTATATCGAGCATGCGAAGAATGAAAACCTGGTTGTGCTGGCGGGGGGCAATACCACCGACGATATCTTCGTCGAACCGACCATCCTGGATGGAGTCGGGCGAGACAGTCGTTTGTTCCAAGAGGAAATTTTCGGGCCGGTCCTCAGCGTCACCACGTTCAGCTCGATCGATGAAGCCATCGAATTGGCCAACGATACGGCTTACGGCCTGGCGGCCTCTGCGTATACCGGCAATCTGCGTAACGCGCTGAAGTTGTCGCGCGGCATTCGTGCCGGCATCGTGACGGTGAACTGCTTTGGCGAGGGCGACGCGTCAACGCCATTCGGTGGTTACAAGGAATCCGGGTTCGGTGGTCGGGATAAGTCAATCTGGGCACATGACCAATACACCGAGCTGAAAACCATCTGGATCGACGCTTCCTAATCGATCTCCGCAGCCTGAACAGATCGCCCCGAACGCTTGTGTTGGGGCGATCTTCGTTTCGTCATCGTGGCCGATCCCAGCGGATATTTGGACAGCGACCGATTTTGCTTCTAAGAAGGTTGGCTTGAGATGATAGATCAGAGAAGTTTTTGCGGAGCAAACAAAGGGAAAAATTTCCGCTACCTCAATGATGAGGAACCCCCGAAGCTTTCCAGTTCGGGAGTAGGTTTTATTCTCCTTGATTACTTCTCCCTGCCATCGTTTACCCATGCGTTGGACGCGCTTGTAACCGCGAATTTGTTGCGCCCGGACTCATACAGGACTTACACGTTTACGCTGGACGGCCAGGAAGTCATGAGCGATTTGGGTATCGTCATTCGCCCTGATCAGGATCTCTCATCCTTTCCACTAAACGAGCTCAAACTGTTGATCGTCTGTGGTGGTCTACGCACACCACTGCGCGCAGATGCGCAATTGAGTACGTTGCTTAAAAAAAGCGCCGAGAAGGGCGTCGCGCTGTCGGGGCTCTGGAATGGCGCCTGGTTTCTGGGGCAAGCAGGCCTACTGAAGGCCTACCGCTGTGCTATTCACCCGGAACATCGACCTGCGCTGGCCGAGACCGCGCAACACAGCCAAGTCACGAGTGAAAGCTTTATGGTTGACCGTGACCGGTATACAGCGGCCAGCCCACGTGGCGCGCTGCATATGGTACTGATGTGGATTGGCCAGTCGAATGGGGCAGGTCTAGTGGATGGCATTTCCAATATATTGGAGTTTGATGCTTCACGGGATCGGCGTCTGAATCCAACGCAGCACATCAAGATGGCTGCGCCTTTAAGAGAAATCGTCAAGTTGATGGAGACGAACCTAGAAGAACCCCTGGAAATTGAACAGATGGCAGGCTGGGTCAAGATGTCGAGGCGCCAAATTGAACGAATGTTCAGAGCTCAGCTTGGTACTACGCCGGTGCGTTATTACCTTGAACTTCGAGTAACGGAGGCACGCCGGTTGCTGCAGCATTCGAGGTTAACTATCGTCCAGGTGGCAGTAGCCTGTGGCTTCGTTTCGCCGAGCCATTTTAGCAAGTGTTACACGGCTTATTTTGGGCATGGCCCTTCTCGGGAGACACGAATGGAATTTTGACGGTTGGAGCTCTAATCATGTTCGTGCCAAGACTGCGCCCCAACGTTCCGCTAGACCCCAAGGCTCACGTGCAAGAGTTTGTGCAGCCGCAGCGAGGTGTAAATCGCCATGTCGGCGATGGAAAAGTCTACGCAAATGAACGGTAGCCCAGCGATTGCCTGCTCCAACACCTCAAACAACGTTTGAGTCTGGTTCAGGTAGCGCGCAGGCGAGCACGTATCGGCTTGGGGCGCCTGATGATGGAAGTGGTAATTTTTTGCCCGCCCATCGGTCCCAGGCTGCTGACTTGCCAAATCAGCCATTACACCACCTGCCACCGTTTCTTGGACGATGTGCCGCGAAAGCGTACGTGTTTTTCCGACAGGTACATCAGCACCGCCGCAGATTCCACCACCACTTGCTGATTGTGGTTGTCCAGCAGAGTACCGGGATTTTGGCGTGCGGATTCATTCACAGATACGCAGGAGGGTGTTGCTCATCGCTGGCAAGGTGGATGTGACAGATGTCATAACTGACTGCGAGGGCTTCCAGCGTCGGCAGGATTTTATAACCATTGGCGGTGTGTGAGAAAAAGAGGGTGTAAATACAAGCCGTTCATGTGAGCGAAGAGCCGGCAGGTGCCGGCTCGTAGTACGTTTTAGGGGATTTATTCAATGGGGTGTCGCTTGAAGGCCGAGTGTTCCTCGAGTCGCCTGGCGTGGCGCTCTAGGTGCGGGAAGGCCTCGGCGCTAACCACTGAGGCGACTATGAACTGGCTGAAAGACCAGGCCACTGCAGCGCTGACGGCACCTTGGGTCAGGGCTTCGTCCGGCGCATGGGCCAGGCGTTTTTCCAAGGCCGAGTAGGCTGCCAGCAACTGACCTGTTACACGGTCGAGCCAGGGCTCGTGGAGTTTTTCGGCGGGGCGCAGGTTATGTTCGTACACGATCTGCACGGTTTTTTCACAGGCGGCCAAGGCGAGACCAATCAACTGCAGGTCCTGGGCGCGCGCGCCGGCTTGCTGTGGCAACAACTTTCTATCAGCCGGGGCCAACGCTTCGAAGTAATCGAGAATTAGGCTTGAATCCATCAACACAGTTGAATCATCCAGCACCAGGCTGGGCGCCTTTACCACCGGGTTGATGTTGGCGAAGTGTTCGTAGGTGCTGAATACCGAAAGTGGCTGATGCTCAAAGTCGATGCCGTAAAGATCCAGGGAAATTGCTACGCGGCGTACGTAGGGCGAGTCCAGCATGCCGACCAGTTTCATGAAGCCTCCATGTACGTCAGGGTCATTTTCACAGTGCAGTGGGGACGCTTAAAGTATTTGTAAAGGTTATGAAGCAGCCCGCGGGCGCGGGGGCTGGTCTCTTTGTCGGCCAAGTAGAGCGCAATTTCCCCTTCGCCCTGCAACAGGATCAGGCCCGGTGCAAGGCAGGTAAAATACCCTTGTTCCAGGCAGACATCAGTGCCTTGGGACGTCATCCAATGGCGGCCTTTCAGCCCGATCACATAGGCCTGCTGCTCCAGCCAGAAAGAGAGTAGTTGGTCTTTGGTCACCAGCCATTTCAGGGAGTGGCATTCAGGGCCCATTTTCGTCAGCAATACCCGCGGAGCTTGGTTGAGGTGGGCGGGCGAGGGACTCTGTTCCATGATCGTGGTTTTCATCGAAGACGCTCCGCTGCTCGCAAGGTGACGGTGATACGGGAAGACGCCTGCGGCTGGTAGGTTTGTTAATTTTCGGTTACTTTAATGTGGATTTCGCCCTCTAAATATCGATAAATTTTACCAAGAACGGTTAGTTTAGCTTACATGAGTGCATTTCCTCCGTTGACCTGTCTGCGCAGTTTCGAAGCCACTTCCAGGTTGGGAAGCGTTACCCTCGCCGCTATGGAATTGCACGTCACGCATTCAGCTATCAGCCAGCAGATCAAGGCACTGGAGCAGATTGTGGGGTTGACGCTATTCGTGCGCGAAGGGCGGGGCTTGCGTGTCAGTGAAGATGGGCGACTGTATGCGCTGCAGATTCGCAAAGCCCTGGGCGATATCGCCGAAGCCACCCGATTGATCCAGGCGCAGCCCAAGATGGGGGAGTTGGTGGTGGCAGTTTTACCCTCGTTCGGCCGATCCTGGCTATTACCGCGCTTACCGAGTTTTCAGCAGCTTTACCCGCATATAAGCATTCGCCTGCAAGCCAGCCTGACAATTTCCAACCTGCATCAGGAATCGGTGGATATCGGCATCCGCATGGGCAAGGGTGATTGGGAGGGCGTCGAGCAGAAGCTGTTGTTTCATGATGAAGTCGTGGTAGTTGCCGCCCCTCATTTCAATGGCGGGCGCCTGCCGCAGACGCCGCAAGAGGTCGTCGACAGCACGATCATCTACAACACTGAGTCCTGGTTGCCCTGGTGTGAGTTGGCCGGTGTTGAGATGGGCAACGAGCGCAAGGGGGTGTGCAGCAATGACTCCAACCTAGTGTTGGAAGCCGTTCGCCTGGGGCAAGGCATCACGCTGGAGCGGCGCAGCTTGGTGCATGACGCTATCGATCGGGGCGAACTGGTCCAACTGTGCGACGTTAGTGCGCCGTATGCCTACCCCTATTGGCTGGTGTGGCCTCCGAGGGAAAGTTCGGAGAACAAACAACGCGAATTCTCACATTGGTTGTCCGGGGAAGTGGAGCGTTACCTCGCGCAACTGAAATAAAACGTCTGACGGATGTATTGCTCGAATGGAACTGTCTCCGCAGAAGCGCCTCGTACTAATCGCGGGAGGCAGCTCAGGGTTCGATGTGAGAGCGAAGTAAAGATGTGTTCGCCATCCGCTTACGATTGTTCGGCGCTACTCTGTAGACGATCGAGTCGAACGGCTCTTAACCCCTAGGCATTGGCTTAAATCGGGAGTCATCTGACTGATCATTAACCTGGAGTCGAGTCGCCTTCCAAGAAAGGCCTCGTCCCCTTGTGCTCTGCTAAGTTACCTGATAGCCGAGAAGACGGATCATACGTTGGCGTACAACATTGGTGTTGTGCTTAGCGCAGATTCGTGTCGCGGTTCTTGGCTGCGAGAGGGATATTGCAGTCGAAGGTCATAAAGTGCGAGGGGATGCAGTGCGTAACTTGTATGGTCCAAGTAAAAAAGGAATGTAATTCTGCTTCCGACTCACCTTGCGCAAGTCAGGTTGGCATTCAGTGATACGGTATTAATTGGCCAATCTAGTCAGCGTGCTGAATCGATTTCAGCGTAGCAAATACCGAAGCCAAAAAAGGGCCAGCAAAGGCCCTTTTTACTCAACCAGAAATTACTTAGAAAGCCAGGACTCGACGGTGGCAGCACCGTGTTCAGATTTCCACGCTTTCAAGCCTTTGTGATTGCCACCCTTGGTTTCGATGAGCTCGCCGGTGTGCGGGTTCTTATAGACTTTTACCTGGCGGGCTTTACGTGTGCCTGCTTTAGGTTCGGCTATGGGACCGCGTCGACCGGCTTGCGGATCAAGCAGGTTGATTACGTTTTTCAGGCTGTAGCCATATTTAGCGAGCAAATCGCGCAGTTTCGTTTCGAATTCAATTTCTTTCTTCAAATCAGCATCGCCTTTCAGAGCCTCTAGGGCCTGGAGCTGCTCGGCAAGGTGTTTTTCGAGCTGGCGGAATTCTGCGAGTTTAGACATGTGAAACCTCTACTAGATGTGTCGTCACGTTACAGCAAATAAGAAATTTAGATAACCATAGCCAAATGGCGCCGGCCAGTAAATTAAATTGTAAGTGGTAAAGCAACACCACTTGTAGAAAGCAATAATATTCGGAGTATGTGTCCGACCAACACACCTTGCGTAATCGACCGTAGGCAAGCCCAATATCCTTCATCCCAATCACGACTACCGCTTCTAATAAGACATTTTGACAATCCATCCATGACGCTGCTCGGCGGGAAGCTCCGCACAGCTCGAACGAGATAGCCTCTATTGAGAAATTGTTCGGCACTGCTGTGTAGAAGAGTCGCATGTGCCGATGTGGGTTAAAACCGAGCGCAAGAATGACAGTTTCTCCAGAAACGATTTTGACGGGGATGACCAGCAGTAGTTTTCAAGGTGCTTGGTCCGAACCGGACGGGCTGTTACCCGTGAAGCTCAGCTCCAATAAGTTCACGATTGGCATCGATCAGTTCATCAAGCAAGCTGGCATACTCGGGATTCACAATTTCGTCTGGAGCGGATTTCTCAGCGCTGGATATTTTCGCAATTGCCAACCGGCCATGCGGCTTAGTGTGTCCGCATCAATGGAATTGGAGTGCCGCGTGCGCCGCACGTCTTTGACACAATTAATACCATTGTCGGCAGCAGTCGCTTCGATCACGACCTTAAGACTTAATGGGCACAATAGACATTGTGTTTGCCCGCCCGGACCGAGGCGCTATTTGGGCATATCGCCGACGGTGTCGTCTGGAGTTGAGGGAGCTTTAACCGGTGGGGCTGCCTGGTCGTCAGTCGACAGCATGTCCATAGCTGACTGCAGAGCGTCACCCTCTATGGGGCCCTGCAGAATTATCTCATGGTTGGTCTGGCGATCTTGCAGCCCAACCGATGGCGTGGCGGCTACCCCGCGTTTTATGGCATCGGCGGTCTGAGCGCGAATCACCACATCCGGTCGCGCACTTGCTAGGCACTGCTCAATGGCGGGCGTGAGATAGGGATAGCGTAGGCCGTCTGGCAAGCCTTGGCCATCAGCGCGCGTATGGGCATAGATCCATTCGATGGCCTGCCAAAAGGCGCCATTCCCGTTGGCCTCAGCAGCGCATTCCGCTAGACGCGCCTCGGCTGATGCAGCAGGCTCATGCGCGGTTAGTGGCATGTGGTGCCATTGCAGGGACACATCCTTGTTCTCGCTCACCCAGCGCTTGATCTGTGGGAAATAGGCCCGGCAAAATGGGCATTCGAGGTCCGCATAGAGCGTTAGCGTGAAACGGCCCTCGGAGTTGCCCATCCGCCAAGGAGGCCCCTCAATCTGAGCAGTGCCGACCGGTGTGGGAGCTTGCAGCTTGTATTCACCCGGCGACTTTGCTGCGAGCCAGATCAGCAGCACCATTAGTACTGTGACCAATGCCCAAGGCCAGCGAGATCGCCAGCGCCCGGGGCGGAACGCATGCATCGGAATGGAAGGACGTTTAAAGGTCATGGCTCTCTCCGGAGGTTATAGCGGCAGGTCCAGCGCCGGCGTCTCGATGCCGCGCGCCTGGTCGATCATCTCGGCGACCTTGAAGGCGGCGTCCAATTCGCTGATGCCGAACTGTTGCATGAGCTGGTAACGCTCGGCCTTTTCCTCGGGTTCGGTTTGGGCGAGCGCGAGGTATAGGCTCGGTGGTACGGCCCGGAAAAGGACTTCCAGCGACTTCGACAGAATGACGCCTTCAGTAAACTTGCCGGCCTCTTTACGTGCGGAAAGCATCAGTGCCTTCTGCGCGGGCGAGAGTTCGCGAAAGCGCGCGATCTTCTCCACCTCATCCGGTGGCATGCTCAGGCAGACCCACCACTCGATCATGTTGAGCATGGGTTCTGCTGCACGGGGTAAGTCGTCAATGTTCTGCGTCGCGAGCCAGAACCAAGCGCCCAACTTGCGCCACATTTTCGTGATCTTCACGACGTAAGGCGCGAGCAGAGGGTTCTTCGTGATGATGTGACCCTCATCAGTGACGTTGACGATCGGCCGCCCCAGGTATTGGTCGCGCTCGGCGATGTTGTTGACGGTGCTGATGAGACTAATGTACGCGATCGACAACTGCGCGTTGTAGCCCTCGCGTGCATAGGTCGCTAGATCGACCAGTGTGATGTCTGCCTCGGGCCACGGCGTGCCGGGCCGATCGAACATATCGCCGTCGGTACCTTGGCAGAACATATCCATGGCATCGGCCATTTCCAGCAAACGTACACGCCGTGTTTCCGGCAACGTGGGGTCCTGGCTGCGGGCGCGAAGGGCGTCGCGCACGTCGCGGGTGAGTACCGTACGTTTCTCGGCGACGCAGCGCTCGGCTGCATCCAGAATGCATTGGCGGATCAGCGAGCGATCCGCCCGCGTCATCCTCGCTTCCTCCTTGTCTTCGCCGCCAGTGATCATCAACCTCGCGGTGATCTCTAGCTCGCCCAGTACGTCGCGTTGCTCGTCCGCCTCGATGGTTGATGCGTCCAGTCTAGGGGCCTCGTCCAGCGCATCAGCATCGAGCGTCTGCATGTCGCTGGGCGTTTCAATCAGCCGGCGCGCATCTGCGAACGGCGCTAGGCTGATCCCCGAGCCAGGGGCCAGCTTGACCCGATTTACGGTCAGGCCTAAGCGCTTGGCGAAGTCGCTGAACAAGCCGAAGCTGTTGCCAGCTTCCACAATAAAAAGCCGCGGCCGGTAGAGCGCAGTGACCTGGTTGAGCAAGTTGTTGAGCGTGGCGCTTTTGCCGGAGCCGGTGGGCCCAAATAGAAACAGATGGGCGTTCATCTGCCTGTCCAGGCGATTGAGTGGGTCAAAGGTGATGGGACCGCCCCCGCGATTGAACATCGTGATGCCAGGGTGTCCCGTGCCCCTGGCGCGTCCCCAAACGGGCGACAAGTTCGCCAGATGCTGGGCGAACATCAGTTGCGTGTACCACTTGCGCTGATCTTTGGCAGGGTTGTAGCAGCAGGGCAGCCAGCGCAGGTAACTGTTAAGCGGCGCCACCTCATCGTCCTCGCGCACCGGCTGCAAGCCGGCATTGAGCATCACGTTCGCCAAGTCCAAACCACGCCGGTCCAATTCCGCGTCGTCACGCCCGCGCAGGTAGAACGTCAGCGCACCCTGGTAGAGTTTGTGCGCGCTGCCGATCAGGGAGCGGGCCTCCTGCACGTCCCTGAGCGTCTGCTCCGATGCTAAGGTTTCGCCAACCGCTTTCTTCGCGAGGTGATTCAAATCCGATTCGAGGACATCCTGCGGCGTGGCAACCATCGTAAGACACATCAAGGTGTCTTCGGGCATCTGGTCGAACAGCGTATTGATTGCATCGCCCTTGGCAGTTTCGCCCGTTAGGTGCCCCGTGCCGGGTGGCATGCGCAGCCGATCGGTGATCAGCACGCGGTGCGGCATGCCGTCGAAATACCAGTTGCCTTGAGTTATGTCGGAGCGCGGCTGGCCAAAGAAAAGCCGCTGACTGAAATCCCGCCCACTCGCCAGTTCGATTTCGCCGGGCTCGGTCTCGTCGGGGTAGCGCGCCAGCGCATAGAAGCGCTCGCGGTCCTCAACATCAGGCCCGAGCAGCGCGGGACGCGGGTTGAACCAGCGCAGCAGCCAGTCGTGAACGTCCGGCGCGTCCATACGCTGGGCTTGGATGCCAGCGTTAGCCAAACCACCGCAAAAGCGGTCGCAGACGATATTAAGCATCTGTTCCGGCGTCTGGCCGCGGCGGTTAGCCTGGCCTGTGGTACGGCGATAGACGACCATGCGTACGCGGCGGGTCTGGCCGCGCCAGCGCAGCCGCGTGACCACCGTATCCTCGAAAAGCCCCCCGGGCTTGGCCACGGCACGCAGATGGTGACCGAAAAAGCGGATGTAGAACTCGGTGAACGGGGTACCGCGCGCGCGGGGCTGCACGTAGTCGCGCAGGGTCTGCATGTACTGGTCGAAGCTGGGTTCGTCCTGGACGTAGAGCTGGAGCACCCAGGGATTGTCATCCAGTTCATCGAAGCTGTCCTGTAGCGCATTTTCCAAGGCGTCGCGGGCATGCGCAAGCCAGTCGGGTTCCCGGCCCTCAGTGCCCAACGGTACCAGCTCATAGAAGGCCGCCACCGATTGCCCGTCCTCCAGCAGCATCGATTTCGATTCGTGCAGGAATTCCACCCAGGGAAGCAGTTCCACGAAGGACGGCGCAACGTTGTACAACGCCTGCTCATCGGCCACGGTCGCTGGTCCGTAGCCCTCGACCGCCCCGGGTTCGGGAATGCCGGCGTTGTGTAAAACCTCGACATGTCTCTGCCAGCCGTCCGTTTGGTCTTCATCGACCGTGCCGGATGCGGCCAGTCTCTGCCAGGGAAGCTTCCAGCGCATCAGTAGTCCTCCACGCGCTCGCCCGGCATGGCGTACTGGATGCGCTGATACAGCGGAAAAACCGTGGTATAGCCAGGCACGGGCACGGGATCGGTCCCGGCAAGGTGTGGATATACGTACATCACAAGATCGGGATTGGGCAGGCGCTGGAACTGGCGATAGATCTCGTTGCGCGCGGTGCGCGTGTAGCGCTCCTGCTGAACAGGCGCGACCTGCACATCGCCATGGGTCAGCGGCCGGCGCAAGCTCTGACGCGCATCGAGCAATTGACGGTGCGCCATCTGGCCGGTACCTCCCACAACGCCGTCGCCAGTCTCCTGCTGCCAGATATCCATCATCGAGCGGTCACCGTGGGGCAGCAGATCCTCCTTGCTTGTGGCGCAGCCGCCCAGCAGCGCGACCAGAAAAACGAGCGCAACGCCTTTAGTCAAGCTCGAGAGCATGGCTTTCTCCTATGCGATGATCGACCTTGCGGCCTTCGGGATCGAAGTCGATGGCTAGCGGTTTTTCGAGGTGCACGGCGACCTTGGCGCCGGGCTGGACATAGACGGCGGCGAACGCCTGGCCGTAAAGCTTGTTGACCCAGTTGGACATCTCCTGGACTCCACCCGAGAGAATCCGGCCGACCGCTTCCTGACCGGTGATGCCTACAGTGCCAATGGAACCGTTCGAGCCCACGTAGGACATCTGGCCGCTGTCGCTCTTGATGAGCGAGGCCATGCCGGCACCGGCCGCAGTGATGAGGGCTTGCGAGCCGAGGTACTGCTGAGCATTGCTGCGCCGTTCGCCGCTGACACAAGGAACGCCATAGGGATCGCTGATCCAGCCCAGGCCCCCACTTTGAGCGTTCTGCTGCTGGTAGCCGTCGCGATCTTCAGGAATCGTGCGGATCGTTCCATCATGAAAGACGAAGGTGATGCTGCGCACCTGGCCGCGCACGCATGAAAGCGTCCAGTCCCCCGAAGCCGTGCCGCTTAACACTGCGCCGGCCACGTCAGGAATGTCGATGCCGTTGGCGGTGAGGTTGTCGGTACCGACGAGGACTTTGAAGGGGTACGGATCGTTCACGGTTCCGTCGATTGGGACGCGGCCAATCAGCGCTGTCATCGCCACCGATCCCATGAGCGTCGAGTTCGTCGGCACCGTATAGACAGCCTTGGCAGTCTTGGCGCCGGCGGCGCGTTCACCCGCGTTCGCCACAGTTTGCGTCGTGGTTTCTAGCGTGCGCTGTGCCAGTCCGAAGCTCGTCGGGAAGCTCATGGCGCTGCTGGACGAGCCGTGTCCCTCAGCCTTCTTCGCGTCGTCCGGTTCCACCCAGCGCACACCGCCTTCCATCCCGGTCTCGTCGCCGTCGCGCAGACCCAGGCCCACCGGCAGGTCGGCGTGGCCGTCGCCACGCCCGTCGATGCTGTCCAGGCGGCGCTGCAAGTCCGCGAGCAGACCTTCAGTCTGCTGTCGCTCGCTTGTGGCTTGCTGCTGGTCGCGGCGCAGGTTGGAGCGCTCGGCCTCCAGTGCCGAATTGATGCGCTGGTCGATCGCGTTCTCGCGTTGGCGCAGGCGCTGGTTCTCCTCGCGCTGGGACTTGTTGTCGGATAGCGCGGTCTGAAGCTCGGTGCGCAGTTGCTTTACCTGAGCGACGAGAGTGGCCACCGTATCGCGCGGAGTGTCGCCAGCAATGCCCAATGCCTTCATCTCTTCGGGCGTCAGTTGGCTCCCCATGTTGACCGGGGAGGGTGCCGACGCCTTTCCGACCGAGAACAGCCGAATGCATGCGAACAACACCAGCAAGACCACAGGAATCATCAGCCACTTCAGGAGTTCGTTACTGCGCATAGCTGGCCTCCTTGCCGTCCTTCGAAGCCTCGGTGTTGGCTTGCGGCTCCGGCAAATGTGTGGCCGGGTCGAAGCGCTGGATGGCGGGCAAAAGCGACTGCGCGAGCCCATGCCCGCGCGTCACCAGGTATAGAACGGTGGTGTCCTCGGGCGTGCCGTGCGGGCCGAGGGCGTCATGCTGGAAAGTGGCGGTGAGGAAATCGCCTTGCAGCACGCGCGGGTCGAGCGTGATCCAGTCGGCGCAGGTGTTGCTGACGTGCACGGCCGTCACCCATTGATCTTCCAGCCGCCATGAGGCGAGCGCGGTGGCGCGCACCGGCAGCGTCGGCATCAAGGTGCCTAGGTACAGGTCACGGTGCAGGTTGACCCGCATGACGCCCGGCAGTGGTTCGACGGTGCGCAACGGCGCATACAGATTCTGCGCTGCAAAGCGCGTGAGCACCACGGGAATGGGCGTTTCGCGCCGGGCTGAGCGCGCGCCCGCCTGGTGACTGTCAGTTGCTGGAGACTCGTTGACACCAGCCGTCTGATCTCCATAGCGCGCGGGGGGAGCAGCGTTCTCGACGATGCGCACCGGCTCCAGCGCAGGCTCGCCATCCTTGGCCGGCTCGGCAGCAATGTCCAGCAGGATCAATGCCCCGGTGTCGGCGTCTTGCAGTTGCAGTCGCGTGGGTTCGATCGGCTCGTTTGCGCGCAGGTACACCGCGCCGCCTGCGCTCTGCACGCGCAGTCGCTCCCCTACGTCCGCAGGCACTCCAACGCGTACGTTCCGGTCGATAAACACGATGCGCTCCTGGCCAACCTTCAGCGGCACCGCCAGTGGCATGCGTTCCCAGCGCAGAATCTCCACGGCTTGGACTACAGGCGCCGTGGCCACGGCCAGCAGCCCCAGCAGCGCGAGTACAGAGTGCTTCATGGTGTTTCTCCTTGAGGCGCTAGCGCAGGCAGGACACCAGTCGCTGGACGGGGCGGTTCTGGTGCGCTGATGCGCTGAGGCGTGCCGTCATAGCAATCGAGCGCTAGGCCGAATGGGTTGCGCGAGGGATCGACATCTACCCGTGTGACTTTGATGGGGTAGCGAACCAGAGCGCGCTTGACCTGTTCGGCGCCGTAGTACTCGTCGGCGCTGATGTCCAGCGTCACCACCCAGTCGCGATCGGAGACCACTCGCACGCGGGCGGTGGGATCATCGCCATAGCCCCGGCCAGGGATTTCGTAGATGCCGCGCACGCGTTGCCGCAACTCACCTGTGCTGCGCCGGTAATCGAGGTCGGCACGCAAAAAAGCGTGGCAGGCTGGTGTGAGGTACGGTGAGAGCGCGTGCAGGTTGCGCAAGTAGTCTTCTTCGCCATTGGTCGGCCAACGATTAAGCTGCTGGAATACGTAGAACGTAAAGGCATAGACCGATTCGGGGGGCACTTCCCACCACTTGCGGGTGCTGCCCGAACGCAGGTCCGGGGGAATGTGGATCGTCAGGTCGCGCGGCGCATTCCACCATCCGACGCCCATGACCAGGGCGAAGATTGCCAGTGCTCCTGCGCCCACTCGCAGCGTCTTGATGTGCGCATGAAGGTGAGTGATCTCGTTCTTGAAACGGCTCATCGCGCGCTCCTGCGCATGGACCTGCGGGTCGACCAGAAGCCCGAGCGCGAGATCAGCACGTGGCCACCTACCCAGCCGGCGGCGAGCGGATGTCGCGTGGCTATCCGCCACTGCAACTGCCGGTACAGCCAGGTATCGGGCCGCCCACGCTTAAGGCGGCGGAGGATGCCGCCGCCGATGAATACGCCGAGGGTCACGCCCAAGACGACGAACGTGGGTGCGAGCGCGATCGTGCGGAACACCCAGCACAGTGGCGCGCCCACCAGCAGGCCAGCGGCGCCGGACAGAGCACAGCAAATCCATAGCTCGTCGGCGGTCAGGCCGCGTACAACGACGGGATGGCGGTTGAGTCGGTGCGGAAGGAACGTCACCGTCCCGTCAGCACGCACATGCTGCTCGGACATGGCCAGCCCCGCTCACAGGATGCCGGTGGCTTCGGTGAGCAGCCAGATGCCGATCACGAGCAGAACAGCCCCGATGGCGACCGTGAGGCCAAACTGGCCCCAGGTCTTGCGGCCAGTGTGGATTTCCGCGTAGGTGCCGTAGGCGTGGTAGCAGACGCCGATGAACATCGACGCCACTACCAGCAAAGCCACGAGCATGATGATGTCGTAACCGTAATTGCGGATGGTTTCCATGATGCCATTGCCAGTGCCGCGAGTCGGGTTCTCCAACTGCGGCAGCCCCTGTGCGAACGAGCGGGCGGTCAGTGCAGCGGCGCCTAAGGCGACGGTGGCGCACTGGGCAAAACGGGAAGCGTGGATACGGCTTTGCATGGTCAGTCCTTTTAGGTTAGGAGAGGAGGAAAAAACTCAGGACGAGGTACATCGCGACGAAGCGAATGCACACGCCGAGGAACTGGCGTTGGCTAAGGCGGCTTTCGGACCATCCCACGTAGGCGGTTCGGATGGCCCAGGAGCCCCAGACGAGCAGGACCGAAAACAGGACGCTGACCAGGACGGTCGCCATCGCGGAAGGCGGGATGCCGCTGTTGGCCTGAAATGCCGAAACTTGGGCGTCGTTCATGGGTTGCCCTCAATAGTCGTCGGCGGCGGTGACTCGACAGCGTGCTCGGTGCGGTAGTCGCCGGCCAGTTCACAGGGGGGGCGTGGCTGAGCACGCGACGGCGTGAGGTAGTCATGAATACCGGCGCGCACGCGCGCCAGATCAGTCAGGAGACGCATGTGATCGAAGTGGTAGCGCTCGCCCGGTGTGATGGGTGTGTGTGCGGCGCTGTTCGCGACGGTGCGCTCTAGCGCATCGAGCTGGCGCAGTGCGGCGCTCAGCTCCTGGCGCAGTGCCGGAGATTCGGCCGACACCGTCGGAGACTGCCCCATCAGAAGGGCCGTCACGAGAAAAGTGGGCACGCCGCGATGCGCGGCGCGCAGCCAGATTGAAGCCACCATCGCGCCATTCCTGTGTGATCAGCAATGGTGTGATCGTGGAGATCAAAATGCTTTCAAGCTGCAAACAATAAGAACTTACGAACGACCGGATTGGATGATGACCTGCAGGGTCGGCGCGGCACTAAGCACCTGCCGGAGTTAGAAGGCTGGCAAGACCCGCTATTAACCCTTCACCTGGTCGCTGCCGAGCGAATTCATGAGTACTTGGAAAGAGGCAATAAACGCTAGCCTAGGCAGGGCTCGCGGGCCTGCTCGATCCCTGTCCATATCACCGGAGGAGGCGTTACGGGTAGCGGGATCTATAAGGTAGTTGCCCAATGGGCTCACCCGGCAGGCATCAAGGTTGAAGGAGCCGGCGTGCACAGACTGCGCGCCACGGCCACGACGAACGCCTCGGAATATGACGCCGATATCGCCAAGGTTCGGGTATGGCTGCGGCATGCCAACGTCAGCAGGACCCGATATATACCGTTTGTTTCACAAGTATTTCTTAAAACTGCCCGCGGTCAAACCGACGGCGATCCCCAGCATTGCGGCACTGGGCAGCAAAATGATGAGAGGGTGTACCGAGATGGGGAGAGCGAGGTACGTAACCCAGGGCACCAGGGCCAAAGGCATCAAGCTGGCCTTGGCGCGGTGATAGATGAATCCTGATTCACGACCCGCGCCAAATCGGCGCACATCTCGCCGCACGAGGCCATCGATCAACCCCACGAATGATGCGGTGAAGATCAGTGGCAACGTAAGTGCCAGCACCAGCAAGCGAACTAGGAACGTCAATGTCGTAAACGCTGCGGCGATCAGATAGCTCTCCACCCAGATGTACACATGGCTGATGTAATACTTGAAATCATGAGGCTGTGCCTTGCTGGGCGCAGGTTCAGCGGTCTGCGTCATGCGTGCCAGCAATCCTGAGCGTAAAAACGCCCATTCGTAACCTACATCCACCAGATGGGTAGCCGTGCGTCCCGGCTCACGTACGACCACGCTGCGCGTAAAGTGGGTGGACAGGTGGTTCAACTCGTACTGCAACATCTCCTGGGAATGACGCCAGCCCTGGTCTTTCCAGAACAGATGCATGCCAACGCACTCCACAACGATAGAAAACAGCAGCGATCCCATCAGCACTCCAAGCAGCCTGAACGGCAGAGTAATAGTGCTTAAGATCAGACCTTGGCGCTGGCTCTGTTCCCACTGCGCGGTCGAGGCAGGATCTTTCATGGCAAGGCCTCGTTATTCGCGCTATCGCTGGTGCCGGCGGCCGCGACAGACTTGGTCATATTGACGTCGTTGAGCAGGTCGTCGGGCAGGTCCGTATTCTGCAAGGCCGGGGAACTTGGGGACTCCCACCATTGCGTCGCATCGGTGTAACTCTGGCGCATGTAGCCTGCCAGTTGTTGCAGGTCCTGCGGCATGAACTCATCGGGATCAGGCGCCGGCAGCGGCATTCGGATCTTCCAGAGCTCGCCGCCCTGCAGCAGCGCGAAACACTGCCCCTTGGGTAAGCTGACGACATGGGAGGGCTCGATCATCGGCACGCTGGACATGCTGATGCGGTCCTGAGTGTTGGATGTGAAATCCGTCGAACCACGGATATCCGAGCTGTCGGTCGCACCCGAGACGGTAGTGGTGCTATAGACTTCAACCTTCGGCAGTTGCCGCGTCAGGAGTTCAGCGGTGGCCGTCTCCCTGACCCTGAGCATGAATAGGTTGTTGAAGTTGCCTATTACCTGACCGGCCTTGGCGCGATTACCGATACGCGCTTCTATGTCGGAGAGTGTCTGCGTGTAGGCGGTGACTTGCATCCCGGCGCCGCCGCCCTTATTGATGAGCGGTATGAATTCATCGCCCATCAACTCGTTGAACTCGTCGGCATGGACATTGATCGGCACGCGTGCGACCGCCGAAGCAGCGGGCAGTCCGTCTTCGATTCCATGTTTGTAAATGTGACCGGCGACCGAAACCAGATCGGAGAACATGGAGTTGCCCACCGCGGCAGCAACCTCGGCGTCGGACAGGGCATCCAGGCCCACGTAGACGATGGCCCGTTTGCGGATGATCTGCATCCAATCGAAGATCGGCCTCGGATCGGCCAAGTCGGAGTAGTCAGGTGCCAGGAGTTGCGCAATCTTGCCGCTGGTGAGCTTCTCCAGGAGGGGTAGAAGAGATGCGACGATTTTGTCGAAATAAGTCTTGTCGTACCGGACCGCCGAGCGCAGACCGTCGAGTACGGGGTCGTAGTTGCGAGCCTGAGAAAGGTACTGCTCTAGCGCCACCACGCGCTTCTCGCGTCCAATCATGTTTCTGGGAATGTTTTTCTCGTTGAGCTTCGCCTCGATCTGGACAATCACCTCCCATGCTTTGGGCTCGGTCTTGGCGAAGTAATGCTGGGCGTACTCAATGAACAGCGCATCGATGTTGATGACGTGCCGCTGGATCAGTATGTAGTCCGGTCGCTGTCCAAGCTCCACTAACGCTCGCGCGATGATATTCACGAAGCGCCAGGCGAACTCACGGAACGCCGCGCTGTTGCCTTCACCGGATAGCTGTCCCGCTATGCGTGTGGCGACCTCCGAGATTCGCCCGAAGCGGCCCACCGCGTTGTAGCGGGCACTAATTTCCGGCCAACCCAAATGGAAAACATAAAACTCGCCCTCGCGGCCTGCACGCTTGGCTTCCACGTACATCCGCTTCAAGAGATCCGCATCGCCCTTGGGGTCGATGACAATGACGACTTCATGCTCGCCTGCTGCATTCTTGCGGCGGATGTCCTGGGTGATGAACAGCTCAGCCAGCCTGGTCTTTCCCACGCGTGTCGTACCCAGCACCAAAGAGTGTCCGACGCGCTCGCCGAGCGGCAGACTGACGTCTACCTCCTCTGGTTCTACGCCATGCAGCCGTGGTAGGCCGCCCACGGGCGGTAGCGGCCGCACCGGGTTGAAAGGCACGTCCCAACCTGTGAGCGCGGACAGCCGGGACAGCGGGAACGGTGCGAACTCCAAGCGCTGCTCCATACGCCGCGCCAGCCGATAGGCTGGCGTCGGTTCGACGTAGCGGCGAAACTCGGGCCTGTATGTCTGCATCAGGCGATGGGTGTGCTTCTGTTCCCAAAGAAACCCCCGACCGATGAAAAGTCGCTGCTGGCTTACCGGCACGTCGCGGCTGGTCATCACATAGCGTGGAAGACGACGGATATTGCGCCGATATCGCAGGATCACGCGGGCGTCGCGATAGCGAATGGTTCCGTAGGCGCCGAATGCCATCGCGCTGCCAATACCCATAGCTGGACTTAGCGCGAGTGACCATGGGGCCACCAGGGACAGAAACGCCGCGCCTGCACACGCTGCGACGGTATATAGCTCCACCGCTGGACGGAGCAGAACTTCAACCGGCTGTTTCCCCGACATGGCTTCATTGCTCGATGCCGGTGGCCGTGATCAGTGCCGGGTAGTGCCGCAGGTATAGGCGTTCGGCCAGGTCGTCCCCGGTCACGGGTACCATTGGTACGCCGGGCGCCAGTGCGCGCAGCCGCGCCAAGGCCTGTACGGTTTCAACGTTGACCACTAGGCCGACCGCACTGCGCTCCTGTAACGAGGCCGCATGGCGCCGCAGCCAGTCCTGGGAAGTCTTGTCGTCGCCGACGACCACGAAAGGTCGAAGGCCCGGGGCCTTGATCACCCGCCGCGAAACGTTACCGGGAGTGAGCTTGGTGCTGCGCACCGGCAGCATCGCGGCCTCGTCCGCAGGTACCGCGGGAATCTGTATCGTTGGGATGGGCGGCCGTACCGCGCTATTGATCCGCGGCTGGAGGTTGAGGGCTTCGTAGTACGGCAGCGCCGACGCTGCCCCACGGTCCTCGACCACGATCATTTGATCGCCGGCATAGGAGGTCAGGGGCAAAGCCACTGGTAGCATGAGCAGGCCCCGGAGGGTCAAATGGAATCTCTTCATGGATAGATCTCCCGGCGCGTGGTGAGCACCGCGGCGGTCGGACTTGCGCCCTGCAAACGCGTGAGGTGGTGGGACACGCTGCGCCGGTAGCGGGCGGCTGGCTCGCCGCCTGCAGGGCGGTGGTATCGGCCAATCGCGAGCAGCCAGTCTTCGCTGGGCACGTGTTGCTCCTTCAGAATATCGGCGGCGATCGCGAGGTTTAGGTACGGGTCAAGGAGGTCGCAGGTGTTGTTGAAACGGTGCTTGTGATAACCCAGGTTGATCTGGCCCAGACCTGCGTCGATGCGCGTATGCGGCGTTGTGCGCATCGCGTGCTGCAAGTTGGAACAAGCATCCGTGCGGGTAGCGAAGCGGTGTGACTGACCAGCGATGTTGAGGGACCACGGCCATGGGACGATGCGACCGTTACGCTGGATGCCACTCTCTTGCAATGCGACGGCGTAAAGCACAGTCGAGGGAATGCCCGCACGTTGCGCCGCAAGCTGATAGGCCGGCGGCGGAAACTCCTGGGCGCGTGTCGGGCTAGCTAACAACGCAACGGTGAGTAGCCGCGCGAGCCACATACGCGAGGCAGGCATGGTGATCAGGGCTGACGCTGCCATTGGCCATTCACCTCGTGGACTACGGCCGGAAGGTCGCCGGGCAGACCTAGCGACAGCCAGCGACCGCCGTCGTGGTTGAGCGTGATATTGCCGTTGCGCACCCGCGCGGGGTCGATCTGGGCGCGCTTGGCCCAGTCGCGGATACGCGCGTCGTCCTTGCGACTGCCGACCATGTACAGGTCGAATTCGACTCCTGAGGTTTGCAGACGCTGCACAATCTGTCCGCAGGCCTCGCAGCCATCTTTGACGAACACTGCTATGCGACCGCTTCCACGCATGGCGGTGGCGCTCGGCTTGTCATCGAGCAAGTTCACGCGCTTCATACCAGGGTTCAGCCGCTGCCAGGCTTCGTCGTAGGCGCGCTGGTAGGCGAGCAGTTTCTCGACGCGGCTCGCTTCAATCTGTACTTGCAGCTCCGCGTAGCGGCGTCGTTCTTCGTCCGAGCGAGCTTCAATACCTAACGCGGTCAGTGGGTCCACGTTGGGCGATTGGATGCCCAGCGGACCCTTCATCAGCTCCTGGTAGCGTGCCCATTCCTGCGGTTGCAGCCCCCAGTCGCGCGCCATGCGGTCGTCGAGCAAACGGTCGGTCAGGGGGCTCTCATGGCTGGGCGCATTGCGGGACTGCGCTGTGAAAGGCTCCTGCGCCGAGACCGATAGATGCAGCGACGCCAGCAGCGAGAAGAGGAGAACGGGATGATGTTTCATCGCATGGCCTCTTCGTCAGGGAATCGCCATACGGCGGGTCTGCTCGCCGGCCTGAAACACGGCGGTGTTCACGTCGATGGTTTGCAAGTGCCAGGGACCTATCCCGTCGCCGGGCAGCAGTACCTGCACTTGGTCGGCGGTGAAATTTCCCGAAGAAGGGCCGACGGATACGCTGCGCTGGCCGGCGCGCAGCTCTGCACCCACGATCCGGAACGGTAATGGGATCCGCTCTGGCTTGGCGGCAGCGGGCTTGTTCTGCGAGCGCGGTTTTTCGGCTGCTTGTCGTGTTTTGAGCTGCTCGACCTCGGCGCGCAATGTCTGAAGATCGCCCATGGAGGCAAGACCGGACAGCGTCTGCTCGATATGTTCGATGCGGGCATCCAGGGCCTGCCGGATTTCTTGCAAACTGGCGGCGGTCGCGGCTGCTGGTCGCTGCTGCAAGGTATCGGTGGTCTCGGTAAGTGTAGTGATCTGCGTTTTGAGGCGCTGCATACTGGAATCGACCCACTGCCGGTCGGCCAGGCCGTTCATCGTTTGATAGTTGAGAGCAGCGAGGATGCTCAGACCAATCAGCCAAAGCCAGAGCAGGCTTTGCACGGCGACGACGGTAGTCGTTCGCCAGGAAGTCTGTGAGAAGTTGTTCATGGTTGGCCTCCCGCGGAAGGGAAAGACAGTCCCGAATCGGCGGCAGTTGGTCTGGGCGCCTGCTCGTTAGCGTCGCTGCTTACCCTCTCGAAGCAGACTTGGCGTATGCGGTCATCCACACGCAGTTCCCAGGAGGGACCGGCCAGCGTAAGCAGCGCATCGCGCAAAGTCAGGGGGCCCAGGTTCAGGTGAGCCGCCGGCAGTGGAAGAGTGTATAGCTCGATCACGGCGTGCCCCGTCTCGCAGAGCTGGTAGCCGCTACGCTTGAGTACGTGCCGAAGTCCGTCGCCGACCGTGGCGCGGGCTTCTACGGGCATCGAGACATCGACGGTTTGCAGCAGGAGGTCGCGCTGCGCCGCCATGGGAGCGAGTTCCACGAGGGTGTAGCGTCCATAGCGCACGACCGGAATGAACTGCGGCGCCTCGGGTTTCAGTGCGGATGAGGGGGCCTCGATGGCATCGGGCGTGTGCTGCGCCACGGTCGTCGCGCAGCCGCCAGCCAGTAACGACCAGAGCAGGCCGAGTACTGCCGCCAGCAGGCGACGTTCGGGATGGTGAAACAACGGTGGAGAGGTTGGCATAGCTTGGCGTCCTGAAACATCGAACCCTCACCATCACCGCTAAAAACGTGTGCTACAGCAAACAATGCGAATCACGCTGCGTCCGATTTGCTGACCATGGTTTGAAAAAAAACGGCCCCGAAGGGCCGTTAAGTTACAGAGTCTGGATCAGGCAGCGACTAATTGCCGGGCCAGTGCGACCTCGACAAAATTACCGTCTTGGTTGAGCACATCTAGACCGGATTCGAGCACCTGCCGGAGGTGGCGGGGCCCCGAGGCTTCATGCCTTGAGCTGGCGCATGCCTTCGGCCAGGAGCCACAACGCACGGTTCAGGCGCAAGTTCTGGTCGATTCCTTGCACCGGGCGGGTGCGTTGACTACGGCCGTTAGCCGACCGTCCATTTAGACCGCCTTTGACGAGGTTCTCCTGGACGCGGTTGAATACGGCCCACAGGTCGTTCTTGCGATCGTCCCTGCGTCGCGGTACCAGTAGTTGACTCTCTGTGACAGGCATGGACTTGGCTGGGTCTTTGTATTTGAGAGCGAGTGCGGAGTGCGCAAAGATTTGCGCTTCGCCCTCATCAAGGGTGATGGTGCGCATCGCATTTCGCGAGTGCTGCACGCGCTCGAAGCCTTCAAGGACTTCGTAGGCACCTTCGATCACCTGGCTTGCTACGTCACCTTTATGAGGAACGCGAATGTCAGCGGTGGTGTCACCGCAGACCAGGCCGTTGTGACAGACGAACCGGAACATGCCAGCAAGCATTTGGTAGCTGCTCGTGCCATCGTGGCTGTTGAGCAAAATGACTTCGTTGGCCTCGTCGCCGTTGATCTGGCTTGCATGGCGAAGCCTGATGAGATGCTTGGTGTACTCGCGCCGATCCTCGTTGCGTACGCGAGTCTGGCACACCATGAAGGGCTCGAAGCCCTCCTGGCGCAATTTGGCAAGCACAGTCGAGGTCGGTATGTAGGCATACCTATCCGACCGGCTCTCATGCGCAGCGTCAGCGAAGATCGATGGGGCAATGGCACGAATACGCTCGTCCGAGAGCGGACGATCAGACCGTAGGATAGGAGATTGCGGAGCAAAACGGGATGCCAGGGACATGATTGTTCTCCTGTGAGAAAGGTAATAACCGCGCAGTCTTGACGACGCGGAACTCGAGGATGAAAACCGCAGGCACACTGAGCGCCCTGGTGGCGCGGGGGAGGCGGGGGGATAAGAGACGACAAGGCCCCGTGAGGGGCCAAGCCAGATCAGAACGAAGCAACCAATGCCGGTTCCTGTTCCTTGACTTCACCTTCGGGCTCGCGCTCGAAGGATTCGATAGGTTGGTCGGAAAAGGCGGCGGCGGGAGCGTTGATGACNNTGCCGTCGATCTTGATTAGACCGATGTGAACCAACGTGGATTCCAGGCTCGCGGCCGGTTCTCCGGCACGCTCACCTTTGGTGCGGATGTACGGATCAATCTTCATGTCGTTGAGACGGAAGGCGATCAACACCTTGCGATCCCCTTCGATGGCCTGTACGCACCGGCGGACCAGATGCTCGGCTTCAGGGGTCGTAACGATGGTGTCGAAGTACCGATACTCTGGCTCATCGACAGGGCCGGCCAATGCGCCGATGGAGCAAGACAGGANNGCCTTGAGGGCCCCGGCGGCCTTGCCTTGGTTCTCGCCTTTTTCGCGGATGTACGCATCGCCCCAAAGGTCGCCAAGGCGGAAGCGTACCAGCGGACGCTGCTGTGAGTCGTCAACGCCGAGGTAGCACTGAACGAGCTTCTTGGCCTCGGCCCCCGAGACCTTCACGTCGAAGTAGCGGTAGCTGGGGGCACTTGGGGAGCCGACAAGCGCGGCGATAGTGCATGCCAGGAAGGACTGCGCACGGCGGCCGCCCCTGACGGGCACCTCACGGACACGCTGTATGTAGCCGATGCCCGAGGTGTGGAGGTCGAAATACGATTGCTCGTTGGACATGGTAGTCATGGCGAATCTCCATTGGGATGAAGCGGAGACACACCAGGCCCACGCAAGCGGGGAGAGGTGCGTAACCCCGCTGTGGGTTGATAAGGCGAAGCATCCACCACCGGACAGGCCGGTGGTCACTCGCAGATGGATGCGGTGCGAGTTGGCTCGATCACGCAGCGGGAGCTGCGCCGCAACCTCAAAGACCGATGGTTGCCAGGCATGTCGCTGACAACGTCAGCAGGCATGGGTATAGCATGGTTGGGTCTCGCGCCCGAGGCAGTAATCAATGGGGACTCGCGCGCACCGTTTTGTCTATGGCGACTAGCGTCTGCCATAGCAGTTGCATAGGTGGTGTTGAAATCATCGGAAAAGTCCCGAAAATTCAGAAAGTTGGACCGCGGTGTAGTCCACCCCCTGCATAGGAGGCGTTTCCTAAAGTTGTGGTCAATTAAGTTTCGGAAAAGTGATACACCGTGAGCCTAGTTCTGAGCATTCATGGCTACTACTCAGGCGCTCAAGTGCTACACCTACTTTCGTGCGGAAGACCTAATGTTGCAAAGGGCTTGCCTTTCACTCTCGCGAATCAAGATATGCTGGGCGGCCACAACAAGAAGCGCGGCGATGCTCTGGTCGATGCAGGGCTNNGCCGTTAAAGCACTTCTGCGTGTTGCCGCCTCCGCGGACCTTTAGAGCTGCCCTCCAGTGGTCCCAAAACTGTTAGATACGTACATAACGATAGCTGCCTATTAAGGGGCAGATTCCCTAGGTGCAGTCTAATGTCTAACACGATGGCTCAGGCTTCTTAGAGAACGTTATCTTGTAGTCTTTGGTGACTTATCAATCGATTTGGCACAGCGTTTTGCACCAAGC
>CXWL01006631.1_pt1 | contig 27705 bp, 31 predicted proteins | sample 590931 | NCBI WGS metagenome assembly CXWL01 (sample SAMEA3498368, study PRJEB10139) | groundwater metagenome | biome: water well; material: biofilm material | place: Germany | collected 2015-04-27 | reverse complement strand
CTCGCATGTGCATGATTGCGCGCGGTTTTCCATCACCCCTGCGTCTCCATGTTTCTATAGAGCGGGTAAGCCAGGAGTTGGTTAGTTCCAGAGCGGCGCGAGCCTCGTCTTTGTTGGCGGTGTCGGAGGTGCATTGGTCGAAGGCCATGATGATATCGGCGCCGAGCTTTATTTCTGACTCAATCGCGGTTTCGGGGGTGAGGAAATGAAGCGAGCCATCCAGATGCGAACGGAATTCGACTCCATCGGCCTTGATTTTGGCTAGGCTTGCTTTTCCTTGACCCAAAGACCAGACTTGGAAACCGCCGCTATCGGTAAGGATTGGTCTTTTCCAGTTCATAAATTGGTGGAGGCCGCCAAGTTTTTCAATCAAACCACTCCCCGGACGTAAAAATAGATGATAGTTGTTAGCGAGAATGATTTGAGCGCCGATTTTCTCCAGATCGGCAGGATGAACCGATTTAACCGAGGCGTGAGTGCCGACGGGCATAAAGACGGGGGTATGAAGATCGCCGTGAGGGGTAGCAAACACCCCCCTTCGGCCCCGGCCAAGAAGTTTTCCGGTAACTTTGAATTCAAACATACATAATTAATTTATCATTGCTCATTGCTCATTGCTCATTGCTCATTGCTCATTGCTCATTGCTTTCATCAATAAGGCGGAAGCCGCGACCTTTGATAGTTTCGATCTTGAAATTATGGAAAGTGATTTTTTTTCGGAGACGAGAAATGTTTTGATCTAGGGCTTGGTCGGAAACACCACTATCATCTTCATCGGGCCAGCCGGCGGTAATCAGATTGCTTCGAGAGCAGATTTTATTAAGATTGGAAGAAAGATGATCCATGAGAAGCTGCTGAGTCCTGGTGAAGGTCAGATTGGAGGGGGGTGGTAGGATGTTCTTGGTTAGGGCAAGGATAGTTCCCGTAACCCGATCCTGATTGATAGCTCCGGAATCATTTTGAAGTAAGTAAGTTTTGATTAAACTCGGAATGCCATGGCTGTACCGAAAAATTGTTTCCCTTTCTTCTTGATTAACTTTCCGATTGAGGCGTCTGGAGATAGTGTCAATAATGTCGTTGGTTTCGGTTTCATCGGCTGGGGGGAGAATAAGATGGTTCTCGCTGGCGATTTCAAAGAAGTGGTCGAGTTTCTCAAGATGATCGCTTAGACTCTCGATATGGGAGGTGGCGAGAATATAGGTGAGCTGATACTTGTGTTGGTCCCGAATAACCCTCAACTGGTTAAAAAAGGCTGGGTCTTTGGTTTGGAGAAGGTGTTCAAAGTGGTCAATAATAACCGTGATGGGATATGTGTCGATTTGAGGGAAGGTGAGGTTTTGATCGAGTCCATCAAGGTAAATCGTAGAGTGGGCGAGGCAAAGTTGACGGAGGAAGTGAGAGAGCCCGAGGCCAGGAAGGCTATCCAGGTGAACGGAGAACCCTTTTTGCGTGATTTCCCTGATGTTGTTGGATAGGTCTGTCCGATTCATACCAGTTATGGGACATTATACACCTGACTGTCGGGATCTTGTCAGGTTGGAGTCAAGCAGCTGTGGAATCGAGAAAGTGATAATACCGGTATGGAAAAACAACGACCTTCTTTGGTGGAGAGTTATTACCTGGGGGTGGAAAGTGATTTCCCGAAAGCGATAACACGATTGGTTGAGGAGTCGGATTTTGTCGCGGACGAAGTTGGCGGGGTGATTTTGGAGGCGGTCTCGATGCGAGGGGATGGCTTTAGCTTGCTTTGTGAGTGTCGGGTTGACGGTAAACCCAGACATCTCCAGATAAACGGGCGGACTGCCAATGAATTGCTATTTGGAGCGGGAAACGCCAGATTCGATGTGGAGAGTTTGTCGTGCAAGCTTCTAGATTCTGATCCTAATAGGTTGGATGGTTTGGTATCGATGAAGCTAAATGGAGATACGGTGGATATTCCACTAACCCAACACCTGATTAACGTGCGCGGTTTCGGGGTGGTGTATGCCGGTTATGTTGATATGGCTTGTGCAGAGCTCTCGCTCCGAGATTTCTCCGACCTGTATCCTGGTTGTATGACTGTGGACGAGGTGGCAGCGGCGATTGTCAAACAGTGCGTGAGAAGGCAGAAGGCAGAAATAGTGACGATGGTGAAAAATACCTGGGGCGAGTAGTCGTTTGAGCGATATAATGGCCGGATGAAGGAGAGAAGGTTTCCGGAAAAATTGCAGAAAGGGGACGTGGTGGGAGTTTTCTCGCCGTCGGACTGGTTTTCAAAAAAATCACTCGATGAGGGGTTGCGAGTGATTGAAGACTGGGGCTTACGGGTAAAACTGGCGCCAAATGTTCACGCGCGGGTTGATGACTTTATGGCGGGGACAGTACAGCAGCGAATGGATGACTTGCGAGGTTTAATCCTTGACGATGAGGTGGCGGCATTGTGGGCGGCGGAGGGAGGCTATGCGGCGCCGGATGTCCGACACTTTCTGACAGATGAGCTGGTTGAGGCACTAAGGAAAAGACCGAAGTGGCTGATTGGCTATTCCGATGTTGGTGTTCTGACGAACGCTTTTTTTGCCAATGGTTTGGTGTCGATCTGCGGACCAAATGTTTGCGGTTTGACCGACTGGAAGAAAAAAAGCCAAAAGTGGATGCGGAAGATACTATTGGGAGAGGAGCTGAATTATCCAATGAGGGGTCGGGTATTTATTGAGGGCGAGGCGACCGGGGTGATACTGGCTACTAATTTGGAAAGTTTGGTGATAAATTTTGGCACTAAATATGATCCGTTATTAAATATTGATGATCAGATCATTTTGATAGTTGAGGAGTGGAAGGAGGACATCAGTCGACTACAACGGCATTTCGAGGCGATTTTTGACCATATCAATTTTGATCGGGTTGGGGCTCTAATCTTGGGTCGGTTAGCACAACTTCGAGAGGGGAGTTACCCCAAATGGGCGAAAAATACAGATATTTACGAACTGCTGCTTCATAAACTAGTCCAGCGGGGAAGGATTCCCTTTGCTCAAATCGACTATTTTGGTCATGCCAGCTCCTGGCCGAGTAGGTCGCGGACAACGGAAAACAATCTGGCCTGGGTCAACGGGGCGAAAATGGCGGTTTCGATTAGAGGAGGGGTTAATCCCAGGCATGGAAAAGTGATTTTTTCGTGCCTGGATGAGTAAATTCTTCGAGGCTAAAGTTTAAAAAATTCAGGCTTGAAAAAAGATTGATTCTAGCCTCGAAATAGGCGCAAAACATTGATGTAGTGCACTAATACATCAGTCTAGCCTGCTATAATGGTCGTTATGAGTACAATGGTGAAGCCAGCGGCACTACAAAAAGGGGACGTGGTGGGAATAATCGCCCCCTCGGATGCGATCGAGCGCCAATACATCAAGGCGGGGGTAAAGTTGATCCAAGAATGGGGATTGAAGGCGAGGCTTGGAAAGCATCTTTTCTCTCAAGTCGGGGATTTTGCAGCCGGGACACCAGAAGAGAGGCGAGAGGATATCTTGAAAATGATCGATGATCCGGAGGTGAAGGTGATTTGGTCAGCGGAGGGGGGTTATGCGGCGACGGAGGTCTTGCCCGTTTTTACCAAAGAGGTGGTTCAGAAGTTGCGTCAGAGCCCGAAGTGGTTTATCGGTTACTCGGATGTCTGTATCTTGCTGAACGCTCTGATGAGCTTTCGGATTGCTTCAATTCAGGGGCCGAACTTTTCGGGATTGGTCGATAAAGATCAAAAAAGTCAGGACTGGCTGCGGAGAATGCTCTTTGGCGAGACCGGACTCGAGGTTGGCAGTGAGTCAAATTGGAAAAGTTTCATCTCGGGTGTAGCCGAAGGGACGTTATTGGCCTCTAACCTGGATAGTTTGGTGGCGACTTTGGGAACCCGATTTGATCCGCTAATGCACGGATCGGGCGATATTATTCTGGGAGTTGAGGAGTGGTGGATTGAAAAAAGTACCCTACAAAGACAGATTGATATGATCTTCAACCACAAGCGGGCCAACCGGATTAAGGGGCTACTTCTGGGACGGCTAGTCGCTATCGATGAGTACTCGTATCCGGAGTGGGGGAAGAAAGTAACCCCGGAGGCTTTGATAGAGGGAAGAATCAGGTTACGGAGTCTGAGTATGCCGATGGCCCAGCTACTGGATTTTGGTCATGAGTTGGAACCAAACTGGTTGGAGGAGAGATTTCCAAAACTGCAAAAACCGCATCGTTTCTTGGGACTTCCCAATGGAATAAAAGTACGCTTCACTGTCGACGCGGCGTCGGGAAGACTGCAATTTCTAGAACCAATCAAAGCAGAAATACCGGTTGCTGTCGAAAGTTCGGTGAAGCAATAATTATTCTTTTTTTCACCTTTATTTTTTTATGTATTGACACATATATTTAATGTGTGATAATTAAAGAGTACTTGAAAATGTCGGTGAAAATATTACTTGATTCATCAACATATTTTATGACATACAGCATACAATGGACGACAAGGTCTTGGGCAGTTTGAAGGATAAAAAAATTCTTATCATTTTTACAGAGATGGATGACTGGACTGATGAAGATAAAAATCTTTCCGCGATTTCGGTCGACGAGTTGGTTAAGGAGCTGAATGGCGTTGGATTAACGGACATTAGTGTCAGAAAGGTGGTCGATCCGATTGATGACGTTTTCGCGGAATTTGATCCGAAGAAAACGATAATTTTTAACTGGTCGGAAAGTTATGGTAGTGACGGAACCAACTACTGGACGATTCCGCAACATCTAGAAAACCTGGGCTTTACCTTTACGGGAAGCGATTCAAGATGTCTGATCGAGACGATTGATAAAGTGATTACGAAAAAGAAAATGCTGGATAACAATATTTCAACGCCGAAGACGAAGATCTATGAAATTAATGATGGAAATGGCTGGGATTCTTTCCCGGCGATTGTCAAACCGGCACGGGAACATTGTTCAACCGGGATCACCCGCGAGGCGGTGGTCGATAACCAAGAACAACTTCACCAGCGGATCGACTATATTCTCAAAGAGTACGGACCATATGGAGTGATCGTGGAAGATTTTATCGAAGGGAATGAATATAACGTGGCTGTTTGGGGAAATGAAAAGCCGGAAGTTTTGCCGATCGGGATGATCGATTATTCCGGTTTCAATGACTATCACGACCGGATTTGTTCGTATGATGCCAAGTGGAGTGAGGGTTCTAATGAGTGGAATAATACCCCGGTGATTTGTCCGGCGCCGGTAGATGAAGAACTGAAAAGGCGGTTGGAAGACTTAGCGATGGCGACATATAAACTTTTTGGTATCCGGGACNNTGGTATCCGGGACTATGCCAGAATAGATATCAGAGTCCGGGATGGCGTGCCCTATGTTTTGGATGTCAATTCTAACCCCGACATTACCACTTCGGGGGGGTTGGTGCGCTCGATGGGGAAGGCGGGGTATTCGTACGGAGCGGGAGTGGCAAAGATACTGGCAATGGCGGCTTCGCGGCTGGCGAAGTGATCCCCTAATCTAGGGGAGAATAAAAATGATAAAATTCCCTGTAGATGAACAAACTGGTTTGGCATCAAGTGATGATATTCGGTGTATTGGGGGTGCTGACATTGATGCGGTTACTGACCGGGACGGCCGGATTGAATATCTCCTTAGTTTGGTGGTGGTTGGGCGGGATGATTGGTTTTCTCTTTGTCTTTGGTGACCGGTTGGTATATGCCTTTATGAGCAATCCGGACGAGGCCTTGTCGATAAAACTGAAAGAGTTGTTTGGGAAAGGGAAAATCATCAATGCTTTGGCTCTCGCCCTGGCAGAGAGGGAGAAGCAAGACAAGTTAATGATGAGAAGCGTGCTGTTTGTTGTCGTTTGGGCGGTGTTGACGGTTTTGACGATGACTTCGGTGGCGAACATCTTTTCGCGCGGTTTTATGCTGGGGTTGGGAACGCATTTGGTTTTTGATTTGGGTTGGGATTACTGGTCCAAAGGCCAGCGGGACATTGGGATCTGGTTTTGGCAGATCAGGAACGTGACAAAAAGGGAAGTCGATATTTTTGTTTGGGGAAGCTTCGTTTTCTATTTTTTGGTAATGTGGTTTCTATAAAACGAGATGATGAAAATCGATTGGAAGTATCAGCTCAGACAGTATGCCGTGGCACTGATTTTGGCGGCACTTATTTTTGTTTCTTTATCGCTATATATTTTTTTTCGACGAGGCTACTATGATCTCTACATTGCTAATAAAGCTTTTGCCGGTGATGCGGCGATGCTCTTGGGTATCATCTTTCTTTTGGGACCCTTGAGTCGGTTTTTCGCGATCTTTGATCGCTATATTCAGTATCGGAAGGAAATAGGAATGGTGGCGTTTTTCCTGGCGCTAGCGCACAGTTTAGTTTCCTTTTTCTTTCTGCCTTCAAAATTTACGGTGGGCAGATACCTTTCGGCAATCAACTGGCCTTTCATTTTTGGATTGACGGGATTGATCTTGTTGGTGATACTATTTTTCATTTCTAATGGCTGGATGGAGAATAAAATCGGGGCAAAGAGATGGTGGTGGTTGCAGAACTGGAGTCTGCGGCTGGTGGTGATTTTGACCGTCTTACATGTTTTTGTGATGAAATATGCTGGATGGATCAGGTGGTACGCGGTTGGTGGTGAATCATTTCTGGCGCACCCTGAGTTGCCCGGGGGTGGGTTATTAGTGGGCTGGTTTTTAGTTTTTGCGTTATTGGTACGTGGGGCGGAGTTTGGCGGGGTGAAGTTCGGTCGAATGGTCTGGTATCTGAGTGTGATCGGTTTGCCTGTAGTTTATTTATTTACTTTTTGGTGGGGATTAAGATTTCGAGTCGATCAATCCAAGCGGATAGTTTGTATGACCAGAGATCCNNGTGACCAGAGATCAGGTGGACGAAGCGTTGGAGGCGAAATCGTGTTTGGTAATTTTTGAGACTAAGGTTTACGACCTGACCGCGGCGGTGAAGTGGGACTTGACTGGTCATGTTGGCAAGCATCTATGTGGCAAAGAATATGACAAAGAGACAATTGAGAAGGGGCCCCACAACGCGTCGGTGATGGAGAAGTTTCTGGTGGGAGAGCTGTGTCCTTGACAAGGGCATACCCTGGGGGGTATAAAAGTATTTATGACAATTGAAGAGAAGAGAGATTTGGAGATAATGCTGAAGCGGATTGGTGGGCAGGTGAATGGAATTGCTAAGATGATTAATGATGATAAAGATTGCGAGGCGGTCATGACTCAAATAGTAGCAGCGATGAGCTCTCTTAAGAGTGTCGGTCGAAGTGTGTTGGCCGATACTACCTGCAGTCTACCTAAAGAAGAGTCGGTTAAGCTGTTAAAGAGATTCCTTTGAAAAATTTCTAATTACTAATTTCTAATTACTAAATTCAAAAAAATATGGCAGCAACACATTTTTCTGACGCTGACTTTGAGGAGAAAGTCCTCAAGTCCTCATTACCAGTTTTGGTTGATTTTTTCGCCGAGTGGTGTGGTCCGTGTCGGATGGCAGCGCCAATCATCGACGAGTTGGCCGATACGTATAAGGGGCAAGTGGCAATCGGAAAGGTCGATGTCGACGCGAACACGGGAACGGCCGCGAAGTTTGGAGTGGCTAGTATCCCGACGGTGATAATGTTCAATGGGGGAAAAGAGGTGGAGAGGAAGGTGGGATTTGGTGGTAAGAGTGGGTATGAGGAGATGATCAAAAAGGTCATATAGACCTTTTTGATGAATTATGAATTAAGTATTATGAATTATGAATGAAATCAGGAATGTTGTTGTCATAGGAGGGGCGCCGGCGGGATATACGGCGGCGATTTATTTGGCTCGCGCGACCCTCTCACCTCTGGTGTTGGCAGGTGAAACGGCCGGCGGGCAGCTGATGTTTACTTCGGAAGTGGAGAATTACCCCGGCTTTTCGACTGGGATCAAGGGGCCGGATTTGATGGATGAGATGAGAAAACAAGCGGAAAAGTTCGGAGCCGAAATTAGAAACGAAAATGTAACCAAAGTTGATTTCTCCGGTGAGACTAAGAAAGTTTGGGTGGGCGGGACCGAGTATCAGACAAAAGCGGTGGTCTTGGCTCTAGGGGCGATGAGCCGAATGATTGGTGTGGGGGAAGAGAGGCTCTTAGGTCGCGGGGTCTCCACCTGCGCGGTTTGTGATGCGGCTTTTTATAAGGATAAAACGGTTTTTGTGGTTGGAGGAGGAGACGCGGCCATGGAGGATACTCTGGCCTTGGCACGGTTCACAAATAAGGTGTCGATAATTCACCGTAAGGGAGAGTTAAAGGCGAGTAAGATCATGCAGCAAAGAGTGCTGGCCGAAAAGAAGATTCCGGCGTTGTGGAACAGTGAGGTGGTGGGGGTGGTGGGAGAGGGGAAACTGGAAAAAATAAAGGTCAAAGACTTATTGTCCGAAGAAGTTAGTGAGATGGTCGCCGATGGGTTATTTCTGGCGATTGGGCATACGCCGGCAACTGAGATTCTGCAAAACCAAGTGGAGCTTGATAACCATGGATACTTAATTACCTACTTAACGAATAACAAACCACAAAATAATCAAGAAATTTGGCTGAACGGTTATCCGACCCAGACCAATGTCGCGGGTGTATTTGGTGCCGGGGATATGGTGGATATCCGTTACCGCCAGGCGATCACGGCGGCGGGGATGGGATGTATGGCGGCGCTGGACGCTGAGAAATACCTGACAGGTTCGATTGGCAGCTGGTAGTTGTGGCGGGGAGTATAATTAGGGACATATGCCAACACCCGAAGATCATTGGGATCCCGAAGCTGATGATGTTGAGGCGGCCGAGGAGTTTCCTGAAGATGGCAAACCTTTTGAACCGGCTCCCCCCCCAACAGCACCGGTTGCAGATCCGATTGATCACGACATCAAGCTTGATGATGAAGATAGGATTGGCGAACCGACAGAACCTGTCGAAGACCCTCTCGACTTGGATGATGGCGACGACTAGGACTAGGCTTACCCGCTTGAGTTGACGAAAGTAGTTGTTAGGGTGGATAATCCTGAACATGGCAGGCGATCAGGAGAGAAAAGTTAGGCTATCGGAGACATGCTGGAATGAAGTCGTGGATTTAGCAAGGAAGCACTCCGAAGATTGGTTCGTTTTCAAAAGAGACTTGGAGCTGGGAATAGGCCGATCTGAAATAACGGGAAAATTGGGATTTGAGATACTCGAAGGTCCAGAAGGTGAGCCTGTTTTTTTCAAATCGTTCCATCGTGTTTATCGAAACAGGGAAGTATATGGTCGATTGGGGACAGTTCTTTTTGATGGAAAGGCGAGGCCGGCAGTTTTAACAGGTATAGTTTTTGACCTTGAACTGGATCCTGGTTTGAGCCTGAAGGATATTGATCCTGAGGCGATCAAGTTATCGTTGGTTGGTAGTATGCAAGAGAAAAATGTTTGGGACCTGACGGCTGAAGATATTTTGCCAATAATTCTACCTAGACTTCCGGAGGAGGTGGGGCATGGTGCGCAAGTGTGCCTTATTGTGGACCGAGGTCTGATGAAAATGATGAAATTGAGTTTATCTTAGATTTTCGACGTGCTTGGGATGAACCAGGATTGTGATAGAATGAGGTAGTTTTGAAAAGCTGGGAAGTCGCGACTCCCTATGACTGTCCGTCAAAATACGGATCGGGTAGGCCCGTTAGAGCTGGAATAAGCCATGAACCAGAACAAGTACGGTTCATGGGAACAAGGGTGGTACCGTCGAGAGACCCCTGGTTAGATACTATTGTTTGGTGTCTGGCCAGGGGTTTTTACGTTATAGTTAGAAGTAACAACAAGATATGAAATCGAGACAAATAATTGACGATGCTATCAGCCGGATGGTGGGAGCGATGTTACCCGAGGGGGTAAAATTGCCAGTTTTCAACGTCGAACATCCGGCGGACGAGACTCATGGAGACTATGCCTCAAACGTGGCTCTTCTGGCTGCGAAACTATTGGGAAAGAATCCCCGAGAATTGGCTAACGAAATTGTGGCGCGACTTGAAAAAAGTGAGGTGTTGGGCGGTGTGGTTGATTTGGAGCGAATTGAAGTGGCCGGCCCGGGATTTATTAATTTTTGGCTGAAGACCGAGGTGATAGTTGGTGAGATCCAAAACATTCTCGCTGATAAATGGGAAAAACCACTGGCTAATAAAAAAATCTCGGTGGAGTACACGGACCCCAATCCTTTCAAGGAATTCCATTTGGGCCATTTATATTCCAACTTAATCGGTGAGTCGATTGCGCGAATTTACGAAGAATGTGGAGCAACGGTTTGGCGGGCAGACTTTTTTGGTGATGTTGGGATGCATGTGGCTAAGTCGATCTGGGGGATCAGGAAAAAGATGGCTGATGAGGGAATTACCCTTTCCGATTTGGAAAAAATGTCTTTTCGAGAGAGGCAACACTTTTTAGGTCAAGGCTATGCACTGGGTGTAAATACCTATGCCGATAGTGAAGATGTCCAAGCAGAAGTTAAAAAACTGAATCAATTGATATTTGTGGCCGGACAAGAGTATCTGAAGAGGACTAAAGGTTGGCAACCAGTGATTGACTATCGAAAATTTATTGAGAACAGAGAAGCAGAGCTTTCGGAAATTCAGCCCCTTTATGAGGCAGGGCTGACCTGGAGTTTGGAATATTTTGAAACATATTACAAACGGTTAGGGACTAAATTCAACGGTTATTATCCCGAAAGTTGGGTAGGTGAGTACGGGGTGAAAGAGGTAGAAAAGGGCATGGAGTTGGGAGTTTTGGAGAAATCTCAAGGTGCGGTCATTTTCCCTGGAGAAAAATATGGACTTCATACCAGAGTCTTTCTCAATAAGCTCGGTCTACCGACTTATGAGGCGAAGGATTTGGGGTTGGTGCTGGCGAAGTATGAGGACTTCAAGTTTGACTTGTCTCTGAATGTGTTTGGCAAGGAAATTGATGAGTACTATGACGTGGTCCATAAGGCCATGACTTTAATTGAGCCGGAGCTGGGGATGAAGCAATCACACTTAGCCCACGGGATGGTTAAATTGCCAACTGGAAAAATGAGTTCAAGAACTGGAAACGTGGTCACGGTTGAATGGCTTCTTAATGAAGCGGTGTCAAGGGCGAGAACATTGATAAATAATGAGAGCCTATCTGAAAAAGAGAAGGATGTGGTGGCTGAGAAGGTCGGTCTGGCGGCGGTGAAATATGCCTTGCTGAAGAGTGGTATCGGTGGAGACGTGATTTTTGATTTCGACCAAAGTGTTTCGTTTGAGGGGGCGAGCGGGCCGTATTTGCAGTATACCTATGCCAGGACGGTCGGTGTTTCATCAAAAGCACAAGAAAAAATCACGGGGATTGTGTTACCGGAGTCTGACCTTAACCAAGAGGAACTGGGAGTCTTGAAACATATCGCGAAATATGCGGAAACTGTCACGAGGGCGGCAGCGCAGAAGGCTCCAAATGTAATGGCCGACTATCTATTTGATTTGGCCCAGAAATATAATGTCTTTTACAATAAGCATCAGATATTGGGCGCGGGTAATGAAAAATTCAGGTTGGGGCTGAATGTGGCCGTGGGGCAGGTGATCAGAACTGGGTTGGGGTTATTGGGAATCGAAGCGGTGGAGAAGATGTAGTTGACATGTTATTAATTATAGGCTATAGTAGCCTTTACAAGTTAAGAAATGCGTTTGATCCCGCCGCAGCGGGGTAGCAGCGTAGAAGAAAGTCCGAAAGGACATAACTACGACGGAAGTCAGCCGTAAAATATGACAGGACGTGTCGGAAACGGAGCGTCTGATAATGAGTCCCGACCAGTTGTCGGGAGAAACAAGGTGGTACCGTCTTCAACCTGAAGGCCCTTGTCTAATTCTCTTTTTTAGGGATTTAGGCAAGGGCTTTTTTTATGTCAACAATTAATAAGTCATAAACAAAAATGAATAAAGAAAAAACAATCGTTAATCTTGCCTCTCTCGGGATCGTTCCCGAACAGGTTGAGGCGTTGGTAGATCACCTTGAAATAGCCGAAGGATTCGTCTATCGGGATGATCCGGGGATAGAGCAAGCTTTTCATTGGCTTCATCAATCGTTATTTTCCGCCTTGCCCGAGGCCGAGGCGAGACTGCTTTACAAAATTGCTGAAGCGGCAAAGATCGATCCGAAGGTGGAATATCTTGAAAAAGGATATGATTCCTGCCAAGCACACCGAAAGCTGTCGAAAGTGGTGGGGGAGGCAATAATGTATGGAGGTTTACTCTATGAGGCTGGCCTTTTGAAACTACCTAAAGAGAAAGTTTTGGCAGGTGTTCCACCCCATGTTTTGAATTTGACTGCTGAGGAATTGATGCGGCTGGAACACGTTGCGAAGGTATATGGAGGGGTGCAAGATTTCCTATTTCCTGGCGTGACACCATCTTCTGGTGAGACAAAAACTCTTTCCGAGATGGCCTATTCGACTTTATGTGGTAGACCAGAAACCTCGGTGCGAACCCTAACTGGTGTTGGCGGTTTGCGGTTTGATAAAGATTGGAATTTTGCGACTGATCTGGTGACTTTTGCAAACTTAAAAATTACAGAAGACAAGAGATACTACCCCGGCATAGGAGTATTCCATTTCCTATCAGAGAATGAAATTGGGAAGATCCCCATACTTGGGAAACTTAAAATCGATCAACCCAAACTCTTTCTGGCGATCGCCGAGTTCACGTCGGTCCTGAAAAGAGTGCAAAAAAGTGAATATGGTGGGGTCTCTGTCTTGTGCAGCGCATATCTACCACCTTGGTCAGAATTAAAAAAGATGCAGGGTTTAGTGACGCAAAAAAATATGGATTTGTCTCAAGCTTTTCATTCTCCATCTTATGAATTTGTGATTTTAAGGGATATTTTTGAAAAAGTTGCCAAGGGAGAAATTGTCGACGGGACGTATTTAGCTGGCCTTTCTGATCTATCCAAAAAAATGGACCATTGTTGGAGTTTTAATTCGACAATTCATCTTCCCTGGACAGCAGAATTGGCGTCGTTGTCAAATGATTTTATTGGGAGAATTACCAATTTACAGGGGGATTATTGTGTGCGATACGGTATCGGTTACAAAGGTAAAAGTTTTGAAATAAGGGAATATTGTTTTGGAAACCAGCGAAAATTCCCCCAAGATCTGGCTGGAAAAAAGGCATATGGGCTAAGATGGTATCCTTCGTCGGAAATCTTTAAAGGCAGTTACTACGATATGTCCTTTGATCGGTCCGAAAAGTTTATCCAAAAAGTTATCAATAAAGGTTTCTTGGCGGCCGCCTTGGAACTGCTTGAGTCAAGACGTGAAATGTAAAATGGTTTTATTCGATTGTGATGGGACTTTATGGGAAGCGGTTGATGGCGACTACATCAGCAGTGTTGTCTCCACCATTGAAAGGCTTGACGAGAATACCATTATCAGAAAAAAGGATAACAAGTTTTTTCATTTGAAAAGACCCGTGATTGCCGCTCTCAAAAAAATGTGGAAGCGGGGAATTGTTATTGGGATCGTAAGCGATAATGAACCTGGGCCGGTAATGACGGCACTTCGACTGTTTTGTCTGACTAAATATCTGATCAATGAGGCGATATGTGTCAGATTGTGGCAAGGTCATTGTCGAAAGGACAAAATGATTTTGCAAATACTTGAGAAAAGTATGTTTGAAAAAATTGCTCCCGGAGATACAATTTTGGTTGATGACAAGGATTATTCAGATGAATTAATGGGAATTGGTGTGGGATTCGTTCAGGTGCAGAAACTCAAATTGGTTAACAACCTCTTTCTTACGGGTTACAGTAAGGTTAACAAGTTAGAAATGACTGAGAAGGAGAAAGAGTAGGTTGCCTTGGGTAGCAGAAAAAGCGGTATAATTAGGAATATGTTGGGAAAAAAGCAGACACTTATCATGTTCGGCCTAAACGCTCTTCTGTGGAAAGAAGAGGATTTTTTTGTGGCCAAGGCCGTTGAAGTTGAGGTCGCGAGTCAGGGAAAGACAAAAAAGGAGGCGATTGCTAATCTTGAGGAGGCACTGGAGCTCTATTTTGAGGATCGAAAGACAAAAGTATCTGCCTATCGCAACCTTGAGCTTGTTAAGTTGGAATCTGATTCTGGGCGTATGTATGCTTAAGCATTATTCGGGAAAAGAGATTGTGAAGCGGTTGGCGCGTTTGGGTTTCGACGTGACTTCTCAAAAGGGAAGCCATCTCAAGATGAGAGGAAGAATCGACGGTAAATTAAAAACGGTAATTATTCCCATGCATAAACAGGTGGCTCAGGGAACACTGAATTCAATTCTTAGACAGGCAGGAATAACAAAGCAGATTTTGGATGCGGCGAAGTGAGCTGATGCAATTATCAACAGGTTTGTTATGGTTTACAATAGGAGTGTGGTGTACCAAAAAACAGATGCGGAAAAAATTGAAGAGATATTGAGTCGGGGGGTGGCCAATATCATCCCGGGAAGAGAGGCCTTGGAGAAGCTGCTAACCTCGGGAAAGAAGCTCAATGTTTATTTTGGGATTGATCCGACCTCGACCAGGATTCACCTGGGTAATGCCGTGCCCCTGCGTCGGTTACAGCAGTTTGTCGAGCTGGGGCACAACGTCACTTTTTTGATCGGAGACTTTACTGCTCTGATCGGGGACACCTCGGACAAGCTGGGTGAGAGACCGGTTCTGACCTATGAACAAATTGAGGAAAACTTCAAAACTTACAGGGAGCAAGCCGAAAAGTTTCTCGACTTTTCCAAGATCCAGTTGGTTCACAACAGCGACTGGCTCCAGAGCGTGAACTTTCCCGGGGTGGTGAAACTGCTTCGTCACTTCACCCTCAATGACTTTATCAGCCGGGAATTGATCAAGAAGCGTTTATCGGAAGGTAAAAGCATTTCTTTACCTGAGGTTTTGTACCCGGCCATGCAAGGCTACGATTCCTGGCACTTGGATACCGATGTTCAGATTGGCGGCACTGACCAGGTCTTTAACATGCAGGCGGGTAGGACACTCCAGAAAAACCTGAGACAGAAGGAATCATTTGTTGTTGAAAATGAGTTTTTGCCGGGGACGGATGGCAGAAAGATGAGTAAGACGTGGGGAAACGGGATTAATTTAATTGATTCCCCCGAGGAAGTTTACGGCAAAGTGATGTCCATATCGGACGAGGTGATCGATAAATATTTTATCTTAGCGACATCGATCCCAATGAAGGAGGTCGAGAAATTCAGACAGAGATTGGCAAGTAAAGAAAATCCGATGGGGATAAAAAAAGAGCTGGCAAAAATAATCGTGACAGAACTTCATGGCGAGGGGGCGGCCAAGACGGCGGAGGGGCATTTCTCGGCGACGGTGGTGAATAAGGAGGCGCCCGAGGATGTGGTGGTGGTGAGGTTGACCAATCCGAAATTGTTACTGGATGAACTTGTTGGATTCGCGCTGGAGAATAATTTGGTAGAGTCTAAGTCTGAGTTTAGGCGATTGTGGGAACAGGGAGCGATTTATTTGGACGATGTCCGAGTCGAAAAAGATATCAAAGAACTCGATCTAAAGACGGGCGAAAACGTGATCCGCTTGGGAAAGAGAAAGTATCTGAAACTGATGGTTTAGTTTGACCGGTAGGCGTCCTTGCGGTGGGCTACTGTTAGTATTGTGATCGTTTGATATTTGTTATCTATTTTGTAGATAACACGGTAATTCCCTGATCGTAGTCTATAACCCTCACGGTTAGATAGTTTCTTAATATCTCTAGTGGATGAATCAATCAACCCAGCGATGCGTTTAACAATCAACCTTCGCATTGCTTGGGGAATTTTGCCTAGTTCCTTTTCAGAGTTTTTGGTGAATACCACCTTCACAGCTTGATGTTATTTTTAGCGATATATTCTTCCAAGGTAATTGTGGGTTCGTCGTCTTTGTGTTTGTCAAAGGCAATAATGTCGCACATATCTTCATATGCTTCCTGAAGGGCTGCGAGGTATTTGCTATCCACGACTGCCACCGGGGTTTTTGAGTTTTTGATGATATGAACATAGCCCCTGTCCAAAGCAGAGGAGATGACATCAGAGGTTTTGTGACGGAGGTCAGTAACAGAATATGTGATCATATTTGTATATATTAATGTACACATACTCCATTGTCAAGGATGTGATATGATGAGTGGAGTTGAATTGTCTTGTTGATGGGAGTACCGCCCCGGAGAGACAGGCTCCTCACCGCCAAGTGTGATAATTGAGTGACCACCAGGTAAGCAGGATGGAACCGCCCTCGCAAGAGAGTTCCTGCAAAGCTATGAGTGGTTTTTTTGTTATTAAATATCTAAACAAAATGTCAAAACAATTGGATGAAAAATTCGCCAAGCTGGGCGAAAATGAACAGAGAATATTGAAACTACGACATACCTGCGAGCACGTGCTTCATACGGCAATGCAGAAACTGTATCCGGGATTGAAGAAAGCCATGGGTCCTGCCACTGATGATGGATTCTATTTTGATTTTGATCTTGATCAGAAAGTGACTGAAGCTGATTTTGGCAAAATCGAGAAGGAAATGAACCGGATTATAAAGTCTGGGTCGGTCATGAAAGGACGGGAAATAGAAGAAAAAGAAGCAAGGGAATTATTCGCTTTGAATCCATACAAAATAGAGTGGATAGATGAGATTATTTCTCGCGACGAACCCATCTCTGTTTATCAGATGGTTCTCCCGGGTGGAAAAATAATTGACGAGGATATCTGTTCTGGCCCGCACCTTGAGTCTGTATCGGAAATCGGCGCTTTCAAACTATTATCCATCGCGGGGGCTTATTGGCGTGGGGACGAGAAGAATAAAATGCTAACTAGAATTTACGGGACGGCGTTTGGTTCTGTCGAGGAACTCGATAAATACCTGTGGCAATTAGAAGAGGCCAGAAAAAGGGACCATAAAAAATTAGGATCGGCTCTGGAATTATTCATGTTTCACGAGACTTCTCCTGGAATGCCATATTGGCTGCCTAAAGGCGTGATTTTGTATAACGAACTGATCAAATTTTGGAGAGAGGAACACCAGCCGAGGGGCTATCAGGAGATTGTTTCACCAATATTGAACAAAAAGGAACTTTATGTGACATCTGGTCATTACGAGCACTACTGGGAAGAAATGTTTGTTTCGAAGACTGCTGATGAGGGTGAATATGGTGTCAAAGCGATGAACTGTCCTAACGCCCACATTGTGTTTGGATCAAAAACGAGATCCTACAAAGACCTGCCCTTACGTTTGTCGGATACGGACACTCTTCATAGGTATGAGAGGTCGGGAACACTAAACGGTTTATTAAGAGTTAGAGAATTTCGTCAAGATGATGCCCACATTTATGTGAATGAGGAACAAATAGAGTCGGAATATCAGAACGTATTTGAGATAGTGAAACGATTCTATTCGGTTTTCGGGTTGAACTATACTTTTAGGTTAGGAACGAGAAACCCGGAGCACTTTATAGGTGATATTGAAACTTGGAATAAGGCTGAGGATACCCTGAAGAGAATTCTAAAAAATAGTGGTGTCGAGTATTTTATTCTTGAGGGGGATGGGGCATTTTACGGTCCAAAAGTCGATATTTTAATCAAAGATGCCCTTGGAAGGGATTGGCAAATGGGTACGATTCAGCTCGACTTCCAGCAACCAAGGCGATTCAACTTACAATACGTTGCCCAGGACGGATCACTGAAGACGCCAATTGCTATCCATAGGGTGATCTATGGTTCACTAGAAAGATTCATCGGAATCATCATCGAGCACTTCGCAGGGGTGTTCCCACTATGGTTGGCGCCGGTGCAGGTGACTGTTTTGCCGGTTAGTGAAAAAGTAATTGAGTATGCGACAAAGATTGAGACAGAGTTGAAAGCAAGAGGTATCCGAGTCGAACTGGTTACTGATGCCGAGTCATTGGGGAAGAAGATCAGGAATGCCGAAGCGATGAAGATTCCCTATATGCTGATCGTAGGTGAGAAGGAGGCGGAGAGTGGTCAGGTCTCGGTTCGGGCCCATGGACAAAAGGACCTCGGGGCGATGGAGTTGTCAGTTTTGATCGAAAAGGTAAAGAAAGAGATTGAGACGAAGGCGCTGCCTTGACTCCCTCTCCCGAGTACGGGTATCTCCCCCTAGTTTTAGGGGGAGAAATTCAGGTATGAGGTAAAATATATTTTATGGCAACCCGAATTGACGAGATAATCAGCGATCGAAAGAAGAAGATTGAGGAGCTAAGGGGCTTGGGGATTGAGCTCTATCCGGCCAGGAGTCAAAAAGACGCGCCTAACGGACAAGTGGTGGCCAATTTCGATAAATATGAGGGGAAGAGTCTGAGTCTGACGGGCAGGCTTGTCAGCTGGCGAGAACATGGGCGGCTAACCTTTGGCCATATCTATGATTCCTCGGGCAAGATTCAGCTCTTTATCCGGGCGGATGGGGTCGAGAGTACCAGTAAGGAAAAACAGATCCTGGGATTTGACGATCTGAGGTTACTGGACGTGGGGGACTTTATTCAAGTTTTCGGAGAAATCGCAAAAACTAAAACAGGGGAAGTGTCGGTTCTGGTTAAGACAATTAAACTATTGGCTAAGTCCCTGCGGCCATTACCGGAGAAATGGGTGGGGATAAAGGATCAGGAGATCGCCTTTCGGAAACGGTATCTGGATTTACTAATGAATCCGGAGAAAAAAGAGAGATTTGAGAGAAAGGCGAAATTTTGGGAGGCCAATCGGAAATTTATGAAGGAGCATGGCTTTATTGAGGTGGAGACGCCGGTATTAGAGGCGACAACTGGTGGAGCCGATGCGCGTCCTTTTGTGACCCACATGAACTCGCTGGATCAGGATTTTTATTTACGAATCTCGACCGAGTTGTTTGAGAAACGGCTGCTGGCGGCGGGTTTTGAAAAAATCTATACTCTAGGACCGAATTTCCGTAATGAGGGGATGGATGACGAACACTTACCGGAGTATTACCAATTGGAGTGGTACTGGGCTTATGCCGATTATCAGATGGGAATGGAGTTAATCAAAGAGATGTATCGCTATATTGCCAAAGAAGTCTATGGGAGAACGAAGTTTATCAGCCGAGGGATGACATACGATTTGGCGGATGAATGGGAAGAAATTGACTATGCCAACGTAATTAAAGAAAAATTAGGTATAGATATTTTCACTAGCACCGATGGAGCAATGCTCAAGGTGGTCAAGGCGAAGGGCTTGAAGTTAGCAGGCGATATTAATAGTGCGAGACTGATCGACAATCTTTGGAAGTTGGTCAGAAAAGAAATTGCCGGGCCGGCATTTCTGGTGAACGAGCCGAAATTTATGTCACCCCTGGCAAAAAGTAAGCCAGAAAACCCAGAGTTAACGGAACGTTTCCACGTCATTATCGCTGGTTCGGAATTGGGTAATGGATACTCAGAGTTAAACAACCCGATCGATCAGAGAGAGCGATTTGGGGTGCAGCAAAAAGCCCGGGAGGAGGGGGACGAAGAGGCGCAGATGATGGACGAGGACTTTGTCGAGATGCTCGAGTACGGCATGCCGCCAACCTGCGGGTGGGGTCATTCGGAAAGGCTATTCTGGTTTCTGGAAGACGTTTCGGGGCGGGAGGGAGTGTTGTTTCCGCCGATGAGGCGAGAAAGTAATTAAAAATTGCACTCTGATTTTACTTTTTCGATCAAAACTTGGCAAAAGGCTTTGCCGGCTTCTTTTTTGGCAGAGTCTATTTGTTCCTGAGCCAACTCACCGGCCTTTACCTTGACCTGCTCGATAACTGTATTGGCGATATTTGAGACTGGATTGCTGACGTTGGTCCCTTTTACTTTGCCATTGGCATCTGTAGTTTCGGATGGTTGGTTCGTCTGCTTTGGGACAGGTAGCTGGAGGTTGTCAGGAAGGGCTTGGTTTATCGTGTTGATAATAGGGGTGGCGAGTTCCACGCCCAAGACCTGGGGATTACCAATGATGGGTTCAAGGGAGGGCTTGATCTTTGGGTAGAGCTTGTAGCCGCCAAAGAGGAGTCCGGCAAATAAGGCAATCCTGATAATTGAGGCAAGCATAACTTTAGTTTACAGCACGCTTCACTTGTTTTTTTACGGCCCTCTCGACTTCTTTTTGATCTGACCAGGGGGATTCGATCTTACCGAGACAAAGCGATTTTTCGTGCCCTTTGCCGGTGACGACGAGTATATCGCCGGTTTTGGCTAACCTGGCGCCGAGGATGATTGCCTTCCGACGGCTGTCTTCGCGAATTATTTTGACACTATTGGTTGGTAGTTTTTTGGTGATTTGCGTGAAGATATCGTCGAGGCTCTCAGTTCTGGGATCTTCGGCGGTGACAATGATGGTGTCGGCGAGTCGATAGGCGATTTGCCCCATGTAGGGTCTTTTTTGTGAATCGCGCCGCCCGGCGCAGCCAAAAACTAGAATTATTTTCTTGCCTTTGGGGAGTTCGTGGCGAAGTTGTTTGAGCATCCGGGTAAGAGCATTTGGTGTATGGGCAAAGTCAACAATGGCGCGGAAATCTTGGCCTAACTTTATTTCCTGGCGCCGACCGGGGATACCCAGGAAGGTCTTGCACACCGTATTGATGACGGAATCGGGTACGCGGTAGACTTTGGCTACGGCTCTGGCGGCAGCAATGTTGTAAAGATTGTAGTCTCCTCTGAGAGACGGGCTAATATTTTCAGGTGAGAATTTTGAATACGGAATAATTTTTGCCTTGCCGGCTGCGGATCTAAACTGTGTGTACGAGGGATCGTCTCGGTTAAGGATGGCATATTTGACATCCTTAAATAATTTCATCTTGGCTTTTCTGTAATTGGTGAGTGTAAGGTGATAATCCAGGTGTTCTGGGGTGAGGTTGGTGAAGACCGCCATTTCGAACTTTAGTCCGACGAAGCGGTTTTGGTCCAAACCGTGAGAAGTGGTCTCGAGAATGACATGGGTAAAACCAGATTTTTTTATTTTTTTTAACAACGGTTGGAGTTGTGGGGCATCAGGGCTAGTGACGTGGAAGCCAGTGTCGATTTTCTTCCGACCGATTTTTCCCCCGATAGTGGAGATGAGAGCGACTCTTATGCCAGCGCTTTTGAGAAATTCGTAGATAAGATGGCCGGTCGTAGTTTTTCCGTCAGTGCCGGTAACACCAATTATGGTTAGTCCATCAGCGGGCGAACCGTTCAATAGGACGAAGAACTGTCCGACCAACCAATGGTAAACATTGATTGGTTTTCGAAGACGTTGTTTCACTAGAGCTAGATTAAAGCTAACCATACTCCGAAGATTGATAAAACAATTCCGGCTAGCCAGGCCCGGGTAACGATCTTGGGTTCTTCCCAGCCGATTAATTCCAGCCAGTGATGAATTGGGGCGATGGGAAAAAGTTGCTTTTGGAAGACGGTTTTGCTTACGATCTGTAGAAGACTGGAGCTAAATTCCAGTAAGAAGATGCCGCTAACAACGATGGTGGGGATAACTTTGCCGGATAAAAGACCGAGGACGGCCAGGGTGCTACCAAAGGCTAGGCCGGAGGCGTTACCCAGAAAGGCCCGGGCTGGGTGAATAGTAAAGTAGGTGCCGGCAATGAGGGCGCCCAGCCAAACGGAGATAAAGAGAAGGGAGATGTGGTCGAGCGAGGCCTCCGCGATGATAAAAAAAGCGAAGAGGCTGATGATTAAGAGGCCTTCACCTAATCCGTCGAGGCCGGAGGTAATATCAAAAGCGTTGGCGAGTGTGGTGATGAATAGGGCGGATAGTGGTATGTAGAATATGCCAAGATCGAAAGTGCTAAAAAAAGGAAGGTGAAGGATTTTTATCCCCAAAACACGATAAAGGATGGAGCTGACAATAAAGGCGACGAGGAGCTGGAGGATAAGCTTATGGCGGNNCGAAATATTTTGTTTTGGAAAAACCGAACACCTTGACCAGGTCATCGGACAAACCGACTACGCCGAAGCCCAGGAAGGTGGTGAAAATTGCCAGTAGTTCTCCCGACGGGGGAAAATTGCTGAATAAGTTTGGTGCGGGCATGGGACGAACAAGGGGAAAGAATACCGTAAAAATGGCACAGATGAGTAGAATCAGGAGGAGGCCGAGTCCGGTAGGTGTACCGGCTTTGTGGGAGTGGGTTGCCCGGATTTGTCTAAATTCTTTGGTCTCGGTTTTTCTTTTTTCCTCGGTTTCTTTTTTTCTAACGAACTTATTTTGGTAAAGGAAGTTTATGTAGGGGAGACAGAAAAGACAGGTTAGAACAAAACTAACCAACAGCATGCCTAAATATAATCGCATAGGTTAGATGGTGAATTTTGCTTCGTGGTACCAAGGCTGGTAGGTTTTTTCACCCATCATTTTGGCGGTGGCGTAGGAAAGTTGGTCGCCCCTACCCCAATGCCAGAATTCTCCTGATGGGTAAAAACCTTCACTTCTCATCAAGTGGTAGATGACACGCCGATTTTTCATCGCCCCCTCCCATTGAGTCGGAACCTTCGTCAGTTTTAGTGATTTCATCAGTTCTTGTTTCACTTCACCAGCCTCTGGGTCTTTGGAAAAAAGAATCTCTAGATCCCAGGCGCCGATGGGGGCGCCTTTTTCGCCAACTAAAAGACGGGTTTCGAGGTTCCAGATTTCAAGGTCAATGACACCACCGGTTGAGTGGGGAAAGATCGACTCTGGGCCAATCATTTCGGCGGGGTGGGCGTAAATGTCGTTGGCATTAGCAAGACCATGTTTGGCGGCGTGGAGCAAGTAAGCGAGATTTTGAACTTTGGGGTGGCGCCAGCCACTTCTGATGTACAGAAACAGCCCCTCATGCCTGAGCTGATTATCAATCCGGGAGAGACTTTCGGCGACTGAGCGTCTGACGTAGACGTGTTGACTGAGGTGGAGTTCTTCGCCCATCAGCTTCTTGGCGTCGACGCCTGAATAGCTTTCAGCTTCGTAGGAACTATTGACGATACCGTAGTCGGTTAGTCGAACCATGGGTTCTTTGGTGAATTCGTTTTCGGTAATGGTGAGACGGTATCCCTCTTTTCTGAGTTCGCCGGGATGTCTCATCGCCCAGAGGTATTGATCAAAAGGGGCGTCGATCGGTTTATCGCGGAGCTGGTTTATTTTGGCCTTTGATTTTGGGATCTCCAGGCTATTTTCTAACCCCGCAGCCATTAGAGTGGTCATGCTGGTGCCCTTTTTGGCGGCTGCCAGTTTCGCTTTGGTGACTAGGGTTTTGGGAAGATAAACGGTGGTGCGGACATGGTCCATGAGATAATACTATCACCATGACATAATTATGTCAAGCATGATCGAGATATTGTGTGAGTTCCGTTCCACGCCTTGAGGAAATATACATCTTTCCTGACCCGATTCCTGGTTGCCAATCGTCTTTGACTGGATCATGGTCACTCCCACCTAGGATGAGCTTCCTGTCTCTAATCAGTTTTTTGGCCCACTCGACTGGAATTTCGTCCATTTTCCCTCCATGCCAAGCCATTGCACCGTCGATTCCTTGTAAAAGCAGATAAGTCATTATCTCTGAATTGAACCTTCCCTCGGGAGAATATAGAACGACCCCGTTAGCCTGATGGACCAGTTCAATAATCTCGTTTGCTGGGGTCTGATGATATGAGGCAACAATTCCGGATGGAAGTTTGAATAGGAGCCTGTAGAGCCAATTTTTCAGTGGGGTAAATCCGTTGTTCCTCCGGTCTATGTCTGTGAAAGGGCCATGCTCCCTTTCAAGCCTGGAAATTATTTCACGGTTTTTGTCGACGTTTTCCGAAATTATAAGGGCTAAATAATCAGACTTATTGGGTATCTTTCCTTCAAGTAACCGAATAAGAATTTGGCTGTGTTCAGGTGTACCTGGCGAAAGGTCAAAACCTAGCCTGGCGAGTCTGGCGATATAATCTCGGGCGACGCGAGCATTGAAGGCGGCATCGTCAGGTCCGAATTTCTCTTTTATTTTTGGTGAGTCGTGATCAAAGCCCAAACAGACAACTTCAACTAGGCCGTTGGATGTCAGATGTCTGATTTGCTCGGGTAGTAAGGCAAGGTACTCTGTGCCAAAGAGAGCATTTATTCCGTGTGCCTCAAGCCGTAATCTAATTTGTTCTGTTGCTTCTTTTGCGGGGGCAGAAATTCGTCCAAGTAAGCCAACGTATTCTATTCCACAAGAGATAATTTTTTCTATGGTTTTTTCTGTTTCTGGATCAAATTGGTTTGAATGGGCGCCCGCGTGGCGGGCTATTTTTTCTGGGTAGTAGTGGACATGGAAATCGACACCCTTGTTTTCAATTTTCATCGAGTTGACGTCTTTTTAATTTGGCGGCAATTTTGAGTTCATCCGGTGTGTTGACGCTACTCCATTCACCTTCTCTCTCCAACTTATATACCATTGCTGGCGTCCCTTCATCGTGAGCTGTCCTGATGAGGGAGGTAAGGAGAAGCTCGCCACTATCTTCACTTTTAACAATCTTGTGGAAATGCCTACTTAGCCAGTCAAGCGAAAAGAGGAATGTGCCGCAAACGATCTCGGCGGATTGAGCGTTGAGGGCTTCCAATTCCTCGCGAGTATAAAAGCCGTTTGGGTGTTTTTTATTATCTCGTCGTAGCCCGCCAATTTTACTTATTAACTTTTTTTCTACTGTGATGAGTTGGATAGACGGTCTTTTTGAAGTGAAGTTGGAAAGAAAATTCCTGAGTGTTTGTGGTTTGAGAAGAAAAGAATCGTCGCCATAGAGACAGAGAACGTATTTGTATTTCTCGGGGTTCGGAATGGACGCTGTCCCGACGAAGAGTGCGTGGCCGGCACCAAGAAAAAACGGATCCTGGGTGATGGTGACGTTCTTGATTTTTTTTGATTTAACCAGGGTTTCAATTCCAGAATCTGTGCTTCTGGTGACAATGATGATATTGGGGAATTTTAGCTGGTTAAGGGTATGGAGTGTCCACTCGAGGAGAGTTTTTCCACAGGCCTTGAGCAGGCATTTGTTTTTGATCGATCCCATTCGTTTCCCTTTGCCGGCGGCGAGGATTATGGGAAGCGTATTCTCGACTGTTGGTCTTACCACAGCCTATATACTACACCATTGCACTACTGGTTGGTTGAAATGGGGAGGATTTCACCACGGATGATGAGGTGGGTGAAGCAGGTGGATTCGATGACGGGGTAGGCCGGAGTTTTAGCACGGGGATCGATTTGCATGCCTTCATGAACGCAATCCGGGCAGATGGTGACCGGGAGGTCCTTTTCGGTTGAATTAGCTTTTTCTTTGAGCATGGGTCGAATTATACGCTAGATGATGTTTTCTGATATATTAGGAAGTCTGCCAAGGAAAAAATAGTTTATGAATGGAACGATAAAGATAACGGGTGGGAGAAAGCTGAAGGGGGTGGTGACGCCAATTCCGAATAAGAATTCGGTGGTGGCGGTAATTCCGGCGGCGGTACTGACTGACGAGACGATTACGTTTCGGAAGATGCCAAAGACTTCTGATGTCACCAAACTGCTGGCGATTATTGAGAAGTTGGGGGGAAGGGTGGTCGACGATGGGAAGGGTGAGATAAGGGTAAGCTGTAAAGACCTGAATTCGTACCGGGTGGATGAGGAATTGGGAGGCTCGTTTCGAGCTTCGCTGAATTTCGTCGGGCCGCTGTTGGCCCGATTCGGGATTGCGGAGGTGCCCATGCCCGGAGGGTGTGATCTGGGAATGCGCTCGATAGAGGCCCATACGAGTGTTTTTGCTAAAGCAGGAGTTGAGATCGAGAGAATTGGCAGTTATGTCCGGTTTCGGGCGCCAAGGGCCAAGGCAAAACACTACCGGGTATGGCAAATCGAGGCCAGCGTGACGGCGACGGAAAACTTCGCCATGTACGCGGCGGGGATTAAGTCGGAGGTGGAGTTGGTGGATGCCGCCAGTGAACCGCACGTGACCGATGTCATGCGGCTACTGAAATCGATGGGGGCAAAGATCAGCGGGATTGGTTCAAACAGATTATTGATCAAGGGGAGTCGGAAGTTACACAAAGCGGTATTTACTCCCCGGCCGGATTTCATTGATATCGCTGGGATGATTGTCGGGACGGCGGTGACCAACGGGGATGTGATCATCAAGGGGGCCGGTGAGAGCGATATTGTCGATGGCATGATCAACTGGTTTTCTCTTTTTAATATAGTTTTTGAAAAAAAGAAAAAGGATTTGCGGGTTTATGTAGGTAAAGGGGGGTTGATCACGGATGTGAATAAATCGGGATTTCCCTTGGCGGCGCCAAACCTACCGAAGTTCGTGCCCCGTCCCTGGCCGGGATTTCCGGTGGATGCGATCCCGGTGGTGGCGACTCTGGCCAGTAAATCTAAAGGGAGACTGCTATTGCAAAACTGGATGTATGAGAGCGGACTTGATTTTGTCCGGGAATTAAACGCGATGGGAGCGGATATCTTTATGATCGACCCGCAGAGAGTGATCATCAACGGGCCGGTGACCTTCAAGGGAGGTGACATCTATCCACCGACGGTGATCCAGGCAGTGAAGGCGGTTTTTCTGGCGGCTCTGGCTGATCCGGCGACTACGATAATCCACGGGACAGATATTCTGAAACGGCGGTACCCAAATATCATTGAGGTCTATAAAAAGTTGGGGGCGAAAATTGAGGTGGTGGGGGAGGGGTCAAAAGGAATAAAATGAGTCTTGAATTACGAATTATGAATAAACTATTCATATGAAGTCGAGGAATGTCATGGTGGTTTATGGAGGGGTGAGTCCCGAGCATGAAGTAGCGGTGATCACAGCCCTGCAAGTGATGAATGCCCTGAAAGCTGGGGGACACACGGTTCTGCCGGTATATATCAGCAAACAGGGAAATTGGTTTTTGGGTGGCGAGGCTTATCTGAAGCCGGAAACGTATAAGGACTTGGTAAAAGTGGAAAGATTGGGGAAACGGGTGGTGTTGTCCCCCGACCGCGACTATGGTTTACTGACAAAGGGTGTTTTGGGTTTTGGACCGGCCGATGTCCAGCCGGAGGTAATATTTCCGGTAATTCATGGCAAGAGCGGGGAGGACGGGACGCTCCAAGGACTGTTCGAGTTGGCCAACATCCCTTATGCGGGTTGTGGGGTGACAGCCAGCGGGGTGAAGATTGATAAGTATTTGGCGAAAAAAATTGCAGCGAGTTTGGGAATAAAGGTCCTCGCCGATCAGTTGGTGACCCGAGGAGAAAAGACAAAACTGGGGAAATTAAAATATCCGGTGTTCGTGAAACCAGTGGGTCTGGGTAGCAGTATCGGCCTGACCCGAGTCGAAAAGGAAAGTGAGTTGACGAGCGCCCTCGAAGTAGCCTTTTGCTATGACGACCGGGTGATGATTGAGGAGGCGATCACGGATCCGAAAGAGGTGAACGTGTCAATTATGGGAAACGGACCGTACGAATTATCGGTGACGGAACAGCCGGTGGCCAGTGGCGAGATATTATCTTTTGATGACAAGTACACGGCCCAAAGCGGAAAGAGCCAGGGGATGGCCAGCGCCCAAAGGTATATTCCGGCTAAGGTTGATGGCAAGATAATTGGGCAAGTGGAAGAGAATTCTCTGAACTTCTTCCGGGCAATCGGAGGAAAAGGAATTGCCCGGGTTGACTTTATGGTGGATAAGAAGGGCACCGTCTACTTTAATGAGATAAACACGCTGCCGGGA
>CXWL01120821.1_pt1 | contig 27725 bp, 25 predicted proteins | sample 590931 | NCBI WGS metagenome assembly CXWL01 (sample SAMEA3498368, study PRJEB10139) | groundwater metagenome | biome: water well; material: biofilm material | place: Germany | collected 2015-04-27 | reverse complement strand
CCCCCACCCCCACCCCAATCCTCCCCCAAAGGGAGAGGGGGCAAGAATACCCTCACCTCAATCCTCTCCCGCAAGCGGGAGAGGAGGCGAACGAGAAAAGCAATTGTCGACATCTGAATCGCCACGCGAGTGCATGTTAAAAGGCGATCACCTTGTCGGCCCGCTGCGTCCACGCCGTGAGCTGATCCATGGTGCTGCGCGACGCGCCTTCTATCAGTTCCTCGGCGGCAATGCCGCGCGCGTCGAGGCAACTGCCGCAGGCGCCGACTTCTCCGCCGTGGTGCGCCACCATGCCCAGCATGTCGCCGATGTTGTAAAAGCCCTGCGGCACCTTCTGCCCGCGTTTGGCATATGCCTCTTTCCATAATTGGCGGTAGTAAAGCTACCGCTACTTTGGCATTCAGATGCCGTATCAGAAAGCGGACGCCCATTCCATTACGTTAACGATTTGACCGGGCTGGCGATGGTGTCGAGATGGGCCGCCGCTTCGCCTTCGTGGAACATCCACAGCGAGCCGGGCCGCATGGTGATCCATGGCTCGTTGTCGGTGAGCGGCAGGGTGGCGATGACGGCAACTCGGTCGTTGGGCGTGGTCACCTCGCTGAAATCCACGCTGACATCCTCGTCCTTCAGGTGCGCCACAGCAAAAGGCGCGCGCCGGATGATGTGGGCCAGTTCGGTGGAGCAGTGGGCGAACAGGCAATCGCCGTTGGACAGCAGGTAATTGAATATGCCGGCCCCGGCGATCCGGCAGGTCAGTTCGTGCAGCGCGCCAAACAGCGCATCGCGCGGCGGCGCCAGGTTGCCGAAACGCTGGCGCAGACTTTGCAGCAGCCAGCAGAAAATCCGCTCGCTATCGGTGTTGCCGACAGGCAGGAAACTGCCGTCGAGCGCCGGGTCGAATTCGGGCAGATTGCCGTTATGGGCGAATATCCAGTAGCGCCCCCACAGCTCACGGATGAACGGGTGGGTGTTTTCCAGCGACACCACACCTTGCGTGGCCTTGCGGATGTGCGCGACCACATTCAGCGAGCGGATCGGGTAATTGCGCACCAGTTCGGCGACGGGCGATTGCGCTGACGGCTGCGGGTCGAGGAACAGGCGCACCCCCTTGCCCTCGAAGAAGGCGATGCCCCATCCGTCCGCATGCACGTCGGTCGCGCCGCCCCGTTTCTGGAACCCGCTGAAGGAAAAACAGATGTCGGTGGGGGTGTTGCAGTTCATTCCGAGCAGTTGGCACATGGTGTTCTCTCCCGCATCATTCCCGCGAAGGCGGGAATCCAGTCAATTGAAATAACCCAGCACAGCGGGGCAACGCCCGGGTTTTGTCCGCTATGCGGATTTCTGTTTGCCGGATTCCCGCCTTTGCGGGAATGACGGTAAAGGTTGATCGTTGTCAGTTCGTTAAGCAAACCGCATGGACAAATCCACGGCCTGCACATCCTTGGTCAGCCCGCCGATGGAAATCCTACCTACACCGGTTTCCGCGATGGCGCGCACCGTATCCAGATTGATGCCGCCGGAAGCCTCCAGCTCCGCGCGACCCTCGTTGAATTTTACCGCCGCACGCATGTCGTCGAGATTGAAGTTATCCAGCAAAACCAGTTTCGCTCCCGCGTCCAGCGCTTCGCGCAGCTCGCCCATATCTTCCACTTCGATCTGCACGGTCACGCCTTCCGGGGCGAGGCGGAATGCGGCTTCCAGCGCGGCGCGAATACTGCCCGCAGCCAGGATGTGATTCTCCTTGATGAGGATGCCATCGAACAACCCGATACGCTGGTTGTGTCCGCCACCGGTTTTTACCGCGTATTTCTGCGCCATGCGCAGGCCGGGCAGCGTCTTGCGCGTGTCCATGATCTTGGCATCAGTGCCCGCCACCGCCTCGACATAGCGCCGCGTTACGGTGGCAGTGGCGGAAAGCAGTTGCAGGAAGTTCAGCGCGGCACGCTCCGCCGCAAGCATGGCGCGGGCATTGCCGCGTAACTCGCATAACGTCTGCCCGGCTTTGATCGCTTCACCTTCCCGCGCGAACCAGTGGATGGTGCAGTCCGGGTCGAGCGTTTTGAAGCAGCCGTCAAACCACTGTGTGCCGCACAGCACCGCGTTTGGGCGCGTGACGACGGTAGCGTGCCCGGCTTGCTGTGGCGGAATGAGCTGCGCGGTGAGGTCGCCGGAGCCGATGTCCTCATCTAGCGCGGCGCGGATACTGGCCTGAATGTGGGGGGCGAGGCTGGTGACGTTCATGTCTTGACGTAAAGGCCATGCTCGACTCCGCCTTCGTTGTCGAAGCGATTCTTGATAACGTCGTAAAAGGAGTTGTCGTTTGCCTCATGGAAACGGTATAGCGCAAACGCAATCAAATCCGCCAACTGAATCAGACGAGATGCTTTTGAATCGAGAAATACGGGGGCTTCAGCGTAATTTTTCGTTTTTCCATAAGAGTGCCCTGAATATTTGAATTCACGAGCCAGGGTTTGAATTCGAATCTCGGTTGAGGATTTGTCTAGCAGGATAAGACCACGTTGCGGATCTTCATGTTTTGCATATAACCGTTTTAGAAACATGTCAAAACGGCTGGAGATTTGTTCAAAAGCATGCTCAACCGGATCCTGTTTTCCGGCCAGAGCATCTTTCCGGGCGACTGCGCCGAACAGCCGAATTCCTTTGATGGAATGATCGGCAACACCAACTTGCAAAGCATCCTTTATAGCCTGCAAGCGATTTTCGAGCGGGTGGCTCTTCCAGCCATCTCGCCCTGATCTCATTGGGGATCCGTGCAGCTCTATGGAATGGGGCGCATCAGGTGCGAAGCGCCCTGCAATGGTGTTGAGCTTTTGCTCGACCCAGTGGGTTTTGCGCTCAAATACCGATACGCCGGCGAGCACGAAGTATTTTTGGGTTGGGTCAGCTACGGAGCCAGATTCATCGAGATATAATAAATGCACTGTAGCGTCTCCCAATGTAAAACAGGCCACCAATGGCAGCCTGTTTTTTTGTTTGGTGAGCCAGGTGAGAGTAAATCTCAATACACTGCATGTTGGTCAGCGCGCCCGACTCGATAAAATTATCGCTTGGTAGCATACTGAAAGTCAATAAGTTGTTAAGGCGTATTTATTGGGGCAAGCGTGAATTTAGGGAGTGTTGAGCCTCCATCATAAATTGGAAGGGAATATAGCTAGTGGATATCCTGACTCACGGCCTGCTGGGCGGCACGCTCGCCCTGTCGTGCAGCCGGAAAAGCGAGATGCGCGCCGCCGCTGCGACGGGCTTCGTTGCGGCACTGGTGGCGGATGCCGATGCGCTGATCCGCTCTTCCGAAGACCCGCTGCTGGTGCTGGAATATCACCGCCAGTTTACCCACTCGCTGGTTTTCGTTCCTGTCGGGGCGCTGCTGGCTGCGCTGCTTCTCTGGCCCGCGTTCAAGGCTCTTGGCCACTCGCACGGCTTCCGGCGCATCTATTTCTATGCCTTGCTGGGCTGCGCCACGAGCGGCCTGCTCGATGCCTGCACCAGCTACGGCACGCATGTGCTGTGGCCGTTTACCGGCGAGCGCATCGCCTGGAGCATCGTCCCGATCTTCGACCCGCTGTTTTCGCTGGCGCTGGCCGTTGCCATGCTGCTGGCATTGCGCTGGCGCAAGGCGCTACCGGCCGGCATCGGCCTGACGCTGGCTGCCGCATATCTGGCAAGCGGCTGGTTCCAGCACCAGCGCGCCGAAGAAACGATGCGTGCAACCATCGCTGAGCGCGGGCACCAGGCCGATAAACTGACCGTCAAGCCGACCATGGGCAACCTGCTGCTGTGGCGCTCGATCTACCGCGCCAACGGGGCTTATCACGTAGATGCGGTGCGCCTCGGCCCGGGCGGGCCCGCGCGGGTTTATCCGGGGAGCACGGTGCGCGCCTTCGAACCGGCGCGCGATGTGCCCGCGCTTGCTCCCGCATCGGTGTTGCGCAAGGATATCCGGCGCTTCGATTTTTTCTCGGATGGCTATCTGGCGTTGCACCCGGATGATCCGCACCTGCTGGGGGACGTGCGCTACGCCATGCTGCCTACGAGCGTGCGCCCGCTGTGGGGCATCCGCCTGGATGTGGAGCGCCCCGATATTCACGCAGAGTTTGAAGCATCGCGGCAAATGTCGCGCGAGGAAATCTGGCAGTTTGTCGGGATGTTGAAAGGTGCAGATTGAGCGCTGCGCGGCAAGGCAAGCGGCTACGCGCGCGCGGCAGGTTCGTTGGTCAGCCCTTGCAAATAGCGCACGAAATCCGGGTCTTCTCCGCGCAACTGTTCGCCGAGCGCGGCGCGGAAATCTTCGCGCTGGCACCATTCGCGCATGTAGTCCTCCCATGAACGCCAGCGGCGCAACTGCTTGTCCGACATTCTCTCTTCGTACAGCAGCAGGTAGGCGCGCTCGAACAGCGACACCAGCATGTTGAAGATGATGTACATGCGCTCGCGCTGCTCATCTGTGAGCTGCGGCGTCATTTCTGCCGAGAACAGGCGCAGGTCAGGATTGGCCAAGGCAACCTTGAGAAAATCCTGATAGTTGTCGGAGAGCAACTGGTACACCTCCTCTTCATCGCTGTCCCGCTCCTTGCGCTGCTCGTAGATAAAGACGAGGATCGCCAGCGGCAGGCCGATGACGGTGACCATGTAGCTCAGCATTTCCCAGGTTTCGAGGTTCATGGCCTAACCTACCCTGTCGCCTTGCTCCGGTCAATAGCCGACAGCGGGCATGTCAGCGTCTACCGCCCCGTTACGCGGCGGGGCGCGGCTTATGTCAAGGTGACGGGCTCAACCGCTGCGCCAGATGCCAAGAGTGCGGCGCGGGCCGCATCAACCTAAATCCTTCAGTTGCGGTGCGCAATCACGCTCTAAGGCAGGATGGATGCGGCTCTCCCTCACCCCAACCCCTCTCCCAAAGGGAGAGGGGGTTTTGTTCCTTTCCCCCTCCGGGGGAAGGGCTAGGGATGAGGGGCTGCTCTTGGGCGGTTCGTTTCCAACTGAGGTTTTCAGGATCAAGCATGGCGTAGTAAGCGCGATTGCATCGCTCCTTCCGGGTCTCCGGTGTCGGGCAGTGCTTTGGCGGATGCGGCTGCCCGAATTGCTTTTGCCATCAAGTCTCGCGCATTCACAGGCGAATCCCTTCGCGCTCGATATTATGCAGCAGGCGAGGGTTGGAATAGGTCTCGGGATGCGCCCACTCCTCTTCCCAGATCGGCAGAGGTTGTATGCGAATACCCGTTTCCAGCAGCACATCGTAGGCGAGATCGGCCATTGCCAGCTTCGTCGCAACGAACTTTCCGGGGTGACCATGCAGCAGCACGGCCACATCGGCATCGCTGCCGGGGCGATGTGACTTCCGTGCCCGGCTGCCGAAGAGGATGGCGCCAGCCAGGTCGTATTGGCCTGCGAGCTTCTCGATGAAAGCCCGTGCGGCACGTTCAGTTTCAATATCAATATCAGCGATGGAATACATGCGCAAAGAATAACTGGCATGTTTCCGCAGGTCAATCATGCCTGCGGCTTACAAACAAGGCGCCATGCGTTGAGTAACGCTACCGCTTCTCCGCCCGCAACAAGGCATGTACGATCTCGCACACCATGGTTTTGTGCTTGGGCGTCAGGTGCTGGAAATCTTCCGGCAGGGTTGCAGCAGTTCGAATCACAGGGCGAACGGCACACTACTTATTGGCCGATTCCATAAACTGCTACTGACGGGCTCAATCATCACCGAACACCATCCCGCCGGCGCGGCGCATTGCATCTGCCAATTTACCGTCAAATGTCGCTATGCCCTTATTTGTACGCAATGCCAAATCCAGATAGGTGGCATCGTAGGCGGACAACCCATGCTCGCGCGCAAGAGCCATAACCATGTCGCGGCGACTCGCAGGGGCTGTTTCGTCGGTGAGGATTGGCAACCGGGACAACCTGCCCAGATAGTCAATCACCTGCGCCTCGGTAACAGCGCGGCGGCGTTCTCCCACCAGAACGCGCATTGGCGATCTCAATATGCCAGAGCTGTGGAACCAATGCTTCGGCGTGCTCTATGGCTAATAGCGCGCGATCCGCGCAGTCGGCTTCGTTTGCTTTCTCGCGCTCGAACAACCATGCCAGCGCCATCGAAGCATCCAACACGAATTTCATCGCCGCCCTTCAGATATCCATTCAGTTACCGTTTCACCGGAAATGCCGCATACCTTGGGTATGCCGCGCATCGCCTCTACGGCTGCGCGGACATCGTGGCGCACGGCACTTTCGCTCGGCACCAAGTCGGCAACCGGACGACCACGAAGAGTGATCGTATAGCGTTGTCCGTGCTGCACTTCTCGCAAGAGTTCGGATAACTTCGCTTTAGCATCAAAAGACCCGACTTCGGTATACATAGCACAATCCTCGCAAACTGGTTTATTAAACCGGTTCAATATTATCTTAAGACAACTCTGCGCGCCAGCGTGCATGAGCGTGGGACATCAGTGCCATGCGTGTAGCAAAATCACTGCTTCTCCGCCCGCAACAACGCATGCACGATCTCACACACCATGGTTTTGTGCCTCGGCGACAGATGCTGGAAATCTTCCGGCAGGGTTGCGAGGGCGTCTACTCCGTATGCGCTGCGCTCCCCCTCGACCTTTAGCACCGCCGCGCTTTTTTCGTTCTCCCCGTAGTGCAGCCAATGGGGAGAAGCTTTCAGCCATTTCGCCAGGGTGCGGATTTTATCCCCGGCGGGGATGGCCTCCCCGTTGAGCCATTTGCGCACCGCTTGAGCCGTAACTGGCTTGTCCAGATAGCGCCGGTTGAATTCACGCGCGACATGGGTAGGGCTGGCGGTGCCGATTCCGGCATCGTTGAGCAAGCGCGTCAGCCGGCTGCCGAAAGCTTCCTTTTCGTTCATCAGACTCATACGCAAAAATTACCAATGTGGCGGTAATTGCCAGTTGCTTTTAAGAGTAACTGATAGTAAATTGCGAAAGGATGGGCAGGCGCCCCGGCAATTTGTCTTGGCGGGAATAAGGCAAATACGTGGAAACAGCGCTTAACCCATTTCAAAAATAGGCCGGGAAACGGCTGTGTCACAACACGAGGGGAAATCAAGATGGAAATCGAACAGTCAATGAAGGGGGTGGGTTTTGTTTTCCTCGTTTCTTCCGGGCTGCGCCGACAGCGCGGCACATAGCCGGTTTCGCAGAAAAGAAATTCCTCCAGCCGCCAATGCAAACCATCTGGCGGCTGTAAGCGCATTCGCGGTCGTGATAAGCGCCTTCGTATTCCACGGAGCTGCGTTCGGCCAGACAAACACCCTCGAACATCAATCAACACCCGTTCCGGCCTGGCAAGCGCACATCCTCAACGAACCGCGGCTTTCAGTGAGTAGCTCATGAAGAATTCTATGTTTTTGAGACTTGCAGCACTTGTAGCCACCACTTTGATATTGGCTTCTTGCGGTGGGGGCGGTGGGGGCGGTGGTGGTGGCGGCATATCAGCCGGAACGACTGTTATCAGCGGAATTGTTTCCGATGATGCGATTGACGGCGCCACGGTCACGGCAACATCGTTGAGCACCGGTCAGGCGTTGGGTAGCACAACAACGGGGGCAAACGGCAGCTTCACCATGAACGTACCGACATCGCAAATCGGAACAGGTTACAGTCTTGCAAGCGCTGGCGGCACGATGAACGGCCAGGCTTTTGACGGCAATTTAGTCGGCCTCTATCCCGCCAACGCCAACCCGCTACAGGCCAACCTGACCTTGCTGACCAGCCTCTTTGCGGATGCGGCCAACAACACGACCCGGCATACTGGCACTGCTCTGCAAAAGCATGAAGCCATCAAGGCGGAAGCCATTTCACGCGGCGAGATCACATCGGATTATTTCCTGGTGGAGCCGACCGGATCAAGCGCAATCCGGCTCGCCGCAATGCGCAATCAAGTCCTGAACAAAGGCGTATCGGCAACCATCAAGGCGCATGCGGATGAAATCGGCCAACCTGATTGCCCAACTGGCAGCACTTGCGTTGATGTAAGCGCCCAAGGCGAGAGTCTTTTCATGTCGCTCCCAGGCGGCGCTACCGTCAGCGCGGATGCCGGGTCGCTTCGCGGTTGCCGGGTGGTCGCGTCTTTTAACGAAGCCGGGCAAGCCATGACGATGAAATTGAAAAACATCAATCCGGCTGTGGTATCCCAATGCCAGGTAAACCAGGTAAACGGCCGAGTCTCGCTGATGTTGCCGCCTTCCACAGCAGAAGTCCCCGCCGATGCGTGCCTGACGCCACTAAAGCGGGGGAGCAGCACCCAATCTTGTGTAACGATCGGCAGCGGAATGACACCCACCTATTTTTTTGATGACGGCACCGGCCATAATCATCGCACCGACAAGAACCCCCACAGCAGCATTCCAGCAGTCTGGCAAACGGTCAAATTCTCGCGCAGCTACGGAGCCGTCTTGAATTCGTCGGCTGCACCTCGTATCGGCCCAACGCAAAACCAAGACCAAGCCAAAAGCTTGGCTCAAGGCCAATGGCAGGGAAAAACGCCGGTCATTTTTGTGAATGGCTTCACGCTGGGCGATAACTTTGGCGGCACCGATGACACATGGGGGAAATTGCCCCAGTTGGTTGCCGAGGACACAACGGTTGTCGTACTCAATTTTCAATGGAAAACCGATGCGAGCTTCCTGACGATTGCCGGTGAACTGGCCAAGGCAGTGGATTATGCCTACTTGAGTACGGGGAACAAGGTACACATCGTGGCGCATTCGTTCGGCGGGGTTTTGTCCCGTGTCATGTTGCAGAACATCAGGGGAGATACGACCAACTCCGCATCCAAGGTGGCAACGCTCACCACGGTCGGAACCCCCCATTCCGGCATAGTTACCAGCGGCGCACCTTTTGAAGTTGAAGGAGCCTCGCTCCCGCAGGGAGGAGGCGCTGCGATTTTAAGTCTTTGCAAACAGATCAGTTGCTATGAAGCTGGGCTGGATATAGCCATTGCGCCATGGGCCACGGATGATCTGGCCTGTCCAGCGCACATTCCAACCTGCCCTGTTGGCACGATTTCCCCCGCGCGCGGCTACATCAATGCCCGGCTTGCCGATTTTGCCAACCATCCTTTCCCGACCGGGTTGAAGGTGCTGGTGCTGATCGGACAGATTATTGAGAATAAACCTATCGAGTCCACTTCGGCTTTCTCCACTCCGGCTTTCTTCACGCCGACTTTCAGCACCGATGACGACTTGATCTCATACTTTGGCCAACGCTTTGATCCACGGGCCGGACGCACATTGTTGTCCGGGAGCTTGAAAGGCGGTGCAACAATAACTGAACGGGTATTGGGTTTGCCGACGGGCGCCGAAGGGTTTCCCGGTGAGCGGGTTGGTTCCACAATGGTTACATCATATAGCTATGGGCCAAACCACACGCCAAGCGATCCCGCATACCCCATCGGATACGGACACTCTCCAGCCATACCTTTAGTGTGGCTAAAGGCCAAGCTCAAAGGGGTGAATTACGAAGTGAACGTGCCTGAAAGTTGCGGCACGGCGGCTGATCCTTGCCAGCACGACACCTGGCTCAACCTTAAAGAAGTGTTATGGCTGAACCCTGCATTCACGGTCAGCCTCAACGGCCTGCAAGCCAGCTTCGATGCCAGCACCTCCACACCCGGCGCCAACATCACCGGCTACTCCTGGAGTTTCGGCGACGGCGCAACGGCCAGCGGCGCCACTGCTTCGCACACCTTTGCCGCAAGCAACACCCCCTGGTCGGTCACGCTGACCGTCACCGATAGCTACGGGCGGACTGCCAGCACTTTTCAAAATGTCAGCAGTACCTGCCCGACCGGACAAGTTCTGCAAAACGGGCAGTGCGTTACACCTGCGCCGACTTGCACCGCGCCGCAAGTACTGGCAAACGGAGTGTGCATTACTCCAGCCGCTGCGCCGACCGTTACCCTCTCCGCCTCGCCGTCTTCGGTTGCGTATGGCACCACGGCCACCATTAGCTGGTCTTCAGCCAATAGCACGTCATGCACCTTATCAGGTGGTGGTGGCACCGGCACCACGGGTTCATTTACCACGCCACCTTTGACTACCACCACCACCTATACCGTGGTATGTAGCGGCTCCGCCGGAACCACACCGCAGCAGATGAGCGTGACTGTTACCGTGGCGGATTCGGCCCCAGTCACACCGTTAATCAGCTCGCTGTCACTGGCTTCGGTTCCTGCAGACTCGACAGCCAAGACGCTGACCATATACGGCGGCCACTTTGCCTCGGGCAACGTGGTGAAATATCGCTGGCTTAACCCTGCCGGAGGCAACACGGCATCGGCAACGGTGAACTCTGCCTCGCAGCTTTCGGCGAGCTTCAATCCGGGCAATGTGGCGGACACGATTTATGTGAAGGTGTGCCAGTCATCAACCAGCACATCCTGTTCGGGTGAGCTGGCGATTTCCGTCACTGCGCTGGCCCCGCCGCTGGCCATCACCACCACCGCGTTTAACCCTGCAACGGCGACTGTTGGAACAGGGTACTCTGCGCTACAGGCCGTGACGGCGACTGGCGGCCAGGCGCCGTACAGTTGTTCGGCTTCCGGTCTGCCGGGCGGCATGGCGATGAACTCGTCCTCCTGCGCGATTTACGGCACGCCGAGTGCGTCGGGCACGTTCAACGTGACGGTCACGGTAACGGATAGCAGCACCCCGCAGAAAACGGCCTCGAAGGTGTTGATCCTTACGGTGCAGCCATCGGCACCGGCAACGCCCTCGCTCAGTTCGATTTCGCCGGGCACGATAGCGCAAGGGACAAGCTACCAGAACGTGACATTCACTGGCAGTAACTTCACCGCATCAAGTTGGCCGCAGTTCTCGATCAACGGCGGGAGCAGCTGGGCGTGGGCGACTTCCGCGCCGACGTACAGCAGCCCGACTTCAATGACGGTTGGGGTGAACAATACGGTTGCCCAGACAATTTATTGGAGGGTTTGCGCGTCGAACGGAAGCACCTCATGTTCCGGTAGCCAGGCGGTGTCAGTACAACCTGCCGCGTCCCCGCTGACCATCACCACCACCGCGTTCAACCCGGCAACAGCAACAGTCGGAACGGGGTACGCGGCGCAAGCAGCCATAGCGGCGACTGGTGGACAAACACCTTATAGTTGTTCGGCTTCCGGTCTGCCGGGCGGCATGGCGATGAACTCGTCCTCCTGCGCGATTTACGGCACGCCGAGTGCGTCGGGCACGTTCAACGTGACGGTCACGGTGGCGGATAGCGGCAGCCCGCAGAAGACGGCCTCGAAGGTGTTGGCGCTCACGGTACAGCCGCCGGCACCGGCAACACCTACGCTTGGCTCGATCTCGCCGGGCACGATAACGCAAGGGGCGAGCTACCAGAACGTGACGTTCTCCGGCAGCGGCTTTACTGCATCGAGTTGGCCGCAGTTCTCGATCAACGGCGGGAGCAGTTGGGCGTGGGCGACCTCCGCGCCGACATACAGCAGCCCGACTTCAATGACGGTTGGGGTGAACAATACGGTTGCCCAGACAATTTATTGGAGGGTTTGCGCGTCGAACGGAAGCACCTCATGTTCCGGTAGCCAGGCGGTGTCAGTACAACCTGCCGCCTCCCCGCTGACCATCACCACCACCGCGTTCAACCCGGCAACGGCGACAGTCGGAACGGGGTACGCGGCGCAAGCAGCCATAGCGGCGACTGGTGGACAAACACCTTATAGTTGTTCGGCTTCCGGTCTGCCGGGCGGCATGGCGATGAACTCGTCCTCCTGCGCGATTTACGGCACGCCGAGTGCGTCTGGCACGTTCAACGTGACGGTCACGGTAACGGATAGCAGCACCCCGCAGAAGACGGCCTCGAAGGTGTTGGCGCTCACGGTACAGCCATCGGCACCGGCACCGGTGACGCTCGTGGTCAACGGCGTTCCCAGTAGCTATATAGCGACGGCAGGCACATATCAACCATCCAACTATATATCCGGCAGCGGGTTTAGTTTAGTCAATCAGGTTTATCTGACCTGTTCCAGGAACGGCATAAGTTGCGGCAACTACACTTGGACACCAGCGAACTGGAGCGGCAAATTTGTCGTGATAAACGATGCCTTGGCCGTTTTTGCACCGACGCTAACCGTATCAAGCGATCCGCTTGGCACATATAGTTGGAGCGTTACTTTTTCGGGTGGGGGGCAGTCGGCGATCAAGTATTTTACGGTAACCAAGTAATGAGGCGCGGAATTCAGTGTCAGCGTCAAATTGTTTTCAAAATCTCAATTTATTCAGGGAGGATTTTAGATGAAACACTTTCAAAAACGCTTTCAATTTATCGCGATCAGTTTTGCTTTGATTGCCAGTGGTTCAACCCATGCCGGGCTCCTGGATATGAAAGTTGGCAGCCAGGATGCCGCTGGGACGGTCACTGGCGCAGCCGGTACAGAGGGCGCACAAAACGAGGCGAAGCAGCTCGTCAAGTGCGACAAGCCTTTCGGCAAGATCGCGGTTTATGAGCCACAGGATGCCATGCAAAAGGCCTTGAGGCGGTTCAGCCTGCCTTCGCCGACGGGCCTGATCCGGCTGATGATCCAGCAGTCCGGGTGCTTTGTGGTGGTCGAGCGTGGGCAGGCCTTTCAGATATTGAAGCAGGAGCGCGAATTGGCGAGCAGTGGAACTTCCCGTAGCGATTCGAACATGGGTGGCGGGCAGTTGGCCGCCGCCGATTTCGTCGTGACGCCGGAAGTCCAGTTTAGCGAACAGGATGCGGGTGGTGCTGGCGGGATTGCTGCCGGCATCGGCAGCCTTTTCGGACCGTTCGGCATGGTGGTCGGCGCGGTTGCCGGCGGCGTGAAATTCAAGCAGGCCCAGACCACATTGATTCTTGCCGACACGCGCAGCGGCGTGCAGCTTGCGGTGGCGCAGGGTGCATCGGAGAAAGCCGATATGGGCATGGGCGGCCTTGTTGCAGGTGGCGGTGCAGGTGGCGGCGGTCTGGCCGCGATGGGTGCTTACGGCAATACTGCCGAGGGCAAGGTTGTGGCCGCTGCATTTCTCGATGCCTACAACAACATGGTCGGGACGATACGCAATTCTCCAGAACTGGCGCGCAATGAGGCGACCGTGCGCGAAGAGGCGGTGAAAATTGCAAAATCTATGCCTTCCGCAAGCCAATCCGATAACGCGGTCGCGCCGGTCAATGGTGGTCTGGCCGGTAGCGTCGTGCGTTCGAAGATAAGCAAAGTGAGCATTTATGCCCAGTCGTCCGATGACGGTACGGCACAAGCCTTTCTGATGAAGAGCTCCGAAGCTGTTGCCGACGGTCGCGAAGAAAACGGCTACATCTTTGTGAAGGGCGATGGCTTCAAGGGGTGGGTCGAAAAGAGCATGGTCAAGGTTTCGCAGGAATGAGCGAGATACTGGATAAGCCCTCTGTTCATGTGAGATTGCCGGCCAATGAACGGGGGGCGACACTCAATCAATGAACTGCGAAGTGCGCCCTTCTGCACCTCAAGGCGAACGATCTTGGTAGCAGCTTGGCTTGCGCGGGCCTGCTGCGCAAGCCGGTCGGGCTTTAGGCGGCTTGTTTTTCTACTTGGGCCAGTGCGTCAGCGATCCATGCATTGATGCTCTTGCCTTGAGCTTGAGCCAACAAGGCGGCGCGCTCATGAATTTCCGGAGAGACGCGCAGCATGAGCTTGCCGGAGTACTGCTTGCGCGGCTCAATGCCTTTCCTGACGCACACCTTCAAGTAGAAATCTAGCGACTTCTTGAATTCGGTGCGCAACTGCTCCGGCGTTTTCCCGTAAAAATTGGGAAAAGGGGCCGTGCTCGGGTTGTTTTTCAGCCCCAATGGCCGACGGTAAACAAGCAGCAGGCATATGGGTTGCTGTGAGCTTGTGAACCGCATCAATCGCGAACGATGCGGTTATCACCGCATCCTACCTGGCTGGGGCATGTACATCGCCCCCGGATTGCATTCGATAGAAATGCCGCCGGGCCAAGCTCTACCGGTAAATCCATTGCATTCCCCTTGCAAAAAGCCGGATAATCCACCACGACCTTGCTGGAGGCTGGCATGAACTACAAAGAACGCATCACTATCGAGCCGGGAAAACGCGGTGGTAAGCCCTGCATACGCGGATTGCGCATCACGGTTTATGACGTGCTGGATTATCTCGCGTCAGGCATGACGCCCGCCGAAATCCTTGCGGAGTTCGATTACCTGAAGCCAGAAGATATACAGGCCTGCCTGGCTTACGCCGCCGACCGCGAACATCACCAGCTCGCGGTGAATGCTTGAAACTCCTGTTTGACGAAAACCTCGCGCCATCCCTCGTATTGGCGTTGGCGGATATTTTTCCGCAGTCTGAACACGTCGCCCGGATCGGGCTGGGCGCAGCGCCGGATCGCAAGGTATGGGAATACGCCAGGAAACATCACTTCACCCTGGTCAGCAAGGATTCCGATTTCCACGAATTGAGCCTGCTGTACGGTTCGCCGCCGAAGGTCGTCTGGATTCGTCGTGGCAACTGCACCACCAAGCAGATCGAGCTTATCTTGCGCAACAAGCTGGAAGACATCCGGGCGTTGGCGGCTAACCCGGAGTCTACCTATCTTGTCATTTTGTAAGCTGGTTTGGTTTAATCCCAGATTGTCCATTAGCCCAGGTAGGGCGGAAGCACCTTAAGCCCGGCCACCTATCTCACATAGAAGTCGCTAACTTGTCGCGGGCAACGCTGTTGCTGGCGGTCGCTTGACATGTTGCGCGCCAACGTAATAGCTTGCAGGCATGAGCTTGGCATGCTGGCGCGTTCGGAGGCTGGTGCCCGGCCTGGGTGGATGCTGTCTCCATAAGCTTCCTGAAATGGCGCATGGCGAAGTTGTTGTGATAACGGTAGTGGAGGGTTCATGAGCAGGCAAATCCAGGACGCCTACATTGTCGCGGCGACGCGCACGCCGGTCGGCAAGGCGCCGCGCGGAATGTTTCGCAACACCCGGCCCGATGATCTGCTGGTGCATGTGCTGAAAGCCGTGCTGGCGCAGGCACCGTCGCTCGATCAGGCGGCGGTGGGCGACGTGGTTGCGGGCTGCGCGATGCCTGAAGCCGAGCAGGGCATCAACGTGGCGCGCATCGCGCTGCTGTTGGCGGGGTTGCCGCACAACGTGCCGGGCATGACGGTGAACCGATTTTGCTCCTCCGGATTGCAGGCGGTGGCGCTGGCGGCGGACCGCATCCGGCTGGGAGAGGCTGAAGTGATGATCGCGGCGGGCACCGAGAGCATGAGCATGGTGCCGATGATGGGCAACAAGGTGGCGTTCAACCCGGCTATTTTTGAACGCGACGAACGCTATGCCATCGCTTTCGGCATGGGGCTGACGGCGGAAAAGGTGGCGGAGCGCTGGAAGGTGTCGCGCGAGGCGCAGGACGCCTTCGCGCTGCAAAGCCACCAGCGCGCCGTCGCGGCGATCAGCGGCGGCGAATTCCGGGTCGAGATCACGCCGTACCGCATCGAGGAGCGTGTGCCGGACGCGGGTTCGCGCACTGTGGCGGTGAAAGCGCGCGATGCGCAGCAGGACGAGGGGCCGCGCGCCGACACCACGCTGGAGGCGCTGGCCAGGCTCAAGCCGGTGTTTGCGCAAAAGGGGTCGGTAACGGCGGGCAACAGCTCGCAGATGTCGGACGGCGCGGCAGCGGTGCTGCTGTGTTCCGAACCCGCGCTGAAGCGCTATAACCTGACGCCCATCGGTAAGTTCCTCGGCTTCAGCGTGGCGGGCGTACCGCCGGAAATTATGGGCATCGGGCCGAAGGAGGCGATTCCGCGCGTGCTGAAACAGGTGGGATTGAGTCTGAATGACATGGGCTGGATTGAGCTCAACGAAGCGTTTGCCGCGCAGTCGCTGGCGGTGATCCGGGATGTCGGCCTCGATCCGGCCATCGTCAACCCGCTCGGCGGGGCGATCGCGCTGGGCCACCCGCTGGGCGCGACCGGGGCGATCCGCACCGCCACGCTGCTGCATGGCCTGCGCCGCCGCAAGCAGAAATATGGCATGGTGACGATGTGCATCGGCACGGGCATGGGGGCGGCAGGGGTGTTCGAGGCGCTGTGAGCATTGAACTTGCCGCAAGGCTGAACACCGATTGCCGGATGGCAACGGATCGCCTCGCGCTGGAGCGGGAGTTGCGCGGCCAGGGCGAGGTTTTTTTCCGGCGCATCACGGAGCATTGCCCCCGCCTGTTTGCCGCCGCCCCGCTGTTTGTGGCCGCCTCTCAACTGGAGCAGATGCGCGGCGTGATTGCCGCAGTGGAGCGTGCGATCAAGCTGCCGGGATGGCGCTCTCCGCCCATGCTCTCCAACACCCAAACATTTTCTCCCGATATTCCCGTAAATGAGAGGGTCAAGGCTAGGGGTGTGTTCATGGGGTATGACTTCCATCTGAACCACGACGGCGCTCACCTCATCGAAATCAATACCAATGCCGGGGGCGCCTTCCTGAACGCCTTGTTGCTGCGCAGCCAGCGCGATGTGCCCTTGCCGGGCACGGCAGTTGCTTTGGACAATCTGGAGCAGGTGTTTCTGGGTATGTTCGGGAACGAATGGCGGCTGGAGCGCGGCGATGCGCCGCTGCAAACGGTTGCCATCGTGGATGAAAACCCGGAGGCGCAGTATTTGTATCCGGAATTCCTGCTGGCGCAGAGGATGTTCGTGCGCGACGGCATTGCGGCGCTGATCGCGGATCCGGCGGAACTGGAGGAGCGACCGGATGGTCTGTATTGCCGCGAGCAAAAGGTGGATCTGGTCTACAACCGCCTCACTGATTTTATGCTGGAGCAGTACCCCGCGCTGCGCTCGGCCAGCTTGAGCGGGAAGGTTGTGCTGACGCCGCATCCGGCTTGCTACGCGCAGTATGCCGACAAGCGCAACCTCGCGGCGCTGGCCGATGCCGGGTTGTTGCGCGGGCTGGGTTTGGCGGAAAACGACATCGCCGCACTGCAAGCGGGTGTTCCGGAAACGCGGTCGGTGCGGGAGCAGGATGGCGGGCTATGGTGGCAACAGCGCAAGCAATGGTTTTTCAAACCGGCCTCCGGGTTTGGCAGCAAGGGTGCTTATCGCGGCGACAAACTCACGCGGCGCGTGTTTGAAGAGATCTTGCAGGGCGGATATGTGGCGCAGAAACTTGCCGCACCCGGCGAGCGCAGGGTGTGCCTGGAGGGAGGGGAACCGGTGCCGCTCAAGTTTGATGTGCGCTGTTATGTTTACTGCGGGCAGGTACAAGTGGTTGCCGCGCGCCTGTATCAGGGGCAGACCACCAATTTTCGTACCCGGGGCGGCGGTTTCGCGCAAGTGCGCATCGTCGTTTAAAATGCCGGTAACAATGGGAAATCTGGATATTCGGGATGAGAACTCTGCAAATTTCAATAAGTTTTCTGCGTAAGCCAACCTGGCTTGCTGGTTTTTTATTGGCGAGCGTAAGCGTATATGCGGCAGAACCGGCCAAACCGGAAGTTGCCGCACCAGTAGCCGAGGTGGCAAAACCGGCTGCTGATGCCAACCGAGCCGGGCAAACCAAGGCCGGTACAGATGCCAAGCCAGCAATAATCCCCCCCGTTACAAAAGACAAAGTTGCGGCAGAGACCAAAGTCCCGGAAGAAAATAAAGCTGTTGAAGCAAAAACGGCAGCAGAGGCCAAACCGACAGTAAAGCTACCGGCTACCAAAGACAAGGCTGCGGCAGAGGCCAAAGCTCCGGAAGAAAACAAAGCTGCTGAAGCAAAAACGGCAGCGGATGCCAAACTGGCAGTAATGCCACCAGCTACCAAAGACAAGGCTGCGGCAGAGGCCAAAGCTCCGGAAGAAAACAAAGCCGCTGAAGCAAAAACGGCAGCGGATGCCAAACCGGCAGTAAAGCCACCGGCTACCAAAGACAAGGCTGCGGCAGAGGCCAAGGTTTCGGAAGAAGACAAGGCGGCGGCTGAAGCAAAAACGGCAGCGGAGGCGAAGGCGGCAGAGGAAGCCAAAGCGGTTGAGCAAGCCAGATTGCAGAAGGGTCTGGATGCATACCATGGAGGGAATTTTAGCGCCGCACTAGCGGAACTGACTCCGCTCGCGGATAAGAGCAGTGCAGGCGCGCAGTTCAGCCTCGGCGTGATGAACGACCTCGGGCAAGGAGTGCCGCAAAATTACAAGAAGGCGGCGCTTTGGTACCGCAAGGCTGCCGATCAGGGGTATGCCGAAGCCCAGCACAATCTCGGAGTGATGCACGATTTGGGCAAGGGTGTGGCCCAAAACTACAAGCTGGCGGCGGAGTGGTACCGCAAGGCCGCCAACCAGGGATATGCCGAATCGCAAAACAGCCTGGGGATGATGTTCGAGCTGGGGCAGGGTGTCGCGCAGGACTATAAGCAGGCGATCGAGTGGTACCGCAAGGCCGCAGAGCGCGGTAGCGCAGAGGCGAAGCACAGTCTGGGAACCCTGTATGCGCTGGGTCAGGGTGTTCCGCAAAGCTATACGGTGGCAGCGGAGTGGTACCGCAAGGCGACCGAGCAGGAGCAGGAAAATCTCAAGGCAATTCAGGCCAAGGCTGCGGCGGAAGCCAAGGTGGCGGCTGCCAAAGCGGTAGCGGAAGCCAAAGCGGCAGCGGAAGTTAAGGCGGCAGCAGAAGCCAAGGCGGCAGCAGAAGCCAAAGCGGCAGCAGAAGCCAAAGCGGCAGCGGAAGCCAAAGCGGCAGCGGAAGCCAAAGCGGCAGCAGAAGCCAAAGCGGCAGCAGAAGCCAAAGCGGCAGCGGAAGCCAAAGCGGCAGCAGAAGCCAAAGCGGCAGCAGAAGCCAAGGCTGTCGGGACTCAAGAGCAGGCTGAAACAAAAGCGTCGCAGCCTGGCGCTGCTTCTGAACAAACGGAAGCGGAGGCCAAGGAGGGCGCAGCAGAAGCTGTTGCGGCTGAACCACCCAAGACAGAAGCCGAGATCAAGGCTGAAGAAAAGGCGAAGGCAGATGCCGAGAGAAAGGCGGCGAGAGTGAAGGCGAAGGCCGAAGCGCAAGCCAAGGCAGAAGAGGAGGCGAGAGCCAAGGCCGAAGCCCGCGCACAGGCAGAAACCGACGCGCGGATCAAGGCGGAAGAGGATGCAAAATCGGCAGTCGAAGCAAAAGTAAAGGCCGTGGAGGACGCGCGCGTCAAGGCGGAAGAGAACGCGAGAATTGCCGAAGAGAAAGCGAAAGCGAAAGCCGAGGCCAAGGCGAAGGCCGAGGAAGAAGCGCGCGCCAAGGCGGAAGAGAAGGCCAGGATAGCCGAAGAGAAGGAGAGGGCGAAAGCCGCAGCGCAGGCCAGAGCCGAGGCGGACGCGTTGGTACTGGCGAAAGAGAAAATGATAATAGCGGAAGAGAAAGCGAGGGCGAAAGCCGAGGCCAAAGCGAAGGCCGAAGAAGAAGCGCGCTCCAAGGTGGAAGAGAAAGCGAGAATCGCCGAAAAGGCGAGGACCAAGGCGGAAAAAATGGCGAAGCCCGAGTCTTTACCTAAAGCCGAGCAGGGTGGCGATGCGCCGCAAGCTGTTCCCGCTGGGGCGGAGTGGGCGGTGATTGATGCGGTAACTGTATGGGCGGATGCATGGGCGGCGCGCGACACGGAGAAATATCATTCCAGCTATGTTGAAGGATTTAAGCCTGATGCCAGCTTGAGTCATGAGTCGTGGGAATCGCATCGCAAAGAGCGCATCAGCAACGCGGAAAACATCAAAGTGAAATTGTCGGATGTTAAGGTGGAAATGCAGGGCGAGAGCCGCGCTAACGTATTTTTCACCCAAGACTATAGCGCCGACAAATTCAAGGGCGTGACGCGCAAGGTTATGGAGCTGGATAAGGTCGGCGATAAATGGCTGATCGTGAGCGAGCGGGCCGCCAAGGTTGAAGCGGCACCTGCGGTACCGGCGGCAGATGCGAAAGCGCAAGCAGGCGGGGAAGTTCAGGTCAAGACAGCAGAAAACCCGAAGGCTGCCGAGCAGCCCAGTACGGACGTAAAACCCAAGTCGGCAGATTGACTGCCGATGGTGGCTAACCATAAGTTATGACGCTCTATGCTTTTATTGCGGTGGGCCTGGGGGCGGCAACGGGCGCGTGGTTGCGCTGGGCGTTTGGGCTGTGGCTTAACCCGGTTTTGCCGGAATTGCCGCTCGGCACACTGCTGGCCAACTTGATCGGCGGCTATCTGGTCGGTCTGGCGGTGGCGTTTTTCATGCAGCATCCGGGATTGTCGCCGGAATGGCGCTTGCTCATCATCACGGGGTTTCTCGGCGGCCTTACGACCTTTTCCACTTTTTCTGCCGAAACCGTCACGCTGCTCGTGCGCGGGCAATATGCGTGGAGCGCGACCATTATCGCCGCACACTTGCTTGGGTCGTTGCTGATGACCGTGCTGGGCATGCAAACATTCAAGTGGTTGCACCAATAGGAGGCAAGATGCACGCCCACCTCAAGTTTTATATCAACGAAAAACAGCGGCACAACGGCACGCTGCTCCACGAATGGTTGCTGGAGGAAGCGAAGCGGCTCGGCGCTCCTGGAGGTTCGGCCTTCCGCGCCATCGCCGGTTTTGGCCGCCACGGACGCTTGCACGAAGAAACATTTTTCGAGCTGGCGGGCGAACTGCCGGTGCAAGTGGAATTCGTTCTGGAAGCGGAAGTCGCCGATAAGTTGCTGGAACTGCTGCGCGCCCATCAGATCAACTTGTTCTACGAGCGCTATGCGGTGGAGGCTGGAATCCTGTAGGGTTATCTGTGTTGCGTGCTTGTTTTTCCTGGCGAAATGGACAACCGCACAAGGGGGCGGCAATGATGAGCAGGGTATTGAAACCGTTTTTCAGGATGGCTCTCTTCGCGGTTGCGCTGACCGTCGGCGCGGGCGCCAGAGCGGATTTTCAGGATGCGGTTGACGCATACAATGGCGGGAATTTTCTCTATGCATTCGACGAGTTCAGAGAGCTTGCGCTGAACGGCGATGCGGCCGCGCAATACCGGCTCGGACTCATGTACGACAAGGGCGAGGGCGTGGCAAGAGACGAAAGGCAGGCGGTGTCGTGGTATATCAGGGCGGCCGGGCAGGACGACACCCGGGCGCAGTTTGCCATCGCGGAAATGTACAGCGAGGGACGGGGTGTGCGGCGGGACGACAAGCAGGCCGCAAAATGGTACCTCGAGGCGGCCGCCCACGGCTTTCCGAAAGCGCAGCTCACCGTTGGGCTGATGTATGCCAAGGGAGCGGGGTTGCCGCAGGATCTGGTGCAGGCATACAAGTGGCTCAGCCTGGCCGGGGATATCGCGGCGGGAAGCAGGCAGTGGGTGGAAGACAAGATGGTCCCGGAGCAGATCAGAAAGTCGCGGCTGCTGGTGCAGGAATGGCAGGCGCAGCACAAGTGACCGCAGCGACCGGCCCGCGCAACTTTCCAATATTTTTGCGGAATGTAAAATTTGATGATTAAAGTTTTATTTGGATTGCTGGCAGCGGTTCTCCTTACCTTCAGCGCAGGGGCGCGGGCGGGTTTCGAGGAAGGAATCGCCGCTTACCACAATGGGAATTACCTGCTTGCGCTGAAAGAGTTCGGCCCGGTTGCGCGCAACGGCGATATGCGCGCGCAGTTTTATATCGGGGCGATGCACGATCAGGGCCTCGGGGTTGCGCAGGACGAAAGGACAGCGGCGGAGTGGTACCGCAAGGCGGCCGGGCAGGGCCATGCCGAGGCGCAGCACAATCTCGGGCTGATGTACGATTTGGGCCAGATCGTAACCCAGGACCACACGGCGGCGGCGGAGTGGTACCGCAAGGCGGCCGGGCAGGGCTACGCCGAGGCGCAGCACAACCTCGGGATCATGTACGACCTGGGTCGCGGTGTGCAGCAGGACGACAGCGAGGCGTTCAAGTGGTACCGCAAGGCGGCCGAGCAGGGATACGCGGACGCGCAGAACAACCTCGGGATCATGTATCGCCATGGCCGCAGCGTTGCGCGCGACTACAAGACAGCGGCAGAGTGGTACCGCAAGGCTGCCGAACAGGGCAACACGGACGCGCAGAACAACCTCGGCATGCTGCTCGATCAGGCGCACGGCATTGCGGATAGCCACCAACTGGCGGCGGAGTGGTACCGCAAGGCGGCCGAACAGGGCAACGCCGACGCGCAGAACAACCTCGGTGTGATGTACCACAACGGGAGCGGCGTCACGCAGGATTTCAAGGCCGCAGCGGAGTGGTACCGCAAGGCAGCCGAGCAGGGCAACGCCGACGCGCAGCACAATCTCGGCGTGCTGTACCAGCAGGGCCACGGAGTTGCGCGCGACGACAGCAGGGCGGCGGAGTGGTACCGCAAGGCGGCGGAGCGGGGAAGAGTTGATTCCCAGTACGGCATTGGCGTGATGTACCAGCATGGCCGGGGCGTTGCGCGCGACTACAAGACAGCAGCGGAGTGGTATCTCAAGGCTGCCGGACAGGGGAGCGCCGATGCCGAGAACAATCTCGGGGCCATGTATCTCGAAGGCCAGGGCGTCCCGCAAAGCAGCGGGGAAGCGATAGCCTGGTACGAACGGGCAGCACGGCACGGCAGCGCCGAGGCGCAGTACAACCTTGCACGACTGCACGAGCGCGGAGAAATCGTCCCGCAGGACTATAAGCTGGCTGCCGAGCTATACCGCATGGCGGCAAAGCAGGGGTATGCCGCTGCCCAATACAGCCTCGGGATGCTATACCGCAAGGGGCATGGCGTGGAACAGAACGACAGGGGAGCCACGCAGTGGTATCTCAAGGCCGCCGAGGGCGGAAACGCTGAAGCACAGTTCAATCTCGGGATGATGTACAAACAGGGGGATGGCGTACCGACCGATTGGGTGCAGGCATGCAAATGGCTTAACCTGGCAGTGTTGGCCGGAAGCGAAGACGCGCAATTAACCATTAAATCGCTCGAGGACAAGATGACTCCGGAGCAGATCGAACTGGCGCTCGCAATGGCGCGGGAGTGGATGGGAAAGCGCTATTGAACCGGTCTGCGCCGCCCCTGCGCGCATTAAGGAAACGCAGATTAAATCATCCGTTCGCCCTGAGCCCTTCGGTAAACTCAGGACAGGCTTGTCGAAGGGTTGGCGGTACCAATTGATTGTTATAGATTTAATCCGATCATGGTTCGACAGGCTGTGCGTGTGCCGTTGGGGCGCAAGCCCCTTACAGCCACGGCCTACCCCTCGCGGGTACACCACGAACGGATTAAATCTGCGTTTCCTTAAGCCCTTCCTAACGGTCATTGCAGTTGCCGCCACCCCGAAAGATGAAAGAGACTGCGGGGTGGAAGGCGGCAGTTAAGTGTCGCCGGGTTGGAACGGCACGCTCCGGCAGCCGGCCAAGCACTTCAAGCGCGCATGAAAGAATCCTGCGTTAAAGATTCCCAGCTTGATACAATCGGCGCTTTTGCCAACTTGGGCGGAGGCGCTCCGGGTGGCGCTCGGGTAACACGCCCGCCCCCATCAATCCGGTTGTCGGAAGCGGGCATTATTGAACAGTAGCCTTATTTATCTTTGCAACCATCATGGTTATCCGGGTTTTTCTGATTAGCGATTATCAGGTAGCGCTGTTTGGGCTGACAAAACTGCTTGAGGCAGATACGCGCTTCAAGCTCATTTCTTCCGCTACCGCTCTGGACTGTTCGGTTGTCGAAGCTGTTATTGCCGCCTTGCCAGACGTTGTGCTGCTGGATATGGATACCAATCCGGGCGAAGTTATTCAGATGGTTTCCAATTTGCACACGCTGGCGCACCATGCAAAAACCTTATTACTTTCCCGGCTCGACGACAGCGCCCTGCAAGATCGCGCCATGGCCGGTGGCGCGCACGGCATCGTTGACAAGCACGCCACGCCAGACACGATACTGGCGGCCCTATCCAGCGTCAGCAAAGGCCAGATCTGGCTGGATCGCGCCGCCACTGGACGCCTGTTCGTCGAGCTTTCCCGCAAAGCAAAACAGCAAGCCGCCGATGCCGCAAAAACAAAGGCCAGGCTAACAGAACGCGAACAGCAGGTTGTCGCCAGCATTGCGGACAATAGCGGCAAATCCGGCAAGGTCATTGCCGCGAAGCTATGCATCAGCGAAAGCACGCTGCGCAACCATCTCACCGCCATCTACGAAAAAGTTGGCGTCACCAACCGGCACGGCCTGCTCGCCCACATCCACCAGAATGGGCTGAACAAGCAATCCCTTTAGGAGCGCAACTCGTTGCGCGAAACCCTCGCCCGGCAAGCCGGTCTCCTACGGGGGGCACTTCAAAATGTACCTCGGAAGTGTCAAAGTCGGGCCAGAGTGCGGGTTCGTAGGAGCGCAACTCGTTGCGCGAAACCCTCGCCAAGCTCAAACAGGACAAACCTTCTATATGGCGCAGGAGGTTTGTCCTACGTTTTGCGCGCCCCCACCCGGGAGGTTCCTCCTATGAAAAAAGGAGAAGCCTCCTATGGAATCCCCGCATCAACACGGCTACATTCACGCCCATGATGCCAAATAACCCGAAACAGAAGCGCGCAGAAGAGCGGATAGCGATCGAACTCCCGATCCGGCTGCCGGACGCTGTGGGCACAACCCGCAACATAAGCGCGAGCGGCGTGTTTTTCGAGATTGATAGCCAGATAACCGTCGGCAGCGAAATCAGCTTTGAAGTTGAGATGCATATCGAGCTTGACTCGGTAGTGATGAAAGGCTGTGGGCGGATCGTTCGCACCGAGCGAAATGGTTCGCGCACGGGCGTGGCCGTAAAAATAACTCATGCCCAGATGGAAACGAGGGAGTAAAAATTATGAAGGGCCACGCATCCATGAACCGCATCTACCGCCTGGTCTGGAGCAAGGCCCGGAACGCCTGGGTTGCGGTGGCGGAAACGGCGCGCGGGCGCGGCAAGGGAACCAATCGCAGCAAGATTGTTGTGGCCGCATTATCTCTTTCCACTGCCGTCGCGCAGGCGGCCCCGAGCGGCGGGCAAGTTGTATCGGGCGCGGGCAGCATCTCCCAAACCGGCTCCACCACCACCATCCAGCAAACGAGCCAGAACCTCTCGCTCAACTGGCAGAGCTTCAACGTTGCGAAACAGGAAACGGTGAACTTCCGGCAGCCCTCCGCCGCCGCCATCGCCGTCAACCGCATCCTCGACACCAACGGTAGCCAAATCCTCGGGCGCTTGAACGCCAACGGCCAGGTATGGCTCATCAACCCCAACGGCATCCTGTTCGGGCAAGGCGCGCAAGTCAACGTCGGCGGGCTGGTCGCCTCCACGCTGGACATCAATGACGCCAGCCTGAACGGCAACACGCGAACCTTCGGCGGCAACGGCAGAGGCAGCGTCATCAACCGGGGCGCCATCAACGCGGCAGAGGGCGGCTATGTCGCGCTGCTCGGCAACACCGTCAGCAACCAGGGCGCCATCACCGCAAGACTTGGCACCGTGGCGCTCGGCGCGGGCAGCGCTGCAACGCTCACCTTCGGCGGCAACAACCTGCTGCGCGTGCAGGTGGACCAAAGCACCCTGAACAACCTGGCCGACAACGGCGGGCTGATCCGGGCTGATGGCGGGCAAGTCATCATGACCGCAGGCGCGAAAAACGCGCTGCTCGCCAGCGTGGTCAACAACACCGGCGTGATCGAAGCGCACACCGTGGAAGAACGCGACGGCGCCATCATCCTGCTGGGCGGAACGCAGGCGGGAACCGTCAGCGTCGGCGGCACCCTCGACGCCTCCGCAAATCTCGATGCCTCGGCAAATCTCGACGCCTCGGCAAACGCCGTTCGCCCTGAGCCTGTCGAAGGGCAAGCATCTTCGGGCTTCGACAAGCTCAGCCCGAACGGAAGTGATAACGGCGGCACCATCCAGATCATCGGCAACCAAGTCGGCATCATGGATGGCGCGACCGTCACCGCCAGCGGCACGCAAAACGGCGGCACCATCCTCATCGGCGGCGACTACCAGGGCAAACACCCCTCTTCCTCCGTGTCACTCCCCTCTCCCTCCGGGAGAGGGGCAGGGGGTGAGGGAGGGGGCGAGAGCGCGAACGCCCAGATCACCTACGTCGCCCCCACCGCCACCATCAGCGCCGACGGGGGATTAATACCCCCCTTTGAAAAAGGGGGGCAGGGGGGATTTGGTGTTGGCGGCGGCGGCAAAATCATCGTCTGGGCAGACAACACCACCCGCGCCTACGGCAGCCTCTCCGCCAAAGGCGGCGCAAACGGCGGCAACGGCGGGCTGATCGAAACCTCCGGCCACCACCTCGATGTTGCGGGCATCAAAATTGATGCGGCAGCGCCGAATGGAAAATCGGGCAACTGGCTGCTCGACCCGATCAACGTCACCATCGCGGCTACCGCCAATGCGGGCGGAACATATTTGAACGACATCTGGACGCCGGATGCCACCGGCTCCACCATTTCCAACGCCACCCTACAAGCCGCACTGAATGCGGGCACCAGCGTCACCATTACCGCTAACGGCACACTGGCCGAAGCAGGCAACATCACCGTCAGCGCTCCCGTCGCCAAAACAGCAGGTGCGGCAGCCACACTGACCTTGCAGGCGGATAACAACATCACCATCAATCAGCCCATCACGTCAACCGTGGGGGCGCTCGGTTTGGTGCTCAATCACGGTGCTGCGGGCAGTGCAACGCTTTCAAGCAGTTTGAGTCTGTTGGGTGGCGATCTCGATGTTCAAAACGCCGGTGTGGCCGGTTCGGGAACATTGAATATCAACGCAGGCACGGCAAGCATCACCGACGCCATAGTCACAGGCGGAACCGTTGCGATTTCTGCCACGGGAGTTTTGAATACGGCAGGCACGGTCACCCTGAACTCGTCCAGTTTTACCAACAGTGGAACACTGAACGCGACAGCGGGAACGCTGGCAATCAACTCAACGACACTCACTCAAACCGGCGCGATCAACACCGCCAGTGGCGCCACCATCAACTTCGGTTCCAGCTTTACAAACGCAGGCACAATAACTGGCGCTGGCACCCTCAATGTTGGTGCGGGCGCAGGCACGCTCACCAACAACGGCATCATCGCACCGGGGTTCGCCAACGGAGACTCTACCTCCACCCTCGCCATTGACGGCAATCTGGTCATGGGCGCAACGGGGAGCTTGAATCTCCACATGCACGCGCCGGTGGCGGGCAGCTACGATGTGTTGAACGTGACCGGCACCGCCACCTTGACCGACGGCACGCTGAATCTTTCCGGCGTAGGCGCAGCCTCCTCTTATCCGGTTCTTGCCGCAACGGGCGGTGTGGCCGGTACATTCGGCACGGTCAATTCAGGCACATTCACACTTACCAACACGCAATACAACGCGAATGATGTCACGCCGGTTGTGGGTGCGAACACGCAAGCCGCCATCTGGTGGACCGGAGCGGCAACCGGGAACTGGGGAACCGCAGCCAACTGGAGCAGCGGCGTTGCGCCAACGGCTGCAACCAATGTTTATGTGCCGGATGGCATTACCACCACAGTCACAACCGCAGGGAAGGCAGGCAATATTCTTGTTAGTGACGGGACCCTATCCATTACAGCGGGTGATTTGTCGCTGGCGGGAGCAAGCGCCGTAAACGTGCTGAACTTGTCCGGAGGCACGTTGCAGGACTCGGGTGCGATGACGCTGACGGGCGCGGGCACTTGGAGCGGTGGCACCTTGACGGGGAGTGGTTCGCTGACGGTGGCGAACGGC
>CXWL01008377.1_pt1 | contig 27729 bp, 25 predicted proteins | sample 590931 | NCBI WGS metagenome assembly CXWL01 (sample SAMEA3498368, study PRJEB10139) | groundwater metagenome | biome: water well; material: biofilm material | place: Germany | collected 2015-04-27 | reverse complement strand
GGGGGCGTCGTCGGGATCGTCGCGGGGGGCGTGGCGCCGTTGGTCGCCGGTGTCTTCTGGGACTTCGCCAGATGCCACAACGCCGCCTCCTCGCCGCCGGTCAACGGGATCATTGTTCCGCCTTTGGCTTGTGCCGCTTTTTCAACGCGGGCGCGGTCAACGTGGGAATGTCTCGGCTCGCGTTGAGGTGCGCGTCAAGCTCCACTTCGGACCAGAGGGGAGTTTTTGCCCCCGCATAAATTCGCTTGGGAAACTTGTCCGCCTTCTCCAAGCGGAGGAGTGTGGGATTACTGAGATGAATACCCTTAAGCTTTAATTGCTCACGACTGAGCAAGCGGCCAATGGGGGATGGGGTGAATTGCATGGCGCCTCCGAGAGTGAGGCGAAGTTCGCGGGGGGTGGAAACAGAAACGCGCCCCAAAAAACTTCGCAGTTGATTACAGAATCAAACGCGAATGTTTTCTGGTGCGCGCAGGTGCCGGCCAAGCCGACACAAGGTAAGGACGCCTTCTCTAAATCACCGCGCTACAGCGGGTTTAATCGGAATCCGATGTCTCGCATCGGTCCGGCGGGCGGTTCCCTCTTCGCGCTACCCCCGACCATTCTTTCGTCGGGATAGCTACCCTCAACCAGGGCTGTAAGGACTTCATACCTGCTTTGCCGGTGAAGGTCAATAGCGATAGAGAAAAAACTCTCCCACGTTATTTCCGCTTCCGTCGCACAGGCGTCGGCTGATCGGCGGCCACCAAGCCTTGGATATAGTCGTCCCATCGCGCAAGCGCCTCGCGCTTTTGGGGGACGTGGCCGGATTGGTTATACGTCGCTTGGATTTTATCCGGCGCATGATTCGCCACCGCGTCTCGGATTTCACGCGGCACACCCAAATTGCACAGGCCCGTTTCAACCGTGCGGCGAAGATCATGAAACCGCCACGGGGTCTCGAACTGGCCTGCGTACCGCGTCGGCTCAGCATGCTTGAGTGCCTCAATCTGCCGGTCGATGGTCGCTTTCATATCCGAGAATCCCAAGTCGCGCTTGGTCCCCGCCGCGTACCAGACATAGGGATAGTCCGGGGGAATGCGTCGATCCTCCGCCGTCTGTCCCTCGCGTTGTTCCTGCCGGAGTGTGCGGAGGATCGCGGCGACCGTCGAGGAGAATGGCAGGGTATGGGCTTTGCGGGTCTTGGTGCGGTCGGCGGGCAGGTGCCAGCGCGGATTCGTTCCGTCGAGGTCGAGCACTTCACGCCAGGTCAAACGGGCCACTTCATCCCGTCGGGCCGCCGTGAGAAGCAACAGCTTCGCGAAGATCCCGGCTCGCCCGCTCTGCTCGCACGCACGCCACAGCAACGGAATCTCACTCGGAATCCCTGCATCCGCGTGGCCACAAAGATGTCGCTCCCGTGGCGGTTCAGCCACACGTTTTTTGAGATCCAGCGCCGGGGATGCCGTCATCAGGTCCCGCGTTCGCGCCCACTCGAACAACAGTTTCAGGGTTGAGACCATCAAATTCACCGACCGCGTGAGCCCACGGCGTTGCATCGTATCCAGCACGGTGACCACATCCCGCTTCGTGAGCGACTCCATGGGGCGATCCCCCCAGTGCGCGACATACTCCCCTTGGAGCAAGACGGTGTTGCGCTTCACGGTGTTGGGGCTGAGGTGCGCCCGAGTCTCCGGGCGATACTCCTGAAGAAACCGCTCCACGACACGGGCGAAGGTGTGCTGGCTCTGTTCCACTAGCGCGGCCTGCACCGCCCGTTCCGCGTGGCCGGGGTCTAGGCCGTTCTCGGCGTCCCGCTGATACTCCCCCGCCTTGTGGCGAGCTTGTGCCAACGTGAGTTTGCCCGGCGCCGCATGTTCCGTATAGAGACCGAGGGCGCGGCGGGTGACTTTTCGTGCCCCATCTTTCACCACTCGGCCCATCCATATCCATGTGCGGGTGTTGGCACTGGAGACGCACAACCCGAACCCCGGCTGACTGTCGTCCCAATACATCACTTGATTGACCACCTCAGCACCCTGCTTATTGCGCCGCGGCGGAGGACACGGCAGCCCCCTCAACGTGCGTACATCAAACGACTTCCGCCGGGGTTCCGCTTTGTCCGTGGTGACAAGGGACAAGTGCGGGGGCTGTGTGACCATCGGGGCGTTCCTCCGCTGCTGTGGCCTAGGCTACACGTAGGCAGCAATAGGGCCGTGATTGTGCAAAACGTGATGAAACAGAGTGTAACGCAGCAAACGCTGTATTGGCAAGCCTGTTGTGAGGTTTGTGAGGAACGGACGGAAAAACACAGGGGTCTAAAATGGTCTCCCCGCGGACTCATAAGCCGCGGGTCTCCCGTTCAATCCGGGACACCGCCACCATATTTTTCACCAGCTTATTTCTGGCTACTTTTCGCAAAGTTACCTCGTCACGGTTCTAGTCACGATTGGAACTGAAATCATAGTCGGTTACCAGCACCAGGGTTCCTCCTACCCTACGGACTCTCTGACCTCTGGTTAATCCGCTGTTAGCACTTTCCTGCCTGGCTGCTGAAATGACACCTTCCTGAACTCTGATACTTCCTCAGCTCCATCCTGGTACTGGGAGAGTCAGAACCGGCCACGAGTGAGACATCTCGAAACCCATCCAACTTGGTGCGGTTCAACCTGAATTACTATCCGACCCACTATCTCGCGATATCCGATCATCGGCAGCCGACGAAGTCACATCTAACATCGGTCTGACTGTTCGAACTACATCAAGATTTCGCCACATAACCGAATAGTTTTTTCTGTATCAGGAGCGGCGGCGGAGGGATATCGAGTGGCGGAGAATAGTCCGTGAGAGTAGTTCCACGCCGCCGTGGCAGTGGAGAAAGAAAAATGAAATGACCATAAATTAGTTACCCTACTAAAGAGGGGGTATCTATTCTAAGTGATTGAACATATGGTTCGCGCCGACGAGCATGCCGTCGCGGAGCGCGTGGTGGTTCCACAAGACACGAAGAAAATAATTCGATAGGTCGTTCAGGCAGTTGCGCCCGAACGACCTTTTTTATTGGTCCCTGAGGCCTAATTATTGAGAGGCGATCCACTATGAAACAACCGCATCGGAAACACCTTCGGTTGGCCCGACATCTCACATTCAGCTTCTCTCTCCTTCTTACAATCCCTTGTGCTGTCTCCCAGGCTCAAGTAGTTACGCCGATTACATCATCCGGGCTCAATACGACGGTGTCCGCACCCATTACTCTGCCGAGTGGCCAGACCCAATTCAATATTACGGGTGGAACGAGACCGGGTGGTGGAGCGAATCTATTTCACAGCTTTGGCGACTTCAATGTTCCTAACAACAACATCGCGAACTTTCTTAATCACTCCGGTCTTCCCACATCCAACATCCTCGGCCGCGTGACTGCTGGCAATCCCTCCAATATCTTTGGAACCATCCAAACCACCAACTTCGGGAACGCGAACCTCTTTCTGATAAATCCCGCCGGCATCGTCTTCGGCCCAAATGCCACATTGAATGTGGGAGGGTCAGTGACCTTCACCACAGCAAACTATCTGCGCATGACCGACGGCGCATTGTTCAATGCACGTCCAGGTCCTGCCGATGCCCTTCTGACTAGCGCTCCCGTCGCAGCGTTTGGCTTCTTAGGCTCAAATCCTGGCGCGATTACCGTCCAGGGCAGCAGCCTTTCGGTGACGGAGGGAGCAGGTGTCTCACTGGTCGGAGGAAATATTGCCATTCAGGGTGGCACACTCACGGCTCCGAGCGGGCAAATCAATCTTGTTAGTGTAGGCAAGCCGTCGCATTCGAAGGTTGGGGGAGAAGTTGCGACCGGTGGTGGGTTTGCCGCGACGGGCTTCAAGAATCTTGGCACTATCAGTCTCACGCAAGGTAGCACAATTGACACCAGTACAAGCCCAGGCACTGGAAATCCAGCTGGACCGGTGTCGATTCGCAGTGGACAGTTTGTCATGGATTCCTCTTCTCTTATGGCCGTCACGACCACACCTCTCTCAGCTCAAGCTGTTGTAGGCGGTAACATTGAGGTGACGGCGGAGCATGTCACTCTCTCGAATGCGAGCAGTGTAAGCACTCGCACGTCTGGAGGTAGTGACTTTCCATTTCCATATGGTAGTAATGCGGCGGGAAATATCACCTTCAATGCAGAGTATTTTTCGGCAACAGATTCAGCCATCGCTGCCAACGTAGGGATTAATGCTGGTAGCGGGGGAGCAGTGACGATTCAAGGATTCAAGCCAGGTGACAGCGCCAAGAATGTTAGTCTCACGAACACACAGGTAGATACGAGCACGAGGTTTATTGGAGTAGGAGGGCCCATTGAGATTCGCGCTCGCGATATCGCGCTGAACCAGAGCACCTTGAACACCCATTCAGCTGAGCCACTGGGAGGAAGAATATCGCTTCTGAGCACGGATCGTATCGAAAGTCACGACAGTGTATTTACAGCCAACAGTTTTTTTGGCTCGGGTGGCCCCATAGATTTCACAGCAGGGAAAAGCATCGACATCACGAATACGCTAGTTAGGACCCGCTCATCTTCTGGGCTGAATGGCGGCAATATCACCATGTCTGCGCCACGCATCTCGATTAACGGGAGTACGCTAGACGCACAAAGTGGCGGTATTGGCCATGGCGGCACGATCAGTATTACGGGAAAAGATTATGTAAAGCTAAGCGATTCCGATCTTTCCTCAAGTAATGTCCTGAACCCGCCGTTCATCATAACGAACAGCAATGCCGATGGTGGCAACGTTCATATCGATGGAGGAGCCAAATTTACTAGTGAACAAAGTACGATATCGGCAGGATCCTCGATTGGTGATGGGGGTTCCATCCATGTGGAAGCCAAGAAGGCTACGATCACCGATTCGGTGCTTACGACCGCGGTTTCGGGTGGTCCGCAGACGGTCGGGGGTAGCATCACCGTGGATGCGAAGAACGTGACCGTGAAAAACAGCCAGATTCTCAGCACCGCCACGGAAGGACAAGGCGGCACCATCGAAATCTCAAGTCACAATCGTCGTCCAATTGCCAACAGCATCATTGACGCCACATCCCTGCTTGGCACAGATGGCACCGTGACGATTCATTGATAGCTCGGCTGAGTCGGACCTGATCAATTGTTCCTGAACGGAATATATATCAACAAAGAGGGCGACATCGACATCACGCCGACCAGGTTCCTGATCCGGGTCTTTGCCGCGGACTGGCTGGCGAGCGCTCAATCATGACCCAGCGCGATGGGGAGCCAGGGCCTGCTCGCTCACCTTGGGTCGGTGGAGCACTTTACGGCTGCAGATGGGCGCCGCAGTCGGTGAGAGTGACCAGCGTTCATGCTGCAATCCCTAGCGACCCATAGGTTTAACAATACGGCCCTTTGCAGAAATCAAATCAGCCCCAGTCAGGTTGAATCAACTCAACGAAATGCGCATTAACCTCTATTTATTCACGGCAACTTCTTCCACTACTATTCGCAGCACGAACCTTGCGCCTCCTTCGGCATCCTCCTAGAATGACCCGCAAGCGAGGAACTCATGCACTTCGCGCCGCCTCCATCTGGCCACTTCCCTTTGCAATGCTCCATGCCGTGCGCCTGCTCCAGAACCTACTCACCATAAGGAGTCTGCCCCTATGAAACCTGCCACTAGGAAAGCATATGAGTCGCCCTGAGGGTTTTGAGGCAAACGGTAGGCGCCATAAAGATCCCCACTGTATATCGACATTTGCCAAATCACCAACTGGCATACGGTTCCTCCTGACCATCTTAGGATTCGTTCTTATCGTCGGGTTCTTGGTTCTACGACAGTGCAATGACATGGTGGTTGTGGTTGAACCTATCGTTCTTCCTCCCAGCCTCATATCAATTGGTTATTCCAGCAACGTATTCACCGACAAAATGATCAGTGAATCGCAGAGGCTGCTTAGCACAAGTCGCGGCTCTGATAGCAAACTACCTCACACGATGGCAACGCTTGCACCTGAGTGTATAACTATCAGTCCTTTTACCGAAGACTTGAAACGCGACTATGTAAAAGCCTTCCCGTATGTGACCAGGATCCAGGCCAAAAGAGAGAAAGAGAAGATGTTTTATGACAAACTTGCTGACTCCATTGCGTTCTATCTCGATGAATATATTCCGTGGTACTCATGGAAAACCGTGGAGGTGCGAGGTGAAGTGCAGCAGGATGGTGGCCTCTACCGACTTACTCTGACTGGTACTTTCCCAAGCGGATCGGCTTATAGGTCACAGACCATACTCAGCGGAGACCCCAGTCATTACGCGGAGACATCAGGGCTGTCTCTACTTAAGTACGCGGCTCCGTGGACGTACGTAGCAACTACTGCATTTAGAGACTTAGACCAAAGCAGTGATGCCATCGATATGATCCTTACGGAGTTCAATGAGCATGATCAATCACTTGGCCTATCCATGAAGGGATATTCCCTTCTCTATGCTGGAAAGTGGACCCGCAAGCCCAGAGATCTTAGGTCTGCGGAAGAGATTTTCAATGAAGCGCTAAAACTGTCGCCAGGAAATTACTGGGCGCTAGTAGGAGACGCCGAGACAAGCTTAAACATTTATCAACCTATGGTGCGTCGCCCTAAGACCGCCATTGAGATGAGCGCTTTGTTTAAGGCTGAGGTTGACCTTCGAAGCGCTATCGAAATCGAACCCGACAATCCTCGTGCTTACGGCATAATGTCCCATCTGCATTGGTTCACAGGTGATATGGAGAAAAGCGAGAACTATAGAACTCAGTTTCTTAATAGAGCTAAGAAACGAGGGGAGTATTTTAGGGCATCGGTAGGCTGGATCGATATTAAGTTATCCTCCCCTGCATTAAGAGATCAGCATGAAGCCGAGAAAGAATTCAAAGAACTAACACGGACTTTGGCAAGCGAAGCGTCGGAGCATTCCGCCCTTCAATTTTTTCGCGGAATTCTCGCCGCACGCAAGGGCGATTGGGATGTCATTCGAACGGTGACAGGTGAGCTGCTTAGAAGCAAGAATTGGTGCCTGATAGAAACTTTAGCAGCCGGCATTGCGCATGAGTCAAAGAATCTCACCGGCTCAGAGGCTCAGCAACGCTTCCTACTTGAGGCAGACTTCCTTTTCAGCCAAGCGAGGGAAGGAGGGATGAACAACTTCAACTCCAATCATATTTGGGGTGAGGTATTGGTAGTTCTGGAGAAATACGATCAAGCAATTGAAAAGTTCAAGAAAGCATTGGAGCACTTTGGCGATCACGTGCTAGCCTTACTTCGTTGGGGCGAAGCTCTGATGGGGCAGAACAAATTCAACGAGGCTGAAACCAAGTTTCGGCAATCAATGAGTGTTGAGCCAACGGCCGACGCCTTGGAGGGACTCCTACTTTCAATCTTCAACCAGGGGGTTAACAACAAGGAGGCACGGATGCACCAATCCCGAAAGCTAATTGAGGAGGTTGAGATATATGAAAGGAAATGGTCGAAGCTTGTCCCAATAGTAAATCCAAACGTACTATATGCCATAAGCGCTTCATATTGTTCCCTTGGGAATTACGACCAAACGATTAAATACAGGAGCAAAATACCCAAAGCCGACAAGAATAGCTTGCTCCTGGAAGACCTAGAGACCTGTTTGAAGTCACAGCCAATCTCAAAATAACGAAGTCCTGACAGCAGAAGTCCCACTACCTTCGCGTTTAAAAATCGCAGCATTCTGTTCCTAGTTCTTTATAAAATTTCGATTCTCTGTGCTTCCCCAGCGGAGTCTTTGCATGGCGAGAAATGTGAGCTAGAAGTGATTCTGAACAGGGGACCGGACAGAAATGGGGTATGTTGTCCGCACTGTTCGTCAGTGGAATGCCGCCGGTCTGTTCGACGTAGCTGGCGAGACTTGTTCTTTCGAATGTTAGGCATGTTTCCATGGCACTGCCATGGGTGCAAGAAGCGTTTTTATCTGCGAAAGCGGTCCCTGGTCTGATGACCGCCGTACTCGACCTCTGCTTAGAGGCTCGGTGCTATGGATACGGACGTCTTCTAACTTAGTAATTCGCCAACCACTACTCTCCGCATCGAGAAGCCCTATTCTTGACGGACAATGGAATTGACGCGTCGCTTCTCCTCCGATGGATCATCAGCTAAAAACTATCATCACGGGATGCGCGATGATCCGAGTGTCGCCAGCAAAACACTCACCGACTTCTGAATCAATTTCACATAGGCGTCGATATCGTAGGCAATGGTGCCGTCGCCTCCGGCCACGGCGCGCACGCGATCTTCTGGCAATGCCGCCTTACTGGCACTGATCACGTAGTGAATCGTCTCTCCCGGCTGCACCGGCACCCCACGACGCTGGAGCTCTTTTGCAGCAATGCTGGTCTGGGTCGCATGGCAATAGCGCTCCGGCGCTTGCGTCAACGTCTTTCCGATCGCCACCTCCTCAATCGATGCGCGTCCCTCGCGCAGATAGCGGCAATAGTCCTCGGTCAATGCCTCGATCTCCGGAATCCGCATCCGCAACTCCGCAATCGTCTGCCTCTGCCCCATCCGCTGCAACACCTCCGATTGAAATTGCTTCACAATGAGCGGGGCATCAGATCGCCGCACTTCGAGCCCGCGCACCTTCATCCGCCCGTTGTCGAACAGTCCGACGAACTGATTGTGCACCGGCATGCGCGGATTGACGCGCGACGGAAGAAAGCCGATCCATCGATACAGGCCTTCGACGACAATCGGCAATTCTGTCTGCTTACTGATGTCCGCCGCCAACCGGTCATAGGCATCTCGCCCGGCCCCCGGCTTCTGCAGCCAGAGCGAATCGACGATGGCGTGCAGAAATCGAAAGCCCTGCGACTCGGCAATCTCTTTGGCGCGCAGCAGTACCTCGCGGCTATATGCCGTGACCGCCTCATGCGCTTCGATTCTCCCAAAGCGCGCATTCTTGTACCCGAGATAGCCGAACGATACGACCAGCAGCCACTTCAGCGCCGTCTGGCGCTGATCGATGATCTGCCGCATCGCGTCATCAAGCACCGTCTTGAGCTGCTGTTTATACTGCGCCCGCTTTTCGAGAAGCGGTGCCAGCGTCCGGGGAATCAACCCTTGCGAAATCCGGCAGGTGTGATGGGCGATCTCCGGCACGCGCGCGGCAGGATTCTCCGCGCAACATCGGCAATTGACGGTCTCCGGCGACACATTGAAGCGGGTCATGATCGCGGGATACATCGAGGCGAAATCCAGCTCGCCGACGCCTTCGTGATAACCGGAGATCGGCGCATAGGTCAGTCCCCCCTGATCGGTCTCCAGGAACTCTACCCCGGTCTTAAATTCCTCCACCTGCTGTTTGCGATAGGGAATGAGAATTCCCGCCCGATGGGCTTGTTCGAGTTGCATGGACGTAATTCCGGTTCCGGTGGTCGTGCGGGCCATCTGCTGGATCGGCACTTTCGTGACGCGCGATTGCTCGAACAATCCGGCCAGGCCGGTCTCCGATAAGGCGAAGGAGTTCCGCCGATCGAGATGGAGCCGGCCACAGAGTGTCCGCTCGCCGGCGTGAGCCAGCACCCGTCCGTACGACATATAGGAACGCGGCGCGCGAGTGCCGATTGCATGAGCCGGATCACGGTTCAAGCTCAGCGGCATGCGCGTCTGCGCGGACATTCGCAGCAGACGGGGGAGAATACAGGAGTCCCCCCAATCGGTTAGTAGGATATCCGGATCATGCCGCTGTAACAGAGCCTCGACGGTCTGGAGAAATTCCGCTGGATCGTCTCCATTAAGAACTCGCTCCTCGCCCTCGATCCGTATAGCCAATTGGACCACCCCCCCATGATTCGGATTCGGCGAGGCGCCTTCCAAGAGAAACTCCATGATCCGAAGGGGCGGAAGACGATAGTCCGTCTCCCATGGCGACTCGCTCGCGGCGATCGTCCGCACGACTGCATCGGCGGTGACCTCGACCTCGCAACGACAGAGAGGAAAGAGTCCGCGGTCATAGAAATAGCGCTGCGGCAGCGCGATATCGGCATGGTAGAAACGGAGTTGCGGTACATCTGCGATGAGCCGTTTCACCGCCTCCTGGAATCTGGTCGGTTGCAGAATCGACACGGCGCAGACCGGAATCGTGTCCGCCGACCATAGCTCGCGGCGCTGGACGTGGCTCACCCGACAAGAGATTCGCTGGCTCGTGAGGAGGCGCCAGGCTACGGCAAGATCGGCTGATGACCCGGCAAGGTAGAACGACGGACGATAGGGATCGACCAGACGGCAGCGGATTCCCTCGTCGTCGAGAATCCAAATCGCCATGCCGGCGTGGACAGGATAGGCATCAAGGAGCCACCCCGCCAGACGGTGGGAGGGAAGACCGGACATCATGATCGGCAACCGCCTGCGATAACCGTTGTAATTGTTTCTGTTGTTCCAGCATCATCGACAGCAACATCACCTCGAACGGTGTATCGCGGGCCAGATAGGCTCCGGCGGCAGAATGACGCCGCGCCGCCGCGAACAATTCATCCAGCGCCTGCTGATCTTCCGCCCGCAACGCACGCCGGTATCGCCGCCAGGAGGCGATCTCTTGCTGCACCAGTTGAGTGAAGGTCGTCAGTGTCCGTCCCATGAAACTACCGGGACTCCAATACCGTCCGGGCGACCTCCCATACCTGGCCGGCCTCTCGGCCATTCGGCTCTTCCTCAAGCCTGATGATCCCCTGGCCCGGCGCCTCGCCAACACGAATAACACGATCCGCCTGGCCACAGAGTTGGTCGATGAACCGATGCCGTGAAGACATGACCGCCGGGACCGGAGGACAGAGACACACGAGCACATAGCCCCGTTGGGCCATCCGACGCAGGTGCCGCATCATTCGACCAGCCAGCCGCGCGACTTCCTGAGATGGCACGGCCTCATCGTAAAACGTTTCAAACAGCCCGGAGACAACGGCGATTCTGGCCTGATACCGCATCAGCGCCTCTTCCAGGCAATCCGACACCAACCGCTCCATTTGATGACAGGTAAACGCGCGGGCAACGTGAACCAGAGAGAGAATCTTTCGGGGAACCTGGCGATGCGCTCTGGCTAATCGTCCAATCACAAAGGGGTCGAACGTGTTAGCCCCGTCAAGATACACCACCGGCTCTCCGGCCAGCGCACGATCCGCAGCCGCATGCAACCCGAGTCGCAACACCAACGGATGGCCATGCAAGACCATCAAGCTGTGATCGGTTTGAAAAGGGATCTGCGCATGGCGCAGCGCCAGGAGCCATTCACTGGATGCATCGGTTCGTTCCCGACACGTCAGCGGATTATCCAGTCCATCAGGAAACAGCAATAGACTTGATGCAGTCGCCGGCATTTCCCTCTCCCTCTCCGTTACCCGCAACAGCCCGCGCTAAACACCTGCCGCTGTCGATAGGCATTCCAGCAAGTCGCACAGAGCTCCACGGTCGAATGGGTGGCGACATCGACACAGGCCATGCGCTGATCGACGAGCGCGCCACAGTCTGCACAGGACCCGATCACAGCACGATCAACATTACGCTCTTGAGCCACCATGAGACACCACCTTTGTGTTCGGGCGCACGTTGCGATTACACACCGTCGACATATATTCCTGTTCGGATCTGCTCCCCACCAGATTGCGCCACAACCTGATCGGCAACGGCTCCGCCTTCGCATGCCCGAGCTCCCATCGCACTTCCCGAAGCTGCCCGTTCAATGAATCAATCGTCCGCTCAAGAGAGACTAACTGCTCCGTCACCAGCATTCGTCCGTCTGTCAGCATGGTCCCCTCCTTGGTTGAACTAAATCGCACAATGCCGAATCACGCCGATCAACAGTCCTTCAATATGGAACTGATCGTTCGGCCCGACCATGATCGGTTGCATCGCCGCATTGGCCGGATGCAGTTCGATATGCGTCTCTTTCTTAAAATAGGTTTTGATCGTCGCTTCCTGATTCACCAGAGCAACGACGGTCTGTCCGTTGCGGGCATGCTCCTGCTTGCGCACGATCACCAGATCACCGGGTAGAATGCCGTCATCTTTCATCGACTCCCCTTTCACGCGCAGCGCAAAGGTATCGCCCCCGCGCAACATGCTCGGCGGGACATCGACGAGATCGGACTGCGGCACGGGCTCTATCGGAGACCCGGCCGCCACAATTCCCGCCATGGGAATTTCGGCTCGGCGCTGAAGCTGCTCTAACGCCACATGCACCATGCCGGGAATCCGTCGCATCCCCGCTTCGTAACGCGCCACCGACACACGGGTCGTGCTCAACGCCTCAGCCAATTGCTGCTGCGTCAGCCCTAATCCTTCTCGAATCCGCTTCAGATCATTCGATTTCATGATGTAACCAATGGTTACACAGAAGAATCACCGCTGTCAAGCAGGAAAATCGAGGCATTTCCCTCAGAAATTTGAGCCTCCTGTGCATAACTCACGCGCCAATGGCAGCAATAGGCGTAGGCCGCCACAAGATTTCAGACTCTAATCCAGGATTGGATGATTTTCAGACAAGTCGGCTGAAAGACCCAACATCTAGTGGTAGGCCGACGTCCTGATTCAATGACTAAAAACTAGGCAAGTTGTCAGCTGAATGGTGGATTCAAGCCCATCAGGCAGCAAAGGCAATGTTGTGAACAGACTTATCCACAGAAGCTGGGGAGATCGACAAGGAGGATAAATGAGAGTGGAAGAGTCCCGTCACTGACGCGAAATCAGATGCGCGGAACCGGCTTTAAAAGACGCTCGGACTGATGCGCCAACGGTCAATCCAAGCTCCGTGAGAGCCGACCGCGTAATGACTGCAACGAGAGGAAACCCACATTCGATCGTGACCCGCGCCAGCGCACCGAGCGAAGTGATGGCGCTCACCGTACCTACGAGATGATTGCGCGCGCTGGTGAGCCCGGCGCCTGCCGGTTCGAGCGTCACATCTTCGGCCCTGATACAAACGAACAAGTCGGAACCGACGTTCTCGACGGCCACCGCCGTCAGGGAAATTTCCCCCACTCGCACCGTCGCCAGCCCTTCGCGCGCCTCGATCAACGTCCCCTGCACCACCGTTTCAACGCCGACGACTCGCGCGACATCCGCATTAGCCGGCCGGCTGAATACTTCTTGGGGTGCTCCCACCTGTAGAATAGCCCCCTCATGCATCACGGCCATGACATCGCCCAGCGTCAGGGCTTCGGCCCAATCGTGCGTGACAATAATTGAAGGGAGCGCCAATTGCTTCAGGAACCCTCTCAGTTCTCCACGCAGTTGTGCGCGCGTGGGCGCATCCAACGCAGAGAGCGGTTCATCCAGCAATAGCAACTGCGGCCGGGGCGCCACCGCTCGAGCCAGCGCCACGCGTTGCTGCTGCCCACCGGACAGTTCACGCGGCTTGGCATCCTCAAGCCCGGTCAGATGAAACAGCTCCACCATTTCCTGCACCCGCTTCTGTCGCTCGACAAGCGTGAGCTCTCCCAATCCATAGGCAATGTTCCCGGCTACGGAATAATTGGGGAACAACGCATAGTCCTGCGCCATATAGCCGATATGCCGCTCTTGCGGCGATACTTTGATGTGCGAGCGCGTATCCAGCCAGACTCTGGAGACAAACTGAATCGTGCCTGCCTCAGGCCACTCCAGACCTGCCACCGAACGCAGAATCGTCGTCTTGCCGGACCCGGACGGACCAAACAGGATCAACACGGTCGAGGCCTCAACCGGATAACGAAAGCCGGCGCGAATGGGTGTTCTTCCGGAAAAGGTCTTCGTCACCTCGACGATTATTTCTGCGGCCATACCGCCCAGACCTTTCGATTCATGGCATAGACCAGCAACAGAACGAGATAGGAAATCACGAGGAGGAACGCAGCGGTCTTTGCCGCCCCGGCGTAATTGAGCGCCTGCACCTCATCATAGATATCGATCGAGACGGTGCGCGTGACTCCTTCGATATTGCCGCCCACCATCAGCACCACCCCAAACTCTCCCAACGTATGGGCGAAACTCAAGACCGCGCCGGTAATGAGTCCCGCCGTCGACAACGGCAGAATGAGCTTGAAGAACGTCCTCACCTTCGACAGACCCAAGGTCCACGAGGCTTCGATCAATTTCCGATCGACCTGCTCGAACGCGGTCGCAAACGGTTGGACGGCAAAGGGAAGGCTGTACAAGATCGACGCGAGGAGGAGACCTTCAAAGGTGAAGGGCAACGGATGACCGACAAGATCTGCATAGAACCGGCCGATCGGGCTATGCGGGCCGATGGCCACCAGAATGTAGAAACCAAGCACGGTCGGCGGCAAGACCAGCGGCAACGCGACGATCGATTCGACGACAAATTTCCATCGCCAGGTGGAATAGGCCAGCCAATAGGCAATCGGGAGTCCAATCACCAACAACGCGGCGGCCGTGAGGCTCGCTAATTTGAAGGTGACCCAGATCGCGATCCAGTTCATCTAAGGGAGCGTCCTACTTGCATATGAACTGCATCCCCCAGCGCCGGCCGGTCGCCTCTCCCTCCTGCCCTTCCACGCTGGACATGCTGCCGTATCCTTGCACTTCACCTTCCTTTAGCAGGACATACCCGGACGGGCACTTCTTCTCCATCACCTTCAGTGCGCCCTTCCGATGGGGCGACCCCATCGGCCCGCCGCGCTCTTCTTTGAAGAGGTAGGTCACGACGCCGCTTGTCGCCGTCTCTTTGACCAGCGTAACCGCATCGGAACATCCGGCGGTGGCACACAGCAGCGCCACAGCCAACACCGCATGAACCGCATTACTTCGGCAACGTAAATCCATATCGCCTCATGATGTCTTGCCCCTGCGAGCTTTGTAGAAAGTCCAGGAAACGCCGCGCCGCCTCCTGATTCTTGGATTGTTTCAAAATCACCGCTCCCTGCTCCAGCGAAGGATAGGCCTCAACCGGAATTTCCCAGTATACGCCTTTCCCGCTCATAGCAGGCGCCACGGCCAGCGACAGGGCGATGACCCCGATCTCGCAGGCCCCGGATTCGATGAACTGCGCGGTTTGCGAAATATTCTCCCCAAGGATCAGTTTGTCTTTGACCGATTCATAGACCTTGAACGATTCCATCGCCGCCACCGCCGCGCGACCATACGGAGCATGTTTGGGATTCGCAATCGCAATCTTCCTGATACCAGGCTCCCGCAAGACATCAAATCCCTTAGACACATCAAGGCGCGACGCGGTACCGGCCCACAAGACGATTCGTCCCACCGCGTATCGATAGAGCGATCCTGACACGGNNGAGCCCGGCTTCTTCCAGCTTCCTGGGGTACCCGATATCGGCGGAGAAATAGAGATCGAAGGGCGCGCCGTTCTGAATCTGCGCATAAAAGTTTCCCGATGATCCTAACGACAGCTTCACATGGTTGCCCGTGGTCTTTTCATACTCGACGACGAGTTCCTTGAACGCGAAATTCAGATCCGAGGCCGCCGCAATGGTAATCTCTTCTGCACCGGCCTGGTTCGCACCTGCGAAAATGAGTGCCCAGATAAGAGCGATGATTCGAAGCATGGCGCGGACTCCTTAAAAGAATATTTGATATTGGACGCGAATGGCGTTCTCGATCAACGTGCCCGCACGTGCGTCGAGGGGTACTGTTCCAGACGGGAACGTGGCTCCGACAGCCGGCAGCGGCGCGCTGCGCCCGATCGCAAATCCCCCTTGCCCCATCGCAATATTGCTATAGGTCACCATGATCTGGTGATCGTAGGTTCCGTTCAGGAACCAGTTCAACGACAGATCAACTTGCTTGATGAGATCTCCGCCCGACCTGGTGTCGGGATCCCACCAGGCATACCGCGCGGCCACTTCGACTTTCCGCGGGATCAAATAATACCCCGATTGGACATACCAACCGGTTGTATTGCCGAACTGACCCGGGGCGAAGACCGTACAAGGCCCTCCGACCACCGCCGTCTGCATACAGGGCAGTTCCTTGTTATGCCTAATCACATTTCTGAACCAGTATTCGGCCTGCAACGAGAATCCACGGTACTTGAACGCATAGTCCAGCGTCCAGGTGGAAAAATCGACCACCCCCTGCCCCAACATCCGTCCGTTGCCGTATTGCGCGAGTGCGCGACGAACCGTCAGATTCGCCAGGTCGATACCAACAAAGGCATTGTTGGTGCTCGTATCGATTGCCGGATTGTAGGCATACCCGCCGCCGACGGCCATTTGAGGCGTTTCCGAATAAGCCAGATCTCCTTCGCCATATCCCGCGCGCCCCATAAGATTGGCCTGGAGCCTGGCCACATACATCAATTGATTGACGCTGGTCCTGAGATTGCCATTGAGATTGCGTTGATTAGGCTGACAACCGCCCGGGGATGGAAAAGGATTTCCACCGGTTTGACCGCCGGGGCAACCGACCGTAGGTTCCTCGCTCGAAAACTGCACAAACCGGTTCACCAGCGGACCTGAGCCATTAAACACGCCGAAATAGTAATTGACCGGGTATATCTCTTCATCGTTCATGATCGTGATGCCGACATCACGCCGGTTCAGCCCACTGGCCGTAAAGGCTTCCATAACCTGCGCTCGACTCGCAAACTGCATCGAGGCGGTGGAGTTGATCTGCGACCGGTTGAAATAGACTTTGTATTGCCCCACCTGCACATTGAGCCAGGGAATATGAGTACTCGTCACATTGAGATCCAGCATCGTGATTGCCCCTGGCGCCTGAGCATTTTCAGCAGTCTCACCAGCTAACTGCATGTAATACTTCAAGTCAGGATTGAATAGGTGTCCCATGAAATAAATCCGCGCCGTTCTCAAATTGAACGTTGAGGACTCATTGATGGATCGACTTGCTCGATAGTCGCCGAAGACACCGAGAAGCTCAGGATAGTTCTTCGAATCTCCGGACTCCCGATAGGCGTCGTTACGATAGCGCTGGGTAAACCGGGTGGCAAACCGGCCGCGGATTTTCAAAAAGAAGTCGTTATCGTTCATCGAGAAGTTAAAGCCCCGGTCGTACCAGGCCTTGAAGCTGGGCTGCAGCAGATAGGTCCTGTCCTGCGACTCCCTGACCACGTTGTCATACTCTTCCTGCGTAATCGTGCCCTGCTTGACCGCCCGCTGGAGCAACAGCTTGGTGGCCGGATCCATGCTTTCCACAAACACATAGCGCCCGTCTTTCTCGACCAGCTTCCCGGTATCCGCAGCCCAAGCCGGATTTATGCACAGCCCCAGTAGAATCAGAGCCCCGGCAACGAACCATCGAGCGCGATGCGACATGGCGACAATCCCCTCAAGCAACACGAATAGAAGATAGAGAATGAATGACGGCGACAGCGATGAAAATGATGGTTACGGCCCCGGAGACGATCCGACTTTCGGCGCGTTCAAGAACGCGCGATAGTCCAGCGCCGAAACGCCCTGCTGATCAACGGCCCAAAAACGACCTGGTTCAAAGTACAGCAGGTACTCGGCAGGCGGTGGCGGCGGGGTGGGATAGTTATAATCGTAGAGATCGGCCTTTCTCGTCGGAATCTGCACATGCACATATTCAAGCGTGAGATAGAGATAGGGTTCACGGACCGCCACCCATCCGCCCACGACATCGCGACGGACCGTGGGATTGAGGCCCGGCGCACGCAATTCAAAATGTACCCGCTCCCCCGGCCCCGCAGCACGGAGTCCTTCCGAGAGGCGACCGACCAACCCATCCAATTCATCGGGACGAAAGACCGGCTTGGGTGGATTTTCTTCCGCAAACCAGCGCAACGGCATGCGCTGCTTGGGCCGGAAAGAGAAACCCTGCAAGATGTTCGTCAGTTCCCCCGGTGTCAGTTGCGCCGGATGCGAATAGGCCACGGCCTCAACTTCCTGTTGAAGCGCGACGACCACGCGAGCGTCTTCATGCACGACTTTGGTGGTGTACGGCAGACGCGCACAGGAAGAGGACAAGCCCATGACAACTACGCAGAGAACCATCCGCCAATATATGAAGGCATGGGATTGATGACGCATACACTCCACTCCGTTGATATAAAAGAAGACGCCGCTGACGATGATCTGACCTTACCGCCAGCCTAGAGAATAGGAACGCGCACCGGGGATTCAGGCGATTTCCCCGGTCCATACCCCAACCGTTTCAGCACCGACTGCCCGTCCGGACTCGTCACAAACCTCAAAAACTCCTCGCAGAGCGGACGATCCGGGCAATACCGCTCCATGGCAATGGAATGCGGAACCGGCTTGTACAGGCCGGTCGGAGCCGTAGCTACGATGCGCACCCGCTGCTGGAATCGCGTGGCATCCTGGCCGAACATGATTCCGACATCGGCCTGCCCGCTCAATACATGATCGAGAATCCCCGCCTGATCGTTAGCGAGATCGATGAGGGCCCCCTCCGCACTGTTGAGTCCCAAAGCGGACAGCAGCCGACTGGTTTCCACACCTAGTCGCGTCTTCTGATCGGCGATGGCGATCCGTACTGTCGGCATCCTGGCTAAGGCCTCAAACGACTCCGGCGCCTCGCTCAAGGACTCCGGCGCCACGAGTACCAGTCGTTCCGTCGCATACAGGGTTTTTGCCTCCGGCAGCAGATAATATTTCTGCTCCATGCGCGTGATGACCTCATCGCCACCCGGCGCGACAAGGTGGATCGGCCCTGATCCAATAAAGGACTTGCCTCGATTCTCCATCGCGGCAACGGTCCGTCGAAGATCGAGCGACGTATCGATGGAAAGCCGGACGTGCACCCCCGGATGGCTCATCTCGAACGCCTGTCCTAGTTGCGTCATAGCCTCCGACACGGCAGGCGACGTGGCGATGACCAGCACCCGAGCCGCTCCCGGCTCTCGAACCGGACTTTGTACCGGGGCACAGCTCACGGTAGCCGCGAGCGTGTAGACCAACACACAGCCGCCCACCGTCGCAGCACTCATCCTTCGAACTCTCATGAAATTCAGGTCCTCATCATTACAGTGCCTGGAGCTTGCCCGTGTCCGTCGTGTCGTATCCGCCGATGGCGGCGATCTCAGACCGGAACGGCCGGCTGGCCAGCGTGTCGAAGAGATGATTCAAAGACGGGTGACTGGAGAGATAGGCTTTCGGCACCACCAAGTCGTAGCGCGCTGACTGTAGCGGAATGAAGTCGAGACCATAAGATTGCGCGGCGGATCTGATTCCCACCCCCACATCCGCCTGCCCTTCCGCAACCAGACGGGCGACATGGAGGTGGGATGCCGCCGTACGCTCGTACCCCTTCACCTGCGAACCGACTAGACCCGCCGCACGTAGCCGCTGATCGAGCAGCAAGCGCGCGCCTGCACCCTCTTCCCGATTGATCACCGTCACATCACCACGCAGAAGATCGGCGACCGTCTGAACCTGCTTGGGATTGCCGGGACGTACGAGTAATCCTTCTTCCCAGGTGGCAAACGTAATCACTTCGTAAGCGCCTGCCTTCAAGTGACGGCGAAGGAACGGCAGATTACTTTCACCCGTCGAATCGTCCGTCAGATGAATTCCCGCTACGTGCACCTCGCCCCGCTGTAAGGCCTGAAGCGCAGCGGTACTTCCCATCGTCCAACCGACCACACTGGTCTGATCCTTCCGGCGGCGCAGATGCTCCCCCGCCAGGAAAATCGCCGGATCGCACCCCGCCACAGCAATTTCCTGCTCAATTGCTTGCCGATCACGTGAAAGCCGCACTCGCACGACGGGAACATCTGATGAACGCCCGCGCCGACTCGCCTCCTGGAGTTCAAGAAATCCATCGGCCGCAACCGTATAACTCAACACTTCGCCAAGTCCCGTCACGGGTCGCGCACAGTACCGGCCATTCACTTTGACAACTTTCACACGAGGCAGTGAACCGGTAGAAGATGCCGATCCGGGAGCGTCAATCAATCTGGCTTCAATCACTTCACCTGCGGATTGCAGAGAGAACAGGTCTTCAACCGATGTATTCAGCACCCGCGCGAGCTGAAGCGCCACGACCGTGGTGGGGAGATACCGATTGGCTTCAATTGAAGAAATAGCCTGGCGGGTAATATCCGCACGAGCCGCCAACTCTCCCTGCGAGAGGCCTCTAGCGGTACGGACTTCCTTGAGTCGATTTAGAAAAGAAGGCGACACCTTGGAAGATGATTTTCTCTGAACCATGAAAACTAAATAGCAATTATGATTTACAAATGTCAAGTATTTATTACATCAACTGATAAGATAATTGGACTTATATAGATACAGCCATATTCATTCAGAAAATATCAGCGATTCAATAAATATATTGTTGACAATGTAACTCCATTTACTGTATTTAACCACTATTCAATCTTGATCGGATTTATGTACTTTAAGAATACGCCTGACTTTGCACCATGGAACTCAATGGAAAATCTAAAAATGACGCCGATGAACTCCTTCGGGATGCCCTTAAAGACCTCCGGTTTGGGTCCATTGAAATCGTCATCCATGACTCGAAGATCGTTCAAATCGAACGGAAGGAAAAATTCCGTTTGGACCACACCTCCACTCAGACCTCACCAGTGAGACGCCCATGACCACCTCACATCGCTGTCGACGCTCACGCTAACCACCAGCCGTTCAGACAACTGAAGGCACGTCACCGACACATTCTATTTTCACGCAATAAACTGACCGCACTCTCAGAAGTGTTGCAAACCCAAGGGGAAAGATCATGAGATTGTCCGCAGTATTTCTTCTCATCATGACCGGCCTCACACTGCTGACAGGTACCACACGTGCACTGGCAGTTGAAGAAGGCCAACTCGTCAAGAAGGATGGAAAGTGGGAGTACTACTCAGGCGAAGACCCGGGATTGAAGTATCTCTACCTGAAAGGGCTGATTACCCAAGAGGAATACGATAAGGGCCTGAGAGTGATCGAGACGAAGGAGCGACTCTCTAAACCGAACTTTAACATCGACGTCAATAACGGCCTCAACATCCGCGTTGGAGAAAAATTCTTTTTGAAACTCCGGCTGCTCACTCAGGTTCGTTACAGCTACCACACGTACAACGCAGCGTGGGGATCAATCGGAGATTCGCGCAATCCCGAGATTTTGGGAGGCCAGGTCGAATATCGGGCCGTACGCCACCAGAGCAATACCAGCGAATTCTCTGTGCCGCGCGCCCGGCTCCAATTCCTCGGCTACGCGTTTGATCCGGACTTTCGCTACAACTTCTCCTGGGCTTTAGATCAAACCACCTGGAATCAAGAGGGCGGCAGCGGGACATCCAGACTGCTCGACGCCTACATTGCTTCCTGGCACATCCCCCTCGCAACCGTCCAAATCGGACAGCAGAGAGTCTGGTTCAACCGCTCACAGATCAGTTCAATGGCCACGTCGACCTTCGCAGACAATATGAGGGTGCAGAACGCCTTCGCGGCAAACCTCGTCAATAGCCGCGATATCGGTATCAGCATCCTCAGTGACGAAGATCAATACAAGCTCAACTATGCCATCGGCATCTGGAACGGAGCTGGAACCAATCTTGCGCGGGAAGGCACGGCCATCAGCCAGGCGCTGGACACCAATGCCAGCCTTCCCAGCTCGCAACGTCGAACGTTCAATTACGACACCCGCCTCTTTACTAGCGAAATGATGTACACCGCCCGGCTGCTGTACAAAGTCTCCGGCAATCCCGGATATGGGCAGGGAGACATCCTCAATTCACGCACACCGCAGGTCGCCATTGCCTTCGGCTATGCCTACAACCCGGCTCAAAACTACCTGAGTTCGATTCGATCCGACATTGTCGACCGGGCGTACCGCCAGGCCGTCACCAAGAATGGCAATGGACGGCTCCTCGGGGGAGGGGTCTACGATTTCCAAACCTATGAAACCGATTTCATTGCCAAGTACCAAGGTTGGTCGTTTCAAGCGGAAGGTTATTTCCGGCATCAGCGGGTACGCAACACCGATGCGGGCAGTATTCCTTTCGACCCAGCAACCGCAGTGGTGTTAGGCCCGCCGGTCAGCCTCGGTCAGGCCTGGGGTTGGTACGCGCAGTTGGGGAAATATGTCATTCCCCGTAAACTCGAAGTGGCCGTCCGGTATGGAGTAATGGACCCCTCGACAAAACAAAAGCAGGACCTCACCAAGGAGTTCGGCGCCGCCATCAGCTATAGCTTTGACGGCACCTACAATAACCGCCTCGTGATCGACTACTCCAATATCACGATGGGAAGCGGCGGACGCGCCCCGGACCGCTACCCGTTCGAAAGCCTGCCAGGCTTCGGACAGAATCTCATCGAAAACCGAGTTAATGTGCAATACCAGTTTTACTTCTAACGCAACCTAAAGAACACCACACGCATCACCATGAGGACCGCCATGAAATACCAGGCTCAACGCTTTCGACGATGGCTGCTGCTCAGCATCGTTGCACTTACCCTCTGGGCGCCGACCGGCGCATTAGCGCAACCGGAAACGCTCACCATTGCCGCCGCGAACAGCGTCAAGGATGCGCTCAGAAAAGTGCTGCCGAGTTTCGAGTCGGAGCACCGGGACATCAACGTACGGGTCATCTATGGCCCGTCGCAAACCCTCCGGAAGCAAATCGAAGAAGGGGCACCGGTGGACGTGTTCCTCCCCTCCTTGTCCGAAGAAATCGACCAGCTCGAAAAGAAGGGCCTTGTCATTCAGGGCAGCAAGCGCATCTATGCCGGCACCTCGTTGGTGCTGATCACCGGCACCTCGCTTCCAGCTCCGATTGCCTCGATGCAAGATCTGCATACCGTCCCGGTCCGGCGCATCGCCATCGGTGACCCCAAAGCCTCGTCAGTGGGAAAAGTCGCCGCGCAGTTTCTCAAGCACAGCAAACTCGAACCGCAACTGAAGTCGCAGTTTATTTACGGCGAGCACTCACGCGCCGTCCTGGATCTGGTCGCCAAGGGCGAAGCCGAGATCGGCATCGTCTACCGGACCGACGCGGTATCAAACGAACACGTTCGCATTCTCGATACGGCTCCGGAAGACTCACACACCCCGATTCGGTATGGAGTGGCGGTGGTGTGGACCGCCAAGAACTTGTCCGGAGCAGGAGACTTCATCGAGTTTCTCCTGACACCACACATCCAAGCACAACTTAAGGAACATGGGTTCGATCAAGCACCCCGTCACGTCGGCATCGCTCAACAGCAGGAGGGAAAACCATGAACCGCGCAACCCGTTCAGTACAGCAGATCTATCCGTGGTCAGTGAGAGGACTGTTTCTTTTGGCAGGACTGGCCATGATCGCCGGTTGCGCCACACAGCCCGTTTCAGCACCGAAGGCGATCTATGAATCAGGACTCAATACGATACGGCTGGAAGGAGATCCCGATTCATCGGTGAACTCGCACCCGGCCACACTCACGCCGACAGAGATCGGCACGCTGCTCAGAAACGTGAGGGTGTGGGAACGGCGGAACGCGATCCACCGTTTGTTCAACGGTGACGCGGACCGGACTCGGGCCTTCCGTGATGAAGAAATCGTACTGCTGGCCCCGCACCTATCGAAGGGGGTGGCCCAGGCCACAGCGGCTCAGCGGGTGCATTTCCGCCTGAGTCACGCCACGGACCAGGGGGAAGAGGAAACGACCGCAGGCTGGCTCTCGATTCGTGGCAGCATCCTTGTCCTGGCCTTGAGTGAAGTCCACGATCGGCATAGCCCCGGTCCAGACATCAGCAAGTACGACCGGCAAATGCCGAATGTGCCGGAACGGTCCGCCGCCTTCGATGCAGCCTTTGAACCGGAGGATTATCTGGCCAAGGTCAGCTCGGGCGGACGCCTGTTCGCCCCGGATCAACAGGAAGAACTGCATATTCGCTATCGCGAAGCGCTGGCAGCTCTCCCCGTCTATCCGGGATTAGAACAAGGACGTCAGCCGCGCCCATAACCGGCACACCGCCCCGCCGGAAGCAGGTTCCATCTGCTTCCGGCGGGGATCACCGCGCACACACAGGAACCACGATGAGAAAATTGCTTTTGACATCCCGCGCCGCTCTCTCGCTGATGCTTTGGGTCGGCACGGTCTTCACTCACAACGCGCTCGCATCTGACACCCTCCGCGTCGGACATTTTCCGAATATCACCCACGTCCAAGGATTGGTGGCTCAGCACCTCTCACGCACCGGCCATGGCTGGTTTGAAGAACGGCTCGGCAAGGAGGTAAAGATCGAATGGTACATCTACAACGCCGGACCGAGCGCCATGGAAGCCATCCTGGCAGATTCCATTGACCTCACCTATGTCGGGCCGAGCCCGACCTTGAATGCGTACAGCAAATCGAACGGCGATGAAGTCCGGATCATTGCCGGCGCAGCGACCGGAGGCGCCGCGTTGGTCGTCCAACCGGATTCCGGGCTCAAACAGCCCGCCGATTTTCGTGGGAAAACCATCGCGACTCCGCAACTGGGCAATACGCAGGACGTGGCCTGCCGGGCCTGGCTGGCCAATGGCGGGTTGAGGATCACGCAGACCGGCGGCGACGCTTTTATTGTTCCAACCCCCAATCCGGACCAGCTCTCGCTGTTTCAGCAAAAAAAGCTCGACGCCGTCTGGACGGTCGAACCCTGGGTCTCACGCCTGGAACGCAATGCCGGAGGCAAGATCCTTCTCGAACAATCGAAGGACAGCATCACGGTCCTGGTATCGAGCGTGAAGTTTCTCAAGACCAAGCGCGAACTTGCCAGGAAGTTTGCACAGGCCCACCGTGAACTCACCGAGTGGATCCTCGCGCATCCGGCAGAGGCCAAGCAGATGGTTCAACAAGAACTGGCCGCTGAGACACAAGCCAAAGTCTCAGACGAATTGATTGCACAGGCCTGGACACGCATCGGCCTCACCACAGAGGCCTCACCGGACGAGTACCGGCAATTCGTCGCCAATGCTCAGCGCGCCGGATTTATTCGCACGGCCCCCGACTTGTCCCGCTTGATCGAAAGGCTGAACTGACATGCTGACATCGGAAGGCCCATCGGCCAATACCGCCTCCAACAAACTCGTTCTTGAACATATTTCGAAGTCATTTCAGACCAGCTCGTTGACGGTTCAAGCGCTCGACGACGTGACACTCCACATCGCCGAAGGAGAATTTGTCTGTCTCGTCGGCCCCAGCGGCTGCGGCAAATCGACCTTGCTCAACATCATTGCCGGTCTCGACCGGCCTGATCGCGGTCTAGTTCAGGCCGACGGCCAAACCATTGCCGGCCCCGGCCCTCACCGTCTCATGATGTTTCAGGAAGCCGCGCTCTTCCCCTGGCTGACGGTGTTGGGCAACGTCCTCTTCGGGCTGAAACTCACCAACAGATTGAATACTGCGGAACGGCAGGAGAAGGCCGAATATTTCCTGGAACTCGTCGGCCTAAAACGGTTCATGCATTCCAATGTCCACGAACTCTCCGGCGGCATGAAACAACGCGTCGCCCTGGCCCGCGCGCTGGCGCCGAACCCCAGCGTGCTCTTGATGGACGAACCGTTCGGCGCCCTGGATGCACTCACACGGGAACAGCTCTACGGAGACATTCAACGCATCTGGAGCCAGCACCGCAAGACCATTGTCTTCGTCACGCACAACGTGCGCGAAGCCGTCTGTCTTGGAGACCGCGTGATCCTGTTTTCGCCGAACCCCGGACGAATTCGCGAAGAATTCGCCATTCCCCTGCCGCGTCCACGCGACATTAACAGCGTGGATCTCGCGCGCTACGCCACGGAGATTACCCGTGTGCTGAAAGGCTACGTCCAAACCGAGGTGGCGGGATGATCGTACGATGGCTGTCTGCATCGCTGTTTTTTCTGGCTCTCCTCGCGGCATGGCACCTCGCCGTAAAGGCCAAGATCTGGTCGCCTCTCCTGTTGCCGTCTCCATTGAGCGTCTTCGACTATCTGCGGTCCGCCGTGGAAGACGGCACGCTCTGGGAGGCCACCATCGTCACCGTGCGGCGGCTCCTCATCGGATACGGACTCGGCATCCTCGCCGGGCTTCCCCTGGGACTCCTCACCGCCTCATCCCGCTGGTCGCAAGATACCATCGGGATCCTCGCGCTGGGCCTGCAAACGCTTCCCAGCGTCTGCTGGGTGCCGCTCGCGCTCCTCTGGTTCGGTCAAACCGAATCCGCCATGCTCTTCGTCGTCGTGATGGGAACTCTCTGGTCATTGATTCTCGCGACCGACAACGGCGTGCGGACGATCCCGCCCATCTATACCCGCGCCGCCCGCAGCATGGGGTCGACCGGACTGCATACCTGGACGCATGTGGTCCTGCCGGCATCACTGCCCTTTCTCCTGAGCGGCATGAAGCAAGGGTGGGCCTTCGCCTGGCGATCGCTGATGGCGGCGGAGATTTTCGTGACGATTCTGACCGGCTTCGGCCTCGGACATCTGCTGCACTATGGACGGGAACTCAACGCCATGGATCAAGTGATCGGGGTGATGCTGGTCATCGTCATCATCGGGCTGGCTGTCGACAAAACGCTCTTCGCTCCGATTGAACGGTTTCTTCACCGCCGATGGGGAACCGGCCGACCATAAACCGCATCACACCATAGACTTGGCTCACCCTGGATCCGGAGCGGATTGGCTGACACTTCTTGATGTGCTGTGGTACCGTACGCCATGTCATCCGCACCTCCCGGCTTCATCGCGCGCCTTTCCATCGGCAAGAAACTCGCCGTTGCGTTCGGACTGATCCTGCTGCTCCTCATCGGCAGCTTCTCCGCGACGCTCGTCTATCTATCCCGCGTGAACAGCTACGTGGATCGACACCAGCGCATCACGATTCCCGGTGTCGTTACCGCCTCGGAGATGCTCCGCAACGTCGGCGAAATCGAAACCCGCATGCATCATGTGCGGGAACATCTTTCCGGTACGGACCGCACCGCCGGCTTTGAGGCGATTGCCGGAATCGAACGACGTACTCTGGCGGCCCTCGATACCTATCAAGCGACCCACGCCGCCCGCACCCATCCGATCCTCTACGGCATGCTTGAACAACATGGCCGGATCGACCTGGCCGAGCAGGAAAACCAGGCGATCGTCGCCATCGCCGATGGATTAACCTCGCTGCGCGCACAGCGGGAAGATCTGGCGGCAACGCTCGACCCAAAACTCGCCGAACCGACCGCCACAGAAGCCACCTACGAACAAGCTGCTGCACGCACACAGGATACCCTTGCGTCCTTGATCGAAGTGCACCGAAAAATCGACATGGAAATGAAGATCGAGGGCGACAGATTGGTCGATCAAGCCAGGACCATGGTAGTCGGCATTCTCGGTGTGCTCGGGCTCCTGATCCTGACGATCTATGCGATCATGAAACGCCAGGTGGCCAACCCGCTCAGACGTCTGGCAGCCACCGCCGATCGTGTCGCTCATCATGACCTTGCCGCGCAATTCGAGCCCTGGCCCAGCCGGGACGAAGTCGGCGCCCTCGCCGGTTCGCTCACCACCATGCTCACAAGTTTGCGGGATCACAGTACCGCGCTCATGCGAAAAACCAAAGAACTGGAAGCCTTCACTTATTCGATCGCCCACGACCTCAAAGGGCCCCTGCGCGAAATCGAAGGATTCTCTTCTCTGCTCGAAAAGCAGTTTGCCGATTCGCATGACGCACAGCTCCAGCATCACATCGGCATCATCCGCAGCTCTGCCCTCCGCCTCACCCACATGATTGACGCCCTGTTGAAGTACTCGCGCCTGGAACAACAGGACCTTCCCCGCCTTCGCTTCAACGTCATGGAGATGAT
>CXWL01120354.1_pt1 | contig 27736 bp, 23 predicted proteins | sample 590931 | NCBI WGS metagenome assembly CXWL01 (sample SAMEA3498368, study PRJEB10139) | groundwater metagenome | biome: water well; material: biofilm material | place: Germany | collected 2015-04-27 | reverse complement strand
AAGGCAGAAAAAGCGGACAATTCATGTGCTACAGAACCGGACAATTCTAAAAACCCGCGACAGTGGAACGCGACCTGCTTGCCCTGTCGGAGATTTTCCCGCTAATATCGGATGAGCGCGACAAACCCTACGGTTGGAGCTGTAGCAAGGATGCGCCGGTATTCCCTCCCCCTTGCAGGGGAAGGGTTGGGGAGGGGGTAGAAACTCCACCCTTCCACTGTTCTACCCCCATCCTGACCTTCCTCATGCAAGGGGGAAGGAACTGGTTCCTGTAATGCAGAATGGCAATGTTCATGTTAACCAGCACGGCGACAGGTTGAGTCGCAACAAAATGAGCGGGAATGGAAATTATCGTTGCGGCAATCTGGCTGAACGGCAAGGTGCGCACCCAAACCAACAAAGCACAAGGCGAGAAAGCCTAGTACACGGTAACACCTTAAAACCAACCCCCTCAGTCCCCCCTTGTCAGGGGGAAGCCTTTAAGCCTCCCCTGACAAAGGGAGGTTTGGAGGGGTGTTTGGAGGGGTTGGCCTGCGAAGATTTAAGTGTTACATGGCACTAGCGAATCACCCGCCGCGCCGGTATTTTGAGCCTCTTCGCGGCGGAGAGCATTCCATCGTCCAGGGTAGCGATGAATTCCACCCCATTGTTATGCGCGACCGCCAGATGCAGGGCATCCGGGCCGCGTAGCTGGGTGGCAAAATTTGCGACATACTCCTGCGCCAGATCGAAGTCATTGGCGCTTGGAATCAACACAACCAGAGAAGTGGCCACCATCGAATCAAACTCGGCGATCAACCTCCGCCCCTGACCTGCCGTTAGCGCGCCCATGCGCACATCGCGGGAAACCAGGCTGGCAAATTCGACAGCCGCCCATTTGCTGACTGCCAGCGAACCCACCGCTTGCCGGGAAAGAAAATCTGCAACCTTCGCGGACGCGGTTTCTTCCCGGAACAACGGAGCCAGGAAGCTGGTGTCCAGATAAATCATTCCGCGTCGCGCAATTTACGCAACGACGCGGCACTGCTGCTTTGCCATGCGGGAATCTGCTGGCGCAACTCTGCCAGCCGTTGCAACGGCAACGCCTGCTTGGCCGGGCTGGCGGGGAGCACGCGCGCGACCGGGCGACCGTGACGGGTAATAACGACCTCCTCGCCGGATTCAACCGTGTTCAGCAATTCGCTCAAATGCGCTTTGGCTTGGGCCAGACTCATTAAGTGCATTTCGGTCTCCTGTATGACCATAAAAGTGGTCATATCCTACGCTGCATTGCGGGCAGCAGCAAGTGCTTTGATTGAATTGAAACGCAATTATGCCGGATTGCTTTCATCGGTAAGTGCCGGAAAGCTTAACCCATCAATATCTTGCAACGCCTTTCCGGCAATAATCCGCCGAATGGGCTCCGCCATGCGGTGCAATGTCCGCTGGCTATTGCGCCAAAGGTATCCAAGCTAATTCAAGCCTTTCCTCTTTTTGCTTTTAGCGGGAGGGCTTCCTGCTCTATCGGCAGCGCATTAAATTCAGGGTCTTTGTGCATCAGCACTGCGCCATGCATGCGGGCGCAAGCGGCAATCCAGGCATCGGCCAGCGACAGGGGATAGCCGTTATTCGATATTTACGTTAGAAACCGCGATACGGACACGGCATCGAAAGGCCAGCCGAGCTCGGCATCGTTGTCAACGCGCTGCAACACGGGAATTCGCGTACCGTATTTCTCAAACAGATCGTCATCTTCGGCAATATCAATAGGGATGGTGATGATCCCTGCCTTGCGGATAATTGCCTCGGCTTCTTCGCAGAGGTGACAGAACTCGGTGCTGTAGAGCCTGGTTTTTGCCCGCGATATTTCTGGGTTTGAAGTTGATGCGATTGCGCACTGCTTGCAGATGCAGCGCTCCTTGAGCAGCGCATCATTTGCGCGGGCGATAGTTGCCGGATTGATCGTGACCTCGCGGCACCAGCACGGCGTGTCGGGGCTGCCAGTTTGAGCCAAGGCACACTCGTTCGGGCTGCCGCACAAGGGGCAAATGTGATTTGGTTTCGGGTTCATGTATCGGCTATCGGCGAAAGAAGATATATCCGGTGCGCCTGCGGTTATTGTATCAACATAGGCGTCAAACTAGTGTAGTGCGCCGTTCTGTTTGGAACGTATGCTAACGGTCGGCGCTGCAAGGTCGGGTTTCAACCCGACATGTCGGGCTAAAGCTCGATCTACAAGGGTTTGCGCATAAGTACCACCAATAGCGGCGCACTACGCTAGTGTCACGACCTGTTAATTACGATAATTCAACAGCCACAAATGCTGCGCACTTGTGCGGACGTTTGAATTCTTAGTCGCCCGGATGGAGCGAGGCGCAATCCGGGGAATGTTTCATGCAGCGGAAGGCGCTACGTTTTGGGGCCGCAAGCTCGAAATTTTGCTACGCTCGTTTTCCGTTCTGCCGGGCTGCATTCGCGCGAATAAATTCGCACCTACGAAACTGCCGACCGCTTTTTCCAGGTTGAATCGAAACAGGCTTCAGGAAACCCTCTGGTAGTAATGATTCTGCGGGTGATTGGCCTCGGCGAAAAAGAACCAGCGCTCGGCCAGCAGGCCGGTATATTGCAAAATAAACGCGACAGGCAATAGGGGGGGGGCGGTCATTCCGCCAGCGAGCAACGCCAGCGGAACGAAAAAGGCCAGTATCAAAAAGGCCGGTTTGATCGCCCGCATAAAGGCCGGACTCTTGCCGTGGAAAAATTCGCGCGTGTTGAACGAGCCGCCCATTGCGCCCTGCGACTTTTGCACGATGCGCGGATGTTTGATGCCGATTGCCGTGCGCATTGACGATTTCGGCTTGAGGCGCGCGTTGCGCACCAGCGATGCGGTGCGGCCGATAAAGGCGAGCAGGGTCAAAATAATCGCCCAACCGGCATGAAAGCCTGATAGTTGCGGTGCTGCCATGGCCGAGAAAGCACCCGCCAGCACGAAGCCGGAAGCGCCGCCGAGCAGGACATAGTTGACCACCGTGAGCGGCGTGTGCCATTCCTGCAGAAAACGCAGGCAGGCATAGACCATCGCCGTGCACACAAACAGCGCAAAGCACAGCAGCGTGCCCAGTGCGCCGAGAATCAGCGTGGGATCAACGTGACGTCCGCCGGGCAGTTCGAACAGCGGCGTGTGCCAGCCGAACCAATGTGAGACCCCATACAGCAGCACCATGCCCATGAATGCCGGCAATGCGATCACCTCACGCGACAGCCACGAGGTTCGCCACTGTGCGGCGGCGCGCCAGGCGCGCTCCGGGTGGCCGAGGTGAAAGAATGAGGCGATCAACCCGGCGCAGAGAAACGCCAGGGCTATGGCGCTGCCGGCAGCGTAATAGGAGCGGCTGTCCTGCGCGGGCAGGAGGTCGAAGAAGGCGTACAACTGCCCGGTGTAGAGGGCGAGGAACAGCCCCTGGCCGACGCCGATCAGGGTAGTGAGAAATATAACGGAGAAAGCGGGGCGCATATTCTTTACCAGCTGGTAACATCGTCGAGTGTAGGCTCCTGCATTGTCGGCTTGGGCAGCTTGCCGTCAATCTTGAGCGGGTTGTCGGCACGCACCAGTTGATCCTCGTGTATCGTGATCGTGGTCTTGCGCCTCGGCAGGTAATGGTTGGCGGGTTGCGTGCCCCATTCCGGCATCAGCGCATAGCCGCCGTTCTCGCGGATCGCGCGTGACACGACCGAGCCGGTATCGTGTATGTCGCCAAACAGGCGCGCGCTGGTCGGGCAGGCCATCACGCAGGAGGGCCTGCGATCCGCTTCGGGCAGGGTTGTGCTGTAAATCCTGTCCACGCACAGCGTGCATTTCTTCATCACCTTCTGCTTCTCGTCCAGTTCGCGTGCGCCATAGGGGCAGGCCCAGGAGCAATACTTGCAGCCTATGCATTTGTCGTAATCAACCAGCACGATGCCGTCTTCCTTGCGCTTGTAGGAGGCGCCGGTCGGGCACACCGGCACGCAGGGCGGGTCTTCGCAGTGCAGGCAGGACTTGGGGAAATGCACGGTTTCGGTTTGCGGAAATTCACCGACCTCGAAAGTTTGCACGCGGTTGAAAAATGTGCCGGTGGGGTTGGCATCATAGGGGTTGCAATCGCTTAACGGGCCGGCAGCACCGGAGGTGTTCCACTCCTTGCAGCTGGTCACACAGGCGCTGCAACCCACGCAAACATTGAGGTCTATGACGAGGGCAAGCTGGGTCATTTTTTCTTGCCTCCCGCAAAATACGCCAGCCAGTCGCCGAAAAATGGCGTGGTTCCGGGATAGGGTTTCACCGGTTCGAACTGCGGCGAGGTTTGCTCCGCTTCACCCGGTGCGGCAGGGTAGATGCGCACCCGAACATCAAACCACGCCGCCTGCCCGGTGACGGGATCGGAGTTGGAGAAAGTGCCGCCGCCGCTCGCGGGCAATTCTTCCGAAATGAGGTGGTTGAGCAGGAATCCCAGTTGAGACTCATTGGCGCGTGGCGACAAATTCCAGGCCCCGGCAGATTTGCCGATGGCATTCCATGTCCACACGGTTTCCGGTTCGACCGCCTCGGAGTAGCGGCACATGCAGCGCACCTTGCCCCACTGCGATTCGATCCACATCCAGCCGCCATCGGCTATGCCGGCAACCTGCGCCGTGCGGGGATTGACGAATAAATAGTTGTGCGCGTGTATTTGCCGCAGCCAGGCGTTCTGCGCATCCCACGAGTGGTACATGGCCATGGGGCGCTGCGTGATGGCGGCGAGCGGATATTTTTGCCGGTCGGTAAGCTGTGTTTCCAGCGGCTCGTAGTAGAACGGCAGCGGGTCGAAGAATGTTTCGATGCGTTTTTTGAGGTGATCGGGCGGTTTGCGCGAGATACCTTTGCCTTGCGCAGCGAGGCGGAATGTCTGCAATACCTCCGAGTAGAGATGTATCTGGATCGGATCGGCGTAACGTGTGATGCGGTTGCGCTGCGACCATTCGAGGTAACCCTTGTTCCAGTTGCGCATGTACTGGTAGGAAAGCGGCAATTCGTAGTGATGGATGCAATTGTTGGCGGCATACATTTCCAGTTGGCGCGGGTTGGGTTCGCCGTTCATGGTCTTCTCGCCGCCCTTGCCGCGCCAGCCGGAGAGGAAGCCGATGCCCGAGCCGGTTTCGGTTTCATAATTGACGATGAAATCGGGATAGTCGCGGAATTTGCGCGTGCCATCTTTCCTGACAAAGGCCGGGAGCTTGAGGCGCGAACCCAGTTCTATCAGCACCTCCTGGAACGGTTTGCACTCGCCCTTGGGAGGGAAGATCGGCACGCGTATCGCATCCATCGGCCCGTCGAATTCCGAGATGGGGCGATCCAGCATGGACATCACATCGTGACGTTCGAGGTAGGTGGTATCGGGCAGGATGAGATCGGCGAACGCCGTCATTTCCGATTCGAAGGCATCGCATACAACCAGGAACGGGATCTTGTAATCGCCTTGCGCTGTCCTGTCGTTGAGCATTTTGCGCACTTCCACCGTGTTCATGGTGGAATTCCACGCCATGTTGGCCATGAAGATGAGCAGGGTGTCTATAGTGTAAGGGTCGCCGCGCCAGGCGTTGGTGATGACGTTGTGCATCAGGCCATGCACGGCAAGCGGGTGCTCCCAGGAAAAAGCCTTGTCTATCCGCACCGGCGAGCCATCCTCATCCACGAACAGATCGTCCGGGTCAGCCGGCCAGCCCAGCGGCATGCCGTCGAGCGGCGTATCCGGCCTGATTGCCAGGGGCGTGTTCGGTGTTTTTGCGCACGGCGGAATGGGGCGCGGAAACGGCGCCTTGTGGCGGAAGCCGCCGGGGCGGTCTATGGTGCCGAGCAGCGACATCAGGATCGCCAGCGCACGGATGGTGTGGAAGCCGTTGGAGTGCGCCGCCAGGCCACGCATGGCGTGGAAGGCTACCGGGTTGCCGGTGACGGTGTCATGCTCCTTGCCCCAGGAATCCGTCCAACTGATCGGCAGCACCACTTTCTGGTCGCGCGCCGTGACGCCCATTTCATAAGCCAGGCGGTGGATGGTCTCGGCAGGAATGCCGGTGATCTGTGCGGCCCAGTCCGGCGTGTAGTCCTTTACCCGCTCCTGCAACAACTGGAAAGATGGCTTGACCGGCGTGCCATCGGACAATTTGAATTCACCGAACAGGAACGGGTCGGCGCCTTCTGCGTGGGTAATCACCGGGCGGTTGCTGATGCGATCCCACCACAGTTTGTTCTGCGGATCGAAGCAGCCTTCTTCCTTGGGCACCTCGGAGCGCACGAACATGCCGAATTCGTCGTGTGCTGCATCCAGGTTCACCAGTTCACCGGCATTGGTATAGCGGGCAAGGAATTCGCGGTCATACAGCCCCATCGCGATAATCTCGTGGGTCAGCGCCAGCATCAGCGCCCCATCGGTGCCGGGCTTGATCGGCACCCATTCGTCGGCGATGGCAGAGTAGCCGGTACGCACCGGGTTGATCGAGATAAATTTCCCGCCATTGCGCTTGAATTTTGAGATGGCGATCTTGAGCGGGTTGGAGTGGTGATCCTCGGCGGTGCCTATCATGATGAACAGCCTGGCCCGGTCGAGATCCGGCCCACCGAATTCCCAGAATGAGCCGCCTATGGTGTAGATCATGCCGGCGGCCATGTTGACCGAGCAGAAGCCGCCATGCGCCGCGTAGTTGGGCGTGCCGAACTGGCGCGCAAAAAGGCCGGTCAACGCCTGCATCTGGTCGCGTCCGGTGAACAGGGCAAACTTTTTTGGGTCGGTGGCGCGAATCTTCCCCAGCCGTTCGGCGAGCATGGAGAAAGCCTGTTCCCAACTGATAGGCTCGAATTCGCCCGCCCCGCGATCCGCACCCGGCTTGCGCATGAGCGGCTGCGTCAGTCGCGCAGGCGAGTACTGCTTCATGATGCCGGAACTGCCCTTGGCGCAAATTACGCCCTTGTTGAGCGGGTGGGCGGGGTTGCCGTCTATGTAACGCACCTCGCCATTGCGGAGATGGACGCGGATACCGCAACGGCACGCGCACATGTAACAAGTAGTCGTGCGTATTTCGGTCTTCGCATCCGGGAGGGGCGCCGTTAATGGGTCATGGAGCGGTGTCAGTGGCATAGGCTGCGGCACCCGGTTAATAAAAGCTTATTCTATGCTTACGACGTGCCAAGAGTCATGAAGGTTGGGTTAGCAGTTTTATCGCGTAACCCAACAAACCTAAGGTTTCAACACCAGCATTTGGCGTAATGATTGGGTTTGGTAGCTTTCGCCAGTGTACGCATTGGGCGGGATGCCATCTATAACCGTGGCGAGGGGTGGTGATATAGCCCATCTGGGGTACTACCATTACCCCTTCTGGGGTATCGCTGTCTTGCATCTAATCAACTAGCATCAAAAACAATATATCCGGCTTCAAAAAAACGGTGATGTGTGTCAAGAAGGGGGTGAGGAAAGAATGTTAGTCAATCCGCATGGTGGGGGCAAACTTAATCCGCTGTTATTGGAGGGTGATCCGCTCCTGGTCGAGCGCGAGCGCGCCAAGTCGCTTCCAAAAGTAAAGGTCAGCTCGCGCGAGAAGGGTGATCTCGTCATGCTGGGCGTCGGCGGCTTTACGCCGCTGAACGGTTTCATGACTTACGCCGACTGGCGCGGGGTATGCGCTGGCATGACCATGTCCAACGGGCTGTTCTGGCCGATACCCATCACGCTTTCCGTCAATCGCTCCACCGCGGATTCATTCAAAACCGGAAGCCATATTGCATTGATAGATCCGGATGACGACAGCGTCATCGCGACGATGGTAGTCACCGAAAAGTATTCCATAGACAAGGCGCACGAGTGCGCGACGGTGTTCAATACCGCCGACCCCGCGCACCCCGGTGTCAAGATGGTGATGGAGCAGGGTGAAGTCAATATCGCCGGCCCGGTCAAGGTTCTGTCGCAAGGCGGCTTCCCGGAGAAATATGGCGCGCTCTTCATGACGCCGCGCGAAACGCGGAAACTGTTCCAGACCATGGGATGGAGCAAGGTCGCGGCGTTCCAGACGCGCAACCCGATGCACCGCTCGCACGAGTATCTCGCCAAGGTGGCGATCGAAGTCTGCGACGGTGTGCTGATTCATTCCCTGCTCGGAAACCTGAAGCCCGGAGATATACCTGCTGATGTGCGCACCAATGCGATTAACACGCTGGTTGAGAATTATTTTGTCAAGAAAACCGTGGTGCAGGCGGGTTATCCGCTCGATATGCGTTATGCCGGGCCGCGCGAGGCGTTGCTGCATGCGCTGTTCCGCCAGAACTACGGCTGCTCGCACCTGATCGTCGGGCGTGACCATGCCGGCGTCGGCAGTTATTACGGCCCCTTCGATGCGCATCACATCTTTGACAAGATTCCAAAGGGCGCGCTTCAAACACAACCGCTCAAGATAGACTGGACCTTCTGGTGCTATCGCTGCGGCGGCATGGCTTCGGCGCGCACTTGCCCGCATGGCGATGATGACCGCCTGTTGCTTTCGGGCACCAAGTTGCGCAAGATGCTCTCGGAAGGCTCCAAGGTGCCGGCAGAATTCAGCAGGCCTGAAGTGCTGGAAGTATTGCGGGCTTATTATGGCGGACTGGCCGAACATGAAAAAGTCGAAGTGACCCTCACCGGCCATTCGGCGAAATGATTTATTCACGCTTGGATATTGTTTGTTTTTTTATTATGAGGAGAATGTGAAATGCCAACTTTTGTGCGTACCGACAAGTGTGATGGCTGCAAAGGTCAAGACAAGACCGCTTGCATGTACATCTGCCCGCATGACCTGATGAAACTGGACAAGGATGGCTCCGAAACCGGGCATGCCATGAGGGCGTTCAACCAGGAGCCGGAGCAATGCTGGGAATGCTATTCCTGCGTGAAAATTTGCCCGCAGGGCGCAATCGAGGTACGGCATTACGCCGATATCGTGCCGCTGGGTGGTTCGGTGCAGCCGTTGCGCGGCTCAGACTCGATCATGTGGACCATCAAATTCAGGAATGGCACGCTGAAGCGTTTCAAGTTTCCGATCCGCACCACTTCGGAAGGGTCAATTGACCCCTACGGCAACAAGCCGGCAGCAAAGATGGCAGACATTGCCAAGACCGGGTTCTTTACTTCATCAGTCATGGGTGGGTTTCGTGTCGGCAACCCCGCTGAGCTGATCCGCCGGAAATAAATAAACATACCGCAGGGGCGCGGTGCGCCGCTTCCCCGCAAATTTCCGGCAAGTGGCCGGTTCAATTAACAGGTTGAGGTGAATACAATGTCTACAGGAACTTTCGGAAACCCGGAGATTGTCCAAGAGGAACTGGATATTCTGATGATCGGCGGTGGCATGGCTTGCTGTGGGGCGGCCTATGAAATGATGCGCTGGGCCGATGCCGCCAAGGCCGAGACCGGCACGGAGCTTAAAATCAAACTGGTGGACAAGGCCGCCATGGATCGTTCCGGCGCCGTGGCGCAAGGGCTGTCCGCCATCAATACCTACATTGGCCCGGATCTCGATCCGGCCGATTATGCGCGCATGGTCTCCAACGACCTGATGGGCATCACACGCGATGATCTGGCCTACGATCTGGGGCGCAATGTTGATGACTCGGTACACTTGTTCGAGGAATGGGGGCTGCCGATCTGGAAAACCGACAGCGAAGGCGTGCGCCATGACGGGGCCGAGTCCGCCAAGGAAAACCTGCCTCCGCTGAAGGATGGCGGCAAGCCGGTGCGTTCAGGCAAGTGGCAGATCATGATCAACGGTGAGTCCTACAAGTGGATAGTCGCCGAGGCAGCCAAGAAGGTGCTGGGCATGAATCGCATCGAGGAACGCATCTTCATTGTCAAGCTGGTGAACGACAAGAATGATCCCGGCCGTGTTGCCGGTGCAGTCGGCTTTTCGGTGCGCACCAACACCATACACATCTATAAGGCCAAGGCCGTGTTGCTGGCTGCGGGCGGCTGCGTAAACTTGTTCCGCCCGCGCTCGGTGGGCGAGGGTTCGGGCCGCGCATGGTATCCGGTGTGGAATGCCGGCTCGACCTACGCCATGGCCGCCGAGGCAGGCGCCGAAATGACCATGATGGAAAACCGTTTTGTGCCGGCCCGCTTCAAGGATGGATATGGGCCGGTCGGCGCCTGGTTCCTGCTGTTCAAGGCCAAGGCGACCAATGCCTACGGCGAGGACTACATGGTCAAGAACAAGGCCATGCTGAATGACTACCCGCCCTATGGCCAGGCCGCAGTTCCCGCTTCCTGCCTGCGCAACCACCTCATGCTGAAAGAAATGAAGGAAGGCCGCGGCCCGATTTACATGGACACCGTCACTGCGTTGGCCAAGCTGCGCGAGACGTTGACACCGAAAGAAGTCAAGCATCTCGAAGCGGAAGCATGGGAAGACTTTCTCGATATGTGCGTCGGCCAGTGCGGCATCTGGGTGGGCGAAAACATCGAGCCGGAAAAGAAGAATTCCGAGTTGATGCCGACCGAGCCCTACCTGCTCGGCTCGCATTCAGGTTGTTGCGGCATCTGGGTATCCGGCCCTGATGATCTCGGTGCGCCGACCGCCGAGGAAGGCGACTACGACGGCGTGCCGGCGCATCTGCCGCGCGGGTGGAACTGGGGCTACCGCTCCATGACCACCGTCAAGGGGCTGTTTACCGCCGGCGACGGGGTGGGTGCTTCAGGCCATAAATTCTCCTCCGGCTCCCACGCCGAAGGCCGTCTTGCCGCCAAGGCGATGGTCAAGTACGCGCTCGACAACAAGGGCTGGAAACCCGAGCTGGATACATCGCCAGAACAGTTGGCCGAGGAAATCTACAAGCCGGTGCGCACCTTCCTGGAGCACAAGGATTACACCACCGCGATTGACGTCAACCCGAATTACATCACTCCCAAGATGTTGCAGATGCGGTTGCAGAAGATCATGGACGAGTACGTCGCCGGTGTCGCTACCTATTACAACACCAACGACAAAATGCTGGCGGTGGCCGAAGAAAAACTGGAGATGCTCAAGGAAGATGCCGGCAAAATGCGCGCCAAAGATCTTCATGAGCTGTTGCGTGCCTGGGAGAATTTCCACCGCATCATTACGGCGGAAGCCCACATGAAGCATATTCAGTTCCGTGAGGAATCGCGTTATCCGGGTTTCTACTATCGCACCGACAAGAACTTTGTTGATGAAAAGAACTGGCATTGCTTCGTCAATTCGGTCTACGACAAGCAGTCCAAAAAATGGACCTGCTTCAAGCGCAAGCACGTGGACCTGGTGGATAAATCCAAGCTGTTCAAGATACCGGCACCCATTGAGCCGGCGACGGATAATGGCTGACAGAGGTCGCCATGCAACAAGCCCGTGGCGTGCGCTTGGCGCACGCCACGGGAGGCAGTTTTATGCAGCCAGCCGGGTGAATACATATCTGCGGGTATCGGTGTATATTCGTGACTGAATGCTTTTTCCGGGTGCAATGAAAAAATGGATAATTACAAAACTGCGGACCTGCCATTCCCCGGTAGCCCGGTCGTGCCGCAGACGTTCGACGGTGGCAAGGAAATACAATTTCAGTGCCGCAAAGGCATCGCATGCTGGAACGCCTGTTGCAGCAACATAGATATTTCCCTCACCCCTTATGACATCCTGCGCCTGAAACATCGCCTCGAAATGGGGTCGGGCGAATTCCTGCAAAAATACACTGCGCCCTATGAGATGGAGCAGAACAGCATCGCCGGCGTGAAGCTGCGGCCTGTCGCAAACGGCACCGCCTGCCAGTTCATGAAGCCGGAGGGTTGCAGCGTCTATGAAGACAGGCCGACCGCCTGCCGCTACTATCCGATCGCATTGTTATCCATGCGCAAACAGGATGAATACACCGACCGTGATTCCTATGCATTGGTGAAAGAGGAGCACTGTCTCGGCCATAATGAGCCGCGCACAATCAGCATAGACGGATACCGCCAGGAGCAAGGCTTGGCGGATTATGACGAACTCGCGCGCGGCTGGCGCCAGCTCATCCTCAAGAAAAAATCGTCCGGCCCCAGCATAGGAAAGCCATCCAAACGCAGCCTGGAGCTGTTTTTCATGGCCTGTTACGACCTCGACCGCTTCAGCTCATTTGTGGCGAGCGAGGGTTTCAACGATCTCTACGATGTGGCCGCAGACGAAATGCAGAAAATTCTTGAGGATGACACCGAGTTGATGCTATTCGGGTTCCGCTTTCTCAAGCAGGTTCTGTATGGCGAAAACACCATTGCCTTGAAACAACATGCCGCCGAAAAACGCCATCAGCACCTCAATGAAAAAATGCTGAGAATTGAGCGCGAGGCGGCGGCAAGACTCACCGAGGAGCAGGATGGCATGTATGAGGATACCGGAGGCTGACGACGGCTTGACTAAATGCCGAAAATTGGCGCAAGCTGGCAAACGAGACCAGCCAAGGCTTGGATGCCTATCAAGAAAAAATGAAGCTCTTTTATTATTTGTTGCTTGTTCTTTGCACCGCCAGCATGGCCTTTGCCGGTGAAGCTGGCATCAAGACCGCGATGCAAAAAAGATTTCCGTACCAGCAGCTCATAAGTGTCACCAAAATGCCTTATGCCGACTTGTATGAGGTAGTTTTTGAAGATCAGCTGGTTTATACCGACGAGAAAATGAGTTATCTCTTTTCGGGCAATATTATTGATATGCGCACGATGGAAAACCTGACTGCGGCAAGGGAAAAAACACTTTATGCGGTAAGCTTGGACAAGTTTCCGCTCGATCTTGCGATCAAGAATATCAAGGGTGCCGGCAAGAGAAAGCTGGTCGTTTTTTCCGACCCGAATTGCTCGTATTGCAAGAGCCTGGAAAAGGAAATGGCGGGCCTGACCAATGCAACCATTTACATATTTCCGATTTCGCTGCTGGATGGATCGGAAGAGAAAATCCGTGCCGTCTGGTGTGCGCCGGACCGGCTTAAAGCCTGGGAAGACATGATGCTGAGGGGTGTGGTGCCCATGCCGGAAAAAAAATGCGATACTTCCGCGCTGTCCGAATTTTCCCTGCTCGCAAAAAAACGCAGGATCAGCATAACGCCTACGCTTATTTTCGAGGAAGGCTTCCTGAAGCAAGGCTGGATGCCGCTGGAACAGATGGAAAAACAGCTTGGGGCGCAAGGCTTGAAATAAAGAAGGTCGCCTGCGATGTCATGTGATGATGCAACATTCATTAAAAAGGATGAGAAATGGATAAATTACGCAGAGTATTTTTGAAGAACATGGGTGCCGCAGGGGCGCTGTTGGTTGGCATGGGCGCTGGTTTGCTCAAGACTGGCGAGGTATTCGCGGCAACCTGGAACAAGCTGGCTTTTTCCTCGAACAACGTAACGGACGCCATGAAAAACGCCAATTATGGCGGCGCTGTCGAGAGCAAGGATATTTTGCTCAAAGTGCCGGATATCGCTGAAAATGGCGCAATAGTGCCGGTGGAAGTAACCAGCAATATTCCGGGAACCACTTCCATCGCGTTTTATGTGGATAAAAACCAGTATCCCCTGGTTGCCGATTTTGAAATCCCCAGCGGCACTGAGCCATATATCTCCACACGCGTCAAAATGAGCCAGACTTCCCCTGTTCGGGTCACGGTCAGGGCAGGTGGCAAGGCTTATACGCATAGCAAGGAAGTCAAGGTCACAATCGGCGGCTGTGGCGGCTGACCCGGTCGGTTTGGTAATTCCATTTTACGATTTGACGAGGATAAGAACATGGCTGACGAAATGAAAATGCGCGCAACGGTGCAGGGTGATGTCACTGAAGTAAAGGTGCTGATGACACACATCATGGAAACCGGGTTGCGCAAGGATCCGAAGACCGACAAATTTATTCCGGCGCACTTCATTGACCACGTTGTTGCCACATTGAATGGCAAGACCGTGCTGGAAGCGCAATGGGGCATCGCGGTGTCCAGAAACCCTTTCATCAACTTCAGGATCAAGGGCGCTAAACCAGGCGACAAGATTGCCATCAGTGCCGAGGATAACCTGGGAACGAAGTACAGCGGTGAAACGACTGTAGCGGCGAAATAATCCCGCCCCCGCCCGGCATGACGGGATGTGACGACAAGACGCACCCTGCATCTTTAACGCGAATTGGAATTAAGTAAGGGAGGATGTTATGTCAGTGAAAAACTCGCGCCTTATGTTGTCTTTCTTTGTGTTCTGCATCTCAACCGCATTACTGTCCTGCGCGACCGAACCTAAGCCTGAAAAAACAAAAATGGCGCCGCTGGAGCTGGAAAAGCCTGCCTATGCGAATCCGTGGGGGCGCTACAAGGGTTGGCCTGCGGACATGTGGAATGAATACTCCACCCTTGCCGTTGTGGCGCCACCAATCCTGGGAGATCCGGTCAAGATTGAGGGACCTATTACAGGTGATCCCAAAAATGGCGAGAAACTTGCCTATGACCGCTCTCGCGGCGGCAGTTGCGTCGCCTGCCATGTAATGGGCAAGCCGGTACCGCCGCTACCCGGCAACGTCGGCCCGGATCTTTCCGAATATGTTTCATGGGGCCGTAGCGATGAGTTCATATTCAATTACATTTACGACCACCGGAAAATAAAACCCGACTCGGTGATGCAACCATGGGGAGCACACAAGCTTTTCAGCGCGGGTGAAATCAAGGACATTGTGGCGTTCCTCAAGACTCAGAATTCGCCGGCCCAATTCAAGGATAAACTGGAAAACCCCAATACTCGCCCGATTCCGGTGGAGACGCGGGATAATTTCGATCCGTTTCTCAATGAAGCCATGGCGGCAATGGAGAAAGGCAGGGAACTGTTCGGCAAGGAGGGCGCCGGCAAAAAATCGTGCGCTTCCTGCCATGCCAGTCCAGGGCAAACCCTCAAAACATGGGCCGCCACAATGCCCAAGTACGAACCGCGCCTGAACAAGGTAATCGGAGTGGAAGAGTTTGTCACCCGCCATGCTCGCGCCACCACCGGCGAGGAGTATCTGCTGCAGAGCAACGGCAATCTTGCCCTGTCCATCTACCTGCGCTATCTCGCAAACGGCCAGCCTATCAATGTAGATACCGCATCCGGGGAGAATAACCAGGCAATCAAGCGCGGCACAGTGCTTCTCAACCGGAAAATCGGGCAACTGGACATGGCCTGTGTTGATTGCCATACCCCGGAACGTGGCGCCAATAAATGGGTGCGCGGCCAGTGGCTGGGCGAATTCCGCGGCCAGATAGACCATTTCCCCACATGGCGCACCAGCCGCTCGGAAATATGGGACATCAGCAAGCGTTTTCAGTGGTGCAACGTATCGGTTCGGGCCAACGAACTCCCGCCCGGCGCGCCCGAGTACGGCGACCTGGAGCTGGCGATTTCCGCCATGAACAATGGTGCGAAGCTCAGCGTGCCTGGCATCCGGCATTGAATAAAACCGGCGTTTCCGGCTCCACCCGCAAGGGGCTGTTTTGATAGTACAGGATGATTTCACATGTCCATGAGCCGCAGAGAATTTTTGCAGGTACTGGCAATGGCCTCCGCCTCCGGCCTGGTATTGAACAGCCGGTCGGCCTTTTCTGCGGATAGCAGTGCGGGCTATTACGACCTGCCGCCATTCGGCAATGTCTCCCTGTTGCATTTCACGGATTGCCATGCGCAGTTGCTCCCGGTTTATTTTCGCGAGCCCAATGTCAATATGGGCTTGGGGTCAAGCCGGAACCAGCCCCCGCATCTGGTGGGTGAAAAGCTGTTGAAATTTTTCGGTATCCGCCCCGGGATGATCGAAGCCTACGCCTTTACCCATCTGGATTTTGAACAGGCTGCACGCACCTACGGCAAGGTCGGCGGCTTCGCGCATCTGGCGACGCTGGTGAAGCGCATCCGGGCCAGCCGCCGCGGCGCTTTGCTGCTCGACGGCGGCGATACCTGGCAAGGCACGGCTACGGCCTTGTGGACCAAGGGGCAGGATATGGTTGATGCCTGCAAGCTGCTGGGTGTGGATGTGATGACTGGCCACTGGGAATTCACCCTGGGCGCCGAGCGAGTCAAACAGATCGTTGATGGCGACTTCAGCGGCAAGGTGGATTTTGTGGCGCAGAACATCAAAACCAGCGATTTCGGCGACCCGGTTTTTCCGCACTATGTGATCAGGCAAGTCAACACTACCCCGGTCGCCATCATCGGCCAGGCATTCCCGTACACGCCTATTGCCAACCCGCGTTATATGATTCCGGACTGGAGCTTCGGCATTCAGGATGACAACTTGCAGAAGGTCGTGGATGAAGCCCGCGCCAAAGGTGCGCAAGTGGTAGTGGTGTTGTCGCACAACGGCATGGACGTGGACCTGAAAATGGCAAGCCGCGTCAGCGGCATTGATGCCATTATGGGCGGGCATACCCACGATGGCATTCCGGCGCCGTCAATTGTCAGGAATCCCGGAGGTCAAACCCTGGTGACCAATGCCGGTTCCAACGGCAAATTTCTTGGAGTGCTGGATTTCGATGTCAAAGGTGGCGGGGTCGCCGATTTCAGATACAAACTGCTGCCGGTGTTCTCCAATCTCATCGAACCCGATGCGGAAATGACGGCGCTGATCAAAAAAGCACGCGCGCCCTACGAGACAAAACTGTCAGAAAAACTGGCCGTCAGCGAAGGGACGCTATACCGCCGGGGAAATTTCAACGGCACTTTCGATCAACTGATCCTGGATGCCTTGATGGAGGTAAAGGGTGCGGATGCGGCGTTTTCTCCCGGCTTCCGTTGGGGCACCGCGCTGTTGCCTGGCGAGGATATTACGCTCGAACACCTGATGAACCAGACCGCGATCACCTACCCGTATACCACGTTGACTGAAATGACCGGCGCAACCATCAAGGGCATCATGGAAGACGTTTGCGACAACCTGTTCAACCCGGATCCCTACAAGCAGCAGGGGGGCGACATGGTGCGCGTGGGCGGCATCAGCTATACCTGCGACTTGCGGCATGGAATGGGCAAACGCATCAACAACCTGACGCTGAATGGCAAGCCGCTTGATGCGGGCAAAAAATATAAAGTGGCAGGCTGGGCGCCGGTGGCCGAGGGCGCATCCGGCGCGCCGGTCTGGGATGTCGTGGCGGATTATCTGCGCGACAAGAAAGTGATTTCGCCGCGCAGGCTCAACCTGCCGAAGCTGGTCGGGGCGGATGGCAATGATGGCATTGCCTGAGCAAATATGGGCACATCTATAAATCTGCTGCCACTCTCTCCAACTCTCCATCTGCGGGGGAAAATGATCATCATCGTCGCGTGCGGACGGGAGCGCGCAACCGCCATGGCCTGTTTAACCGGAATTAACCACCACTTGCAAGGAGATAAACATGGCTGCGTCTAGTCTGACAACAACAATTGCCTGGTGGGGGCTGGGGTTGGGCATCGTCTTCGGTTTCATCGCCAACAAAACCAACTTCTGCACCATGGGAGCCGTTTCGGATGTCGTCAACATGGGGCACTGGGGCCGTATGCGCGCCTGGTTGCTGGCCATTGCCGTGGCCATGATAGGCACCAACGCACTATCGTATTTCGGCTATATTGATCTATCCAAAACCATCTATACCGGAAACAATCTTTTCTGGCTGGCCAATATTGTGGGCGGGCTGTGTTTCGGCGTCGGCATGACAATGGCCTCGGGTTGTGGCAACAAGACCCTGGTGCGCGTCGGTGGTGGCAACCTGAAATCCGTGGTCGTATTCATTTACATGGGTTACGCCGCAATGGTGACGCTAAAAGGCATATTTGGCGCATTCCGCGTCAACGTGTTGCAGGCGCCCGCTGTCACTATCCATCTTGACCATGGGCAGACCCTACCCGCCCTGTTATCCGGCGCAGGCGGCAACTTCCAAACCATGCAGTTGGCGATAGCCGGCGTGATGGTGTTGGCCATCCTGATTTTTGTTTTCAAGGACAGTGAATTCCGCAAGTCTGCCGACAACAACTTGGCTGGCTTGATTATTGGCCTGGTCGTGGTGGCTGGCTGGTACATTACCGGCCATATCGGGCTGGCGGAAAATCCCGATACGCTCGAAATGACCTATTTCGGCACTAACTCCCATCTGGCGGAATCCATGTCCTTCATCGCGCCGGTCGCCTACACCCTGGAATACTGGGCGTACTGGACCGACACCTCGAACATCTTAACCTTTGGCGTTGCCACGGTATTCGGGGTCGGCATCGGGTCTTTCCTTTACGCGCTGATTTCCAAATCTTTCCGCTGGGAACATTTTGCATCTTCGCAGGATATGTTTTATCACATCATCGGCGGCACGCTGATGGGATTCGGCGGTGTCACGTCCATGGGCTGCACCATCGGCCAGGGTATAACCGGCGTGTCAACCCTCTCCCTGGGTTCAATCCTGACGCTCGCAGCTATCGTCGCGGGCTCGGCCATCACCATGAAAATCCAGTACATGATCATGATGCGGGAAGCATGATGACGGCTAGTGTAGTGCGTCGCAATTAACTTCCCGGCAGGCCAAAGAAACCGCCCGCTTGATTATCATCCGGCGGGCGGAAAAACCGGCATCGCCGTCGGGTAATGTCCGCACACAATGCAAATGGTCGGGCAATAATACCCATGCATTGATGGCGAAAGCCAAGCCAAGTAGGGTGGGCACGTCTTTGTGCCCAGGCGGATAGCATCATTCATATTTCAGCGCCGCACTATCCGTCGTGCCAGCCCAGTTATGCGCATATACCCCGTCACGCACATAGCGGTGAAATGTCGAATAAGGCCAATCAGCCGCGTATTGTACGTGCCCGTGTTTAACCGGGTTGAAATGAATGTAATCAACATGGCGGGCAAAATCATTTTCATCGCGAATTTGGTGTTCCCAGAATCTCCGTTGCCAGATTGTTGATTCGCGGTGTTTGAGTTTTGAGGTACTCATCCAGTCGGCACAGCGATTATCTTCCCCGCAGGCCAAAGAAACCGACCGCTTGATTATCATCCAGCGGGAGGAAAAATTGGCATCACCGTCAGGCAATGTCCACACGCAATGCAAATGGTCGGGCAATAATACCCATGCATTGATGACGAAAGGGCGTGTCGCGCGCACCGTTTCAATCGCGGTGCGCAATGCGCTACGAATTGCTTCGTTACATAGAATGGGTTGCCGCCGGTAAGCGACCACCGTAAAGAAATAGCATGAGCCAGCGGACGTTGCGCGGCGATAACGTGACATGGCTGTTTACTCTAAAATGTCGAAACCGCGTGGGCACAAGAGCGTGCCCACCCTACTGGGCTAGCGGGCGTTCCGCCAAGTTGACGGTGAAGAAATAGGTCGCGCCTGCAATGTGGTTGCGGCGGTAGCTGGTCATTGGGATGGTGTTGATGGGTTGATTGATGGGTAGCTATGCAAAGTCATTGGTTACCACTGCGCTCCACCCTGCACATGCTGCTGGACTTACGTTCAATAGTTCTCCACAGGTAGGTCAATACAGTTAAATGCTTGAGAAAAAGTAGTCTCTTTATTAAAGCCCCTCCAACCAAATAGTTGTTTTCCATGCTTGACCAAATAGGGGGCATCTGTCGCCAGATCACCGCCCAGTTGCAATTGGTGTAATTCATGAAGAGCCTTGAAATAATTGTCGGGCCAATCTATCTCATCTGGATTCTTCTCGTGGATCAGGTGTGACAACAGATCCATCGCTTCCTTGTGAGCAATTGCATCATTCCGTACCAGCCTCTCGTACAACGCTGGGTATTTGATTTTTAGCATAATGAGGTAAGCGATAAACCATGTCGTTGATGTGTTCGACATAACGAATAGAGCGCAAGCGCGCTCGATATCGCGAAGGGACATGTCTGCGGCAACAGCCCACTGCGAAAGATTGTCTTTGAAATCTTCGACCAATTTAGCTTGGGATGTATTGAAGCCATAACGATTGAGTACATCCATGATAAACCCCGGTGTGGGATGTCCAACCGAGTTTGTGTTACGGGAAATATTCTTCGGTAAACGTAGAAATAGATGGACGAACTTACCCAAGTACGTCGCCGCATCTGTGTCATGACCATAGACACCCTTGATCGCATTTTCTAACTGCTTTCTGTTGAGCAGCAATACAAAAACCAAATTAGGGACATCAAAAAAATGCTTTACGCGCTCGATAAGCTGCACCGCGAAGATGGGGCGGCAACGATCTAGCTCGTCAATAAAAATGACGACGGGCTTACTTTGGGCGGCGGCAAATTTGGTCAGTTCAGCCCGAAAATGTTTCAGTGATATTTTTTCCTGCGCGTGGTCTTCGAGTTTCTTTTCAATCCATTTGTTTGTCGCATCTGCTGCTCCTTCACTAGCATATTTAGCAGCCTCCTGGAAATCGCCCGACAAATTAGTAGAGTTCAACGCAATGCGACCAGCAAGGTTGATTAGGACTTTGGCACCTACAGGCAGGATAGCTTTCATTACGCCAGCAGCTTTTTCTCGTAGTTCTTTTGCTGCTCCCTTTTCATCATCCAATACATCGGCAATTTCTGCCGCAATCAATAAGAACGGGTCTTCCACGTAGTCCTGTGCAAAGGCATCAATGAATATGACCTTATGCTTATGCGCATTACTTTCGAGATGCTTTGCCCAATTGAGTCCAAACCATGTTTTGCCTTCACCCCATGGCGCATCAATTGCTAATACTGCCCCCACGTGAAGACGATCAAGATAATCCGTCAACCGATTGACCAGTTTTTCTCTACCAAGAAGATCACCTGCGAAGGCTTGTTCGCCAACAAAATTAACACGAGGTAAAGCTAATGGCCGCAGGTGGTTTGATTGTTGATTCATGTTTTCTTGTGCCAATCTTACTGGTTACGATAGCGGAAGCTTGCTTATCTGCAAAAACTTCCATTTTCCCCATTCAAGTAATACGGGGTTATAAAATCGCCCCGCACAATCTACCAGCAAATCCCTCCGCAAACCATAGACAATCAAATTTTAGATTTCTTGCAACGCTCGAAATGACAGGCGCTGACGTAAGATAGAATAGCGGCCATGTTACGACTCACCGAAATCAAGCTCCCGCTCGACCATTCCGAAGACGACCTCAAGTCCGCGATTCTCAAGCGGCTGGGCGTCGTTGCGGATGAGCTGATCGGCTACACCCTCTTCCGGCGTGGCTTCGATGCGCGCAAACCTTCGGCGATCCTGTTTATCTACACGCTGGATGTCGAGGTAAAGAATGAGGCGGCATTACTCGCTCGTCTGCAAGATACTCCGCACATTTCGCCCGCGTCTGACACCAGTTACCACTTCATCGCGCAAGCGCCGAAAAATTTAAAAGAACGCCCCATCATTATCGGCACCGGGCCGTGCGGTATTTTTGCCGGTTTGATTCTGGCGCAGATGGGTTTCCGCCCCATCATCCTGGAGCGCGGCAAGGCCGTGCGCGAACGCACCAAGGACACCTTCGGCCTGTGGCGGCAAGGCAAGCTCGACCCGGAATCCAATGTGCAGTTTGGCGAGGGCGGCGCGGGAACATTTTCCGACGGCAAGCTGCACAGCCAGATCAAAGACCCGAAATTTTACGGGCGCAAGGTGCTCACGGAGTTCGTGAAAGCGGGCGCGCCGGAAGAAATCCTCTATGTCAGCAAGCCGCACATCGGTACCTTCCGGCTGGTGGGCATGGTGGAAGAAATGCGCCATACCATCGAGTCGCTGGGCGGCGAGGTGCGCTTCCAGAGCCGGGTTGCCGATATTGAAATTAGCGATGGCTCCAATAACAATAGCGAGCCTCTAAAAATCTCGGTTTCGTCGTTCCCGCGCAGGCGGGAACCCAGTTCAATCAAATCGCTGGATTCCCGCCTGCGCGGGAATGACGATGGCTTGGATATGAGCAATAGACAAGTACGAGGGGTCGTGCTCGCCAGCGGCGAGCGCATCGCCAGCCGCCATGTGGTGCTGGCCGTCGGGCACAGCGCGCGCGATACCTTCGAGATGCTGCACCGGCGCGGCGTGTACATGGAAGCCAAGCCGTTTTCCATCGGCTTCCGTATCGAACATCCGCAGTCGCTGGTAGACCGTGCGCGGTTCGGTTCCAACGCGGGCAACCCGCTGTTGGGCGCCGCAGATTACAAGCTGGTGCATCACTGCGCCAATGGCCGTGCGGTGTACAGTTTCTGCATGTGCCCCGGCGGCACGGTGGTGGCGGCGACCTCCGAACAGGGCAGCGTGGTCACCAACGGCATGAGCCAGTATTCGCGCAACGAGCGCAACGCCAACAGCGGCATCGTGGTGGGCGTTACCCCCGAGGATTATCCGGGTGGCGCGCTGGCGGGCATCACTTTTCAACGCCAGTGGGAGGCGCGCGCGTTCGATCTGGGCGGGAAAAATTACTGCGCACCGGCGCAACTGGTCGGCGATTTTCTCGCCGGTCGCCCCTCGACAAAATTGGGCGCGGTGGCGCCGTCCTACACTCCCGGCATACAGTTGGCCGATCTCTCCACCGCACTGCCGGATTATGCCGTTGCGGCCATCCGCGAAGCGCTGCCCGCGTTTGAAAAGCAGATCAAGGGCTTCGCCATGCCTGACGCCGTGCTTACCGGCGTGGAAACGCGCACCTCGTCGCCCGTGCGCATCAAACGCGGCAAGGATTTTCAGAGCGTGAATACGGCGGGACTTTATCCTGCTGGAGAAGGCGCGGGCTACGCGGGCGGCATTCTCTCCGCCGCCGTGGATGGCATCGAGGTGGCCGAGGCAGTGGCGCTGAGCATGGCGCGCGGGATATTTGAGCCGCCCACTTAGCGTAGTGCGCCGCTATTGGTGGTATTTATGCGCAAACCCTTGTAGGTCGGGCTTCAGCCCGACATGTCGGGTTGAAACCCGACCTACATGCAGCGCCGACCGTTAGCATAAGTTCCAAACAGAACGGCGCACTACATTAGCTTGTGTTTCTTAAACCCGGATTGCTCAATAAACCGAAAAACACGCCATTCCCGCGCAAGCGCATGTGCGCAAACTTGTGCGGGGAATAGGGAAGGGCTTTTCTTTCTTGTTATACTGCGCCACTCAGCTTAATAAAAATCACCCCGAATTTCATGTGGCGATATTTCGCAGGCCAGTTCGTCGTATTGTCCGGATGCATACTGCTCGCCTGCCCGTTAAATGCGGCGGGCAGCCATGATCTATTTTCTACCGAACGATATGTTGTTTCCGGGCAATTTGCCGATGGCAGCGATGCCGCCGTCTGCCCGAAAGACCGGATACAGAACCCATTAACGCTGGCGGATGTCATCGAGCTGGCGTTGTGCAACAATCCGCAGACCCGTTCCGCATGGGCGAGCTCCAGAGCCCAGGCCGCACAGCTTGGCTCCAGCATGTCGTCCTATCTGCCTACGCTGACCGGGCCGATTTCTGTTTCAACCAACCGAAACCAGGCCAACGGGGCGACGACCGAGACCAGCCAGCGCGGCATAGGCTTGAATGTCAGCTATCTGCTGTATGACTTCGGCGGGCGCGAAGCCGGCGTGGAAAATGCCAGGCAATTGCTGGTTGCGGCCAACGCCACGCGCGACGAGACGCTCCAGTCTGCTTTTCTGAACGCGGCACAGTCTTATTACGCGCTGTTATCGGCGCGCGCCAGCGTGCAGTCCTACAAGACTGCCGAGGCGGCGGCAAGCAAAAGCCTGGATGCCGCACAGGCCCGTTATAAAGCGGGCACGGCGACACAGAACGATCGCCTGCAGGCGCAAACCGCACTGTCGCAAGCCGTGCTGAACCGGATCCGGGCCGAGGGTGATGCCGCCAATGCGCAAGGCACGCTGGCCAACGTGATGGGATTTGACGCGAACCAGCCATTCGAGTTGGCGCCCGCGCTGGAATCCAGCCCGGATCCGGTGGCAGAGCAGGGCATCGGCAAACTGATCGAAGAAGCGCGGCGGAACCGCCCCGATTTGCTGGCCGCCGAGGCGCAGATCAAGGCGGCGGAGGCGAAAATTGTCGCCACCAAAGCCGCCGGCATGCCGACCTTCAGTTTGACCGGGGGAATTTCACGATCCGAGTCCCAGACCGCAGGCGTGACCAGCGCCAGTCGCGGCAACAGCCTCACTGTATCGGTCAGTGTGCCGTGGTTCAGCGGTTTCAGGGACACGTACCAGAACCGGGTCGCGCGCGCGCAGTTGGAAGGCACGGTAGCGGAACGCGACCGGGTCGCGAACCTGATTGCGCTGGAGGTGTGGAAAGCTTATCAGGCGCTGCTGACCAACAGCCAGGCGCTGCGCGCCGCAGATGACCTGGTGGCTTCTGCGGAACAGTCCGAAAAAATGGCGTTGGGGCGATACAAGGCGGGAGTGGGCAGTATTCTGGATACGCTGACCGCGCAGAGCACCCTGGCCAGCGCATACCAGCAGCGCGTCTCGGCGCTATATAACTTCCAGGCCAGCAAATTCGCCCTTGCCCAAGCCATCGGGCAACTCGACCTGACTCTGGTGGGCACGAAAAATTGAGGCATTCCCATGAACGTGATCGTTAAACGAGGCTTGCCGGTATTGCTGCTGCTGGGCGCAATTGGGGCGGTTGCATGGTGGTTGATGCCGCAGAAAGTTGCGCCGGAGAGCCGATACGTGACTGCTCCGCTGGAGCGGGGCTCCATTACTCAAGTGGTTTCGGCGAATGGCACGTTGAACCCGGTCAAGCTGGTGAATGTAGGCAGCCAGGTTTCGGGCATCGTAAAAAAAATGCATGCCGATTATAACGATCACGTTCAGGCCGGGCAGATATTGCTTGAGCTTGATCCCGCGCTGACCCAGGCGCAGGTGCAACAAAGCACGGCGAATGTATCGAGCGCAAAAGCTTCGCTGGAACTGGCGCTCGCCAACGAAACGCGGATGAACACGCTCCACGCGCAGGAATATGTATCGCGCCAGGAACTGGACCAGGCGGTGCAGGCGCTCAAGTCGGCGCAGGCGCAGCTTGCCGTGGCGGAGGCGCAAGCCGAGCGCGACCGCACCAACCTGACCTATACCGTGATCCGCTCGCCGGTATCCGGCGTGGTGGTGTCGCGTGAAGTGGACATCGGCCAGACCGTCGCGGCGAGCTTCCAGACGCCGACCCTGTTCAAGATAGCGCAGGACTTGCGCAAGATGCAGATTGATTCAAGCTACGCCGAGGCGGACGTTGGCAACATCCATGAAGGCCAGCCCGCGACCTTCCGCGTGGATGCTTTTCCGGAACGCAGCTTCAACGGCGTGGTGCGCCAGGTGCGGCTCAACCCCACCACACAGCAAAACGTGGTGACCTACAACGTGGTGATTGCCGTGGATAACGCCGATCAGGCGCTGATGCCGGGCATGACGGCTTACGTGAGCATCATCGTCGCGCAGCGCAAGGAAGCCTTGCTGGTGCCTAACGCCGCCCTGCGTTTTCGCCCCAGCGAAGCGAAGCCGGGCGCAGGCAAGCCGCGCGGAGACAGCAAGCCCCAAACAGCCGGCAAGGAAGGGCGCGGCAAGGATAAGAGCGCCGCCGATGCCGGTCGCACGGGCACGGTATATATGATCGAGAACGGCCAGATCAAACCGGTGCGCATTACCGTCGGCATTACCGACAATCGTTTGACCGAAGTGCTGGGCAGCGACCTCAAGGAAGGCGCGCCGGTCATTGTTGAAGACACTCAGCCACCCGCCAAAAATTCCACTGGCTCTCCCGGCATGAGGTTGTTCTGATGGCGGAAGCTCATGAGATGGGTTCCAACCCCGTCATTCGCATTGAGCAACTGTACAAGGAGTACGTGACCGATGCCGGGCCGGTGCCGGTGCTCAAGGATGTTGCGGTTACGGTAATGCCCGGCGAATTTATCGCCATCATGGGGCCGTCCGGTTCCGGGAAATCCACTTTCATGAATATCCTGGGCTGCCTCGATGCGGCCACCAGCGGCGTTTATCTGCTCAATGGCCGCGATGTGAACGCGCAGAGCCGGGATGAGCTGGCGAGCCTGCGCAACCATGTGATCGGCTTTGTGTTTCAGGGTTTCAATCTGTTGCACCGGGCAAGCCTGGAGGACAACGTCGCTTTGCCGCTGATCTACAGCGGCATTCCTCGCGCCGAGCGTATGGTGCGCGCCAACGAAATGCTGGAGAAGGTGGGCTTGGGCAATTACCGGCGCTCGCGGCCCAACCAGATTTCCGGCGGCCAGCAGCAGCGCGTCGCCATCGCGCGCGCGCTGGTCAACCGCCCCAAGCTGATTCTTGCCGACGAGCCGACGGGCAATCTCGATACGCATACCAGCCAGGAAATCATGGCGCTGTTCACCGAGCTCAACGAGCGCGATGGCATCACTGTCGTGCTGGTCACGCACGAATCGGACATCGCCGCCCATGCGCGCCGCCTGGTGCGCTTGTCCGACGGGCGCGTGGTGTACGATGGCTTGGTCGCCCATGCCGCGCCCGCCCATCTGGAGACCACCTCGTGATCGGCGCGATGCTCGGCGAGGCCTGGATGGCGATGGGGGCCAACCGCTTGCGCACCATCCTCACCATGCTCGGCATGGTCATCGGCGTCGGCGCCGTCATCCTGATGCTGGCCGTGGGGCAGGGCGCCCAGCAGCAAGTGCAGGCCTCCATCGCCTCGATGGGCAGCAATCTGTTTATCATTCTTTCCGGCTCCACCACTTCCGGCGGCGCGCGCATGGGTGGCGGCGCCGCGCCGACGCTGACCGTGGCGGATGCCCAGGCCATCGAGGAGTTGCCATCCGTTCTGGCCGTCGCCCCTTCGTCGCCCGGCACGGCGCAACTGGTATCTGGCCCCAACAACTGGAGCACGCAAATTGTCGGCACCACGCCGAGCTACCTCGCGGTGCGTGACTGGAGGCTCTCCGCCGGTTCTCCCTTTACCGACCCGGATGTTCGCTCCGCCACGCGGGTGGCCCTGTTGGGGCAGACCGTGGTGCGGAATCTGTTTGGCGACGACGATCCGGTCGGCAAGACCATCCGCATAAAAAACAGCCCCTACGTCATCCTCGGTGTGCTGGCGGCGAAAGGCCAAAGCCTCGATGGCCGCGACCAGGACGACACCGTCCTGGTTCCGGTGACGACAGCCCAGCGCAAGCTGTTCGGCACCCAGTTTGCGGGCACGGTCAGGTTTATTTCCGTCCAGGCCGCATCATCCGAGGCGATGCCCTCGGTGGAGAAATCCATCAATGAATTGTTGCGCCAGCGCCACCGCATCCGCGAAGGCGCGGAAAACGATTTTTCCGTGCGCAACCTCACGGCCATGGCGAACACCGCTGCCGAGACCGCGCAGATCATGTCCCTGATGCTCGGCGCCATCGCCTCGATTTCGCTGCTGGTCGGCGGCATCGGCATCATGAATATCATGCTGGTGTCGGTGACCGAACGCACGCGCGAGATCGGCATCCGCATGGCCATAGGCGCGCGCGGCAAAGACATATTGCTGCAATTCCTGCTGGAAGCCATCATCATTTCCGTCATCGGCTGCATGATCGGGGTCGCGCTCGGCGTCGGCGGCGCATTTGCGGTGAACAAGGCGAGCGGCATGGCGGTGCTGGTGACCATGAGCTCCATCGTCACCGCCTTTGTTGTCGCCGCTACGGTAGGAATATTCTTTGGCTGGTATCCGGCGCGCAAAGCCTCCATGCTCAGGCCGATTGATGCGCTACGGTTTCAGTAGGCCGGTGAAGGTGAAATTGTTGTTGCTGACCGAAAATTGACCCATTTGGAAGTGTTCTGCTGATCGAAAATTGACCCAG
>CXWL01003642.1_pt1 | contig 27752 bp, 29 predicted proteins | sample 590931 | NCBI WGS metagenome assembly CXWL01 (sample SAMEA3498368, study PRJEB10139) | groundwater metagenome | biome: water well; material: biofilm material | place: Germany | collected 2015-04-27 | reverse complement strand
GCATAGATTCAGTATTGCGCCAATGATGGATTGGACGGATCGGTATTGCCGGGTGTTTCACCGGGCGTTGACGCGTCGGGCGCGGCTTTACAGCGAGATGGTGACGGCTGATGCGATCATCCACGGAGACCGCGCGCGCTTGTTGGGGTTTTCAGAGATCGAGCACCCGGTGGCGCTGCAATTGGGGGGCAGCGAGCCCGCCAAGATAGCGGAAGCAGCGCGCATCGGCGCGGCGCTTGGCTACGATGAAATCAACCTCAATATTGGTTGCCCGTCCGACCGGGTGCAAGCGGGGCGCTTCGGTGCGTGCTTGATGCGCGAGCCAGATCTGGTGGCGCAGCTATGGAGCGCCGCGCAAGCGGCGGCGTCAGATGTTCCCGTCACCATCAAATGCCGGCTTGGCGTGGACGAGCAGACGCCGCGCGAGGCTCTGTTCGCATTGGTCGATGCGTCAGCGCGCGAGGGGTGCGGCACGATCATTGTACACGCGCGCAAAGCTTGGCTCAGCGGTTTGTCGCCGAAGGAAAACCGCGATGTGCCGCCGCTTGATTACGACTTGGTGCGGGCGCTGAAGCGCGAACGCCCTGAGCTGTGCGTTATTCTCAATGGCGGTTTGAAGGACGTCGGCCACGCGCTTCGTGAAGCTGAAGGCCTTGACGGAACGATGCTCGGTCGCGCGGCGTATCAGAACCCAGCGATGCTGCTTGATGTCGACGCACGTGTGTTTGGCGAGCCGCTGCCGACCGCCAGCCGTGAAGCGGCGGTTGAGTTGTATCTTGCCTACATTGAGACCCAGCTTGGCTGCGGCGTGCCGCTGCACGCGATGACGCGCCACATGCTCGGACTGTTCAATGGTCTCCCGGGCGGGCGCGCGTGGCGGCGTACCTTGTCAGAGCAAGGCGTTCGCAGCGGCGCTGGAACAGAGGTGGTGCGCGCCGCGCTCGGCGAAGTGACGCGCCAAACCGCGCGCGCGCCATGAGCGCTGAGTTTGCGCGAACCGTTTAGTTGATGGCGGCGTAAGCGAAGGTGATCGCAATGATGAGCGCTGCCCAGAACACGAGTCCGGCAAGCGCTTGGCCGCCGTCATAGCGAAAGCGCCAAAACCCCCAACCAGCGCCCGACACCAAGAGCAGCGCCATGAGCAACCAGACCAGGTTCGGCACGTCGAGATTGCCGGGGAAAAGCTCGGGTCGATCATAACCCAGCCAGCCCACCACCATGAGGAGGCCGACCAGCATCAGGCCGATCCACCTATTCATAGCGGCGCAAGCTTGGCGGCGGCCGCCATGCGCTCTGGCAACGCGGCCATGATCTCCCGCCTCGCGCTTTCATCGAGACCGCCCCAGGCGGCGATCTCCTTCAAGGTTCGTCCACAGCCCTGGCAAAGGCCGGTCCGGCCGCTGACGGCGCACACGTTTCGGCATGGGGACGAGGGGGCTTGCATCGGAGGCATGCTATGCGCGTGGACGCCGGTGGAGCAATCTGAGCGACCAGTATATATCGAATTACGATAAAAAACGTTGACCTTCGCGGCGACATATCGTATATCGATATCAAGATGAGTTCGCATTAAGGATGCATCCGTCCCCAGCCGGCGCGGCATCTTTGAGGCGAACCAGGCGGGAACTGATCCCAATTTTGCCGACCTCGGAGTATCGCCATGCGCATTTCTCACATCACCGTCGCCATTGCAGCGATCGTCGCGATCCCCTTGGCGGTCAACGCCTCTGGGCCGCAAATGTCGAGCGAGCAGTTCCTTTCGTCGGTGCGCTGTGTCGCTTACGAGGATCTGGGCCGGGCGGGGGAAGACCTCGGCGTCGCCAAGATGCGGCTCAATTCGGAAGCGCGCAGGCAGCCGGTCGACACCACAGCTCAAGCCCATGCCGAGGTCGGCGCCATCGCTGTGCAGGCGGCGGGCATCGAAGGCGCCGAGGAACGGGCTGCGCTGCGACGCCAGCGTACTAGTGCTTGTTCCGCAGCGGCGTTGGCGGCAGAGATATAGGGGCGACGAGAGCGGCGGTGATTGTTCAATGGGAGTGCGCCATGAAATTCTGGGTTCTTGTCGGGCTTTTTTCTGCGGCGGCGATCCCTCTGGCGAGCGCATCGGAGAACACGCAAGCATGCCAGGTCGATGACACGCGGCGCGCCGCCGAGCAGTCTCTCGACGCGACGACAGCGCCATCTGATCATCCAACGCGTCCAATTGTGGTGCAGCGAGACGCCGAGCCGCAGGTCCGCCAAGACGCGATGAGGCGCCGCAACGGCAAGCGAATTCCCGACGCTGAGTTGATAGGTCCTCGCCGGGCTCTATAGTCGGGTCCGGCGCGCGCGAACGCGGTCACGGATCGATGCCATGAATCTTGAATTCTCACCGGAAGAAATTGCGTTCCGCGACGAAGTGCGCGCGTTCATTGAAGCCAATTATCCCCCGCAGCTAAAAGGCAAAGGCTTGCGCGAGGATTTGTCGAAGGATGATTTCCTCGCCTGGCACAAAGTGCTCGGCAAGAAGGGATGGTCGGCGCCTGCTTGGCCGGTCGAGTACGGCGGTACGGGCTGGACGGCGACGCAGCGTTACATCTGGCTTGAAGAAAACGCGCGCGCGGAGACCATCCCGCCCTTGCCGTTCTCCGTGGCGATGGTTGGGCCCGTAATTTACACGTTCGGCACGCCTGAGCAGAAAAAACGTTTCCTGCCCGGCATTCTCTCGGGCGAGGAATGGTGGTGCCAGGGTTATAGCGAACCGGGCGCGGGCTCGGACCTTGCGAGCGTGAAAACCAAAGCCGTGCGGGAGGGCGATTTTTATGTCGTCAACGGCCAGAAAACTTGGACGACGCTTGGCCAGCACGCCGATTGGGGGTTCTTTCTGTGCCGCACCGACCCCAACGCCAAGCCGCAAGAGGGCATCTCGTTTTTGCTGATTGATATGAAGTCGCCGGGCGTCAGCGTACGCCCGATCAAGCTGCTCGATGGCGGACACGAAGTGAACGACGTGTTTCTCGATAACGTCAAAGTGCCGGTGGATCAGCGCGTTTACGAAGAAAACAAGGGTTGGACCTGCGCCAAGTTCTTGCTCGCGCATGAGCGTGCGGGGATTGCGGGGGTGGCGCGATCGAAGCGCAACGTCGAAAAGCTCAAGCAAATCGCCAAGACCGAATTGTCCGATGATGGTGTGCCGTTGCTGGAGGACGAGAACTTCCGTCGCAAGTTGGCGGAGCTGGAAATCGACCTCTCGGCGTTGGAGATGACAGAACTGCGCGTGCTGGCGCGCGAGCACGCCGGCAAGGGGCCGGGGCCGGAAAGTTCGCTGCTGAAAATCAAGGGCACCGAGGTGCAACAGCGTTTAACTGAGCTGACGCTGGAAGCTGTCGGCAATTACGCACAACCCTATGCGCGCGATTTCCCGAAGGACGGCGCCAATGCCTATCCAATCGGACCCGACTACGCCCACGCCGCCGCGCCGATCTATTTCAACTGGCGCAAGGCCTCGATCTATGGCGGCTCCAACGAAATCCAACGCAACATCATCGCCAAAATGGTGCTGGGACTTTGAGCGTATCGTGATGGCGCGGCGGCGGAAAAAGGGGTAACTTAGGCTCATGGCAGACGATCTGCATCCCAACGTCCTGATCCGGGAAGCAAACGACCACCCGCCGCGCGAAAAGCGGCTGAGCGTGGCCGAGTTCGTGCGCATGGGCGAACTCGGCCTGCTGAACGAGCCGGGCAAGCACGAATTGTGGGATGGGAGGATCATGATGGCGCCGACCCCAGGCCCAAGGCACATGGATTGCGAGCGGCGCATCGTCGAGGCGTTTTACGACGCGTTAACAGCGGCTGGTTTGAGGAAGCGCTTCGGCGTCCAGACCGGTGGCGGGGTGAAGATCGGCGAGCACAATCTGCGCGGCCCGGACGTGATGATTGTTCGGCTGCCGTTCGATGTTGAGAATTTGCTCACCGGCGAGGGCGTGGCGCTGGTGATCGAAGTGGCGCATTCCTCGTTGCCGGACGATCTAACCGAAAAGCGCGGCAAATATGCGGGCGCTGGGATTGCCGAATATTGGGTGGTCGATGTTGAGCACAAGCTCCTCTACCCGTTCCGCGATCCGAAGGCGGGGGATTATCCAGCATGCGAGCCGCTCGCGGCGGGCGCGAAAATTTCGCCGCTGTTTGCGCCGGAACTGAAGTTTGAGGTCGCCGCCCTCGTCTAACCAACGCGCTCGCAGGAAATCCAATGAATTTCGACTATACCGACGAACAGAGCATGCTCCGCGACTCGATCGCGAAATGGGCGGCTGGGCAGTACGATTTCGACAAGCGCCGCGCCGCGCTTGCGAGCGAAGATGCCTGGAAAGCCAATTGGGCGACGTTCGCCGAACTTGGCCTGCTCGCCGCGCCCTTGCCGGAGGACTTCGGCGGTCTGGGCGGCGATGCGATCGACGTCAGCGTCGTTACCGAGGAATTCGGCAAGGCGCTGGTGGTTGAGCCCTATGTGCCGGCGGTCGTCATTGGCGCGGGCGCGCTCACCTATGCGGGCAGCGCCGCGCAGAAGGAAGAACGCTTGAACGCCATCGCATCGGGAGAGTGCGTGATTGCGTTCGCGCAGGCCGAGCCGAAGAGCCGCTGGGCGCTTAATGATGTATCCACCAACGCGAAGAAGGACGGCGCGGGCTACGTGCTGAGCGGGCACAAGGCGGTCGTCCTTGGCGGCCCGCAAGCGTGCCATTTGCTGGTCAGCGCCCGCACCGGCGGCGGGCAACGCGAGCTGAGCGGCATTTCGCTTTTCCTTGTGCCCAAGAGCGCCAAGGGGATCACGACGCGCGATTACCCGACGCTTGACGGATCTCGCGCTTCAGAAGTGTATTTCGAGAACGTCTCCGTGGGCGCTGAACACCTCCTCGGCGCGGCGGACGCGGCATTGCCGGTGATCGAGCGCATCGTCGATAACGCCAACGCGGCCTATATGAGCGAAGCGGTGGGGTGCCTGCGCATGATGTGCTCCTCGACGCAGGAGTACGCAAAGAGCCGCAAACAATTTGGACGCGCCATCGCCGAGTTTCAGGTCATCCAGCACCGTTTGGTCGATATGTTCATGGCGACCGAGGAAAGCGTGTCGATGGCGCTATTGGCGACCATCAAGCTCGACGCCAGCGCCGCCGAGCGGGCCAAGGCGGTGTCCGCCGCCAAGGTTTCCATCGGCAAAGCCGCGCGCTTCGTCGGCCAAGCTGCGGTGCAGACCCATGGCGGCATGGGCGTCACCGATGAAATGCGCGTGGGGCATTATTTCAAGCGCGTCACCATGCTCGACGCCACCTTCGGCAACGTTGACTATCATTTGAAGCGCTACACGGCGCTGAGCGCGAAGGCGGCTTAAGCGACGCCTAAGGAGAGGCCAATGACGGCGCTCTTGAGCGACAACGATTTGGTGGAGCGAATCTTCGCCCACATCGCCAATCGCACGACCGACTTGGTCGGCGCACCCTGGCGTGAACCGGTCGCCAATTATCGCAGCGAGGCGCGGTTGGAGGCCGAACTTGCTCGCGTGTTTCGCCGCACGCCAACCCCGTTCTGCCCTTCGGCCGCATTGCCGGAGATTGGCTCGCATATTTCGCGCGACGCGGCGGGTGCGCCGGTCGTGGCTGTCCGCAGTGAGGACGGCGTTGTGCGCGCGTTTTTGAATGTGTGCCGCCACCGCGGCATGCGCGTTGCGCGCAAGAGCGGCTGCGCCAAGGCGTTGGTGTGCGCCTATCACGGTTGGACCTATGGGTTGGATGGGCGCTTGCGGTTTGTGCCCCACGAGCAGGAGGGTTTTCCCGGGCTCGACAAATCGGCCCTCGGGCTGAAGCAATTGGGTGCTTTTGAACGAAGCGGTCTCGTCTTCGTGACCCAGGAAGGCGACCCGGCGGATGCGGAACTTTCCGATCTGGGCGACATCATCGGCGCCGATCAGCGCGTCTATTCGAGCGGCATGCGCGAAACGCCGGCCAATTGGAAAATCGTGCTGGAGGGCTTCCTTGAAGGCTATCACATCAGAACGACGCACCCCGAAAGCTTCTTGCCGTACGGCTTCGACAATTTGAACGTGGTCGAGCTTTTTGGACGCAACGCCCGCGTGGTGTTTCCGTTCAAGCGCATCGAGAAACTCGCGCCGGTCCCCTGCCACGAGCGGCGAGTAGCCGGGTACGCCACCTTAGTGTATCACCTGTTTCCGAACACGTTGGTAATCCTGCTTTCCAACCACACTTTGTTGCTCGTGCTTGAGCCCCTGGGGGTGGAGCGGACCAATGTTCACGCCTACGCCATGACCAACGCCGCGCGTGGTGAGGAAGACGCGGTGGCCGCCGCCAAGCGCGACTCGGAATTTGTCAGCAACGTTGGCGCGGAGGAAGACCGGGCCATGGTGTCGGCAATTCAGCAAGGTTTGGCTAGCGACGCCAATGACGCGTTTACGTTCGGGCGGTTCGAAGGCGCCATCGCGCACCTCCATCGCAACCTCGCAACAATGCTTGGCGGACCAAGCGGCTAGGTGTCTCAAGCATAAAGGAGGTCCGAATCTGGCGAGACGCGGGCGCCAATTCGCGTCATATTCGGTCTATGCTCGACGCCGATATCTGCCATGCTGCTTGCGACGCCAAGGATCGTCGTTTTGACGGGCGCTTCTACATCGGCGTTAAATCAACAGGCATTTATTGCCGCTGCATTTGCCCAGCGCGCAACCCAAAGCGCGTGAACCGCACGTTCTGGCCCTCGGCTGCGGCAGCGGAAGCTGCGGGCTTCCGGCCGTGCCTGCTGTGCCGGCCCGAACGCGCGCCGGGTTTGGCGCCGATTGATGCGCCGGCGCGATTGGCGGCGGCCGCGTATGCGCGGATCGAAGCAGGCGCGCTCGAAGGACAAGGGTTAGAGGCCTTGGCGGATGGTTTGGGCGTGACTTCGCGGCATTTGCGCCGCGTTATGAATGCACAATTTGGCGCAAGCCCGATTCAAATCGCACAAACGGGCCGCTTGTTGTCGGCGCGGCGCTTGCTCAATGAAACTGGCCTCTCGGTGACGGAAATCGCGTTTGCTTCGGGGTTCCGCAGTTTGCGGCGATTCAACGCTACGATGAAGGATCGATATGGGGCGCCGCCATCGAAAATGCGAGGCCGCAAGGCCATAGCGCGCGGCGAGACTTTCACCGTTAGCCTCTCGCCGCGCGGGGACTACTATTTTACTCCGATGCTTGAGTTTCTACGGTTGCGTTCATTGCCAAGTGTCGAACTCGTCGGCGCCAAAACCTACGCGCGGGTGCTCAAGCTCGGCGATGCGCTGGGATGGGTCGAGATCGGCATGGGGCCAAAGGGGTTGATGTTGACGTTCTCTGAAAACCTCGCGCCGCATTTGCGTCCGCTGGTCGCCAACGTGCGCGGCGCGTTCGATCTCGATGCGGAGATGTTGGCGGTCGATGCGCGTCTGGCGCACGAAGGTGATCTCAGGAGAGATGTGAAGCGCGAGCCCGGCGTGCGCGTGCCTGGCATGCTCGATGGCTTTGAGTGCGCCGTGCGCGCTGTGCTCGGACAACAAATCACCGTCGCCGTCGCGCGAACTCTGACGGACCGTCTGGTGACACGCTTTGGCGCCCCGCTGGAGCGTGGCCCTGAGGGACTGAGCCGCGCCTTTCCGGACGCTGCCGCGCTCGCCAATGGCGGTGCTGTCGAGATCGCAAAAATTGGACTCCCCAGAAAACGCGCGGAAACCTTGCACTTCGCTGCAGTGGCGTCAGTAGAGGGAAAATTACCACTGGCGCGCGGAGCTATTGCGGCGGGGCGCGCCGCGCTTGCGCAGATCCCCGGCATCGGCCCCTGGACCATCGAGTATGTCGCCATGCGTGCGCTGGGCGATCCGGACGCGTATCCAGCGACCGATATCGCCCTGAGCAATGCGCTCGGACGTAAGGGCGAGACGTTGGAGAATTTGAAACCGTGGCGCGCCTACGCGGCTATTCGGCTGTGGCGGCGCGCGTCGACAAAAGGCGCACGCAAATGATCAGCACAATCCATGAGAGCCCGGTTGGGCCTTTGACGCTGCATTCGAATGGCGCTGCTTTGACCGGGCTTGAGTTTGAGAACCCCAGATATGCGTTGCAATCATCGCCTACCGGCGCGGATCGCATTCTTGATGCCGCACGCCGGCAGCTCGATCAATACTTCGCTGGCAAGCTCCACGTGTTCGACTTGCCGCTGGCGGCGCTTGGCACGCCGTTTCAGCGGCGTGTGTGGGCTGCGCTTTTGAACATCCCATACGGGCTGACGCGTTCATACAGCCAACAGGCGGCGGCGATTGGCAACCCAAAGGCGGTCCGCGCGGTCGGCCTCGCCAATGGCCGCAACCCCATTTCCATCGTCGTGCCCTGCCATAGGGTAATCGGCGCAAGCGGCGCCCTTACCGGTTATGGCGGGGGCACGGACCGCAAGCGGCAATTGCTTGACCTGGAGCAGGGTCAGGTGTTTGCCCGCTGTTGATGACGCAAAACTAACCGCTCTTGGGTCCCCCGTCGGCCTTTGCCTGTGCTATGGAGCCCCGCCCAGAACAGCGGGAGTTGGCGGAATGCGGAAATTTGTTGCGGCGTGCGTGTGTGTTGTGGCGCTGGCTTCGCCCGGCGTAAGTTTGGGCCAAGCGCCAGCGGGCTGGAGCTACGCGTACGTCGAAGGCGTCGCCACCGCCACCGAGCGCGATGAGCGCGGGCGCGTCACGGCGACGTTGACCTGCCGTCCGCCGACCGGCGATATTGTCATCAGCGATTTCACCTTGGCCCGCCACGGGCGCCGCGCCACGGTCTCCGCAGTGCGCATTGGGGCGATGAGCGTCAACGTGCCGAGTAGCGTGCAAGGCCGAGGCCGCAACCGCGCGCTGGTAATCAATTTGCCGCAACGACCGCCGATTTTGGCGGCAGTCCAGCCGACCGATAGTCTCTCGGTCATGGTCAACAATCAAACGCATACGTTTCGCGAGGGCGGGCCGCAACGCATGAGGGACATCGCCTTCGCATGCTGGGGCAGCTGACCTATCGCGCCTCAACGCGGCGCGGGCGTCTTTTCCTCCGCGAAAGACTGTCATCGACATAGGCTTGGCGCTGCGGAGCGTGGGTGTTGGTGACGCCGGGCGCAAAGTTCACGATGATAGCGAGTGCGAAAGCTGCTGCGCCAACCAGCGCGCCCAGCCCGTCAGCGGCACGGGCCTCAAGCACGCCAAGCGTCAGTGCGGCGGCGGCCATGAGCGCGCCACCCGCGAGCGACAGGCGCGTGCGCAGGTTCGAGCCGCGCGCGCGCCAAAACACCCAGTGCGCACCGAACAGCAGTGCGGGAAGCGCAAAACCAAGCACGTCTTGGGGGCTCACGTCGCCATTGGCGCGTGCGCTCCAATAGGAGGTGAGCCGAAGGGCGGAGGCGCCGACACTCGCGGCCAAGGCCGCAAAACCAAGCGCCGCCGCCGCGCCGCTGCGCATGTGGGTCCCCGCTTTTGCGCCGGCGCCGATCACCAGCGCCCCGACCAGCCAGACGCTGATATGAACGCCGGCTTCCAGGAAGCTCACAGGCTGCAGTAGGGTGGCGCCGTCGGAAAAAAGCACGCGCGTCGCTAGATTGGCGGCCGCCATACCGAGCACCATAGCGAGGCTTGCTAGATAAACGCGCGCTGCTGGATCGCGCTGCACAGCCACAGCTGCGGCGCTCGCAAACACAGCCGGCAACCCAAGGCCAAGTGCGATGAGCGTCCACGGCGCCCAACCAGGCGCTTCGGTCAACAAGAATGCAGCGCTGATCCAGGCGTCGAGCGCGGCGATCGCGGCTGTCATACAGGCGAGCGAGCGCCACGCTGCGTGCGGCCAACGTGCGTCCAATTGCCAGACGAGCCCAGTCGCGAGCGCCATGAGGACGGGCGCGGCCGCCGGCGCCGGCAACGCCAGCGCGACGCCCGCGATCAACGCGGCGAGTGCGCCGAGCGCCAAAACCCACAGTGTCAGCTTGAGCGCCAGCAGGCCGCGCGCGCGGCGCAGTGCGGCAAGCGCGAGCACGCCGGCCAACACTAGCGCAAGCGCGAAGAATGCGCCGCCTGCGGCCACCCGGTCCGACAGGCCGTGTTGAGCGCCGTAGAGTGCGGCGATGCAGGCAAGCGGCGCAAGCGCGCCGGTTCCGGCGAGCGCCACCCCACGGGCGCCGAGCTGGGGCACGCGGATGGCGGCGATACCAAGAAACAACGCCCCCGCCCATGATGTCACCGGGGTAAACCAGATCGCGGCGGCGCTTTGCCCGCTGAGCACGAACAGCCCGATCAAGGTCGCGCCGAAAGCGGCGAGATGGATGGCCTCAAGCCGCAAGTTTGCGGCGCCGACGATGGAAGCCAGCGCAACCAGCGCGCCGAAAACCACGCCGGCGGGGCCAATCAGCCCGGTTTGACTGCCGAGCGCGATGACAGCGGCGCTCATCGCGAGCGCCATCACCGCGCCGGGCTGAGCGTGGCGCAAATGGGCGAACAGGAGCCCCGATGCGCCTGCCAATCCCACAGGCGCCGCATACCAAATTGGCCCGGCGTGAGCCGCTCCGAGCGCAAAGCCCACCAGCGCCCAGGCGCTTGTGGTGAGCACGCCCGCCCATGCCCCCGCCCGCCACGCCGGTTTGAGCGCCGCCAGCATCATCGCCGCGCCGCATACGAGACCGACCGCCACAATAGCCGACGCATCGACCTTGAGAAAAAATCCAATTGCAGGTGCGGTCGCCACCACAGCCAATGCCAATCCGCGTCCCGTCTCGGAGGAGAGCGCCACATCGGTTTTGGGCGCGCGCGTCATGCGCCACGCGCGCGCCGCACGGGCCATGGGTGGATTGTCTGTTGGGACGAGGACTGAAGCGCCGCCAATCGTGGCGACCGCCGCGCGTGCTGGACGGGCGCCGCGCGCTTCGACCACGCGGCGCAAATCTGCCACCTCTTTGCCGAGCGCGCCAAGCCGGCGCCACATCAGGGCAAAGCCGATGGCCGTGAAAACGAGTTGGAAGCCGAGGATCACGAAGAGCCCCATGAGGTCCTTTTCTAAATGGTCTCAGCGGGCTTCGTAGCTCAAACTTGGACCGAGCAGCACGACCAAATCGGTATGTCCCCCATCCGCCGCCCCTGGGAGGCGTCTGGCGGACGCGCCGGTCGATGGCTAGTATGTTGTTTTCTATGCCAATTGGAGTGGGTTCAGGGGCCCTCAAGCGGCGTTGTCCAATGCGCGCGCGGGTGGTTCACTCCGGTATTCATCGCCGTTCAAAACAGGCTAACGTCAGCCAAGGGGGCCGAGATTGACCTATTCCATCACTGACGCGCGCAGCCTTGGCGCCATCGTGTTGATCCTCTTGGTCGCGTGGCTCATGTCGGAGAACAAGAAGCGGTTTCCGTTTCTGTTGACCATCGGCGCGCTGGCGTTGCAGGCGGGGCTGGTGCTGGCGCTGTTTGCGTTGCCCAATTCGCAGGCTGCGCTCAACGCTGTAGGCGGGGTCGTCGACGGGCTAGCGAGCGCGACCGACAAGGGCACGGCGTTCGTCTTCGGTTATTTGGGCGGGCATCCCGAGAACCAGCCGTTCCCGATACAGAGTGAGGGCAATCTCTTTATCTTTGGCTTCCGCGTGCTGCCGCTGATCTTGGTAATTTCTGCGCTGTCGGCGCTGCTGTGGCATTGGAAAATTCTGAGATGGGTCACGCAGGGTTTCGGCTTTTTGTTTCAGCGCACCATGGGGCTCACTGGCCCTTCGGCGTTGGCGGTGGCGGCGAACATTTTCATGGGCATGGTCGAGAGCCCGATCGTGATCCGCGCTTACCTCGACCGGCTGACGCGGTCTGAGTTGTTTTTGATGATGGTGGTGGGGCTGGCGACGGTCGCAGGCTCAACCATGGTCGCCTATGCGGTGATCTTGCATGACGTCTTGCCGAACGCCGCCGGGCACGTGCTGGTGGCCTCGATCATCTCGGCCCCTGCGGGGATTTTGCTGGCGCGCATCGTCATCCCCGAACAGAACGGCGGTGCGCATCTGGAAGCCGGCGACGACCTCAAATATGAAAGCTCGATGGATGCGGTGACGCGCGGGGTGCAAGACGGCGTCATGGTGGCGGTCAATGTCGCCGCGTTCTTGATGGTGTTTGTCGCCTTCGTCTGGATCGTCAACAACATGCTGGATTTGGCGCCGGATTTCGATGGCGCACCGCTGACGCTGCAACGCATCTTTGGTTATGTGTTCGCGCCGGTCGCGTTTCTAATCGGCTTGCCTTGGTCTGAAGCGCAGACCGGTGGCGCAATCCTGGGAACCAAACTCTTCCTCACCGAATTCATCGCCTTTATAGACCTGGGCGCTATTCCAGTGGACGCGCTGAGCGAGCGCAGCCGCATGATTCTCACCTATGCGATCTGCGGTTTCGCCAATATCGCCTCGGTCGGCATCATGACCGGAGGCATGACTGTGCTCATGCCGCAGCGGCGTAGTGAGATTTTTTCGCTAGCCTGGAAGTCGCTCGCCCCAGGTTTCATGGCGACATTGATGACCGCTGCGGTGGTAGCGGCCTTGCCAGCCACCTTGTTTGGAGGCGTGCAATGAAAATCTATGCCGCGCCGTACGCGCCCAATCCGCGCCGTGTTATGATGTTTATCGCCGAGAAAGGCGTCATTGACATCGAAACTGTTTCGCTTGACCTGACCAAGGGCGAACACCGCAGCGCCGCATTCCGCGCCAAGAGCCCGCTCGCGCAGGTGCCGATGCTGGAATTGGATGATGGCCGCACGCTCACCGAGAGCCGCGCGATTTGCAGCTATCTGGAGAGTTTGTATCCTGAGCCCAATTTGATGGGCGTTGACGCCTTTGAGTGCGCGTCGATTGAAATGTGGGACCGGCGGGCGGAGTTGCAATTCTCGTTGCAGCTGATGTTGTGGGTGCGCCACGGAAGCCCGCTGTTGGCGGCAGTCGAAAGAGATCAGAGTCCGGAACTTTCCGCATACAGCCACGCCAATGCGATGCGCATGGCCAAGTGGCTGGACAAAGAATTGAGCACGCGTCTTTGGATCGCCGGCGAGCGTTTCACCATCGCTGACATCACCGCCGCTTGCGGTGTGGATTTCGCCAAGATGATGCGCTGGCGCCCGGGCGAGGATCTGCCCAATCTGAAACGCTGGCGTGAGGCTTTCGGCTTGCGCGCCGCTGGCCAGGTTGCAGCTTAAGCGCCTCTTGCGTGCAAGTGCTCGCCGAATGCATCGGCGCGCTTTGCCAGGCGTGCTTGGCGCGCCTTCAACGCGCGAAGGGCCCGGCTGTCAGCCTTGGCGGAGCCTGCGGACACGGACGCTGCCTCCAAGCGTTCAGCCAACAAACGCACGTCGCGCTCGCAGCCGAGCTTGTCTCCCAGGGCTTCACCGGTCTTGCGCCGGCGTTTGAAATCGCGGGGCCAAGCGTCGCCGAGCAAGATCGCCGCGTAGAGCCTGTCCTTTTCGCGCTTGCGCCACTCGTGGCGCCGCGCGGGGTTTTGGGAGTCAAGCGCACGGCGGCGTGCGCGGCGTGCGCGTTCGGCAATGCGCTCGGCGCCTTTGCGTACTTGCCGCGCCGAAGCCTCGGGCCAAACCTGCGCCATCGCCAGCAGGTCGCGCAGGGCGGCGCGCGATGCATGCAGATCAGGCGACGCCGCGCCAGATTCGCTCGCTTCCAGCGCCGCGCCGAGCGCGCAAAGCGCCGCGGCGGATTTCTTGTTTGTCTTAAGCGCAACAGCACGGGCGGCCGTGGCCAACGCCGCAATGTCGCGCGCCTGCGCCAGCGTGCGCATGGCGGCGCGCGCGGAATCGTTGAACACCGCCGCCAGCCCCGGCGCACAGGCCCTGCCCACACGCGCCAAGGCGCGCGCGCGCTTAATGCGGACGCGGCAGCGATGCACGGCCTTGCGCTTCGTGGCCACGGCGTCGAGTTCTTCGATTGCGGCGCGCAACTCCACCGACAAGGCGGCGCGCAAATCATAAGCCGGAGCAGGCGAACGCATTTCCAAAACCCCCAGGGTCGCGCTTAGCGCGGAGTGTCGTTGATCTTTTTGAGCGTACCGGAAAACGCAAGCAAGGGGCGGGCAGCTTGTGTGACAAGTCCACGCACGAACACCAACGAGCGCGTTTGGCGCAACATGTCGCCTTCGGCCTCGACGATGTCGCCCAGTTCGCCGGCGCCCAGAAATTCGCAATTGCACGTCAGCGTGACCGCCTTTGCGCCGGCCAAGGCATTGTGGGCGATAGAGAAAAGGGAAAAATCGGCAAAGCTCATCAACGCGCCGCCATGGATCGCGCCGCCGCCGTTTAGGTGTTCGCGGCGGGGCTGAAAGGCGCAGCGCGCGGCGCCATTTACGAAGCGAAAGCAGAACGGGCCAATGGAGGTTTCGAACGGATCGGCGCCCGCGCCCCAGGTGGTCCAACCTGCAAACGGCCCCTCCGAGAGAACAATCGGGGCGCCGTAGGGTTCGCTTTTTGCGTTATCAGCGCTCATTGCCTTGGCTCCGGGATGCGTCACGTCTGCTGGCATGCTAGGCTAGGGGCGGCAAGGTGGGTCCCGTGCGGTTATTGTTCGTATTCCTGTCGACGTTCGTTTTGGCCCAGTGTGCAACCGGGCAAGATGATCGCTTTCGCGTCGGTGAGGCGGCGGGTGGGCTCGCCATGATCGGCGTCGCAGAGACAGCTGACGAACGTGAGCCCGCCTTCACGATGTTGTGGCGCCGGCTCGATGAGGCCGGCGCGTTCTCGGATTATTCTGGGCGCAGCATCTTCGAAGCCAGGACCAATTCCAACGACAGCGTGCGCGTGCGCGGCATCCCTGGCGAGTTTGCCGTCGCTCAGCTTGAACCGGGCGTCTATGCGCTTGACAGCGTGTTTGCAGTGGTCCGCGATGGGCGGCTCAACTACATTGCTCAGGGCGTGATTGAAGGCCAGCGACCGGCGTTCGAGGTGCGTCCAGGAGAGGCGGTTTACCTTGGCATTTGGGAACTCGACCTTGACGGCGCGAACGCGGTTGCTCGCCCTTGGCGGTTGGACGGCGCCGACCTACGCGTCGTAACGCGCGCGGCCAACGCCACCATTGGCGATGTGCGCCTGCGTGAAACCCATAGCCGCAACGTTTCCTGTCAGCCGCATAGGCTCAACAATATTTCACAACGCCAGGTGTGCTAGCGCGATGCAAGATTCCGAGACGCTTACTCAATTGCTCGACGCCATCACCCGCTTCGTCAACGAGCGCCTCATTCCGCTCGAAGCCAAGGTCGCGGCGGACGACGCGATCCCCGCGGCTGTTCTGGCGGAGATGCGCGCGCTTGGCCTTTTTGGCTTGTCCATCCCGGAGGCATATGGCGGGCTTGGACTTTCCATGGAGGACGAGTGCAGGGCCATGTTCGCGTTTTGCCGCTGTTCGCCGGCGTTTCGTTCGGCTTTCGGCACCAATGTTGGCATCGGCAGCCAGGGTTTGGTGATGTTCGGCACGGACGAACAGAAGCGCAAATGGCTGCCTGGCATCGCCTCTGGGGATATCGTCACCTCGTTTGCGCTCACTGAACCCGAGGCTGGTTCTGACTCAGGCGCCGTGCGCACAAAGGCTGAGCGCGCCGGCGATCATTATGTGCTCACCGGCGCCAAGCGCTACATCACCAACGCAAATCGCGCATCTTTGTTCACGGTCATGGCGCGTACCGATCCAAACGTGAAAGGCGGCGCTGGTGTTTCCGCTTTCCTGACGCCAAGCGATTTGCCGGGTATCGTGATTGGCAAGCCCGAGAAGAAAATGGGCCAGCAAGGGGCGCATATTTGCGATGTCAATTTCGACCAAGTGCGCGTGCCGGTGCAAAACCGCTTGGGCGAGGAGGGCAACGGTTTCCGTATCGCCATGCAGGTGCTCGATCGCGGGCGGCTGCACATATCGTCTGTGTGCGTCGGCGTGGCCGAGCGGTTGATTGAGGAGAGCGTGCGCTATGCGGCGTCACGCACACAATTCGGCCAAGCCATCGCCAGCTTTCAGATGATCCAAGCGATGCTGGCCGACAGCCGCGCCGAGGCCAACGCAGCGCGCGCGATGATTTTGGAAGCGGCGCGCAAGCGTGATGGCGGCGGCGATGTGACCATGGATGCGGCCTGCTGCAAGCTGTTCGCTTCGGAGATGGTCGGCCGCGTCGCCGATCGCGCGGTGCAGATTTTTGGCGGCGCCGGGTACGTCGCCGATCATGGCATCGAACGCTTTTACCGAGATGCGCGTTTGTTTCGCATCTACGAAGGTTCAAGCGAGATTCAGCGCCTGGTCATTGCCCGCGAAATGATGAAACTCGGCGCCTGACAAGGGGAGAAGTGCAATGATCATTTATGGTGCGACAGTGTCGCCATTCGTGCGCAAGACCATGGTCTTCGCCGGAGAAAAAGGCATTGCCGTTGAGTTGAAGCCGATGATTCCAAGCAAGGAAAATGTGGAACTCGTGGCGGTGAGCCCGTTTGGAAAAATCCCCGGCCTTCGCGATGGAGATTTCACCATCTCCGATTCAAGCGCCATCGTCGCCTACATGGATGCGAAGAAGCCAGACCCAGTGCTGATTCCGACCGACCCACAGTCGCGCGCACGCACGGTTTGGTATGATGAGTTCGCTGACACCATCCTCACGACGGTGATGGGTAAGGTCTTCTTCAATCGTGTTGTTGCGCCGAAATTCCTTGGCCAGGTGGGCGATCAAGCTGTTGCCGATGCTGCGGAACGTGATGAATTGCCGCCTTTGCTGGCCTATCTGGAAAGCGTCATTCCGGCATCCGGCTTCCTCGTGGCAGATAAATTTTCGCTGGCCGACATCTCGGTTGCAAGTCCCCTGGTGAATTTCGAGCACTCGGGCGTGACCATCGATGCGGCGCGATATCCCAAAGTCAGCCGCTTCGCTGCGGCCATGCATACACGCCCTAGCTTTGCGCCCATTATCGCCCAGGAGCGCGCATTCTTGGCGCGGTGAGCGCGCTCGAAAAGCTGGTGGGTGAGATACGCGGTTGCCGCGCGTGTCCGCTTCCGCACCAACCGCGACCGATCATTTGGGTGCATCCCGACGCCCGTATTCTGATCGCCGGGCAAGCGCCGGGGCGGCGGGTGCACGAAAGTGGCGTGCCCTGGGATGATCCGTCCGGTGATCGACTTCGGGCCTGGGTGGGGCTGGACCGCGCGGCTTTTTACCGGCGCGACCACATCGCCGTGGCGGCCATGGGCTTTTGCTTTCCCGGCACGGTGAAGGGGGCGGATTTGCCGCCTCGGCCTGAATGCGCCCCTTTGTGGCGGGCGCGTCTGCTGTCTTTGCTGAAAAATGTGCGCTTGACGCTTCTGGTCGGCGCGTATGCGCAACGCTATCATCTGGGCAAGAGGGCTCGGGGAAGTTTGGGGGAGACGGTGCGTGCGTGGCGCGCTTATCCCGAAGATGTCATCCCGTTGCCCCATCCTTCGTGGCGGAATAGCGCATGGCTGAAACGCAATCCCTGGTTCGACGCGGAATTGGTTCCCGCATTGCGCACGCGTGTGCGCGCGGCGTTGCGCTGAACCCCCTCCCCGTGAGGGGAGGGGGAGTAGTAGTCTTGCTCGCACTCCTCCTCGCGGCATGCATCCCAACCGTGCAGCGGGCCGCATCGCCGTTGGCCGAATTCCAGGGCCCGCGCTTTGATGTGGAGGCGCAGCACTTCTATTCGTTTGACGGCGCTGAGCTTGGGCTCTCCGCGTGGCTGCCGTCGGAAGGCATGGAGACCTGGGCTGTCATCGTCGGTCTTCACGGTATGAACGATTATGGCGCCGCGTTTTTTCCCGCCGGCCCATGGTTCGCGGAGCGTGGCGTTGCGGTTTACGCTTATGATGCACGTGGTTTTGGCCGGTCTCCGCGCCGGGGCGTCTGGGGCGGCGAGCGCCTGATGACGGAGGATTTGCGAACCGCCATCAACGTCGCGCGCCAGCGCCATCCCGGCGCGACGCTGGCGGTGGTTGGCGATTCCATGGGGGCGGCGACTGCGCTGGCGACTTTCGGTTCGCAAACCCCGCCCAATGCCGACCGGCTCGTTCTGGTGGCGCCGGCGGTGTGGGGGTGGTCCACTCTGCCAGAGCATTACGCGCTGACATTGTGGGTCGGCGCGCACACGTTTCCGTGGCGCCCGGTCACGGCGCCGCGCAACGTGCAACGGCGCATCGTCGCATCGGATAACGCCGAAATGCTTCGCCGCATCGGCCGCGACCGGCACATGATCTGGCGCACGCGTATCGACGCGATCTACGGCCTGGTGGGGCTGATGGAGAAAGCCTCAGATCGCGCCGGCAATCTTCAGGGCGATGTCGCGTTCCTCTACGGCGCACACGACCAGATCATTCCGCGCGCGTCCGCCGAGCGCGCCGCGCGGCGGTTGCCAGCCAGCGTCCGCACAGCCGTCTATGAAAACGGCTACCATATGCTAATGCGTGACCGGCAGGCGGAGGTGGTCTACGGCGATATATTGGCTTTCCTGCGCGACCCCGACGCGCCGTTTCCCTCGCAGGCGCCGCCGCTTTTGCCTGCCCCAGCGGTCACGACTCAAGCAAATCGTTAACGGGATGGCCCTATAGTGCGTGCGCCATGGCTGTCGCCCTTAAGACTTTGTTCGATAAGCGCAAGCTTGCGTTGACGCGTGCGAAACTGCGCGCCTGGTGGGACGGCGCGACTTTCGACGAGGCCGCCGCTGTCGCCGACATCGATGCGAAACTCGCCGCCGCCAACGAAAATGAGTCCAACGACGAGGACTTGTTCGCCGAGCCGCCGTTCGATCTGCCGCCGCGTTTGGCCGCGCTTGCGGTGCTTTGGGGGGAAGGGCGCATCCGGCCAGGAGACGGCGCAGCCGATGGGCTGGAGCCCGCGCGTATTGGTTTGGCCGCAGACGGTTTGTTGGCTTTGCTCGGGCCAGGGCTGGCCGCGCCGCTGCTGGCTGTCGCGGGGGTTCATCCTGGCAAAATTGAGGTGTTCGAGTGGCGTGAGGAAACGCTGGAGGCGTTGAAGTACGGGGTAGGTAAGGCGGGGCTTGAGGATCGTGTGACGGTCGCGCGCATTGACCTAGAAGCGCACGTGTTCACGCCTGGCCACTATGATGGCTTGTTGAGCTTTGATGATTTTGCATATTGCGGCTACCCGCCGCATCTGGCGCAGCAAATCATGAAATGCCTGAAACCGGGCGCTTGCGCCGTCGTGGAGGCGTATGTCGGGACGCCATCACCGCAATTGGCGACGGCCTTTGCTTCCTCCTTTGCCGAGCCGCAAATCCGTCCCCATCGCGACCTGGTGCAATTCTTTGCCGACGCCGGACTGGTGTTGGAGGGTGTTGAGGATTTGACCGATGAGTTCATCGGTTTCGCTCGTGAAGGCTTCAAGCAATTGAGCGCGAAGTTGAGCGAAAGCGGCAAACTCGATGTCGCTGCCGCGCGCGAATTGGCGTGGGAAGCGGGGGCGTGGCGCGCGCGGCTCAAAATGTTAGGCCAGCGCCGGCTCGAGCGACGCCGCTACATTTTGCGTAAACCGGCCGAGGCCGCTCACAACGAAAATGCAAACGCGCCGGCTGGCTGAATTTCCACTGACACGGTATCCCCTAGGGGCGTTCGGGCAGGGATCAGCGCGCGCCAAACGACGCCTTGCGCTTCGATCCGCGCCAGGTCATGCGCGCCATGCGGGCGCACATCCAGCACCCGAGCGCCCGCGCCTGGACGTAAGCTGAGCGCCTCGACGCGCACGACAGCTTGTACGCGCGATCCTTCCGTCAGAGCGCGCGCGGCGACTGGCCCAAAGGGCGTGGCGAGCGCGCCCGCTTCCACGGCGCCCGCAAATACGTTGATGGCGCCAAGTGCGGCGGCGGCGCCGGCGGATGTGGGATGGTCGTAGGCCTCGCGCGGGGCGCCTTCCTGCAACACGCGACCGGCCTTGAGGATGGCGAGGTGGTCGGCCACAAGCAGCGCTTCTTCCGCGTCGTGGGTGACGAACAAGGTGGTCGTTCGCGTCTCTGCTAAAGCGCTAAGCGTGGCTTCCCGCAGTTCTGTACGCAAAACCGGGTCGAGACCTGAGAACGGCTCGTCTAACAACACCGCCCGTGGCTTGGGCGCGAGCGCCCGCGCCAACGCCACACGTTGCTGTTCGCCGCCGGAGAGTTCGTGCGGAAACGCCAGGGCGCGGTGTTTCAGCCCGACGCGGGCGAGCCAACGCAGCGCCTCAGCCTCGCGGTCTGCGCGGCCGAGCTTGCCCAAGCCAAACGCGACATTGCCGCCCACAGTCAGATGCGGGAAGAGCGCGTAATCTTGAAATACCATGCCGACGCGCCGCCCCTCCGCAGGCAAAGTGCGCCCGGGCGACGACACAAGTTCGCCTCCGATCTGGATACCGCCAGCGTCGACTGGTTCGAGCCCGGCGATGAGGCGCAGGATAGTGGATTTGCCCGAACCGGAAGGCCCCAACAGCGCCAACACTTTCGCCGCTGGCGCGGTTAGCGTCACGGCGTCAAGCGCCATGGCGCCGCGATAGGCCCGGTCAACCTGTGAAAGCGCGATCGTGCTCATCGCGCACCCGGCCTCGAAGTGGCGATGCCGCGCGACAGCAGCAGAATTGGCGCAAGGCCAGCGACAAAAATCAGCAGCGACGGCGCAGCCGCTTGGATCAAACGCTCGTCGGATGCGTAGGAATAGGCCTTCACCGCGAGCGTGTCGAAATTGAACGGACGCAGAATAAGCGTCGCCGGCAATTCCTTGAGAATCTCCACGAACAAGATGAGCGCGGCGGCGGCAAGGCTAGGCGACGCGATGGGAAGATCAATGCGCACGAAGCGTCGCCATGGGCCGGCGCCAAGCGTGCGCGCTGCGGCGTCCACGCCTTTGGACAAACGCGCAAGCCCGGCGTCGATCGGTTGGACGCCAGCGGCGGTGAAGCGCGCCGCATAGGTCCAGATCAACGCCGCAAGCGCCATGCCCGCGCTAAGACCGCCAACGAACCCCGCCTCGCGCGCCAAGCTGAACAGCGCCAGCGCGCCCATGGCGATCACCGCCCCCGGCGCGGCGTAGCCCATGCCGGCCGCCAATACGGAGAGTTTGCCCAGGCCGTGCGCGCGGCGCGCAATCGCCGCAATGGCCGCAGCGAGCAGGAGCGTCACAAAAGCGCCGGCGCCGGCGAGCATTATCGAGTTGAGAAACGGTCGCGCCAGGTCTTCGCCTTCGCCGTGAAGCAAAGCGAGCCGCGAGAGCCACGCCAACGGCAGCGCCGCTCCGAAAATCACCAACGCGGCGCAGAATGCGGAGGCGGCGATGCTCGCTCCGGCGTTCAACTCATAACGCGGCAATTGGCGCCACCGCGCCGAGCCGCCGGCGAAAGCCGCGCGGCCACGCGCGCGGCGCTCCACCGCTAAGAATACAAGAGCCGCAGCCAACAGCATTGCGGCGATCTGCAACGCGGCATGCGGGCTGGCGTGCGTATACCAGGCGCGGAATATCGCCGTGGAAAGCGTCGTCAATCCGAAATGGTGCGCCGCGCCGTAATCGGCGGCGATTTCCATGCACGCCAAAGCGGCGCCTGCGACGATGCCGGGGCGCGCGAGCGGCAGCGCCACGCGCCAAAATACATGGTGCGGACGCGCGCCAAGCGTGCGCGCCGCTTCAAGTGCGCACACCGATTGGCTAGTAAAGGCCGCGCGCGCGGCGAGATAGACGTAAGGATAAAGTCCAACTGCATAGATGAACGCCCCACCCCAGAAGCCGACAATTTGAATGGGGCTGACGCCGTCGGCCCAACTGAAGCTTGAGTAAGCGTAGGCCAGGACATAGGAGGGCGCCGCCAACGGCACGACCAACAGCCACTCGAACACGCCGCGTCCGCGAAAATCACAGAGGCTCACCAGCCACGCAGCGCTTGCGCCAAGCAGTGTCGCGCCGCCGCCGCCCACGAGCACCAACGCCAGCGTGGCAAGCGCTCCATCGCGCAGCAGCGCGCCGCCAAGCGCTGCGTCTTCGCCGCTCGGCGCCATGGCGAACCCGATTACCGCCAGAGCCGGCGCGGCGCAAATAAGCGTCGCCAGCGCTGCGGCAATCGCCAAGGCGTCGATGCGGGCAAAGAAGCGCGCTGGCGCGGGAAGGGCGACTACCTCCACCCAACCTCTTCAAAGATGCGCGCGGCTTCGCTCTGGCGGCGCCCGAGTGCGTCGAGAGGCACGATTTCTTCCTTGAACGGCCCAAGCGCGGCGAGCGCAGGCGCAGGTGCAATCGCTGGTCGGATAGGAAATTCGTTGTTCAACGGCGCTAGCACGCGCTGGCCCTCATCGCTCACCAAATATTCCAGCAATCGCAGCGCCTCCGCAGGCCGTTTGGCGTGCGCGGCGATCCCGGCGCCCGAAATGTTGATGTGCGCGCCGGCGCCGGCCTGGTCGGGGAAGACGAGTGCGACCTTGCCAGCCGCCGCTCGCTCTGCCGGGTCTTCAGACTCGGTCATGCGCAAATAATAATAATGATTGACGATGGTCGCCTGCGCCTCGCCCGCTGCGACAGCCCTGATCTGATCGGTGTCGCTGCCTTGGGGGTCGCGCGCGAAATTAGCGCGCACGCCGGCGGCCCAGGCGCGCGCATTGTCGGCGCCGAGCCGCTCAATACGCGCGGCCAGCAGGGACAAGTTGTAGGTGTTGGTGGAGCTTCGCGCGACGACTTGGCCGTGCAGGCTTGGGTGGGTGAGGTCGTCCATCGAGGCGACTTGGGCCGGGTCGAGTGCGCTCTTGCGATAAATGATGATGCGCGCGCGTTTGGTGAAACCCCACCAGTGATTTTGCGCGTCGCGCAGGTGCGCCGGCACGTTTTGCTCGAGCGCCGCGCTTGTCGCGGGCTGCAATAAGCCAGCATCCTGCATGCGCCACAGATTGCCGGCGTCGGCGGCGACGACGAGGTCAGCCTCGCTCGCGTCGCCTTCCGCGCGAAGGCGTTCTAGCAATTGCTCTGCATTGGCCGGCAACACGCGCACAACGATCCCGGTCGCGTGCTCAAAGGCGCCGTAGAGCGCGCGGTCGGCTTCATAATGGCGCGCGGAATAGACGTTGACGATGGCGCCTCCGCCTCTGTTGCCGCAAGCGGCGAGGGCGGCGGCGAAGGCGCCGAGCACAACGCCGCGCCGGCTCAGTGCGAAATGCGGCGATAAACGGGTCAAGACGCCCTCCCGGGATGAATTGCGAACTGTTCGCAATTGCATCTCTTGATGACGCCTGCCTTGCGCGAGGTCAAGTCGGCGCGCTTGACGCAGTTTGGCCAATGCATATGTTCCCCGCCCTCCAGACCTGGGGTTAGAGCCCGGTTTTTGGGCGCGTAGCTCAGCGGGAGAGCACTCCCTTCACACGGGAGGGGTCGCAGGTTCAATCCCTGCCGCGCCCACCATCTTTGGAAGCACTTAGCTTGTGGGAACTTCCGTAAAATGCCGCGGATGCGGGTTCCAACGTCACCCAGGATCGTCGCCGCGATGGGGCGGTGGTGAATTTTGCTTACGACAATCTCTCGCGCGTCATTTTGATGGATGCGCCGGCGCCGGCGAGCGATGTGGTCACGGCGTACGATAATTTCTCGCGCGCGATCTCGGTTGCTTATGCTGGCGCGCACACGCTCACGTTTGCCTACGACCAGCTCTCGCGCAACACCAGCGCTACGCGCGTGGCGGGCGGCGCGACGCAGGTTTTGAGCTATCAATACGATCTCGCCGGGCGGCGGACGCGGGTGACTTGGCCGGATGGGTTTTATGCGGGGTACGATGTTGATGTGAGCGGCGCGGTGACGGCCATTCGCGAGAACGGGGCCGCGAGCGGAATCGGCGTGCTGGCGAGCTATGGCTACGACAATTACGGTCGCCGCACCAGCGTGTCGCGCGGCAACGGCGTCGCCACCACCTACAGCTACGACGGCGCTTCCCTGCTCTCCGCGCTGACGCAGGACCTGGCCGCCTCCGCCAGCGACCAGACGCTCGCCTTCACCTACAACGCCTCCGGCCAAGCGCTCACCCGCACCGGAACCAACGCGGACTGGGTGAGGTCCCGACGGCAACGGCCTGGGCCTTACCTTCGACTGGGCCTATGGGCGCCTGCGGCCTGTTGCCTCATTTTGCAGTCCCGGGCTGCGAAGATGCATGGATGGAGGGACGTTGGAGGCAAGATTTTTCGCGTTCCAGGCGCCGGGGCGTATTTGGTATGCGTCAGCCAGGGGTTAGGCGGCGAACCGGGCGCGGAAATCTGCCTCTATCGTTGGGCTCTCGGGACGATTGAACGGGCGTCTCGTTCATTCTTTTGTGAACGCCTCGCCCGATTTTTCGCGACATCGCCACATCGGCGCCTAGCTTGGCTCGGATGCTGAGTTTGCGAGCCGGGGGGCTGACGCATAGCGTGGAGCGATTTTCACGTGCCCGGTCCCGGGATTTGAGCCGCCCACCGGACCGACACCGAGGTGGAAGAGTATGGATCACGATTTCTGCAATGTTGACGGCGCCCGGCGCTTGAAGCAGCGGATTGAGGAATTTTGGCGCGAGCGCGGCTACAACGTCGATATTAAGCTCATTGAAGCGGGTTTTGTTGCGGCGATGCGGTCTGCGCGTACTGACGTGCGCAGCGACATGGTCAATGGATTTCCGACAAAGCGCGCGGCGGACGACGAGCGCGCACGCCCTAGCATGCGCAGCGTGCGGGAAGTCGCGTAATGCGGCTTTAGGCGCGCTGCGCCAGCAGGCGGCGGCTTACGGGCGCCAAATCCGAAAATCGATGCAACAAAACGTCGGCGCCGAGTTTTTCGGCGCCGCCGTGGCAATAACCGAACGCGACCACCACGACTGGCGCGCCGGCCCCGCGCGCCGCCGCGACGTCGGCGGCGGTATCGCCCACCATCAGCGAGCGACGCACGACGCCGCCCGCCTGTGCGACGGCGGCGCGGTAATGATCGGGGTGGGGCTTTCGGTTTGCGACCGCATCCGCGCCGACGATGGCGGAAAAGCGCGTCGTGAGTTCAAGCGCGTCGAGCAATTGCACCGATAACGCGGTGCGTTTGTTGGTGCAGACTGCGAGCTTAGCCCCGAGCGCCGCGAGTGCGCTGAGCGCTTCGCCAACGCCCGGGAAGGGTCTGGAGTCGCGGGCGATGTCGGCGCGGTAAAAGTCAATGAACGCGTCTGTGAGTTGGTCCAGGCGCTGCGGCGAGAAGCTCACCCCGGCCAGCTTTGCGCCGCGCTCGATTAGCGTGCGGGCGCCTTGGCCAACCAGGCCGCGGACGATCTCCGGCTTGACCCGCGGCAGGCCTTCCAGGTCAAGCGTCTGGTTGAGCGCGCGCACCAGATCGGGCGCGGTGTCAACCAACGTGCCGTCGAGGTCGAAGACGATGGTGGCGTCGGCGAGTTCGCCGCTGGTCATGGCTGGCCCCATTGGGTGTGCGCTTCGCACACGGCGACAATCTGGGCTAGAACGGGACCAGGATTCGAACAAGCAGGTAACCGAGAGATGAACCGAGCGCGGGCCGCGATCATTTTGGCGGCGGGACAGGGCACGCGGATGAAGTCCGACCTGCCCAAGGTGCTGCACCAGGTCGGCGGCCGCGCCATGCTCGATTGGGCGATCGCGGCGGCGGCGGGCGCCGGCGCCCAACGAACCATCGTCGTCACCGGCGCACACGGGTCTCGGGTGCGCGAGCACGCGGCGGGCGCGCTCGGCGCGGCGGCGGTGGTGGTGCAGGATCCGCCGCTTGGCACCGCACACGCCGTACGCGCGGCGGAGGCTGCGCTCCAGGGTTTCGTTGGCGATGTGGTGGTGCTTTACGCCGACGCGCCATTGGTGCGGGCGAGCACGCTGCAAGCGCTGCTGCAGGCGCGCGGCGACACCGGCCTCGCGGTGCTTGGATTTCACGCCGCCGATCCCAGGGGATACGGACGCCTTGTGCTGGGCGAGGATGGGCGTGTGGCGCGGATTGTCGAGGAGAAGGACGCCAGCGCCGAAGAGCGCTCGATCGGGCTGTGCAATTCCGGCGTGCTGTGCGCGGATGCCGGCGCGCTGTTCCAGCTGCTGGCGATGGTGCGTAACGACAATGCCAAGGGGGAGTATTATTTGACCGACGTGGTCGGGCTTGGGCGATCGTCGGGATTTGCGACCAAGGTGGTGATCGGCGAGGAGGCCGAAGTGCTCGGCGTCAATGCGCGCGCGGAGCTTGCCGAAGCGGAAGCAGCGTTCCAACAGCGGGCGCGGCGCGCGGCGATGGCGGCGGGCGTCACGTTGATTGACCCGGAAAGCGTGTTTTTCTGTCACGACACCGAGATCGCCGCCGATGTCGTGATCGAGCCCAACGTGTTCTTCGGCGCCGGCGTCACCATCGCCAAGGGCGCGCGCATCAAGGCGTTCTGCCACATCGAGGGCGCTGAAATCGGCGAGGGCGCAAATGTCGGCCCGTTCGCACGGCTGCGGCCTGGAACAAGACTCGGCGCCGGCGTCAAGATCGGCAATTTTGTCGAAGTGAAAAATGCCGTGTTCGGTCCGAAGGCTCAAGCCAGCCATCTTTCCTATATCGGCGACGCCGACGTGGGCGCGCGCGCCAATCTGGGGTGCGGCACGATCACCTGCAATTATGATGGCTTTTCCAAATATCGCACGATTGTCGGCGAGGATGCGTTCATCGGTTCGGACACCGCTTTGGTGGCGCCGGTGAGTATTGGCGCGCGCGCGTACACCGGCACAGGCAGCGTCATCACCAAGGACGTGCCCGACGGCGCGCTCGGCGTCGCGCGCGCCCGCCAGAGCAACATCGAAGGTTGGGCCGACGCCAACCGCGCCCGCAAGCGCAAGGATAAGCCGAAATGACCGCTGACCTCGCCAAGATCAACGCCGCCGCCGCCGCGCTCGATTACATCAAGGACGCCATGGTGGTCGGGCTCGGCACGGGCTCAACCTCGGCGCATTTTGTGCGCTTGCTCGGGGAGCGCGTGCGCCAGGGTTTGCGCGTCAAAGGCGTGCCGACTTCGGAGGCGACGCGGGCTTTGGCTGAGCAAGTGGGCGTGCCTTTGATTGATATTTCGCGGGTCGAACAGATTGATGTCGATGTCGACGGGGCGGATGAAATTGATCCCAAGTTCCGTCTGATAAAAGGCGGCGGCGGGGCGCTGTTGCGGGAAAAGATCGTCGCCGCCGCCAGCGCCCACATGGTGGTGATCGCCGACGAGAGCAAAGCCGTGGATGTGCTGGGCGCGTTTGCGTTGCCGATCGAGGTGACGCGCTTTGGCTTTGCACTGACGGCGCGGCGCGTTTACGCGGCGCTGCGTGAGAGCCAATGCGCGGGCCACGAGGTGGCGCTGCGCACCAGCGGCAAGGCCAACGAACCGGTGATCACCGATGGCGGCAATTACATCCTCGACGCGCACGCCAAGCTGATGCCCGCGCCGGACCGGCTGGCTTCAGCTTTGGAGCGCATTCCCGGAATTGTCGAGCACGGCCTGTTCATCAACCTCGCCCGCACAGTGATCCTGGGCAAAGCCAAAGGCGTGGAAATCCGCGAAGCTTAGGCCCTCTCGTTCAGATCAAAACATCCCCGGATTGCGCGCAGCGCAAGTCCGGGGCCTATAAACACAATCGGCTGCGTCTATGGGCCCCGGGCCCGCCGCGATGCGGCGTCCCGGGGATGGGTGATATGGACAGCATGCCTGCAGCGCTGGCCGGCTGGGCGCTGTCGGTGCACAAAGGCCCCGGTTTGGGAGGGCTGGCATGCGGG
>CXWL01121212.1_pt2 | contig 27754 bp, 15 predicted proteins | sample 590931 | NCBI WGS metagenome assembly CXWL01 (sample SAMEA3498368, study PRJEB10139) | groundwater metagenome | biome: water well; material: biofilm material | place: Germany | collected 2015-04-27 | reverse complement strand
GGGTGACGGTCGCGGAAATTTTCGGCGTAGGTTTTTTGCGCGTAGCCATCCCATTCGCTGGTGTACACGCAGCGCCCGCCGACTTGCTCGAACGCATTGCGCAGCCCGCCGATGCCCGCGAACAGGTCTATGAAATCGAAAGCGCCTGCGGGACTTTCTTCACCGAACGGCAGCAGTTGCTGCAAGGCGTGTGCGAGATAGGCGGGCGGGTTGGTTTGCCGCGCTTCCCAGCGGCTGATGGTGCGGACGCCGACGCCCAAATGTTTGGCGATGGCTGCCTGAGTGTGGTGTTTGCGGGCTTCTTCAAGGTAGGCCAGCGCGGCATCTTGGTCGCTGACTAGGGTTAGGGCGGCATTCATGGTGATTTATTGTCCGAAAAGTCTCTGGGAATTTTTGCGGACAGTATGGCATTTTTTATACCCAGTCAAGTTGCNNGGATGTGCGGCATATGCGCTTTGCGGGAGATTTTGCAGCCATGTAGGTTGGGTTAGCGGTTTTATCGCGTAACCCAACAAGCTCGTTTTGCAAAACCAAAGGATGAGTAGCACACATCAACACTGGCATTGTCGGGTTACGGCGCAACAACCGCGCCTAACCCAACCTGCAGCCAGCCGGTTCAGCTCAGCATATTTTTTGTATATGGAATTTTTGCCGGTGTAATAGATGGCATAAACCCCGGTGCCAAGGAAAGACTCAGGCGGGGGCAGCGTGTGTACGGGAGTGCCGTTAANNAATCTGCCTATCAAACAAAATCCTGCGCGATCATCACACGAACTCATGAAATATCCGGGTTAAAGAACCTGACAGCATCCTTGACGAGATTCGGCAAAAGCGTCGTTTTTGTATACGTGTTCACTTCTGTCGAAAGCTTTTGATTTCATGAGGGTGTAACGCGCAATCCGTGGCTATTTGCGGGTTTCGGCCTGATAAGCCACTCTTCCTTCAACCAGCGTGTAGCGCACGCGGCCTTGGGCTTCGTAACCCAGGAAAGGCGAGTTTTTGCCCTGGCTTTTCAGGGCTGAGGCTTCGATTTTCCATGCGGCTTCCGGGTCGAACACACACACATCGGCGTGCGCGCCGATGGACAGGTAGCCCACTTTCTGCCTGAGCAGTTGCGCCGGGTTTACGGTGACGCGCGCCAGCGCATCCAACAGCGGTACGCGATCCTGGCTGGCCCATTTCAATACCAGGGGCAGCAGTAGTTCCATGCCCGTTGCGCCTGCTTCGGCTTCGGCGAAGGGCAGTTGCTTGGCATCTTCGTCCACCGGCGTGTGGTCGGAGCAGATCGCGTCTATCGTGCCGTCGAGCAGACCGGCGCGCAGCGCGTCGCGGTCGCGCAGGCTGCGCAGCGGCGGTGTCAGGTGGCAGTTGGAATCGAAGAAGCCAATATCCATTTCGGACAGGTGCATATTATTCATGGATACGTCGCAAGTTACCGTCAGTCCTTCGCGCTTGGCGGTTCGCACCATTTCCACCCCGGCGGCGCTGGAAATGCGGCAGATGTGCAACTGCACGCCGGTCTCGCGCGCCAGTTGCAGCATGGTCGCCAGCGCGATGGTCTCCGCGCAGGCCGGGATGGCGGGCAGTCCCAGGCGCGTCGCCACCTCGCCGTCATGCGCCACTCCATTTTTGGAAATGAAGCTGTCCTGCGGGCGCAGCCACACGCTATAACCAAACGTCGCCGCGTATTGCATGGCGCGCAACAGCACGCGGGTGTCGGTGAGCGGCGCATCGGCCTGGCTGAACGCCTTGCAGCCGGCATCGGATAATTCGGCCATTTCGGTCAATTCGCCACCCTTCAGCCCGTAAGTCAGCGCGCCCACCGGGAACACGCGCGCCTGGTTGAGCGAGCGCGCACGGTGCTTGAGCATCTCCACCAGGCCGGGTTCATCCAGAGGCGGATCTGTATCCGGCGGGCAGGCCAGCGAAGTAATGCCGCCCGCCATTGCCGCATCCATTTCCGATTCCAGGGTAGCCTTGTATTCGTAACCCGGTTCGCGCAAGCGCGCGGCGATATCCACCAGGCCGGGCATCACGATCAGCCCGCCCGCATCAATGACCTGCTCGGCAACGAAGCCGTCCGGCGCCGCGCCGATGGCGGCGATACGCTTGTCGGCGACGAACACATCGCGTTGCGCGTCAATCCGGTTCCTGGGGTCTATCAGGCGGCCGTTCTTGATATGGATTCTCATTTCACACCTGCCAGCAAACTCATTACCGCCATCCTTATCGCGATGCCGAAAGTGACTTGCGGCAGGATCACCGAATGCGAGCCATCGGCCACGCTGGATTCGATTTCCACGCCGCGGTTCATCGGTCCGGGGTGCATCACGATGGCATCCGGCTTGGCCATCGCCAGCTTGTCCTGGGTAAGGCCGTAGTGCTTGAAATACTCCTGGGCGGATGGCAGGAGCCCACCCTGCATGCGCTCGTTTTGCAGGCGCAACATCATCACCACGTCCACGTCGCGCAGGCCCTGCCGCATATCGTGATAAACCTGTACACCGAGCTTTTCGACACAGGTGGGCAGCAACGTCTTGGGTGCGATAACGCGCACTTCCGGCACGCCCAGCGTGGTCAAGGCGTGTATCTGCGAGCGCGCCACTCGCGAATGCAGGATGTCGCCGACGATGGCCGCGCGCAGGTTGTGGAATTCTTTTTTGTAATGGCGGATGGTGAACATGTCGAGCAGCGCCTGCGTGGGGTGCGCATGGCGCCCGTCGCCCGCATTGATGACGTGGATTTCCGGCGCAACATGTTTGGCGATGAAATGCGCCGCACCGCTCTGCGCATGGCGCACCACGAACATGTTGGCATGCATGGCGCACAGGTTGCCCACGGTGTCGAGCAGGGTTTCGCCCTTGCTGGCCGAAGATGAGCCGATGTTCAGGTTGACCACATCGGCGGACAGGCGCTTGGCGGCAATTTCGAAGGTGGTGCGGGTGCGCGTGCTGTTCTCGAAGAAAATGTTGAACACCGACTTGCCGTGCAGCAGCGGCACTTTCTTGATTTCACCTCCCTCTGCCATGCTCACGAAGGATGCCGCATGGTCCAGGATGCGGTGCAGGATGGGGGCGGGCAAGCCTTCGGTGGAAAGCAGGTGCTGGAGCTCGCCGTATTTATTGAGTTGCGGGTTGTTCATTCTAAAAACCCCAATTCATGCCACAGAGAGCACAGAGGCGATGAGGAATTTACCGGGTAATTTTTTTTGTTCATCGGGTTTGCTCTGTGAACTCGGTGTTCTCTGTGGCTATCAATTTTTTCTGAGTTCATGCGATCAGCCCTGCTGTGGGTTCTTCGAAATAGGCTTGCAGTATCTGCTGCGCGGCGACCTGGTCGAGCAGCGGTTTCTGCTTGATGCCGCGTATCCCCGCCTCATTCAGTTGCGAGCTGGCGGCGGCGGAAGTATAACGCTCATCCACCAGGAGGGTGGGCAAATCAAAGCGCCCCTTGAGCCGCCGGGCGAAGCGGAGGCTCAGCCGGGTCAGCTCGTGCGGTGTGCCGTCGTCATTGCACGGCAACCCCACCACCAGCGCCGCCGGTTGCCACTCGCGGATAAGCGCGGCGATGGCCGTGAAGCGCTGCTCGTTCTGCTCGCCATGCAAGGTGGTCAGCGGCTGTGCCGTGCATGAGACCGAATTGCCGACCGCCACGCCGATGCGCTTGGTGCCAAAATCGAATGCCAGCAAAGTGCCTTGTATTATGGTCGCGGCGCCCGGGTCAGGCATGTCCCGCATCCTCCGACAGAGAAGCATAGTCCACGCCCAGCAGCGTCATCGCCGCAGGCAGGCGTTCCTCGGCGGGCAACTCGAACAGGATGTGCTCGGAGGCCGACACGCTCAGCCATGCATTTTGCGACAGCTCGTGCTCCAACTGCCCCTGCGCCCATCCGGCATAGCCCAGCGTCACCAGCAGGTTGTGCGGTTCATGGCCTTCGCCCACCGCCTGCAGGATATCCTTGGAAGTGGTCAGGCCAATCTTGTCGTTGACGGATAAAGTGGACTGCCACCGGCCTATCGGGTCGTGCAGCACAAAGCCCCGGTCGGTTTGCACCGGCCCGCCAAAATGCACCGGCAGTTTTTTCATTTCAGGCTGGTTCAGCGGGATCTTGATCTGCGCGAACAATTCGCCCAGCGTAAGGTTGATCGGGCGGTTCACGATGATGCCCAGCGCACCCTGCGCATTGTGTTCGCAAATATAGGTAAGCGATTTGGCAAAAACGGAATCCGCCATGGATGGCATGGCGATAAGAAAATGATGGCTGAGATCCAGTTGCGACATGGGGCTATTGTAACCCGCCCGTGGCGACCTTCACAATTTGCCGGTTTGCCAGTTCCGGCCTGAGCCTGCACCGCAATGTGCCGCCGTGCGACAAGTTGTCGCGCGACAATATGCCACATTCCCAGGATGATTCTCCTTCCCTAGAATGCGCGCGGGGTATTTTGACCATAAAAGGTACACAAGATAATCGCGTCGCAAATTTTATTTTAAAGGGGAGAGGCAGTAATGAAATTAAAACGTATAACTATCTGTATCGCGCTGGCGTTTGCGCCCGGCGCATTCGCAGCCGAAGCAACCGAGGAAACTTTGTCCGAAATCGAGGTGATTGGAAAAAAAGTCCAACCCCTGCCCGCCTTGAGTGATTCCGCCCTTGGTGGAGCCAATATTGCCCGCCAGCGCGCATTCACCAGCGACACGGCAAAACTGCTGGACGGCCAGCCGGGCGTCAGCCTTTCAGGTGCCGGTGGTGTTTCCAGCTTGCCGGTGATTCATGGCATGGCGGATGACCGCGTGCGCGTCAAAGTGGATGGCATGGATTTGATTTCCGCCTGCGCGAACCACATGAACCCGCCGCTTTCCTATATTGATCCGTCCAACGTGGGCAGCGTCAAAGTGTTTGCCGGTATCACGCCGGTGAGCGTGGGTGGCGACAGTATTGGGGGCACGATCCAGGTGGATTCCGCTGCACCCGAGTTCGCCGCAAAAGGGGAAGCTTTGCTCAAGGGGCAAGCGGGGGCTTTTTACCGCAGCAACGGCAATGGGAAGGGCGGCAATTTTTCGGCAACGATCGCAGGCGAAAAGTTGAGCATGATGTATAACGGCTCGACAGCGGAATCCGCCAATTACAAGGCGGCTGGTGACTTCAAGACGACGACGGCGACCGGCCGCAATGGACATACCCTGCCGCTCGATGAGGTTGGGTCATCCATGTATAGATCGGTGAATCACGCGCTCGGCTTTGCGCTGCGCCATGAAAACCATCTGGTCGAACTGAAGCTGGGTTTGCAGGATATCCCCTATCAGGGCTTCCCGAACCAGAGCATGGACATGACCGGCAACGACAGCAAGCAGATCAATCTCCGCTACGCTGGGCAATATCAGTGGGGCGCTCTGGAAGCGCGCGCCTATAACGAAAAAACGCGGCACCAAATGGATTTTTTCGATGACAAGCGTTATTGGTATGGCACGGCATCCGGTACGGGTGCGCCATGCTCGCCCATCAGTGGCGTGGCTCCCACTTGCGCCGCCGGCATGCCGATGGATACGGAAGGAAAAACCACGGGCGCGCTGGCCAAGGCGGATATTCTGCTTTCGGAGCGCGACATTCTCAGGGTGGGTGGCGAATATCAGCGTTACCGCCTGAACGACTGGTGGGATCCATCCGGCGGAGGGATGTGGCCGAACACGTTCTGGAACATCAATAACGGCGAACGCGACCGCCTCGATGTCTTTGGCGAGTGGGAAGCGCACTGGAACCCGCAATGGATCAGCCAGTTAGGGGTGCGTAGCGACATGGTAAAGATGAATACGGGCGCGGTGCAGGGCTATAACACCACCGGGTCGCAATATCTGGCCGAATCAACCGCCTTTAATGCCAGCAACCGCCAACGCACCGACCGCAATTGGGATCTGACCGCGCTGACCCGCTACACGCCGGGTAACACGCAGGCATTCGAGGTTGGTTATGCCCAGAAAACACGTTCGCCCAACCTCTATGAGCGTTATACCTGGTCAACGGGCGGAATGGCGATGGCCATGAACAACCTCGTCAACGATGGCAACGGCTATGTCGGAAATCTCAACCTGAAGCCGGAAGTGGCGCATACCCTCAGCGTAACCGCCGACTGGCATGATGCCGCCCAGGAACAATGGGGGGTGAAAATCACGCCCTACTACACACACGTCCGGGATTACATAGATGCCCGCCGTTGCAGCTCTGCAAACGCAAACTGCGGCGCGGCGAACCTGGCCGCTACGACGGGGTTTGTTCACCTCCAGTTTGTCAATCAATCCGCCCGCCTCTACGGCATGGATGTTTCCGGCCATTTCCCCTTGGCGAAAACGGGCGATTACGGCAGCTTCACGGCGAAGGGCGCGCTGAATTACACTGACGGCAAGAACCAGACGACGGGTGATAATCTCTACAACATCATGCCGCTGAACGCGAAACTGGCGGTGGTTCAGCAGTGGGGCAATTGGACCAACACCATTGAAGGGCAACTGGTTGGCGCCAAGAGAGACGTGTCGCAGGTTCGCGACGAGATGAAAACCGGCGGCTACGGCTTGCTCAACCTGCGCAGCAGCTATGAATGGAAGCAGGTCAGATTCGATGTCGGAGTAGAAAATGCACTGGACAAATTCTACAACCCGCCGCTGGGCGGCGCATACGTCGGACAGGGGGCAACCATGTCGGTAGGATCAGCCACTTACGGGATACCCGTTCCCGGCATGGGGCGTTCGGTTTATGCCGGCGCAACATTGAAGTTCTGAAGTTACCGCAGAAACAAAAAGCCGCCGGATAAAACCGGCGGCTTTTTTCAATCCGCAACCCGTAAAAATGTGCAGGGCGAAACCTTCAATAACCCGCCGCAAGCCCTGATTCAAACAAGGTGCGGCAATATGCCGCACGTTCGCTACCCCGCATGGGTTACACTTGCAAAGGCAACACACTACTAGTGCGCCGCTATTGGTGGTACTTATGCGCAAACCCTTGTAGGTCGGGCTTTAGCCCGACATGTCGGGTTGAAACCCGACCTACATTACAGTGGCAGTGTGCTTGCATCTGTATTCACCAGCCCGCGTTTACCAACTTTTTTGGGAGATTAATCTATGGACAGAAGAGAAATGCTTAAAGGGGCAGCCGGAGGCCTGATGCTTGCCGCTGCCGGGAATGCGGCATTTGCCGCAGAAGCTGCCAAACAACCCGTCGGCCATCAGCACGCGCATGGATCGGGCAAGAAGAACCAGGCCCTGATTGATGCCGCCGCCGATAGCGTGAAAAAGGGCCAGGCATGTCTCAGCCATGGCCTTGAAATGTTGAGCCAGCGCGAATACAAGGAGATGGCCGTATGCGCCATGCGTGTCAGCGACATGGTTGCCGCATGTACCGCGATTGAGCAGCTCGCCATCTACAACTCGCCGCACCTCCCAAAAATGGCAAAGGTGGTGATGGATATTTGCAAGGATTGCGAAAAGGAGTGCCGCAAATTCGAGAAAGAGGAAGAAATTTGCAAGGAGACAGCGGAATCCTGCGTTAGCTGCTTTAATGAGTGCAAGAAAATAGCGGCTTGATGTTACCGCTATCGGCGTGGTCGCCACGCCATTGCTGTTGATCGCCCCTCATGCTTGCCATGCGGGGCGATTTGTTTTGGGGGGCGTGACAATTTGCCGCATTCCCAAGCGGCTTCTCCATCTGTAGTATCCGTCCGTTTTTTAAAATTCATAAAAATTGACCACCAAAACGTGAGGAGAGGCAGTGATGAGAAAGCGATTGGTTAACAGGGGAAAATTATTTGCGTTGGGCTGTATTTATGTGAGCGTGGCGAATGTGGCGTTTGCGGCGGATGCCGGAAGCGAGCAGCAATTGGATGAGATGGTCATCAAGAGCGATAAACCGGCTGTCCCGGCTAACGTGCCATCAACCACTGAAGGTGTAACGGCAAAGCAGATCGCTGAAAGCGTCAATTCGGTGTCCTCGGCTGGGGCGCTGCTGTACCTGCCGAGCGTTCACGTCCGGGAGCGTTTCATTGGCGACGTGAACGGCGGCCTGGCGATACGGATGTACGGCGTCAATTCCAGTGCGGAAACCATCGTCTATGCGAATGACTTGCTGCTCTCGAATTTTCTTACCAATAGCTGTTGTCCTGGCCCACGCTGGGGCATGGTGTCGCCGGAAGAAATAGACCGGGTTGATGTCATATATGGCCCGTTTTCTGCGCTTTATCCCGGAAATTCAGTGGGTGGTGTGGTGCTGATGACAACACATATGCCCACCAAATTTGAAGCTCATGCGAAGCTGGATACCTTCGTTGAGAACTACGAGTTATACGGCACGGATAAGAATTTTATTGGGGTGCATGGCGCCGCAACGGTGGGTAACAAGGTTGGCGACTGGTCGTTCTGGCTGAGCGGTGATCGCCTGGATAACAATAGCCATCCGACGGACTACACTCCTGCCACGCTCAGAAGAGCGACGGATCCTGCAGCCGTACTAGGCACGAATACCAGCATCGTGACAGGCGCAGTATCCGACTTTGATATAGCCAATAGGCCGAGGGTCAACACCGCCGCAACCAGTATGGATCATACGGTGAAGAACGACGGCAAGATCAAGGTGGCTTATGATTTTTCCCCAACGATGCGCGCCACCTATCTCTTTGATATTTGGCAAAACACCTCCGATAAAACGGTTGACAGCTATCTGAGGGATGCCGCCGGTAACACGATTTACGGTACTGGTACGAGTGCAGCTGCCATAGCAGCAGGTTACAGATATGTTCGTATCAATGGGCGGGATTACTCGGTGACTTCGCCGAGTATGAGCCACGGCGAGAGCGAGTATCACATGCATGGGCTATCGGTAAAATCGAATAGCGGCGGAACATGGGATTGGGAAATGGCAGCAAGCTACTTCAACCAGAACAAGGATGTTGTTCGCGCATCCACCGGTAACTTTGGAACAACGCCAAGTGCAGCCGCTACTGCCGGAACGATCACTTTTGCGGATGGGACGGGGTGGCATAACCTGGACCTGCGCGGCGAATGGCGCCCAGGCGGCGATTTGAAGAGCCAGCACCAAGTAAGCTTTGGCTTTCACACAGATACCTACAAGACGAAGACAGATCAATACACTCTCGGCGCAGGCAACTGGCTTACGAGTGCTGCAGGGGCGCTAAATACTAATTCAAGAGGGAAGACGGATATTCAGGCGCTATATCTCCAGGATGCGTGGCAACTCGCTCCCGCCTGGAAGCTGGTCGTGGGCGGTCGTGCGGAGAACTGGAAAGCATCCGGCGGGAGCAACTATGCGGCCGGCGCAAACGTGACCTATCGGGACAGCTCCGTTAATGCGTTCTCGCCCAAGGTTTCGCTTGCCTATCAGGCATCCGATGATTGGGCGCTGCGCGGTTCTTTTGGCAGGGGTACACGCTTTCCGACGGTCGGCGAGTTATTTAAGAACGTGGGTATTACTCTTGTCGGCGGCGGCACCCCTACTGCAGCACAGATTGCAGCTTTTCCGGCCCCTTACAACACCGCGAAGACAAATAACCCGAACCTGAAACCAGAATCTGCCGACTCCTGGGAACTTGCGGCGGAGCGATTCCTGGAGAGCGGCCTGTGGCGCACTTCGTTGTTCGGGGAAGAAAAACGGGACGCGCTCATCTCGCAGAGTGATACTACGACCCTGCCCGGTTTTGTCATCGCCAGTGTCCAGAACGTCGGCAAGGTTCGCTCGTATGGAGTCGAGACATCCTTGCAGACCAAGGGTATATTAATACGAGGTCTCGATCTTTCCGGTAGCGTTGCCTATATCAACTCCAAGATTGTGAAAAATACCGCGAACCCATTGCTGGAAAACACATGGATGCCGCTCGTCCCGGAATGGCGCGCGACACTGGTGGCCACCTACCATGCATCGGACGATCTATCGTATAGCATGGGCTATCGTTTCAGCGGGCGCCAGCATAGCGGCCTCTTAAATACGACAACTATGCAATACCCCGACCCTAATCCGAACGTCTATGGCGGGCGTAGCTCTTTCCATGTTTTTGACGCCAAGGTACTCTATAAATTCGCAAAGCAGTGGACCGCCTCGGTCGGCATTGACAACATTGGCGATGTTAAGTATTTCACTTTGTACCCCTACGCGCAGAGGACATTTTTTGCCAGCATGAAGTTTGACTATTGATGTGGCTATAAAATAAGGTTATGAACTTGAGAGCGGTTGTATCCGGCGATACGGCAGGCCAACTGGGATGATGAATGCCTGAGATTTCACCTCGCATAAAAGGCGAGAAACTGGCTGGCTTGCTGTTCGTGTTGGTGTTGCATGGCGCGGCGTTGTATGGGCTATGGAGTTACCGCATCATTCCTACGCCAGATGAGGCGTTGACTTTGATGGTTAGCCTAATCAATCCGCCGCCTCCGGAGCAACCCAAGCCGCCCAAGCCCGAGCCGCCCAAGCTGCCCAAACCCAAACCGGTTGAGCCACCGCCGCCAGAGCACACGCATCTGGTGGTCGAAGCTCCCGTGGTGCAACCCGATGAGCCGGTGGCTTATGCGCCTCCGCAGCCGCCCCCGGCACCCCCCACTCCTGCGGTTGTTGCACCGCCGTTGCCGCCGCAGCCGGTAATGTTACCCAACGATTTGTCGGTGAGTTGCCCAGATCGTTCGCCGCCTGACTACCCTCGGCTGGCCAAGCGCATGAACGAGCAAGGCAAAGTAGTGCTGCGGGTGGAGCTGGGAGAGGACGGTCGAATTGCCAATGTGGCGGTGAAAATGAGCTCTGGTTATCAACGCCTCGATGATGCTGCGCTGAATGCGGTAAAGACGTGGCGCTGCAAGCCGGTTATACGAAATGGCGCGGCAGTTTCCGCTGTGGCGCTGCAGCCGTTCAGTTTTGTTTTGGAGGGAAGGTGATTATGGAAGAGGGTCTGGGTTTCGCACATTTTCTGACGCAAGTTGATGTCATGGGTAAAGTGGTGCTTGGTTTGCTGCTGGCGCTGTCGGTTGCAAGCTGGTATTTGATGGTGACCAAGGCCGTTGCGAATTGGGGCGCGCGCAAACGGGCAGAAGTCTTTTTAAAGAAATTTTGGGAGGCATCTTCCTTGCAGGAGATGCGGGCGACGCTGAGTGCAAGCAGTGCGGACAACGCGTTTTCCGATCTGGCACGGCAGGCGCTGACGGTCAGCGATGGCCATCAAAGCGGGGTGGAGAAGCTATTGGTGGCGGGCGGGACGGCGGAATATCTGACGCGCGTGTTGCGCAACGGCATAGACCAGGAAGCGATCAAGGTCGAGTACGGGCTGACGGTGCTGGCCTCGGCGGGTTCTGCCGCACCGTTTATCGGGCTGTTCGGCACGGTGTGGGGGATTTATCATGCGCTGGTGCAGATCGGCATGAGCGGGCAAGGCACGCTGGACAAGGTGGCCGGACCGGTGGGCGAAGCGCTCATCATGACGGCGCTCGGGCTGGCGGTGGCGATCCCGGCGGTGCTGGCTTATAACTCGTTCACCCGGCGCAACCGGCTCTGGCTTGCACAATTGGACAACTTTGCACATGACCTTTTTGCGCTGGTGACAGTGGGAGAAAAGAAGGCTTGATAGGTAGGCCGGGCTTCAGCCCGACGAAACTGCGCCGGAATGGCGAACTTGTAGAATTGGTTGAAGGAGAAATTTATGGCTATGGGTAGTTTTGATTCGCGCCGTCATCAGGGGCCGATGGCGGAGATCAACGTGGTGCCTCTGGTAGACGTGATGCTGGTGCTGCTGGTGATTTTTATTATTACCGCACCGTTGCTGACCAACGCGGTGAAGATTGATTTGCCAAAAGCATCGAGTAATCCAAACATCACCAAACCGGATCATATCGAGTTCGGCATACGCGAGGATGGCAGCTTTTTCTGGAACGGCGAGCAGGTTGACATCAAGTCGCTGCCGGAGCGTTTTGCGGTAGAAGCAAAAAAACAGCCGCAGCCGGAACTGCATATCCGCGCGGATCGTCTGGCGCATTACGAACTGGTGGCGCAGGTGATGTCCGGCGCGGCAAAGGCGGGGTTGGTGCGAATCGGATTTGTGACCGAGCCGCAGCACAACTGATTCGGGCCGTGTTGTATGTTCCTCGCCGAATTGAAGTAAGATTATCGGGCATGACTCGGAGAAAAAAACGTAACGTGCAGAAGATAATTTTGAACTGAAGAGAGCATGGGCAAATGAATAAGATATCGCTAGTGTCGCGAACCGGAAATAACGGGGCAAATGAAACGGACGGATTTTTTTGCCAGGCAAGGCGCAGACCCGCAGCCGTATGGGGTATACGGCAAGGGGATGCAACGACGCATGGCGGAAAAAGACGCCGTTTCATGTTTCGTTATTTCCGGTTTGCGACACTAGGCTTGTTTCTTGTCGCAACGTGCCTTGGATGGGCGGCTCGGGCGGCTGACCAGCCAAACCACGCGGGGCATGGCGCATCACCGCTTTCCGCGCAAGAGCGGGGAAAAAAATCACCGCTTTCCGAGCAGGAACGGGAAAAAAAGTGGCAGGAGAGCCTCGCCAAACCATCGCTGGCCATTACCGCTGCTTTTGACGAGAAGAGGCGCTTGTGGCGCGTATTGGCGCACGAGAGACATGTTCTCGTCAGCCATTCGGATGATGGCGGCAAGTCATATAGCCATCCGGTAAAGGTGAATTCCGAACCGGAGGATATTCTGGGAGACGGCGAGAACCGCCCCAAGATCGTCGCGCGCAAAGGGGCGATCTATGTTTCATACACACGGGGGCTGGCAAAGCCCATGACCGGACATATCCGTTTTAGCCGCTCTGTGGATGGAGGGGAAACATTTTCGCAGCCGGTTACGGTCAATGATAATCAGGAAATCATCAGTCACCGCTTCGAGACGATGGGAGTGAATGACCATGGGCAGGTTTTTATTGCCTGGCTGGATAAACGCGACTTAAGCGCCGCCGCGAAGAAGGGCGAAAAATATACCGGTTTGGGGGTGTATTACGCCATTTCAGACGATAACGGCGCGAGTTTTCATTCCAACGTCAAGGCTGCCGACCATGCTTGCGAATGCTGCCGCGTGGCGATGGCGATGGATACGGACGGCACGCCGGTCATCGCATGGCGCCATGTTTTCGGCAAAAATGTTCGCGACCACGCCATGATGAGGCTCGACGGCAAGTCGCAACCCATTCGCCTGAGCTACGATAACTGGGAAATTGACGCCTGCCCGCATCACGGCCCGGCAGTTTCCATTGCGCAGGATGGCGTTTACCATTTCGTCTGGTTCGATAACGCGCCTGAACGGCACGGCCTGTTTTACGCGCATTCCGCCGACCGGGGCCAGAGTTTTTCCAGCCCGCTGAATTTCGGGAATTTCAAAGCGCAAGCCTCCCGCCCAACTGTTTTAAGCTTGGGCAAGCGCGCCTTTATCGCTTGGAAAGAATTTGACGGCGAAGCCACCAGCATCAACCTGATGCAATCCGAAGATGGTGGAAAACTCTGGTCGGCACCCCGGAATATCGCATCCACTACCGACACATCGGATCATCCGATGTTGATCGGCAACGGTGAAAAGGCTTATCTCTCGTGGAGCACGGTCAAGGAAGGTTACCGCCTGATTGATGTGCGGGAGGGAGCGCAATGAACCTGGGGAAAGCAGTTGGTGGCCACCCTGTGGGTGCGAATTCATCCGCACGCGCAATGAGCCATGCGCGAACACCCACAGGGTGCAAGAACCTCTGCGAGGTAAATTCGCACCTACAAAAAACTGTCGCTTCTAGAATGAAATGGTTGCTCGCCCTGCTGCTGTGCCTGGGTGCAGCTTGCGCATCCGCCGCGCAGGAGGTTAAGCCTTTTGTGCGCGGCAGCCACCAGCAAATCATTTCCGCGCGCGCAGGCAAGCCTTTCGTGATTACCTTCTGGTCGCTCGCCTGTACGAATTGCCGTGACGACCTGGCGATGTTCGGCAAGCTAGTGCAAAAATATCGCGGCTTCGACCTGGTTCTGGTTGCCACCGATACGCCGGAGCAGAAGCAGGAGATCGCGAGCACTCTGCGGCACTATCGTCTTGGGCGCGCCAGTTTGGGTCGAATAGAATCCTGGGTGTTTGCGGACAGTTATGCCGAACGCCTGCGTTTTGAAGTGGATCCGCAATGGTACGGGGAGCTGCCGCGCACTTATTTTTATGATGCGCAAGGGCGTGTCCTGGCGCTGAGCGGCACGCTGGATTACGCGCAAATCGAGCGCTGGATACGCGAGGGCGGGAAGCATGGATAAGGATACCGGTTTCCTGGCGCGGGTTTCCGGCACGGTGGCCATGTTGCATACCGGGAATGTGGGCCGCGCAGTAGGCATGACGGTGGAAGCGATGATGCAACCCATCCCGTTTACCCATTTTGCCATTTCTGCTCCGCGAGAGCGGGCAGCCTGGACGTGGCGGCGGGGCCGATAGGCGAAGCGCTGATCGCCGCCCACATCGGCATTACTACCGCGCTGCCCGCAGTGCTGGCCTACAACTACTTCCTGCGCCTGGCGTTGAAGCATAATTTCAAGCTATAAAGTTAAATTACCCCCGGCAAAGCCGGGGGCTTATTGGGTGAGCCCCTCAAAGGGGCCGATAAAACCGTGAGCCGCCCAAGGCGGCTATATGCACATGATCCAACATCAGATGCCCTTCTACCACTTCCACTTCTTTGTGCTTCGCTAACTCGCGAAATATCGCGCCAAGGTGTCGGCGCAACACTCCGAATATTTTCTTCTTCCGTTTCTTCGGAATAAATACAACGTGATATTTACAATCCCATCTCGTATGAGCGAGGCTCTGGTATTCTTTCATTCGTGAATCTCCTTCGTCTTTTGGTCAAGACTCAGAGAATCACTCCGACCGTCGCATAGGTCAAACCTTGGTGAGTCCCCCGGCATAGCCGGGGGTTTACCTCACTGAATTAAAACCCACCAGCTTTAGACGGTGGTTGTTTAGTTTGGAAGGCTGCGGCACCTGTACTTTAGTACAATAGACAAGCGACGGAGATTCGGCTATGTTTGATAGCGTCAAAATTAAAAGCAAATTCTTCAGAGCGGTGGTATCGGTCGGTCGGTCGCGGGGTGTTAGTGTTTCTTGTCAAGGCAATAAAATAAACAGGGTAGGCCAAGCCTCTAGTAACTATAATTTTTAAAAGGAATGAAAAAATGTCAATACGATTCCCTTCTTTGCTTGCTGCGCTTTCGCTGGCCGTATGTCTGCATGTTCCAAATGCCTTCGCTGCGCTGAGCGTTACTGCTACTCAGGCCACGGGCCTTGCGGGGCAGGATGTTGATGTCACCTTGACTGTCACGGGGGATGGCCTTGCGGATGAAGTCGATCTTTCGCGGATCAGCGCATACACTTTCAACTTCTTGTGGGATTCGGCAACCCTTGGTTTCAATGGCTATTCTAGCTTCCCTGCTCTGAGCGCTCCCACCCTTACCGTTGGTGCCGGATCGGCGGTCATCGACTGGCTTGATGGAAGTTTCTCAAACCCGACCAGTTTTGCCGGTGGTTTGAGCGTTACTGCGAACTTCCATATTTTGTCCGGCGCTGCCCTCGGGCCATCAACAATTGTTTTTGGGGACGTTTTAAGTAGTTCGATTTTGGTAGATGACTCCTTAGCTCAGTTTGGCTTTTCCGATGTGACCGGAGGCAACCTCATGCAAGTCACGGTTCAACAGGCAAGCGTAGTTCCGGAACCTGCCGAGGTTTCGATGCTGCTGGCGGGATTGGGCATCATGGCGGGGGTTCTCCATCGCCGCAGGAACCGGAAAGCAGCTACTTAATAATGTAATCGTGCTGTGCGAAAGCTGATCTACCGTTATTGTCTCAGTCAGTTTGTTGGCGATGATCGGTTGCATGCCGAAGGCGTACGACTGATGTAGAATGGGTCGACCAGATATGCTGCTGTCTGGTTCGCTTTTTTGTTTTTCAGCAGGGAATCGCAAAAGCTACACCCATCGCGAGGTGGGGTCAGAAAGCTGCGGGACTCGCCCCTGAGTCAGCCGGGCTGCCATAACGTTAGGGTGAACGTTGTGGTGATCTCAGAAGTGCGTACAGGCATTTTAATCAGGCGGGTAGCCTGCGCCGTTCCGGTATTCGCCGGAGCGGCTTTGTCGTTTCTTGAATCTTTAAGTTTCTCTCTCCATATCCAGTTTCCGAGGCCGATATCATGTTGAATCTTTCAGGTTTGTTCGCGCGTAATCGTAACGAATCCAGCCCGGCAGCCATCAGGGCTGTTCTTGATCGCGTCTGCACGCGTTTCGCCCCGCAGTTGAGCCCGCGCAAGCCGACCGAGCGACCGCCCTACCGGCGCAAGATACTTTTTGAACATCTTGAGCCGCGGCTGCTGATGTCGGCCGATTTCAACCCGGTCGCACCCATGGGGACGATGATTCATGAATCGAATCAAAGCGGCAATCTGGCGGCGCCGAGTTCCACGGCGTCCTACACGTTGACTCTTGATGCCGGGCATAAGATTTCGGTACTCCTCGATACCGATGACCTCGATCTGCAAGGAACCGTCGAACTGTACGGCACCGACGGTACGTCGCTGCTGGGTTCGGCGAATGCCGGCAGTCCCGGACAGATGGCGATCCTGGATTCCGTGCTTGCCGGCAATGCCGGGGACTATCGCCTGGATGTGCGCAATCTTGGTGGCGAGGGCGCTTTCACGCTGGATGTATTCCTCAATGCGACAGTCGAAATCGAGGTGACGGGCAGTTCCGCAAACAACACCATTGGCACGGCGCAGGATCTTGCGCCGTCGGAGATCACCCTGCCCGGTGGCCAGCGCTATGCCGCAGTTGGCATAACGCAAGCCGGCGAAGCGGACTTTTTCAGCATCGCTCTCGCTGAAAACGAAACCCTGAACGTTGGCCTGGCGGCGACGCAGCAAGGTGCGGGCGATGGCCTGCATCTTGAACTACGCGATGGCGCGAACTCACTCATCGCCATTGGCGATGCCACTACCAGCAATTTCGATCAGCTTATCTTGAACTTCAAGGCACCGGCGGCTGGCACCTACTATTTCAGTGTCAGCGGCAACGGTGGCGAAGGTTACAGCCTGGTGGCACTCAAGCAGACAGGGTTGGATGTCGAGATCAATGATAGCGCTGTAAGTGCGCAATGGCTTGGCCCCATGTTCGATGTCTTGGGAGGCTTGGGAGGTTTATCCGTGGGAGCGGGTGGCGTAGACACCGGGATAACCGGCACTACTTCGTTTGCCACGAATCTTTATGACGCCAGTGGCTATCGCTGGGATATCTATGGCAACGGATACATCGGCGATGGAAGTAACGATGCTTATGATGGCGGTATGTCGCTCACTGGCTTTCCCAGTCAAGGCAGTGGCCAATTGGAATTCGGCGGGCGCGAGGTGGTCATCGGCCCTGTCACGGTGAGTGGTTTGCAGGTAACGCGCAAGGTTTATGTTCCCGCCGACCAGAGCTACGCCCGCTTTTTGGAAATTGTCACCAATCCGGGCGCAAGCACGCTCAACTACACACTGCCAATTTACACAGACTTGGGTTCAGACGGCTATGAGCCCTATGTGATGACCTCGAGCGGGGATTCGACGGTCAATACCGCAGATGATTGGTTGGTCACGGACGACAGCCCGACCGGCTCTTCTGGCGGCGACCCGGTCGTGACCCACGTAGTGTCCGGGCAGCAGGGGGCGCAGCGTACGGCCACGTTCAGCAAGGGCGGCGGCTATGTCAGTTACAGCTATGATCTGTCCTTGGCGCCGGGCGAAACCAAGATTGTCATGCACTTTGCCAGCCAGGCGCCGAATCAGGCCACGGCAGTTGCGCGGGCGCAGCAATTGGCGGCATTGCAATTGGGTGCGGTCGCGGGTATGAGTAATGCAGAACTGGCTCAGGTGGTGAATTTCAACCTGGGTGACCGGGCAGACCAGTATTGGATTGCTGTGAATGCTGGGGACAACCTGACAATCAGTACGGCCACTCCCGGTGATGGCGTCAACGAACCGGATAACAGCCTGGATCCCCGCGTCGAATTGTTTAACGCTGCCAGCGAGCTGGTAGCCAGTAGTGACAATGATGCACCGGATGGACGCAACGCGCTACTCAACTACTCCGTGCCGTTGGATGGAGGTGGTCAGTACCGAGTCAAGGTTACTGCGGTCGGGGGCGTCGGCGATTACACCTTGAGCGTTCGGGGTGCGACCGGCTACACCGCGTTCCCTCCCGAGGTGGTGTCCGGTTCCATTGCCGCTGGCGCGGCATTCACATTGGCGCCGGTGTTCGTGGATTTCACCTTGTCCGAGGCCATTGACCTGAGCAGCGTTTCGGCGAGCGATCTGACGCTTGACGGTCCAGGGGGAATCCTGGCAGCCAGCGGCGTGCAGGTGCTCGGAAACAAGAGCCTGCGTTTCGACATTACCGGCCTGGCGGCAGGCGACGGGAATTACACCATCAACCTGTCCGGCATACGTGATCTTGGCGGCGAGGAGATGGTTTCCGCGCATCAGCGGAGCTTTGCGGTGGACGATACCGGGCCGTCCATCGTTGACGTCAATCCGTCTTATGAAACCACACCCGGCGCCGTGGCAATCACCTTCACTTTCAGCGAGCCGCTCGATACCGGCTATTTCAGCGGCAGCGCGATTCGCCTCACCGATCCATCCAACGGTCTGGAGTTCTATGCGGCGAGCGCCAATTACGATGGTCTGACCAATCAAGGAACCTTCCGCTTCGTTGCGCTGCCGGAAGGCAACTATCAAGTCGTCCTGTGGAATTCTTACATCCGCGACTCCTTGGGCAACACGCTCAACAATGGCACCGATCACTCCGGCTCGCTGATCGTAGACAACAGCCTTGGCCTGGCGTACCCGACGCCTCTGGCGGCGAAGCCGCCTTTAGGCTCGCTGATTCACGATCCAGAAGCCGTCGGCGCGTTCAACGGCACCGGGGATGTGGACGATTTCTCGATCCAACTGGATGCCGGCCAGGTGCTGAGCGTGGGCTTGCTCCCGACCGATACCGGCTTCCGTGGCAGCATTGAGGTTTTCGATCCCTACGGCGGTTCTCTGGGCTATTACGGGGCAGGGAACTTCGGCGGGATTGCGGGGTTGAATGCGCTGCCCGCGACCGATGCGGGCCTTTACCTGATTCGCGTCACCAGCCTGGAAGGCGCAGGCCGCTACAGTGTCGGCCTGGTGCTCAACGCCGCCATCGAGGCGGAGATGTTCTCGGGCACCGGCAACGACGATGCGCCCAGCGCGCAAAGTCTCGACCCGTCCGTCATTCCTCTGGATGGCAGCAGCCGGGCGGCGATCATGGGCAGGCTGGACGGGCAGCATTACAGCGGCGCCCAGCCGATGCTGCTGGGCACGCTGGGGCGTGGCGGGAGTTCCAGCACACTGGTGGAGCTGGACCGGAACACCGGTGCCGTAGCCCGCACCATCGGTTCGGTGGGTTATTCGGTGAACGGACTGGAATACGTTGCCGCCAGCGGAATGCTGTATGGCACGGTTTCGCAGAACGACCCGAACGCGCCGGGATACCTGATCCAGATTGACCTGGCAACCGGCGCCGGTACGCTGATTGGCGACGCAGGCGTCGGTACGCTTGCCAACCTGACCAGCGATTCCGCCGGCAATTTATTTGCCTGGACCGAATCGTCGGAAGATCTCGTGTCCATCGCCCCGGCCACCGGCACAGGGACCGTGGTAGGCGATTCCGGGCTGGGAACCTGGTCCCACGGCCTGGCCTTCGACGCGAGCGACAACCTGTATTTCGTCAATGGTGGTGGCGAGTTCTATCTGGTCAATCCCGCGACCGGCGCCGCAACCTATCAGTTCGATCTCAACCAGACCGCCCATCACGGCGACTTCGATCCGCTCACCGGCTACTTCTTCGGCGTCGGCAATACCAACCCTACCACGCCGCTGGTGGCGATTGACGTTGCCAACCGGGCTGTCGTCCGATCCAGCGAGACCGGCGCACAACTGCATACGCTGACCTTCACTCCGGGCGTGGGCGAGATCGTCCCGGATGCCGATTGGTACAGCGTGACGCTGCCGGCCGATGAAGTCGTCAGCATCGTGATTGCCGGCGATCTCGGCAGCGCGGTGCGTATTGACCTGTTCGATGAAAGCCAGATGGCGCTTGCCACCGGCAGCGCCGACGCCAGCAACACCGGGCAGGCGATCCGGGATTTCCGCACCCCGAGCGACGGTCTTGAGCATACCTATTACGTGCGCGTCAGCGGCAGCGTCGCCGGCGACTACAACCTCGTGGTTACCCGCAACACGGCGTTCGAACGGGAGGATAACGATGCCAATTCCCAGGACATCAGTCACACCGGACGGGTGCTCGGCCATCAGGGTGGCGTCATTGATGTGGCGATTTTCGAGGGCGATGACGGGGAGGGCGGAAGCGGCAATTCATGGCGCCTGGTGGCGCAACTCAACGATTCGCAGTGGGATTCCAACGCCGATTTGAATCTGCCGATCAACGCCCGCCGGGTCTCGCTCGCGGATATTGATACCCTGGCGGAACTGGATCAGTTCGACGTGGTGTTTATCGGCACCTCCGGCACCCATTATGACTTGCAGACCCTGGCGCCCACCCTGCGCCTATGGGTGGAGGCGGGCGGCGGTTTGATCGCGTCGGCGCCGATCATCAGTCAGGCGGGGCAGAGCTACGGCACGCCCATCGCCGACATTGATGCGATTGCTCCGGTCAATACCACGCCCAGCAGCAGCAACGACTGGTCGTACACCGATCTCGTTGTCACGGACAGCACGCATCTCATCACCCGGGGCGTGAACAATTTCTATGTAGAGGGAATCGAAATTGCCGCGCCGGATACCGGTGCGACGACGTTGGCCACATACAACGGCCATGCCGCTGTGGTGGCCGGCAATCCGGGGACGGGACGCAGCGTTTTCCTGGCACCGTTCTATGCGGATTCAGGCAACGCGCTGGACTCGGGCAACGCCGACCGGCTGGTGGAGCAGGCAGTTGCCTGGGCCGCCGGATCGCGGGTGGATCGCTACCGGTTCGAGGGGAGTGCGGGCGACTCAGTCACCCTCTACACCACGACCCCCGGCGACGGGAATGGAGAGCCGGCGAACGACCTCGATCCGGCCATCGCGCTATTCGATCCGGACGGTGTCCTGCTCAGCAGCGACAACGACAGTTACGATGGCCGCAATGCTTATCTCACCTACACCCTTGGCGCCACGGGAAGCTATACCGTCGAAGTCACCGCCACTAACGGGACAGGGGCTTACCAGCTTCGCGTTGGCAACGATTTCGCCGGTGGTGCCGCGACGGCTCCGCTGTTCGAGGTTATCGCCAGCCAGCCGATGGACGGCGCGATCATGTTGAGCTACCCGGATAGCTACCGCGTCACGCTGTCGGAACAGGTTCTTCTCACCAGTGTTGCCGCATCCGACCTCACCGTCAATGGCATCGCCGCCGAGAGCGTTACGGTGGTCAATGGCAACACCTTGGTATTCGGGATCGCCAACGCATTCGACTACGTCGCCCAGTTCGATGTCGCCATCGCGGATGGCGCATTGACCAGCCTGAGCGGGCAGCCAGTCGCTGTGTTCGGCGCGGTGATTGACATGGACGCGGACAGTCAGGCCTATCCGGTGCCGCTGACCGCGATTCAGCCGGATGGTTCGCTGATCTACGACCCGGCGCCCACGGGCTTGTTCCATGCGGTGGGTGACGAAGATGACTACACGCTGGAGATCGAGGCCGGTCAGGCGCTCACGATCATCCTGCATGCTGATCCGGGTGTTCGTGGTTCCGTATCCGTGCTGGGTTCCGACGGCGTCACGGAACTCGGGTTCAGCGCAGCTCCTGGCGCCGGAGAGGATGCCGTTCTGCAGACCGCAGCCATCAGCGAAACAGGCGTGTACACCATTCGAGTGCGTGCGGAGCAAGGTGCCGGCCAGTACCAGGTTCAGGCACTGCTCAACGCCGCGCAGGAGGGGGAGAGTGCGGGCAGCGTCGGCTCGAACGACACCCTCGCCAATGCGCAGAATATTGATGGCAGTTTCATTTCGCTGGGAAGCGGTGCCACGCGCGGCGCCGTGCGCGGCGATTTGGCTGGCGACGAGGATTGGTACAGCTTCACCCTGCCGGCAGGCGCCTTCAGCACCATGGCCGCGTCGCGCGACGATGCGGCGGTGGGCAATGTCGTGCTGGAACTTTACAACGCCGCCGGCGAACTGATCGCGACAGGGCAGAGCGACTCCGCCACCTTGGGCAGCTACATCGCCGACTACAGCTCGGCGACCGGCGGGACGTTTTATCTGCGGGTCAACGGTGATGCCGGCGCCTACAGCGTGGTGGTTACGCGCGACAGCGCGTTCGATCTGGAAATTTCCGGCCTGGGCCAGGATATTTCCCTGACCAATATGGTGCTCGGTGGCCTTGGCAACCGTGACGGCGGATTAATTCGTGTCGCGGTGCTGCAGGGCAGTTACAACGGTTCGGTAGACAACTGGCTGAACGACAGCAGCCTGTTCAATTTCAATGCGGCTCTGGTGAGCGCATCGGCCATTGATACGGTGGCGGAACTGGTCAACTACGATGTCGTGGTGATCGGCGACCAAGCCACGCACAGCGCGCTGGCGACCGTCGCGCCCGCCCTGCGGCAGTGGGTCGAGGCGGGCGGGGGCGTGGTCGGAACCGGCTGGCTGACCTACGCCGCCGGTTCGGCGACCGGTACGCCGGTGGCGGATATCGACGCCATCATGCCGATTGATACGTCGAGCTACTACCAGTACCAGTACAACCCCTTGGTCGACATCACTGACACCGTCCATCCGGTGACCATCGGCGTGGCGGATTTCTATCCCGGCACTTATACCAATGACACCGCGAGTGCGGATGCCTGGGGCAGCGTTCTTGCCAGCGCAAACGGTCGGCCGAGCGTGGTGGTGGGGCAGGTGGGTGGTGGCCGCAGCGTGTATCTCAGCCCGATCTATAACGACTCTTCCTTTACGCTCGGCAGCGGAAGCGCCGATCGCTTGCTCGAACAGGCGGTGGCCTGGGTGGCAGCGGGGGGAGGCGACAGCTATACCTTCATCGCCAACTCGGGCGACGTGCTGGCAATTGAAACGCGTACGCCCGGTGACGGCGTCGGCGAGCCGGGCAACAGCCTGGATGTTGGCGTCAGTCTCTTCGCGCCGGACGGCAGTCTGATTGATCCCGCCGACTACGCCCTCAGCTCACCCGACGGGCGCAATATCCTTATCGGATACACCGCCCCTGTCGGCGGTTTCTACCGTGTCGAACTCCGCGCCGAAAATCAGACCAGCGGCGCTTACGTGCTCAAGGTTTCCGGCAGTACCGCCATTATTGACCATACGCCGCCCGCAGTGACCAGCAGCAACATCGCCGAGGGAGCGATCATGCCCCCCGGCAATATTACCTATACCGCAACATTCAGCGAGGAACTTGCATCGGGTGGTCTGGATAGTAATGACGTCGTACTGACAAATACCGATACCGGCGCCCTCGTTCCCCTCGCCCTCTTTGAATATATTCCCGCGACCAGCACTCTCACGGCCAGCTTCAACGATCTGCCGGAAGGTAACTACAACCTGGCCTTGCGCGCTGCTGCCAGCGGCTTCCGCGATACGCAGGACAACCTGCTCGACGGCAATGCCGACGGCTTCGGCGGCGACAATTACGTCGTCAATTTCCGCGTTGACGCGGTCGGCGCCACGGCGCTCGGGGCGCTGGAGGCCATTGCCCCCGCAGGCTCGATGGTCTTCGATCCTCCCGCCAGCGGCAACCTGTTCGGCACCGCGGATGCGGACGATTACACGATAACGTTGGATACGGGTCAGAAAGCCAGCGTGCGCGTGACCCCTGCCGTTGCCGGTTTGCAGGTACAGGTGCAATTGATTGGGCCGGACGGCGCCACGGTGCTGGGCACGGCCAGCGCCCCCGCAGGTGAAACCGCGCTGTTGCAGAACGTGGCGATTGCCGCCGAAGGCACTTACACCGTTCGCGTAAGCAGCCTGGGCGGTTCGGGCGCCTTTGAAACCCAGTTGCTGTTGAACGCGCAACTGGAGAATGAGGCCTGGAGCACGGTAAGCAATAGCAGTCGGGCAAACGCGGAAAACATTGATGGCTCCGCTGTTGCCCTGGCCGGTTCGGCCGACCGCATGGCGGTGGTGGGCGATGTTTCCGGCGGCAACGACTGGTACCAGTTTACCCTGGCGGCGGGGCAGTCCGCGAGTCTCGCCGCTACCCGTACCGATGGGGGCGATGCCAGCAGCCTTGTATTGCGTCTCTACGACTCTGCCGGTATCAAGCAGGCCAACGGAGTCCCGGATGCCGCCAACGTAGACCAAGCCATCGGCAACTTCATTGCTCAGGTGGCCGGAACCTACTACGCCCGGATTTCTTCTACCGGCAACATGCCCTATAGCCTGGTGGTCACCCGTTCGGCGCACTTCGGCCTTGAAACCCGGCCCGCGCAGGACATCTCCAGCACCGGCCAGGTGCTTGGGGCGCTTTCCGGCGACGGCTATGGCAGTGGCGGATTGGTTCGTGTCGCGGTGCTGGGCGGCGGCAACGCGGTCGCGCAATTGAACGATGACACATTTTTCGACTTCACGGCGACAGCTGTCATTGCAAGCCAGATTGATACGATTGCAGAACTGGATAACTACGACGTTGTTTTGCTGGGGGCGGCGCAAAGTCGCAGCGAGTTCAATCAGGTCTCTACCGCATTGAACCAATGGGTGAAGCAAGGGCATGGCGTTGTTGGTACAGGCTGGCTGCTCTATTACGATGGACTTAATACAGGCACGCCCATTGCCGAAATCGACGAGGTCATCCCGGTCAGCCTGAACAGTTATTACAGTTACGACTACTACCCGACGATCAGTATCACCGACAGTACGCACCCCGTCACGCAAGGGGTTACGAGCTTCACCAATAACTACAATTACGCGGAATACGGAACTGCGGGAATCGATGCGGGTGCAATAACGCTGGGAACAGTAAGCGGCTATCCGGCTGTGGTGGTGAATGAGATTGAAGGTGGGCGTGGCGTTTATCTGTCTCCTGTCTATCCCCACTACAACTGGGGCACGGGCATGGCCGACCGCCTGCTGGAGCAGGCGGTGGCTTGGGCTGCGGGAGACCATTCCGACAGCTATACCTTCCAGGCGATGGCGGGGCAGGAAATCGTGGTCGCCACCCACACACCGGGCGATGGCGCGGGCGAGCCTGGCAACGTGCTGGATGTTCGTGTCGAGGTATACGACGAAACCGGCGCGCTGGTGGCCAGCGACGACAACGGCGCGGCGGACGGTCGCAACGCCAGTATCGCGTTTACCCCGTCGCTGAGCGGCAAGTATGAGATCCGCGTCATTGCTGCGGGCGGCACGGTCGCAGCGAAGAGCGGCGACTATATCCTGCAAGTGACGGGAGCGAATAGCGACATTGCGCTCGACTCGCCGCCGCAAGTCGTCGCCAGCAGCCCGATCGATGGCAAGCGCCTGACCACGCCCCCCGCCAGCCTGACGCTGGATCTGTCCGAGGGCGTCCTGGCTGCCAGCATGGGCCTGGAAGATCTAGTTATAGACGGTGGCGCCACGGTGACGGTTGTCGAATTGCTGGATGGCAATACCGTGCGCTTTACGCTGGCTGTGCCCAACGTGGAGGGAACCTATCACTACACCTTGCCGGGGGGCGCCATCACGGACTTGCAAGGGACAGGCAACATCGCCCACTCCGGCAGCTTCATTCTCGATACGACCCCGCCGCGCGTGGTGTCCCAGAATCCGGAAGTCCAGGCTGGTTCGCCGTTCAACGCATGGTCCGTGACTTTCAGCGAGGCCCTGGATGCTGCCACGGTGCAGACCAGCGATTTCGTCCTGAGGAATCCGGGCAGTGCCAACATCGGCCTCGGTGCGGCGACGCTCTCCAGCGACGGTCTGACCGTGACCGTCACGTTCTCCGACCAATACACCGAGGGCGATTACACGCTCACGGTGGGTCCGGAGATCTTCGACGTGGCCGGCAACCGCATGGATCAGGACGCCGGCACCGTGGGCAACCAAAGTTACGGGGGCGCCGTGCAGGTGGCTTCGCCCGACCTGAGCCCCGTTTCCATCAGCGTGACCCTGCCCGATGGCAGCGCCTTGCCGACCGGCGGCGTCGCTCTGGGCAGCCAGGTGCGGGTGACCTGGACGGTGCGCAACATCGGCAGCGATGCGGCGCGCGCGGGCGCGTGGTATGACAGCCTGTGGCTGTCCACCGATACCAGTCCGGCGGGCGACACCCATCTGGGCAACTTCCACATTGACGTGGATCCGGGCAATACCACTGGCCTGCCCACCGGCGAGCAGTACACCATGTCGGGTCTCGTGACGCTGCCGCTCAACGACAGTTTCAACGCAGGCGACCATTACATCCGCGTGCAGGCCGATAGCTATTATTATTATGGCTACAGCAACTATCAACCGGAAAACAACGAGAGCAACAACGGGCTCTACAGCACCGCCTTCGCCGCAGTGGTGCCGCCCCTGCCCGATCTGACGGTCAGCGACGTGGTCGTCCCCGCGGTCGTCGAGGCGGGCAAGGGCATCGCCGTGTCCTGGATCGTGCATAACCAGGGTGGCGCCACCGCGGATGGCCAGTATGGCTACTGGAATGACCGCATCGTCCTGTCCGGCGACCAGACCTTCGGCAATGGCGACGATGTCTATCTGGGCGAGATATCCTATTCCGACGATATTCCTGCCGGTGGCCAACTGGCGCGCAGCGCCACGCCAATTGTGCCGACCAACCGCACGGGCACCTGGAACGTGCTGGTCAAGTCCGATTACCACAACTATCTCTACGAGCGGACCAACGAGGGCAATAACGTCGGCGTGAGCGCTGGTCAGGTGCAGGTCGTCATCGCGAGCGAGGACTTGACGCCCACCGTGTTGTCCGCACCCGAAAACGCTGTTTGGGGCGGCTCGATCAATGTGGCCTGGACGGTGCAGAACGCAGGTACAGGCCCGACCTATGGTGACTGGCATGACCGCCTCGTCCTGTCCACCGACCAGGTCTTCGGCAATGGCGATGACATCTTCCTGGCCGAGGTTGCCGCCTCGTCCTCGCCGGCGGTCAGGCCGCTGGCAGCAGGCGCGCAGTACACGCGCAGCGTCGAGAACATCGCGCTTCCTCTGAACGCCAGCCTGAACGGCGGCGCCTACTATCTGCTCGTCAAGTCCGATTATTATGGCAATGAGCCCGAGGTCAGCGAGACCAACAACGTCTTCGCGCGCGCCATCAATCTGGCCCTGCCGCAGATCGCGGACCTGACGGTCAGCGATGTCATCGTGCCGAGCGGGGCGATCTATTCCGGCGATAGCGTGACCGTGAACTTCACCCTCAATAACCTGGGCGATGGCGCGGCCGCCAATTTCCGTAATTATCTCTATCTGTCCAGCAACGGCACCAGCCTCGATCATTACGTCGGCGATTACTACTTCGACCAGACGCTGGCGGCCGGCGCGAGCGCCACGGTGGAAAAGGCCATCACGGTTCCGCTCTACAACCCGGGCGACTGGTATGTGGTGGTGGTGTCCGACCCGGTGGATTACTGGTACGCCCCCTACGGCAGCGTCTATGAACACACCCACGAGGGCAACAACAGCGCCAGCAGCGCGACGGCGATGCACTCGACCATGCCGCCGTTGCCCGACCTCGTGGTCAGCAATAT